>Ga0302270_10005863_pt1 | contig 11079 bp, 10 predicted proteins | sample III_Bog_E2_3_FD_198773 | JGI IMG/M metagenome (GOLD analysis project Ga0302270, IMG submission 198773) | Peat permafrost microbial communities from Stordalen Mire near Abisko, Sweden - III_Bog_E2_3 | ecosystem: Environmental > Terrestrial > Soil > Wetlands > Peat | place: Sweden: Abisko...
GCGACGTTACCGCTGAGCATCGCCACCGGCGCACAGGTCGGTGCAGCCGGGTTCGTGTCTGTGGATTGCTGACGCTGGATCAAATCATGCGCGGCAAGGAAATCTGGAACACCCTCGACCATGACGATGTGCGCGAAGTCTCGAGCCTCATCGATGCCCACCGGATGGCGCTTGGAACTTCCCCGCACCGCATGGGACTTCCGCTCGGATAAATTCCCAACCCTCGGAAACGTTTTGCCATCGAGCCGACGAACTTCTAGGACGGTGCCGCTGCAGTCGGTGAGGCCAAACACCGGCATCCCGACGAAAAATCCGAAAACAAGAACGCCTCGATCCTGTGCCCAGCGCAGGCCGGGCACCGAAATTCCGCGTAGATCAGCCAGCCGTTGGAGTTGGGTTTCCGTGCCAGGACCGAACCCCACGCGCACAGGTTTTGGACGAGGCGGCGGCGTTTTGCTGGCCGTCGGCGCAATGAAATCGGTGTCAATCTCCGCCGCGATCAATTCAAAAGGGAGACGGGCCATCAGGTCGGCCTCGCAGTAATAAACTCCTGTGGTCGCGTAGGCATCCACGAGTTTGTGGATCAGTTCCCCCTTCGACCACGGCGGGCAACACCGCAGATTGTACTCCAATAACAACTTCCAGACAGCCGCCAACGGGAGGTTAGACCGGACCAATTGGTTGGCAGTCTTGTAAAGCTGGTCGTGGCCGCCACAGCCGCTGATGGCCGGTTCGTTGGCTTCGACGATGCCGGGTGCCTGTTCGGCTTCGGTGCGGAGGCGCCTGTCCTGGGTTGGCGTGATGGGTGACCTCATGACACATCCATTTTCAATCGCGTCCGTTTGCTGGCGCCGGCAGCTCCCGCCGGAGCTTGGGCAAATTCACCAGCCGCCGCCCGGCGGTCGAATTCCGCCAAAGATCCGAGGTCAACATAATTTTTCCCGGAAATGTTCACCAACCTGATCCAGCCGCGCCGGCACCATCGCCACATGGTGACATCACTCACACCCCGGTCACGAGCCACGGCTCGCGAAGCCCGAAGGCCGGCACTCGGTGCCATTTCGTTTTGCGTTTCGTTGCGATACATGAGGCCATCTTGGAGTAACTGAAACGTTGCGAAAGAAATGTTGTACCGCTGTCCCAGTTCAAAACTTGAACTGGGATTTATCAAAAAAAATAATTGACAACTAATGTTTGCTGAAGTGGGCGCCGAACCGCATAACAGACAACCAGGCCGAAAATATTTCGGGAATTCCCCCCAGATTCGCCAATTTACAACACCGCTACTGCTGGCTCGAATGATTTCAATGGCCGCCCGTTACCGTGTGCCCAGCCCGGCGAAGCATGAAATGGTGTCAGGCTGCAAAATAATCAGATCACCCCGTAGCGCACGGAATGATCGTTGGATGTTCTGTTTTATTTTCCAGCTTGGACAGCTCTTGTCCCACCCCCCATGTCATGTTGGCCCCATGAAAATTAAAAACACCGTCCGTTTAATCATCCAAATTCTGTTCGGCCAACCGCCCCTCGACGGCCAGCGATCGCCAGGGCGGCAGGCCCAGCTCGACCTTGACGAACTCACAGATGACGGTTTACTGCTGCGGGAGGCGATCCCTGTTCGCAGCGCCGAATACTGGCTGCAATTGGGATATCCCGAGCTGGCCATTGAAGAATTGGAAACACTGTCCGAGCGCGCCAGCCGGAACCCATGGCCCCGGCGCGTCCGCCTCCAAGCAACCATCGCGGCAACTAATTGACAGCATGGGCTACAGAGTTTTGTCGAAAAATAATCCAGTGCAATCGTTTGAGCTTCCGCAATCCACAAGCTTCGCTATATCCTCCGGCCAGATGTCGAAGCCACACAAAAAATTGCCGGCCAGAAAAATGCCAGCGGTGGCTGCGTTGCACGACGAAGATGCGGTGCCGTATCACACGAACGGCAATGGCAATGGCAACGGTTCTCACGCCAAATTGAAGTTCATTGATTTATTCTGCGGCATCGGCGGCTTCCGTTATGCGTTTGAAAACGCGGGCGGCGAGTGCGTATTTTCATCGGACTGGAACGAAAAGGCGCAGGAGACCTACCTAGCCAACCACAAAGAGCGTCCACGTGGTGACATCCATTCGGCTAAAAATGACATTCCCAAACACGACATCCTGTGTGCCGGTTTTCCCTGCCAGCCGTTCAGCATCGCCGGAGTATCCAAGAAACTGAGCTTGGGGCGGAAACATGGATTCGAGGATCTCGAGCAGGGCAATTTGTTTTTCACCCTCGCGGACATCATCAAAGACCACCAGCCCGAGGCGTTCGTGCTGGAGAACGTGAAAAACCTCAAAAGCCACGATGGCGGCAACACCTTCCGTGTCATTTACGAAACGCTCACCGATGTTCTTAACTATACGGTTTATCACAAGGTCATCGACGCGATTGGCGTCGTGCCCCAGCACCGCGAGCGCATCTTTCTCGTGGGTTTCAAGCAGCCGCGCTATTTTGAATTCCCGGAATTCCCGGCGGAGGGGCCAAAGCTTGAATCGATCCTCGAACCGAACGTCCCGGAGAAATACACCCTTACCAGTCATCTCTGGAAATATTTGCAGGACTACGCGGCAAAACACAAGGCGGCCGGCAACGGTTTCGGCTTCGGCTTGGTCACCGGCAAAGACACCACGCGGACGTTGAGCGCGCGCTATTACAAGGATGGCTCCGAAATCCTGATTTCGCAGGGCCCGGGAAAAAATCCACGCCGGCTGACACCGCGGGAATGCGCCCGGCTCATGGGGTATCCAAAAAACTTCATCATCCCGGTGTCGGATACACAGGCATACAAGCAGTTCGGGAATTCGGTTGTCGTGCCGGTCGTCGCGCGGATCGCCAAAGCGGTCGTGGCCACCTTGCGGCGTCCGGTCAATCACAAGGCGGACTTGGTACTGATGGCACATGAAAAATCCAACGCTGAAGCCTCCGGCCGGAAGCCAAAACCCGTGACTTACCGTAAAACCAGAATCCTGCCCAAGGCCCACGCATGAACCTCGCCCAGCTCAAGGGAATGTTTGTCGCAAGGGGATGCACCAGACTTTATGCAAAACCCTTGGCTGCGAATGACAATTCCAAGAACCAGGTCTATTTCGGCCCCGGCTTCAATGCGTTGAATCTTTTCCCCAACACCGGCATCTTCGCCGACAGCAGTCCGAAAAACCCCATCTTCAAGGCCCGGCTCCAATTCGCTTGGATGCTGGCCGATGGTCGGGTAACGGAAGCACCCAACGCGCAACTGATTCTTTATCCCCAGTACCCTGAAGTCCGATTTTCCGGCTTTTTGTTGGGTTGCAAAAGCGCACCTTCCGATTTGATGGCCGGGCGCATGGAGGGGCGCATTTTATTTCTCGGCGTGACCTCCACTCGTGGCGTCGTTGGATTCGTCGTTTCGGCCGCATCAGAGATTGCCGGTGAGTACCGCACACTGGGTCATCATCTGACCGACGGGGTTTTTGCCGAACTCGCATTGCCGAGCATTCCCAGCGGCGAGGATTCACGCGGTCTGTTGCTGGCCGCGTTGCACCGGATCCACGGAAAAGGCTGGATTGATTCCAAGCAACTCGATTCGCACCGGCAGTTGAAGCCCTGCAATGCGCCGCAGTGCGGTGGCTTCACCCTCGAAGCCGAACTAAACATCCCCAAAAACAGCGATGCCGAACCGGATTTTCTCGGTTGGGAGGTCAAACAGTACGCCGTTGAGGATTTCGACCGGATCGAATCCGCCAAGGCCATCACCCTGATGACCCCCGAGCCAACCGGCGGATATTACAAGGAACACAATGCGGAGGCGTTCGTCCGGAAATTCGGGTATGTAGACAAAATGGGCCGGTCCGACCGGATGAACTTCGGCGGCCGTCATTTTTTCGGCCGGCGCTGTCCGCCGACCGGCCTTACGATGCAATTGAACGGATATGACGCCGGGACCGGAAAGATAACCGATCCCGCCGGCGCGATTGCGCTGGTGAGCGATAAAGGCGAGGTCGCCGCCGAATGGGACTTCGGCAAGATTCTAGAGCACTGGTCGCATAAACACACGAAGGCGGTTTATGTACCGTCAAAGTGCCGGACCGACCCACAAAGGCAGTATTCCTACGGCAACAAGGTGCGGCTGGCGCAGAAAACTGATTCCCTGCGCCTGCTGGCGGCGTTCGCGAACGGCGGAGTTTATTACGATCCCGGCATCAAACTGGAGAATGTGACCATCGGCGAGCCGAAAACCAAGAAACGGAGCCAGTTCCGCGTGGCGTCCCGCGACATCACGGCCCTGTATGAGACCGTGGAAACGGTTGAAGTGTAAATGGCAGACGTTTTCACCAAGGCAAAACGCTCCGCCGTCATGTCCCGGATTCGCGGGCGCGGCAACAAGGACACCGAACTCGCTCTGATTAAATTATTCCGCCAGCACCGCATCACCGGTTGGCGGAGGAATCAAAAAGTTTTCGGCAAGCCGGATTTCCTATTTAGGCAGAACCGGCTGGCACTCTTTGTGGACGGCTGTTTCTGGCACGGCTGTCCTAAGCACTGCAAAATGCCCGCCGGGAACCGCGCTTTCTGGCAAAAGAAGTTCGCCGCGAACAAAACCCGTGACCGCCGCGTGAACCGCGAGTTGCACAAACTCGGCTGGCGCGTTATTCGGATTTGGGAGCACGATCTAACCAAGCGAGACGATTCGTGTACGCGCCGGGTTGCCGGCATTCTTCTCAGTCGGCCACCTCGATAAAATCCATCCATCCGCGGTCAGAGAAATCGATGCGGCTGGTATCCGCCCTGTCCTCGAATTGGATCGTCATGCCCTTGCCGTCTACAGCGAGCACCGTCGCAAGCACGCCCTGATGCCCGGGCCGGCCGTCATTGTAAACAATTCGGCCGCCCCTTTTGATCTGGTCCAGTGTGCTCTGCAGTTTCATACCTGTATTAACGCCATGGCAGAAATGCTGCCATGAACAGAATGCGGACAAAAGCCCGAAATAATCGAAACGAAATAGACCATACAAACGTCATCGGTTAAACTGAAAAAATGACTCGTGAGGAAGTAAAAACGGAACGCGTGTGGTTTTTGTCGGGCCGCCCGAAGGAACCATCGTCACCTTTTTTGACCGAGAGAATCACAAACTCGTTGACAAATTTGGCACCATCCGCCACGGCCGGAGCGAAGACATCTGGGTTGAACCCGAAAATCCCGCATCCGATCCAGTATGAGTCCAATTCGATGACGCCCGGTTCCCCCGGCGCCAAGTTTCCGCCGCGTGGCTCGACCCACTAAACCTATGGTAACCGCGACCCGCAATCATTCCCCTGTCCACAAAGTTGATCCTTTACGACCGCTACACCGAACTGCTCGGCAAGCGAATTCACCGCACCATCACCCCGGCCGAGGCCGCCGACGTAGCCCATTTCGAGCCCGCGCAACCGGTCAATTGCCCCAAATGCAACACCCGCGTCCGGAGCCAGTTCCTGGTCGCCCAAATCGTCCACGACCTCGATAAGTGCTCCCAACCAGGTTGAAATTCACACCCGGCGGCTTCAACGCCGAATGTGACAGATTTGCTTGAGGTTATTTGGTACGAGCAGTAAAAATTGTGTCGGCCGCCATCCGATGAAACTCATCAACAAGCCATGGTTTGCAACGCTCATGCCTGCCGCCATTGGATTGGGCTGCGTGACGCTGTGTATCACGGTGCTTTCTGATTACGGGTGGAGCCTGTTCCTGTGCGTGCCGGTGCTCGTCAGCTTTATCTCGGCGTTTTGCACGGCGTTTGGTAGGAAAGTTACTTTCGGCAAAGCCTACGGCGTTGCCATCGCCAGCCTCGCGATTTTGGGCGGGTTCATTCTGCTTTTCGACATTGACGGACTTATTTGCCTCATCATGGCGTTTCCGATTGCGGCGGCCCTGGGGGTCATTGGTTCGGCCATTGGTCTGGCGGTGGGCAGTGCGTGCCGACGCAGCATCCAGTCAGCGTTGCCACTTTTGCTGGTGCTTTTGTTTCCCTTGCTGGTGGCCTTTGATTCCAATGACAAACTCGAACCGCCCGTTCGGAGCGTGACCACATCCGTGGAGATCTCGGCTCCAATTCAGCGGGTCTGGGACGTGGTGGTGGCATTTCCACGCATCACCGAGCCGCCGGGCGGCATCTTCCGGTTCGGCATTGCCTATCCAATAGCGGCGCACATCGAAGGCGACGGGGTTGGGGCCGTCAGGTATTGCACTTTTTCCACAGGCAGTTTCATCGAACCGATTACCCGGTGGGAACGGCCGTCGCTGCTGGCCTTCAACGTCAGTTCCAACCCGCCGCCCATGAAAGAATTTTCGCCCTACGGCAACATTGATCCGCCGCACCTGCATGGATTCATGATTTCCAAACATGGGCAGTTCAGCTTGAGCGAGCGGAATGGGAAAGTAGTATTGGAAGGTACCACTTGGTATACACATGCGCTGGCTCCGCAGTGGTATTGGGGGCCGATTTCGGATCAAATCATCCACCAGATTCACGCCCGGGTGCTTAACCACATTCGCGAGGTGGCCGAAACAAATACAAACTGACCAGCGGAGAGAGTCGCGTTCATGAACGGTTAATTACTTTGCCCACTCCCTGCCGGTCAGTTTTCAAGTTTGGCGGCCTGTCCCCAACACTGGTGACAAGACGAAAATCCCCCATCTGTTAATGTAAAGACGTTGGAAGTAGTGACTCCAACGAAAAGATTTAAAGTGTTGTTGATAAAGCCCGGAGTAGTGTCCGGGCTTTATCTTTTTTGCGCCGCCACCTGACAGATAAAAAGAAGCCGACCCACGGCCGGCTTCTCTTTCATCCCCCATCCACCCCCGGCACGAATGCCGGGAGCAGATGAGCGCTCAAGCCCGGCGTTCATACCGACATGCCTGCGCGGCGCGTGTGCAGTCCAGGTTGATCCGCCAACCGGGCTCGTGGGTGATGTCGCCCAGGATTTCACCCCCCATGAACTCCAAGACCTTCGCAGCGATTTTACGGCGGTAGCCCTGCATGGCCGAATCGCTCACTCCGACCTGACGCGCGACATCCCGGAGCGTTTTGCCGGCGGACAGGAACTCAATCACGAGCTGCTCGATCTGCGACAACTGATCCAGGAACCGGTCCCAGTCGAGCTTCCTCGCCGCTACAGTGGCCGGATCTTCGTAATCGTTGGACAACACGTCCTGCAGTTCGAAGATCTCGGACCCTGCTTCATCCTCGGCCATGATCTCGTTGAGCGAGTGCAGCCGGGTTGTACCGTTGAGTTGGGTTGAACTGGCCATGATGTCAACGCAACTGGTGCCGTTGGCACGACGACCCGACTTGCTGTGCTGTATCGTGTAATACGCGATGTTGCTTGCGGTGATCGAGCCGAGTTTGCCTTGGCCTTCGACCCGGTCAATCATCCGGGCTGCCATGCACGTGGCATCCTGGATCAGTTCCGCGTGATCTTCTGAGCCGACGCAGTTGACGGTGCGTGGAATGGCGGAACGGAGACGGGGCACGACCTGATCTTGGAGTACAAATCCTGCTTGAGGGGACATAACGAATCCTTTCGGTGGAGGTTGAAACGAAAAATCCCCCAAGCGGAATTGCTCGGGGGACTGATAGAGAAGTACCTCTACCGAAGGTTTATTACACAGGGCAGAGGGCTGTTGCAGGGCGATTAAATTGCGACAGTAATTGCGACAGTGTTGGCATTTGCATCAAAAAACCAATAACAACACTAAAATCGTTACTTTAACCAATAATGACAATGGTTTTCATGGTTGTGTTGAAACGTGGTGACACCCCCTGAAAAGCCTAAAAGTAGTATTTTGAGTCTAGCGCGTCTGCCAATTCCGCCACATCGGCCACCAAGACGGCCAATATATTTTAATGGCACCTGAAGTAAATCAATTTCCGCGAAGGAATGGTCAGTGCCAGTGGCCGCGTTCGGAATGCCAGCCCCGGTCGTCATGCCAGCTCCGGCCGCCGATCCAAATTGAATAACCGCTCGGTGGATAGCCCCAGTAACCCGCGCGCCAGAACCAGCCGCGGCTGGTCCAGACCCATTCGCCGCCAACCCAGACATAGCCCGGTCCCGGTCCGACCGCGACTGTTTCCACCGGCGGCGGCGGCGGGGGTTGTTGCACCACTACCGTGGTGGGAGCCGGAACGCTGGCATCCACCGCCGCCGTCGTATCAATCATGTAATTGACAATCTTGTCCGTCACGCCGGCGTCGCGCAGGTCGATGATGTCCGCCGCGCTCAAATGGTAAACCGTGCGCGAGGCCTTAATCTGGCTGATGATGACCTCCTCGTTGATACCCGCTTTGGCGAGCGCTTTCACATCGGCCACGCTTAATGGCTGGCCTTGATCCACTTTCACATAGGTCTGCGGAGCTTCTGCCCGTAGCCGGGCCTCCTGTTCGCGATCCGCCGAATTGCCGATTAAACCGCCGGCCAGCGCGCCCGCCGCCGCGCCGATCAGTGCATCCTGCCCGCCATGACCATGCCCGCCGATGACCGCGCCGGTGAGTGCGCCAAACATGCCGCCGATCAACGCCCCGGAGCCGGTGTTGTTCACCGAACCGTCGGGGTTCTGACAGCCCGTCAGCACGACCGCCAAAGTTGTCGCCGCAAAAAACAAAGGATATTTTTTCATTTTAATCAGGTTACGTCGTCCGTCAATGGTTCCGACAGCTCCTAAGATGCTCCAATTCAAAAAAAGTTTCAACTTCCGCCGTCGCCATCCCGTTCCCGTGCGGAATGATTTGCCCTCCGGCGCAACTCCGCCTTTAATGATCTGCGTGATTGCAAAACGTGTCATCCCCTGCCTCGACGTCCACGCCGGCCAGGTCACCCGCGGCGTCCAGTTCGGCGTCGCCGAGCACGGCGGCCTGCGCAACGTCGGCGACCCCGTGGAACTCGCCCTCCGCTACAACGAGCAGGGCGCGGATGAAATGGTCTTCTTCGACATCACCGCCACCGCGCACGGCCGCGGCACCATGGTGGACGTTATCGAACGCGCCGCCGACCAATGCTTCATGCCCCTCACCGTCGGCGGCGGCATCAAATCCGTCGCGGACATGTTCACCATGCTGCGCGCCGGGGCGGACAAGATTTCCATCAACTCCTCCGCCCTCGCCCGGCCCGAACTCATCCGCGAAGGCGCCGAGAAATTCGGCAGCCAGTGCATCGTCGTCTCCATCGACGCCAAGCAGATTGCGCCGGACCAATGGCGCGTGTTCTCGCACGGCGGCCGCCAGGACACCGGCCGCGACGCCCTGGAATGGGCGAAGGCGGCCGTGGCCCTCGGCGCCGGCGAGCTCGTGTTGAACTCCATCGACGCCGACGGCACCAAGGCCGGGTTCGACCTCGTCATCACCCGGCGCGTGAGCGAAGCCGTGGGCGTTCCCGTTGTTGCCAGCGGTGGCGCCGGCACGCTGGAGCACATGGCCGAAGTGCTGCTCGCCGGCAAAGCCGACGCCGTCCTCGCCGCGAGCATCTTCCATTTCGGCACCTACACCGTCGGCGACGTGAAACAGTTTTTGAAGGCGAAGAACATTCCGGTGAGGTTGTGATTCGCCTTATTTATGAGCCTCAAGAAATTTATCGAAAAGGGAAAGCTAGACTTCAGGGAGATGTATTTCACGCCCGATACTGGCACTGCTTATTCCCATTCCTTTGTAACCTCACCAGAGGAGTTCATTGCCTTCGCCAAGGCTGATTTCTTTAAAGCAGATAAAAGTGGATTGATTAATTCTCTTACTAACGCAAAGCGGGCGATAGACTGTCAAGTTGACTGCTTCGTGTGTTCAATTGGTTTGAATCCAGAAAAACTCGAAAAAGAACTTGGGGCAAATGGCGTAGCGTCACTTTCATTTGGAAATTCACTTGCAAATGGGCCATTAAAGTTTCGATTCATTCAAGCACTGGGTATCGCAACGCCGGCAATTGTTGGTCGTATGCGTCGGCTGCGAAATCTTTTGGAGCATGAATACAGGATGCCTCAACGAAACATCGTAAGTGATGCGATAGGTGTAGCCGAATTGTTTGTTCAAGCATGCAGAGGAAAGATGAACCATACTATCGATTGCTTTTCATTCGGCTCGGGTAAAACTAAAGTTCGTGGACAAGAGATGATGGCAAAAGATTTTTATGTTCATTTCAATTATAAACCGTCCCCACATTTTGATGTTTATTTTCGGGATCACGAATGGATTTCAAAAAGCGGTTCAGGAAAGTCGCCGTCATTCAAGGTTAAGCCTCGTGATGATGAGTTCGTGCCATTGTTAAAGCTGATTTGGCGATCAGATTTTGATAAAGATATGACTGAACCGATCAAGTCATTTCTGACAGAGTTGGGATTCCAAATATTCCCTTCGAGGTTCCAGGTTCGTAATGGCAGCGATTTCTGAATCTCGTTGACCATCCGTTGTGCAGTTGGTCGGCGTGAACGTTTTCCTGCCGTTCGCGTGGTCGGCAAAACCGGCCGGCCCCAGCGCCAACTGAGCGGCTGACAATAGCCTGCCGCTCACATGGACATGTGCTGCACGAGATCGCCCCAGGCGGAGAAGCCGGTGCTGCCGCCGTCGGCGACGGGAAACAGTTTTTGAAGGAGAAGAATATTCCGGTACGATTGTAGCAGACGATGGGAGGAGGCTCATTCTGATTCGGAAATGTTAGAGCCGCCTTAGGTCAGTTGCTACAGTGCGGTGGCGTGATTCAATTCGCTTGCCTTGATTCATTGGCTACGGTTATTTCTTCATCATGAACCTCCTCCACCCCCAAAACCATAAAGCCGCCATGACGCTGACGGAAGTGGTGCTGGTCATCGTCGTAGCGCTTGTCTTGGCGGCCTTATTGCTGCCTGAATTAGCGAGGCGAAAAGCTCCCGACATCGGTTGTGCGCTAAACTTGAAACAAATTACCCTCGCTTGTCGTGTTTGGGGAACCGACCATAATGATACTTATCCCATGGGAATTTCCGTCCCGTACGGCGGATCAATGGAAATGGTAACTACCGGGGATGTGGTGCAAACCTTTCGGGTCATGTCGAACGAATTACA
>Ga0302270_10005864_pt1 | contig 11079 bp, 9 predicted proteins | sample III_Bog_E2_3_FD_198773 | JGI IMG/M metagenome (GOLD analysis project Ga0302270, IMG submission 198773) | Peat permafrost microbial communities from Stordalen Mire near Abisko, Sweden - III_Bog_E2_3 | ecosystem: Environmental > Terrestrial > Soil > Wetlands > Peat | place: Sweden: Abisko...
CTGCAGGTTCTGCGCCAGGGAGATCGCTTCCTGGTCTGCTCCCACTCCCGGCCGGACGGCGATGCCGTGGGCAGCATGCTGGCGATGGGAATGTTGCTGGAGCAGATGGGCAAGCGCGCCGACCTGGTTTCAGCTGACCGGATTCCGGCCATCTATCGCGGGCTGCCCGGAGCCGGCGCCATTCGCTCCGCACTGCGCGTTCATGGCCCCTATGACGCCGTGATTCTGCTCGAGTGCGACGGACTGGAACGCACCCGGCTGCGCGGACTGGAGGAGTTCTTCCTCATCAATATCGATCACCACGTCAGCGGCCGCGCTTTTGCCCAACTCAACTGGATCGACTGCCAGGTGGCCAGCGTGGGCGAGATGGTCTACAGGCTGGCGCTTGCCGCCGGGGCCACGGTTACGCCGGAGATGGCCGCCTGTCTCTACACCACCGTGCTCACCGACACTGGAGGCTTCTGCTATGGAGCCACGCAGGCCTCGACATTTGCCCTGGCTCGGGACCTGGTGCTGGCCGGCGCGGACCCCGTCCGCATTGCCCAGGATGTCTACTTCTCCACCTCCACCTCCAGGATTCTGCTGCTGGGCGCAGCGCTCAGCAATCTCAAGCGCGAGGGCCGGGTGGCCTGGCTCTGGGTCACGCACCAGGATATGGTGCGCACTTGCGCCACCGAGGAGGATTGCGAAGGCATTGTGAACTATGCAGTGTGCATCTCCGGCGTGGAGGTCGCGGCTTTTCTGCGCGAACTGCCGGAACAGCGCATCCAGCTCAGCCTGCGCGGCAAAGGCAAGGTAAACGTGGCCGCCATTGCCGAAAAGCTGGGCGGCGGAGGCCACGAAAGCGCCTCCGGATGCACTCTTGAGGGGCCGCTGCCGCGCGCGCTCGACGAAATTTTTGCCGAATTGCGCCAGAGCGTGGCCTGTTTTGCCGACAACCCGCATTGAGTTCCCTTGAGATTCCGCCCAAATCTGTTAGCCTTGTCCCTGTCTAAGCGCAACTCCGTTTCCGCGTTGCTTGCTGGCGCGGAAGGGGGTTGGATCAGGCCGCCCCCCCAGTCGACCTGACAATCAACGAGATCGTTCTTCTGCTCGGAACAGGACATCGCACGCCCGTTGGAGAAACGCTGGAAGTGGATACTACTCTGGAACATTCTGCCCCGGATTTGCACGAAAACCGGCGCAAGCGGCTGCCCAGTTGGGCAACCACCTGCGAAGTGGCTGTATTTCTTGCTTTTACTGTTTTCTTTCTAGCCTATGGCCTCACACCGCTGCTGGGCGGCGCCGGTTTGGGATTGGTGGGCGCCGACGAACCCCGCTATGCGCAGATCGCTCACGAAATGCTTGTCCGGTTCGACTCTGCAGAGACCCTGAAAGGCCGCCTCAACGCCTGCGTCACCCCTTATCTCTACGGCCATCCCTGGCTGGAGAAGCCGGCCCTCTACTACTGGCGGGCTATGGGCGTCTTCAAGGAATTCGGCGTGCACGACTGGAGCGCCCGCCTGCCCTCCACCACCTTTGCTTTCATCATGGTCGGCCTCATCTACCTGCACATGCGGCGCTTCCGTCCTGGCGGGCACCTGGACGCCGCACTCATCACCGTTGCCTGCGCCGGCATCATCGCCTTTTCCCGCGGCGCCTCCACCGACATGCAAATGGCCGCGCCCCTGGCCATCGGACTCCTCGGCTGGTATGCCTGGTACGAGACCGATTCCAAATTCTGGCTCTACGACATCTACTTTTTCACCGGCCTGGCCACGCTGGCTAAAGGTCCGGTGGCGCCTTTTCTGGCCATCGTCATCATCGCCGCCTTCGCCCTCTTGCGCCGCGAGTGGTCCATTCTGCGCCGCTCCCTGTGGTGGCCCGGCATCGTGCTCTACTTCGCCATGGTCCTGCCCTGGTTCATCGCCGTCCAGCACAAGAATCCCACCTTCTTCCGCGAATTCTTCCTGGAACACAATCTTGAGCGCTTTGCCACCGATCGCTACCAGCACCAGCAGCCCTTCTGGTACTACCTGATGGTCGTGGTGCTGGCCATGATGCCCTGGACGGTGATCGCCGTGCGCGCACTCGCTGACGGCATCCTCACCTCAGTGGCCGAGTGGCGCCTTCGCCACTCAAAGAACGCGACGCCCTGCGCCAACCGCCCCGGCGATGCCTTCCCTGAGTTCCTGGTCTTGTGGGCCCTGGTACCCATCGTATTTTTCTCTCTCTCGAAGTCCAAGTTGCCCGGATACATCCTCCCCTCCATTCCGCCGATTGCCATTCTCACCGGAGACTACCTCTTCCGCCGCCGGCAGTCGGGACTGGGCCGCTGGGTCCTGGTGGGCCACGCGGTGCTTTGCGGCATTATGACGATGGCCGCACTGCTGGTGCCCTGGTTTGTGGCCCATGGCGCGCAGATACCACCCGCGCACGCACTGGTGGCCGCGGTGTTGGCCGCGTCCGGCGCCGCACTGCTGATCTTGATCGTGGTCAATGGCTTCGGCGTGGCACGCCTCCGGCTTGTCACCACGGGTGTTCTGGTGGTGCTGCTTCTCTTTCTTTACGGAGTAGGTCCCTTCTTCGGCATCCCCGGGGTCACCGCAACTAAACACGTCATTCATCTGCTCGACAGCTCTTACTCCGCCCGCCCGCTGGCCGACCGGCTGGCTACGCTGGCCCCCGCCGACGAGACCGTCGCCGTCTTCCGCGTCCGCCGCGACGTGGAATACGGACTTTCGTTCTATCGCAATCGCGAGGTGGTGAACTACGAGCAAGGCGGCGTGCCTGACGGTCAGCACCTGCTGGTGGTGCGCATCTCCGGCCGCGGCGGCGTGGACCTGCATACTCCTGACGCGCTCAATGAGTACCTGGAGGGACGGTCCTATGAACAACTCTTTACCTGGCCAGAGCAGGGGCTCGTTGTCTATAGGGTGGGCAGCCGGTAAGTTGATAATTCGAATCTCAAGTTGCACTTGACGGCAACTCGTGTCAAAGTTGCCGGATGGGGTAACTTCATACTGCACCTGCTCGGGATGAATTAGGCGCATCAAAGGAAGAGTATGTCTGCGACCACATCCATCGAGATTCTCGACCTGCGGCACTTTGCGTCGCCAGTACTGCGCGCCGTGCTGGATGCCGAGGGTGAACTGTGGAAGCAGCAGTTGCATTGGGACTATCGGACGTCAGCCAAATTGCTGATGCAGTATCTTGACAGCCACATGCTGCCCGGCTACGCAGCCCTGGAGTCAGGCCAGGTCATCGGCTATACCTTCTGCGTCTACGAGGAGAGCAAGGCTGTCATCGGCGACGTCTTTGCGTTGCCCGTGCAGCCAGACAGCGCACTCGCCGCCGCAGGTTCTGCCTACGCAATTGAGGAGACGCTGCTCACGCATCTCTTTGAGACCTTACTGAACTCCCCGCAACTTGACCGCATCGAATCGCAATTGCTGCTGCACCCCGCGGGAACCCACTCCAGCCTTTTCCGCCAAGCCGGCTTCCAAATCTTCCGCCGGCTTTTCATGGTGCATCTTCTTCAAGGATTCCTGCCCGCACCCTTTATTGACCTGCCCAACGATCTGGTGCTGCGCCCATGGCGCGACGAGGATCTGCCCGCTGCCGCTCAACTCATCTCCGAGGCCTATTACGGTCATCCCGACAGCCTCATCAACGACCAGTACCGCTCCGTCCACGGCTCGCTGCGCTTTCTTCACAATATCGTCCGCTACTCCGGCTGCGGCATCTTCTCCGCGCAGGTCTCGCACGTGGTGGTCCACCGCCAAAGCCGTGAACTCGTGGCCTTGCTGCTGGGCTCACGGGTAAGCTCTGACAGCGGCCACATCACCCAAGTCTGCGTCCACCCCAACTACCGCCGCCGCGGGCTGGCGCGACTGTTGCTCTCAGTAGCCGCCTACAACTTCATGCGCCAGGGCGTCAACGAAATCTCACTTACCGTCACCGAAGCCAACGTCAAGGCCATCGAACTTTACCTGGCCGAGGGTTTCACCTGCGCGCACCGCTTCGACGCCGCCGTCTGGCAGCGGGAATCGATCGCATGAGAATGTGTAAGATTGCGGAAGAAAACGATCAGCGAGCGATCAGGAACATCACCCAGCTCAGCACCACCGCCGACGCCACGAACAGCACAAAGCAGTAAATGCCGTAGCGAAGCATCCGCCGCGGCGTTTCCCTTTGCGTGATGCCGAAGACGACGGAGGCGAACAGGGCGAACAGCACAACCGCCGCAAAATGAGAGGGCCGCAACACTAGGATTTCCTCCCGGTGCGAAGATTATGCGCATCCACGGCGGCAATCACGTTCAACAGGCCAGCCACCACGATAAAGCGCGTTCCATAGTCGGCGGTCGTCACCTGCACCTGATCCGCGCCCAGGCCCAAGGCCCGGCTGACCAGATACAGCAGTCCATTGCCCAGGTCGCCGGCCTGGCACAGCATGTCCAGAATGTCCGACGCGCCACCGTAGAGCTTGCCCTGCATGAGCAACCCAAGCGTGAACATGCCCAGAATGGACGCCGCCAGCAGCGCTCCGCGGCCCCATTTGCGCAGCAGAAAATGCCCGGCGCCGGGTACCAGCCAGCCTGCAATCAACGGAAGATAGACAAACCTTTGCAGGATGTCCTGTTCCGCGGCGTTCTTGTTCGGAGCTGTTGCCATTCCTTTTTGACTATAACGCATGAAAGCAGTTGTCAGTGATCAGTTGTCAGTTGTCAGTCGGGAGTGGGCACGGCGGTGTGGCTGTGGGGATGCACAGATTTTGCGGCGATGGGGCTGGGAGTGGCGTGATTGCTGGGCGGAACAGAACATGCGGGAAATATTTGCTTATCCATACACGGAATTTTGTCGGAATTGGACAAGAGGGTAGTTTTTGAGGGCGTGTTGTCCGGCTTTGGCTCGTAAGTTGTTTTATTTACCTTTGTGCGAGTGGGGATATAAGCGGAGTTTCAGGGCTTTTTCGCGGTTTTGTGAAACATATTTTGCGCCAATCGAGAACCTGCCCAAGCTTCATGGCTATTTCGAGGACTAATCGTTGCGATCATCCCTGAGACGCGCTCAATGAACGCCTGCAGGGAGTCCGCGCTCATTGAGAGTTACTTCTGGATTGCAGTAATTTGACCGGAATGCCGAATCCTCGCGCAAACCCCGATGATCAGGAGTGGCCGGCCACACATGCCAGGAGGGCTGGAGGTCACGATCGCAGGAAGAGGAGCGCCTGGCGCAGCGTATGTGCCGTGCTTTCAATAGCGGCAAAGCTCGCAGCCAATTAGGGCCAACGGGGAACAATCGTGCTTCCTGGCTGGCAATTGACGCCTGAACAGATATAGTCTGATCATTCCATCTTGGTAGCAAGCTAAGTTGTGAAAGGGATATTTATGAAGCGCAGAGAGTTCTGCAAATTGGCTGCGGCTGCAGTGGCGGCAACCGCTGTGTCCGCCCCGGCGCAGGAAAAAGAAGATATCGACCCGGCCGGTGTGGAATGTGCGACGGGGCTTCAGGCGCCCCCCAGGATGCCTGCCGAATGGAAGGGGGATGACGCGGCCCTGAGCGTGGAGGCACTGGAGTTCCAGACCCCGGCCCACAACTACGCGGACTTCTGCGCGACTCCCGCCGAAAAGCGGGTCTTTTATGCGCTGCGCAACGGAAAGATCGTCAAGGAGAAACTCGACGAGGCGACGTGGGCGCCCGCCGGTTGGGGACAACCTCCCAGCCTGCCCGTTCCCGGCGGATCGTGGGACGGCGTCCCCCTGCAATCCCCTTTTCCCGACCTGGCTGGAAGCGGCCCCTACAAGCCCACCTGGGATTCCCTGCTGCAATACGACGCCCCGGAGTGGTATCGCGACGCCAAGTTCGGCATATGGCAGCATTGGAGCCCGCAGTGCGTAGCCGAACAGGGCGACTGGTATGCGCGGCACTTGTATATGGAGGGCTTCAAGCAAAACAGGTTTCAACTGCAACATTACGGTCATCCCTCCCGGACCGGCTACAAGGACCTGTGCGCGCAATGGACGATGCTCAACTGGGAGCCCGAAGCCCTGGTTGATCGCTATAAACGCGCCGGAGCCAGGTTCCTGGTTGCGCTGGGAAACCACCACGATGGCTTTGACACCTGGGGATCGAAGCATCATCCCTGGAACGCCGTCAACATGGGGCCGCACCGCGATATCGTCGGCGGGTGGGCTAATGCTGCCCGCAAGCAAGGGCTCTATTTTGGCGTGACCCTGCACGCGGCGCGCAATTGGTGGTGGTTCCAAACCTCGCACGGCACAGACAAGACCGGCTCCATGGCAGGCGTTCCGTACGACGGCCGTCTCACCGCGGACCAGGGGCAAGGCCTCTGGTATCAGGGTTCCGATCCGCAGCGGCTCTACGGCGCCAAGCACCCGTACGATGCGCTGCCCGATCTCTCCTATGTGAAGAATTTCTACGATCGCACGCGCGACCTCATCGATCAGCACAGCCCGGATCTTCTCTATTTCGACAACTCGCTGCTTCCGCTGGGCTGGGCCGGCATGAACATCGGCGCATACTTCTACAACACCAACCTGAAAAGAAATAACGGCAAGATGGGCGCCGTCATCAACGTCAAATCCGTGCCCGATCAAATCCTCAAAGCTGTGGTGGCGGAATATGAGCGTGGATTCAAGAACCAGATCGCGCCGCACCCGTGGCAGTCGGAGACTTGCCTTGGCGGATGGCACTACGATCGCGCGCTATACGAGCAGCCTGGAGAATACGGCGGCTACCTGACTCCGCGCGATGTGATTCACTGGATGGCCGACACGGCCAGCAAGAACGGCACGCTGCAGCTGAACATTCCCGGCAGGCCCGACGGCACCATCGACAGCAAAGAGATCGCCGTGCTGGATGGAATTACGGATTGGATGCAGGTGAACAGCGAAGCCATTCACGCCACACGCCCCTGGAAGGTCTTCGGTGAAGGGCCGGACATGCTCAGCGGGTCGTTTCAGGAGGACAGTCTCAAGAAGCTCGGCACGCGCGACATTCGCTTCACGCGCAATAAAGCCAATACAGCCGTCTATGCCATCGTGCTCGGCCTGCCGCGCGACGCCTTTGTGATTCAATCGCTCGGAACCGGAAGCGCCTCCGATCCAGGAAAAATCCAGCATGTCCAACTGCTGGGCACTGAGGAAAAGCTTGACTGGAAACAGACAGCGGAGGGATTGCATGTCAGCCTGCCAAAGCAGTATCGCCCGAAGAGGGACTATGCAGCAGTGCTGAAGGTGTTACTGACTTAAGTAGTTCTGTTTTTGCTGCATTTGGAATGCCCGGATTGATTTGTGCCAGTGGATATGGGAGAACTGGACAAGGATTCCGGGCATTTTTTCGCCCATACGGAAGTAACGCGAACTTCGGATCAGCCCTGTGAATCCAGCTTGTGTTCATCTTTCTGTCTGCACAGGAATCTCAACTAATCAACAGCCCTTATCGTTCAGTGAGTGGCCTGCCGGTCTTCCCTGACGGGGTCCGGGTGCGCGGTGTGCAAGCGGGAGTGGAGTGCTTTCCCAGCCTTGCGACAATGGGCCCCTCCTCTTCCCGTGATCGCGATCATGGGAAGGGAGGCGCCGGGGTGTGAACTCGTTCACGGTTTCTGTGCGGGCTTCTGGGCTGTCATCTCTTCGAGGTTCTTCTGCCACTCTTCGCGTTCCTTCTGATGCTGACTCTGCTCATAGTGAATACCCTGGATAAAGGTGTGCATGACATCGTCCAAGGTCCGGCCCGGAGCCAAGGTGCAACTCTTGAACACATCGGTGTCAATGTTGGTGTCAATCTCCGGCGCAACACATGTCAACACCAGACCCTTCTCGTCGTTCACCGTGAAGAAGTGACCCGGGTTGGCGGGCCTACTGGCGGATGCAACAGCCGGAGTGGAATTGAGGAACTGTGCCTGGGATGCAGGTTCGGGAGTCTTGGTGCCCAATATGGGGGGCGCTGGTGCAGAGGCACTTGCCTGTGCGGCGGCGAAGGCGATGAAAACGGCGAGCGGCAGGAGTGCTGCGTGTCTCTTCATAGGCACCTACGACTTTCCTGTACGAGGATTTTGTTGGTAATTGGGCTATCGACTGGATGAGCAATATTGTACACTCTGGAATTTTCCGGGTCGAGAGCGCGGGTCCCGCGGCCGCTGCCCCCCCGCCTGTCGCGACAGCCAGATTCAGGGCGGACAGCGTTACAGGATGACAGTCTATTTGTGAAGATCAGCGATGACAGCTTTTATTGAACAACCTTGGAGACAGGACACTCTCCCGTTGCCTTATATCCGCACCAGCTCGCGCTGGATCTTGCCTGTGACCCAGGCCTTGCCGGGAGCGGTGAGCATGTCGATCTCGCTACGGACGCCGAACTCGGGCAGATAGATGCCGGGCTCGACGGAGAAGCAGGTGTGCGGGAGGATGCGGCGGATGTCGTGGGTCTCAAGGTTGTCGAGGTTGGCGCCGGAGCCGTGTATCTCCTGGGTGATGTTGTGGCCGGTGCGATGGGTGAAGAATTGGCCGAAGCCGGCCGCCTGGATGACGGCGCGGGCCGCGTCGTCGGCCTCGTAACCGCAGATGGAGCGCCCCTCTAGAAAAGCCTGCTGGACGAAGGCGATGGACGCGTCGCGGGCGTTGCGCACGGTTTCAAAGACCAGTTGCTCGCGCTCGGACGGCTCGCGGCCTACGACGCCGGTCCAGGTGATGTCGTAGTAGACGCTGCCCGGCTTCTCAAGCCGGCCCCAGATGTCGATGAGGATGAAATCGCCCTCGCAGATGGGCGAGGATTGCTCTGCCGTGGGCTCATAGTGCGAATCAGAACAGTTGGCGTTGGCGCTGACGTTGGGGCCGTTCTCCCAGGTGAGGCCTTCGCGGCGCATGGCCTCACTGAGCCAGGCGACCATGTCGAACTCCGTAAGCGCGCCCGTGCCGCCGGAGCCAGGCCGCAAGCGACGGCCCATCTCCCGCCAGCCCTCAGCCACGATTGCGTCGATGGCCCGCTGCGCCACGCCGTGGCTGGCTATCTGTTCCTGGCTTAAAACCGCTTCAAAGCGGCTGACGAGATCGGCTGAACTCACGATCTCCTTGCCGAGGCCGCGCAGGAACTCAACTGTCCCGGCATCGACCATGGAGACGTACATAATTGCGTTGTTGGGGGAGTACTGCATGGCCACGCGGTGCGCGCCGGAGAGCATGGCTTCAAGACCCGCGGCCAGTTCCTGCCAGCTTGAGTATTGGGCCTTGACGCCGGGCAGCGAATCCAGGCGGCTCTGCTCAATGCGGTGCACCAGCTTGCGCGGCGTACCGGCGGCAGGCACAAAGTAATACCAGCGGCGGGTGATGTGCGCCTTCTCGTCCAGCGCGAGAATGTGCGCTGCGATGGGATCGCGGTGATGGTGATCGTAAAACAGCCAGCCGTCAAAGCCGGCCTCAACGAGCGCGGCCTGCATGGCGCCGATATTTGCTTCGGGGTTCATACCGGCATTTTACGCGTGAGGGCGCAATGGCTTACAGCGCGGCCAGCGCCTCAGTCTGGCTGGCGAACAGTCCGGCGTACTTGGTGATGCCCACCATGGTGAAGACCTTGGTAAAGTGCGCGGAAAGGCCGAAGGCGTAGACCTTCTGGCCGGCGCTCGCAGCTTCAATCAGCAGTTGAATCACCAGGGCGATGCCGCTGGAGTTGATGTAATCCACCTTGGTGAAATCCAGCAGGATCAGCTTGACGTCGCTCTTGGGCAGCGCCTGGTAGAGCCCCAAGACCGCATCCTTTGACGTGCTGGCTATATCCCCCTCGAAACGGAGGACGGTCACCGGATGCCCGGCCGGGGAGGTGAGCTGGTCAACGCGCGACTTGGTTTCACTCTGCACGATCGATAATCTCCGTATTCTCTTGGCTGTTCTTCTCTCAGTTATTACGCATCTTTATCCAGCCGGATGACCAGCCGGACGTAACTGCTTTTGCCGTCAGACCCAGCTACCCACTCGGCCTCGTCCACCAGCGCCTGGATGAGAAACATGCCCATGCCGCGCGCGTCTTCTTCGCCGTGCATTTTGCGGTCGATGTCCGGCTTGGCGGGCTGGGTCTTCATGCCCGTGCCGTCGTCGATCACCTTGACTTCCAGCGAGTCCGCGCCGGCCGACAGGACTACGCCCACCGAGAGTTTTTCATTGAGCCGGTTGCCGTGCTCGATGGCGTTGATGCAGGCCTCGGCCACTGCTGTCTTGAGGTCCTCGATGCGGTCTTCGCGGAAGCCCATCAGCTTGGCTACTGCCGATGCGGTGCTCATGGCTACTTTCTCGAAGCCCATCCGCGAGGGCAGCCGGACTTCCACAGTTGTGGTTTTCAACTCGCTCATTCCGGCATCTCCGTCGAGCTCGAACCGCGGCACAGCGCCAGTGCGGTCATGTCGTCTCCCTGCGGGCCGCCTTCAGAGAATGCCTCGATGGCCGCCCACAATGCATCGAGAATACCATCGGCCTTCACGGACGGACACCTGGAAAATTCAGCCAAGAGCCGTTCTGGCCCAAATTCCTCATCCCCCTTGAAGACCTCAGTCAGCCCGTCGGTATAAAACAACAGGCGCGTTCCTGGGGTAAACGCGTGCCGTTCGCTCTGGTAGCTCATTCCCGGCAGCAGGCCCAGCGGCGTGCCGGCGGCGTCAAACTGGCGCGGCGCGGCGCCCGGCGCAATCAGGAATCCCGGGTTGTGGCCCGCGTTCACCACTTCCACTTCGCCGGCCTCCGGATGCAGCCTGAGGAAGATCGCCGTCACATACCGCCGCCGCGCCTCTTCGCCCTCTGCCCAGTGGTGCTGGTTCATCCTGGTAGCCAGCTCGTCCAGCGGCATCCCGGTCACGGCCATCGCGCGGAAAGCGGAACGGAAACTGGTAGCCATGATGGCTGAAGCCAGCCCCTTGCCAGCCACGTCGGCCACCGCCATCAGCACGCTGCCGTCCGGCTGCTCCACAATGTCAAGGTAATCGCCGCCCACCTCGTAGCATGTAGCCGACCGGAAGCCCACCGAGTAGCCGGGAATCGAAGGCAGCCGTTGGGGAAGCAGCGACCGTTGAATCAGCCGCGCCGCGTCCAGG
>Ga0302270_10005868_pt1 | contig 11074 bp, 12 predicted proteins | sample III_Bog_E2_3_FD_198773 | JGI IMG/M metagenome (GOLD analysis project Ga0302270, IMG submission 198773) | Peat permafrost microbial communities from Stordalen Mire near Abisko, Sweden - III_Bog_E2_3 | ecosystem: Environmental > Terrestrial > Soil > Wetlands > Peat | place: Sweden: Abisko...
GATCTCACACCGGCCGCATGGGCAGCAAGACATACTTCCAGCAACCTATAAAACCGAACACCGCGACTCGTCAACCGTGTGTTTGGTCATACGCATACGTTATTTTCAGCCATTTATGGCACGACTGAAGTCGTGCCCTGAAAAGAAACTACTTTCCGTGGATGGTGCAAGTTGTTGATTCCACGAGATAAACTATTTCGGGGCGAATTTCGGTCCGTCCCTACGGGACGGAGGTCCTTTGTTCAACACCAACCCAGGACTGCGCTGCGCTTGTCCTGGGCTATTCTCGCTTTCTCCCTCCGGGAGAATGGGCGCCGGCTGTTTCATCCATCGGGGTCGGCGAAGCCGGTGGACGACTGTTACAAAGCCTTGGAACCCCTGGCTGAAGGGAGTTTTTCCGCATCCTGTGAAGTCGTGCCCTGACACTTACTGCCTCTTCGCCGGGTTTTCCGCAGCCTGTAAAACCCCCTGCTTCCTCCGCCGGAACTATCTGCATCTGTAGTACTAGTCGCCGTGGCGAGCTACTTCGCTGCCTAATGCAGGCTTGCCGAGGTTGCTATGTCTCTTGGCATAGACGAAGTAGACGCCAAGCCCGACCACCATCCAGGTTCCGGCCGCGATCTTCGAGGTCGGATCGACGGAGACGATCATCGCCAGGCAGAAGATGGTGCCTAGAATCGGTACCAGCGGCACGAGGGGCGCGCGGAAGGGACGTGCCTGTCCGGGGTTCGTTTTCCGCATAATCCATATCCCAATGCACACCAGGACAAACGCAAAGAGGGTTCCGAGGTTGGTCATATTGCCTGTGATGTCTCCCGGCAGGAATCCGCCCAGGAGACCGACAAAGACGTACAAGATCAAATTGCACTTATAGGGTGTGCGGTATTTGGGGTGTACGTCCGCGAAGAGCCGAGGAAGCAGGCCGTCCTTCGACATCGAATAGAACACGCGGCTCTGGCCCAGCAGCATGACCAGCATCACCGAGGAAAAGCCGGCCAGGATCGCGACTGAGACCAGTGTAGACAGCCATCCGAATCCCGGCATGTAGGTCTTGATGGCGTAGGAGACAGAAGCTTCCATTCCCTTATTGGGGTCGATGAAGTCGAGCGCCGGAGCGATGCCGGTGAGAACCCAGCTGAACAGAATATAAAGGACGGTGCAAACTGCCAGCGAGCCCAGGATTCCAATCGGCATATTCTTGCCGGGATCGATCGTCTCCTGCGCCGCGGTGGAAACAGCATCGAATCCGATGAAGGCGAAGAACACAACGCCTGCGCCGCCGAGGACGCCGCCCCATCCGTGTTTGAACATTCCCATGTGTGCCGCGTCCTGCGCCAGCACGAAGGGCGTGTGATTGGCGGGACTGATGAAATGCCATCCGATGGCAATGATCATCAGGACGATGGTCACTTTGACGGCAACAATGACGGCGTTGACGCTGGCCGACTCAGAGATTCCTTTGATGAGGAGAAGCGTCATGATGAGCAGGATCACCAGCGCCGGCGCGTTCACAATGCCATGGATTCCGCCCGGGCCAGTCTGGAGCGGCGAGTGACGCCAGGCCCACGGAATGAGATTGGGGAAGAGGTTGTTGAAGTACTCAGTCCAGTAGATCGACAGTGTGGCCGCACCCAGGCCGTACTCCAGGATCAGAGCCCATCCGATGATCCACGCAACCAGTTCTCCCATGGTGACGTAAGCATAGGTGTAGGCACTCCCTGCGACGGGGATCATCGCCGCAAACTCGGCATAGCACAAGCCTGCGAAGCCGCAGCCGAGAGCCGCGATGACGAAGGAAATCGTCACCCCAGGCCCGGCATTTTGTGCGGCTGCCGCAGGTGTGCGGGCAAAGAGGCCGGCGCCGATAATGGCGCCGATTCCCAGGGCGATCAGGCCGGGCCAGCGCAGAGTTCGCTTCAGCCCTCCCTTTTCGTCGATCTGTGCGAACAGAACGGAGAGTGGCTTGGTTCGGAGAAGGCTCATATTTAGTCCCTGAGTCTACCATAGGGACGCACCGCTTCTACGGAATTCCTTTGCAGAGGGGAACTGAAACTTTTTAGCTCGATTCTTTGCGCTCTTCTGCGTCGGAGAGCGCGCCGCGTTTTGGGGGAGTTTGGGTCTTGCTATTCTGCGAGATTGTAAACTAAACTAAATAGACTTAGTTTACCGGAGATCAAATGCGGACCATCAACATTCACGAAGCCAAGACCCACCTCTCGCGGTTAGTCGATGAGGCCGTGCAGGGTGAATCGTTCATTATTGCCAAAGCGGGCAAGCCAAAGGTGCTTGTAACGCGATTGAGTGCGCTTCCTGCTCCAAAGCAACGACGCATCGGCTTTATGAAGGGGATGTATACCCTGCCGGAGAATTATTGGGAAGTGGATAAAGAGATGGATAAAGAGATTGAAAAGATGTTCTTTGGCGAGGATGAGGAGTGAAATTCCTCCTCGATACGCATTTTGTTCTCTGGATTCCGATCAATGCGCCTCAAATCGGTCCGGGGGCGCGCAGGCTCCTGGTGGATCCGGCAAACCGATTTGTTTTCAGCGTGTCGAGCATTTGGGAGATCGCGATCAAGAAGGGACTAGGGCGAAAAGACTTCCCCCACGATCCGCGCGAAATGCGAAGACAGTTGATGGAGAATGGCTACGATGAACTTACAATCGAGAGCCGGCACGCAGTCATGGTGGATTCCATGCCCCCCATACACAAAGATCCCTTCGACCGCATCCTGATTGCGCAGGCCATGGTCGAAGGGATCACTCTGTTGACAGCAGACCCGGTGATTGCCAAATATCCAGGGCCGATCCGCAAAGTCTGAGGAGTAGCTTTACGCAGTCGTCTTTGCGCAGAATTCGTCGAAGGCGCGCACTAATTCGCCGGCGATCTGCGGGGCGGTGGACTGCTCAATGATGTAACGCTGCATCAGGTAGACCAACTTGCCGTCGCGCAGGATGGCGATGGCGGGAGAACTGGGCGGATTACCCTCAAAGTAGCTGCGGGCGCGCTCGGTGGCTTCGCGGTCCTGGCCGGCAAATACGGTGATTTTGTGGTCGGGCTGATTGGCGGTGTTGGCCAGGGCCATGCGCACGCCGGGGCGCATCTTGCCAGCCGCGCAGCCGCAGATGGAGTTGACTACCAACATGGTTGTGCCCGGTACGGCGAGGGCGGCGTCCACATCCTCGGCGGTGCGGGTTTCGTTGATACCGGCGCGGGTAAGCTCCTCGCGCATCGGGATGACCATCAGTTCTGGATACATGTATGCCTCCGGCAGGGAAGATGCCTGTAATCATTCTATCTGAAACTCGGTAGTGTAGCCTTGATTCGATGCTGATTGAAGAAAACAAGCCTCTGGCGCCTTATACGACCTTTGGCATTGGCGGGCCAGCGCGGTGGTTTGTCGAGGCTGCGAGCGAAGACGAAATTGTTGAGGCCACGGGCTGGGCACAGGCGCGCGGGCTTCCGCTGTTTGTGTTGGGCGGCGGAAGTAATCTGCTGGTGGCTGATGAGGGATTTGACGGGCTGGTGCTGCGGGTGGCGTTGCTGGGGATTGAGGCATATGCGGATGGGCCGGCGGGCGATGCGTTTGGGGAGTGGGTTTATCGCGTTGCTGCGGGCGAGGGTTGGGACCACTTCGTGGGGCGGACTACAAAAGATAATTGCGCCGGTTTAGAATGCCTGGCGGGGATTCCGGGGACGGTCGGCGGGACGCCGGTGCAGAATGTGGGCGCGTATGGGCAGGAGGTGGCTTCGGCCATCGAGCGGGTGCGGGTTTTCGATTTAGCGCAGCGAGAGTTTGTGGAGCTTTCAGCGGCGGAATGCGGGTTTGCTTACCGCCGCAGCCGTTTCAACTCGACCGATCGGGGGCTCTACATTGTGACGCGCGTGAATTACCGGCTCCCGTTGGGCGGCGCGCCCACGCTGCGCTATGCGGATCTGAAGCAGTATTTTGAGCAGAGCGGACACGAGCCAAGCCTTGCCGAGGTTGCGGCGACGGTGCGGCGGGTTCGGCAGGCGAAGGGAATGCTTTTGATTGAGGGCGACCCGGATTGCCGCAGCGCGGGAAGCTTCTTCAAGAATCCGGTGGTGAGCGAGGAGTTGGCTGGGCAAATTGCAGCTGGTAGCGATAAGGAACCACCGCGGTTTCCGGCTGGGCCGGGGCTGGTGAAGGTGCCGGCGGCGTGGCTGATTGAGCAGGCGGGGTTCGCGAGAGGATATGCGCTGGGAAGGGCTGGCGTTTCATCGCGGCATACTTTGGCGCTGATTAACCGGGGAGGGGCTAGTGCGGAGGAGGTGCTGGCGCTGGCGGAGGAGATTGGGGCGGCGATTAAGGCAAAGTTTGGGGTTCGGCTGGAGATGGAGCCGGTTTTGGTCGGGTTCTGACTGGGCGCCAGGTAGGCAGAGGCCCCAGAAGCAGGTCCCCTTCGACTCCGCTCAGGGCAGGCTTTCGACTCCGGTGAAGTGCGCTCCGCTCCCTATGAACAAGGCTGGTTGAGGGTCGAGGTTTCCGGCCCTTGCGATAGAAAAAAATCGCAAGAACGGGGCACGGAGCAGTTTTGGCACAACCGGCGCGGGTTCATTCCTGGCGTAACTTGCGACGGCAAGTCAGTCTGCTCCCTATGAACAAGGCGGGTTGAGCGCTGAGGGTTCCCGCCCTTGGGACATAAAAAAGTCCGACCCAGAGGGTACCCCGACGGGGCACGGAGCTATTGTTGCGAATCGAGCACGGGTTCATTGCAAACGTAACTCGCTGAAAGCGGGTTGGGCTGCTCAGGATGACAGGTTTGTTGTGGTACGAGTTTCAGGACCAGGGCACTGGACGGAGCCTCGTCGACGGGCAGATCCACAAGAATTCGCAGCAGGCTCTTGGGAATCCGTTTTGGCATTCGGCGCGTCTCCGTCTCCAATTCAAAGCAAAACTCTGTCCGCGCTGATAGGCTAACACCAGGCATGAACGACAATTTGCACCAGTTACGCTGTTTTGGATGCGGCATGCGCGTCGTGGGTACAGAGGCGCGGCCGGATTTCCGCTGCTCGCAATGCGGAGACCTGTTTGAAGTGGAGTACCCCGGCTGGGGCCAGCGCAAAGGCCATGACCGGCCCAATGCGGGTGCGCTGAAGTGGCTGTGGCGGGAGCGGCGGTGCTCGTCCGAGGCGCTGGATCATTCTGGCGTTTGGCGCTTCCGCGAGCTGCTGCCGATTCTGGAGAGCTTTGGCAACGCGGTCACGCTGCGCGAGGGGAATACGCCGCTCTACCATCTGCCGCGAGCTTCGAAGGCCCTGGGGATCGACCAGCTTTTCGCGAAACACCAGGGCATGAATCCGACCGGCTCTTTCAAGGACACGGGGATGACTACCGCGCTGAGCGTAGCCAAGGAACGTGGCTTCGAGTGGGTGGCATGTGCATCTACGGGAAACACCTCGGCCGCGATGGCCGCGTATGCGGCGCGCGCGGGGTTGCGCTGCCTGGTGGTGATTCCAGACGGCAAGATTGCATGGGGCAAGCTGGCGCAGGCCATGGACTACGGCGCGGTCACCTGCCAGTTGAAGACGGATTTCGATGGCTGTGTTCGTGTGCTGACGCAGGTGGTGAAGGAAGCGCACATCTATCTGCTGAATTCGGTCAATCCTTATCGGCTTGAAGGGCAGAAGACTCCGGCATTCGAGATTGCGGAAGCGTTCGACTGGAATGTGCCCGACCACCTGATTGTGCCGGGAGGGAACCTGGCGAACAGTTCAGCGCTGGGCAAGGGGTTTCGCGAGATGAAGGAACTGGGGCTGGTGGCGCGGATGCCTCGCATCTCGGTGATCCAGGCGGAGGGGGCGAATCCGCTGGTGCGGAGCATGGCAAGCAATCATGGAACATCGCTCGAGCCGGTGGAGGCACATACGCGGGCTACGGCTATTCGCATTGGCAATCCGGCATCGTGGCGGAAGGCTGCACGGACGATTCAAGAGACGGGCGGCTGGTGCCTGGATGTGAGCGAGGCGGAGATTGCCATTGCCAAGGCAGAATTGGGCACTGAAGGACTCGGATGCGAACCGGCCTCCGCCGTCACCCTGGCGGGGTTGAAGAAACTGCGCGCGCAGGGAGCGGTAGCTGGCGGAGAGACGGTGGTTCTGTTGCTTACGGGGCATACGCTCAAAGACGCGGATTACACCATCGACTTCCATCGCGGGACGCTTCTGAAGGACGAGGAGAAGGTCGGCTTGGAGAGCAAGATCGAGAGCTTGCGACGCAATGCGCAGGGGTGCGATGCGACTCCGGAAGCGGTGCTGGCTGCGGTGAAGGGCAAAGTGGGATGAACGACGTGTCCGTTGCCAGCCCAGGGCGATTGCATCTCCGTCTGCCGGCCACTTCCGCGAATCTTGGGCCCGGTTTCGATGCGGTCGCCGTGGCGCTGGACTTCTATCTCGACATAAGGGCGGAATCGGCGGCGGAGTTTTCTATCGCGGCGACCGGTTACGATGCGGAGCGGTGCGGGCGGCTGGAAGACAATCTGGTTCTGGAGATCTACAAGGACCTGCTCGACAGCCACGATCGCGCGGTTGTACCTCTGGCGATTCGCATGGAGAATGGGATTCCGCTGGGGATGGGCTGCGGCTCGTCGGCGGCGGGAAGACTGGCGGCGATTGCGCTGGCGGTACACTTTGGCCAATTGGGCTGGAGTTCCGAGCAGATTCTTGAAGAGGCATGTCTTCTGGAAGGGCATCCGGACAACGCCGCCGCTTGCTGGTGGGGCGGGTTTGTGATCGCGGCGAATGAAGGACGGAAGGTGTACGGAACGCGGGTTGTTCCGCCGGCCGATTGGCGGGCAATCGTGGTGCTGCCCGCCAATCCGTTGGCAACGAGCAAGGCGCGCGCCGTGCTTCCGGATTGCTATGACCGCGAGGACGTGGTGGTGAACATTCAGTCGGCGGCTCTGCTGGGGCTGGCGTTTGCGCAGGGGCGGGGCGATCTGCTGCGGGTTGCCATGAACGATCGCATTCATCAGCCCTATCGCGCACCAATTTGTCCGCTGTTACCTCGCTTGCTGCCGCTGGCCGGGGTGCATGGGATTCTTGGAGCGGCCTTGAGCGGAGCGGGGCCTGCCGTGCTTGTGGTCGTTGAAAGCGAGAGCAGTCTGGATGAGGCTTCGGCGGCGATCCGGACTGCGGTGGAAGGCATGGAACAGCCGGTCTTGCGCATCTGCCGGTTTTTGGGGGATGGAGCAAGCGTGATTGCCAGCCAGATTTGATCCGCGGCACGGCGGGATTGAACAACGCCGATAAGGGTATCATTGGGTAATCATGGGTGGTTACAGGTATCTTTCTTACTAATCACCAACCGGTGATTACTTTCCGGCATTACCAAAGACTCCTTGCTATTCATTCCCTGAACCCATAAATTCGCAGCGTGGGCAGTTCTGGGGGAGGGCTGCTCTAGCGCCCGTGATCCTGCACAGGATCCGGGCGCTTCTGTTTGCGGACAAGCCATGCATGTATGGCAGTATGTCAAACAAATTGAAATGCTTATACTTATCCATGTCATGCTGATTCGGGGGGGCGATCAGTCGACCGGGCAGGAGCTGCTTGCGACTTTCCACAGGCTGGCGCATCTCATAGAAGCACGGCTGGCGGTACACTGAAAGACAAGGGCGGTAGCCGCGAGGAGGATCATGGCTGGATTGGGTGTCTTGGAAGTTAACGATGCAACGTTCGATCAGGAAGTGCTACAGAGCGAGCAGCCGGTACTGGTGGATTTCTGGGCTGTATGGTGCGGCCCATGCAAGGCCATTGCGCCGACCGTGGATGCATTGGCTGCGAAGTACGCAGGCCAGTTGAAGGTGGCCAAGGTGAATGTGGACCAGAATGGCGCAACACCGTCGCGTTATAACATTCGCGGCATTCCGGCACTGCTGTTCTTCAAAGGCGGGAAAGTGGTGGACCAGATCGAAGGGTGGAAGCCCCAGGACTTCATCGAGGAGAAGGTCCAGAAGGTGTTGGGCACCCCGGCATTGAAATAATGAACCTGCGCTGATTGTGCAGATGGACATTTAGAAGGCCCGGGCATTGTGCCGGGCCTTTGTCTTGTCAGTAGCCGGCTGGCGGCACAGCGGCGATGGCGTGCGCGATGGGTTCGAGACCGAGGCGCTTGCGGCAATCTTCAAGCATGGATTCAGTGCGCGTGGCGCCAACGCGGCTGACCCCGATTGCACGTACCGCGAGAAGGGCGTCCAGATCGCGGATGCCTCCTGCGGCCTTGACTTGCACGCGCGCGGGCGAGTGTTTGCGCATCAGTTCGAGATCGGCAAGGGTTGCTCCGCTGGGCGCGTAGCCGGTTGAGGTCTTTACCCAGTCGGCGCCGATCTCCGCGCAGATTTCGCAGAGGCGGATCTTGGCGGCATCGTCGAGGTAGGCATTCTCAAAGATGACTTTGATCTTTGCGCCACCGGCGTGAATCGTGTCGGCCAGGGCGGCAAGCTCATCGCTCACATACTGCCAGTCCTCGCTGCGCGCCTTGCCGATGTTGATCACGGCATCCAGTTCCTGCCCCCCGTCCTTGAGCGCTTGCCGAGCCTCGGCAAGCTTGATTGCGGTGGTGTGCCCGCCATGAGGGAAGCCGATGGTGGTGCTGGCGTTCACGGTGCTTCCAGTAAGCAAGTCCGCACACCGGGCCAGCGCATAGGGCAGAATGCAGACGCTCGCGACGTTGTAGCGGAGAGCGAGCGCGCAGCCCTCATCCAGCTCACGGGTTGTGAGTGTGGGGTTGAGCAGGGAGTGATCGATCATCTTGGCGATGGACGGGTAATTGAAAGGCTGGGTCATGGGTCTTCTCCGCACTCCGGCCTTGGAGCACAAAAGCCGTAATCAAGATTATCTACCTCGGACCTATGCGCATGCACCCACGATCGGCAGTACTTGTGGAGCACGCAGAGACTATTCTGTCTCTCTCTCTCTTGTGCGCGCGCAGCCAACTGTTATCGGGGGGCTCCCCTCATGGCAAGATCGATTCGGCTAGTTCGCAAGATCGCGCTAGAAGTGCCTCGGTCATCCTATTCGCGCTATCGTGTGGTGGTCAGTTCCACGGATGGTGAGACGGCAATCTGTTGCTGTATCCAACGATAGGTCTTCTCGAGTCCCTCGACGAGCGGGCGGGAGGGCTTCCAGCCGAGTTTACTCTCTATCAGGCGATTGTCGGAGTTTCTGCCTCGTACTCCCAGGGGTCCCGAAATATGCCTGATCGTCAAGTTTTTGCCGGCGATTTGTGCGATCGTCTCAGCAAGCCGATTAATGCTTACCATTTCCTCAGAACCGATGTTTACTGGGCCTGCGAAGTCCGATTCCACGAGCCGGCGAATACCCTCTATACACTCGTCAATGTAAAGAAACGATCGCGTTTGGTTCCCATCGCCCCATAATTCGATCTCGCCGCCATCGGCCGCTTGAGCAACTTTCCGGCACAGTGCCGCGGGGGCCTTTTCCTTGCCTCCGGTCCAGGTTCCTTCCGGACCGAAGATATTGTGAAAACGGGCGATGCGAACTACCGCTCCGTAATTCCGCATATAGGCAAGATAGAGCCGCTCGCTGAACAGCTTCTCCCAGCCGTATTCGCTGTCTGGCGCCGCGGGGTACGCGGAGTCCTCAGAACAGTCTGGCGTCAAAGCATCCATCTGATTGCGTTCCGGATAAATACATGCTGAGGATGAGTAAAAGAACCTCCGCACACCAGCCTTTACGCCATAATGCAGCATGTTGAGATTAATGGTGGCGGAGTTGTGCATCACGTCAGCGTCGTGCTCTCCGGTGAAAATGTAGCCGGCGCCTCCCATATCCGCAGCGAATTGGTAGACTTCATCGATGTTTTCAACAACATTCGCCACCAGCCGCTGATCCCGCAGGTCGCCGATGATGAATTCATCCGCAGGAGGGGTGAAGTATTCGTGCTGCTTCAGGTCCACTGCACGCACCCAGTTGCCTTCGGCCTTCAGCCGTTTCACCACGTGTCCGCCTATGAAGCCACCAGCGCCATTGACGAGGATTCTCTTCATTGGTTCTCCTTCAGCTCAATTATGAGACTGACGTTGGTTTGGTTCCCCCGATGAGAGGTCCCCATGTCCAAGGCGCCTGGTTCTCAGGCAACTGTCTCATCTACGCCACACTCAGGCTAAACGTGCGTACTCCGGTGAATTGGGCCAGAGCCGGAGCGAAGCGACGCTGGTTGTTTTTTTACATTAGCTAGGTGGCCCACATGAGTCAAGACAAGGGTAAATGAATATCAGGTGGCATCATTTCGTCGCCTGCCCCGTCAGGTACCAGGCAGGTTTCATAGTGAGGATCCACGCAGAGCATCTTCACGACTGCGGCCACACCGAAAGAAAGGAATTGATCGACGAGAGATCTACCGCGGACAGAAACAGGTTCCCATGCACAAGCGAGCGCATTGCCCGCTGCGCAATTTGTGGCTCGGTTTCTTGTCACCTACCCCATTTATGATCGACAGTTAACGGTACTTTCGGAGGACTCCGAAGACGCGGCCTTGAATGGCTAGGTTTGATGCTTTCACGTAGATTGGCTCCATGTCGTCCGGGAGAAAAATAATCAACAACTTACACAGTATAAATGACTTAAAGAGTCGCCAAGAGCTTGGAAATTGCTGAAATGGGGAATCTGTTCTGCAATTTTTCTGCAAATGGGGGTCGATGGCTTGTATACCAATCCTGTCGACCAGGCGGTCGCTTGCTTCCGTCGCCGCGTTCGTCGATAGGATTGAACTCGTCAGGGCAGGGAACTCAGAAAACCAGCGCCTCATAGAGCTTCGATGGTTTCATCGGGTTTCCTTGGAGGTTTGAGGTGGGAGAATAAATTCGCTGGCGGATCTTAGTTCGTTTTTGTTTGTATGTCTGTGCATTCGAGGTGGCCTGCCAGCCGGCCGCTTGAAGGGCCTGATGTGATGTCAAAATGCGATAAGTCTTTTCCAATCGAAAGATGAGCCTGAAGGAAGCGAAGGATAGGCGAAGCGGGTTTTTCCTTTCGTTTAGCGATTGAACTCATGTTAGCGCGCGCGTCGGATGGGTTGCCGATCGAGCGCGCC
>Ga0302270_10005884_pt1 | contig 11056 bp, 7 predicted proteins | sample III_Bog_E2_3_FD_198773 | JGI IMG/M metagenome (GOLD analysis project Ga0302270, IMG submission 198773) | Peat permafrost microbial communities from Stordalen Mire near Abisko, Sweden - III_Bog_E2_3 | ecosystem: Environmental > Terrestrial > Soil > Wetlands > Peat | place: Sweden: Abisko...
GACCGCGCCCACGACCCCGGCCCCGACGGCCCCCACGACCCCGGCTCCGACGGCCCCGGCGCCGCACTGATACGGCGGCGGGAGCCCACTGGCTCTGGATCCTAGCCGCCGACTAGAGATCCCAGCTACGGGCTAGAGATCCCAGCTACGGGCTAGAGATCCCAGCTGCGACCCTCGCCTCCCGCGGTAGCCGTCACAAGTGAATCGTCTTCCACGCCCCGCCCTTGAACTTCGCGCTCATCGTGATCGCGGCGACGACGCCGTAGACGCACGCCGCCGTCCAGATGCCGAGGAGGTTCAAATGCATCGTGATTCCGAGCAAATATGCCAGCGGTAGCAGGCAGCCGAAGATCATCACGAGCTGCGCCACGGCCACGAACCTCGGGTTCCCCGCGCCGAACAGCGCTTCGCTCATGATGAGCGCGACAGCCAGGAACGGCGTCGCGCCCCCCATGATCCGCATCGGGACCATCGCGGCCTCGCGCACCGCGTCCGAGCGGCTGATGAAGTGGACGATCTGCGGGGTGAACAGCACCCCCTCGCAGAGGCCCACGACACCGAAGATCATGATCCCCAGGCGCACGCTGGCCCAGCCGAAGCGCGCCGCGTCGTCGGGGCGCCTGGCGCCGAGCGACTGGCCCACGAGCGTCGCCGCCGCGGTACCGAAGGCGATGCACGCCGTGAACGTGAGCTTCAGGATCTCCACGATGTCGGTCGTCGCCGCGCTGTAAACCGCCTCGCTCGCGCCGCACTGGCCGGCCACGACGCTCGTGTCGGCCGCGTCGAGCTTCCCCACGATGCGCGAGAAGAGCCCGAAGCCGAACATCATGACCGCCGTGGCGACGGCCGCGGGAACCGACAGCTTCAGGATGTCCCACGTGAGCGACCGCGAGAGATTCGACCAGCGCCCGGGGTGGAACCGCGAGCGGAGCTGCGCCGCGTAGATCACCATGATGAGGAGCCCGACCCACGTCGCCACGAACCCGCTCACTCCGGCCCCGGCGACCCCCATCCGCGGCGCCCCCCAGTGGCCGAAGATGAACGCGTAGCAGAGCACCACGTTGAAGGCGTTCATCACCAGCGCGGCCACGAGGTGCACCTTCGTCCGGCCGATTCCGTCGAAGAACCCCTTGATGGCCATCGTCATCCCCATCGAGATGACCCCCATCATCCGCCACCGCGAGTAGACGAGCGCCACGGCGCGCACCTCGGGGACCTCGATCATCAGCCCCAGGATCGACGGCAACAGGAGCCACCCGACGATCGAGACGACCGCACCGCCGACGAGGCAGAACCACGCTGCGTTGGCCAGGACCGCGCCCGCGTCGTGGTGCTTCTTCTCCGCCACGCGCCGCGCCGTGAGTGCCAAGCAGCCGACGTTGATGGCGCTCAGGCTGCCGCCGAAGAGCCACACGATGATGAGCGACGGCAGGAGCGCGGCCTGGCCGTTGGACGACTCGGGGCAGGGGAGCCGCGAGAAGAAGACGACGTCGATCTCGTTCACGACGCTCTGCGACAGCATCGCGAACACCGTCGGCAACGCGAGGGTGAAGATCGCCTTGTACGGCGAGCGTGCGAGGGCCGCGGTGTCGAGCTCAACGTGGGCCGTCGCCATCGGGCGCCTGTGCCTTACGCGAGGGCGCCGCTGGTGACAAGCGCAGGGGGTGCGGGCGGGCCCGGGCCGGGGCGCCGCAAAGGAAAGCTCGCCCCCTCGCCCCGCTGGTGTGCTTTAACGATGTACGACATGGTGAGGGTGGCCGAGCGGAGCACCGGTTTGCGCACGGCGCGTGTCGTGGGCGTGCTGGCGTTACTCGCGTTCTTCGCGGTGATGGCCGCTGAAGGGTGCGGCGGCGTCAAGTACCCCGCGTGCGAGAACGACGAGCAGTGCAACGACGACGGCCACAAGGGCGTGTGCATGGCGCTGAAGTGCGTCGAGTGCCGCGACGACAAAGGGTGCCCCACGGGCCAGGCGTGCCAGATGGGCGCTTGCAGCGAGATCCCCGGCTACTGCGACGACACGCACGCCTGCCCCAGCGGCTCCACCTGCGGGAGCGACAACCGCTGCCACGCACCCAAAACCGCCGCGGCGACGCCGTTCGTGGAGTGCGATGACACGAAGGTGTGCGGCAAAGGCACCCACTGCGAGAACGGCCACTGCGTCGCCCCGCCGTCGGGCGGCCCCGGCTGCACCGATTTCCCGTCGCCACGGTTCGACTACGAATCGCCCGACCTGCGCGGCGAAGCGCGCCAGACGCTCGACCGGCTCGCGCAGTGCCTCACCAAGGGGACGCTGAAGGGGTCGCAAGTGCTCCTCACCGGGCACTGCGACTCGCGCGGCGAGCAGGAGTTCAACATGAGCCTCGGTGACAACCGCGCCGAGGCCGTGAAGGCGTACCTCGTCGGGCTCGGCGTGTCGGGCGACCAGATCCGTACATCATCGCGCGGGGAGCTGGACGCTTCAGGAACGGATGAAGCCGGATGGGCGATCGACCGCCGCGTCGACATCGAGGTTCGGTGACGCGCGCTCTCTCGCTGCTGCTCATGGCCGCGCTCACGAGCGGCTGCGGCCTGTTCGTCACGCGCCAGGATTTCGATGTAGTGAAGGCGCAGGCCGAGGCGCTCGAGAAGCGGGCCAAGGACCAGGAGGCCGACCAGGCGGCGCTGAAGGCGGAGCTCCAGGCCGTGCGTGATCGCCTGGAGAACGCCCTGCGCGCGAGCTCCAAGGCGCGCATCAACGACCTGGCCGGGCGCCTCGACGAGCTGACCCACGCGCTCGAGGAAGCGAAGACCAACGCGCAGGCGACGCGCACCGAGATCGACACGAAGCTCGACGCCATCACCCGCGCCCAGCAGGTGGCGCCGGCCCCCGCGCCTCCGCCGGTGAAGATCCCGGCCGACAAGATGACCCACTTTCTCGCCGTCGAGGGAGCCTACAAACAGAAGGACTGGCCCCTCGTCCGCACCCTGGGCCACGAGTACGTGACCCGCTACCCGACGGACGACAAGGCCGACGACGTGCAGTTCCTCCTCGGCGACGCCGACCTTCAGGACAGCCGCCCGACGTCCTGTCTGGGCGAGCTGAACAAGCTGCTCAAGGTGTATCCGAACTCGGACATGCTCGACCACACGCTCTACGACATGGGGCTGGCGTACCTGCAGCTTCACGACTGCCCGAACGCGAAGCTCGCGTTCTCGGCGGCGGCGCAGCGCTTCTCGAAGATCCAGGTTGGCGCGGATTCGCGCCAGCGCATCCACGAGATCGAGCACCCGGGCCCCGGCCTGTGCGCGCCGCAGCCCTGAGGGCGAGCGCGATCAGCGATCGATGGTCTTGTGGTTTGCGCGCTCGAGCCGCGGCTGCGAGGCGGACGACGCGGTCTGCGTGAGGCGCGCCTGCTTCTTGCGCACGTCGCCGGCGTCGGGGTGAAGCTCGAGCCACTGGGCGAGGATCGCCTTGGCGTCGCCGTGATGCCCGGTCGCTTCGAGGACGGAGGCGAGAAAGACGCGCGGCTCGGAGCTGTCGTCGCGCAGCGCCCAGGCCTCGCCGGCGTGGCGTGCTTCGCGTAGGGCGCCCGCGCGGGAGGCGGCGAGAGCCCAGGCCTTGAGCGGTTTCGGGTCGGACGGGTGAGCCTTCGCAGCGGCGCGCGCGTCGGCGAGATCCAGGAGGTCCGCGCGACCGGTGGAGCGCGCGATGAGGTTCGGGGTCGGGGTCGTGGTCGGGGATGCGGTCGCGGTCGCGGCTCCGGTCGGGGTCGGGGTCGGGGTCGGGGTCGGGGTCGCGGTCGCGGTTTTGGTCGGGGTCGTGGTCGAGGTCGCGGTCGTCGCCACCGCGACCGCTGCCGGCGTCGTCTCCACTTCCGGCGGGATCGGCGGAATGTCGTCGAGCGACGCCGTCCCCGTCGCGGGCGGAGCGGGCTGAATCGGGTCCGGCACGGTCACGATGGCCGCGTACGTCCGCGGTGCGCTCGCTTCGAGCCCGCGCGGCGTCAGGTGCATCGCGCGGTACGACATGAGCCCCGCGCTCATGCTCAGCGCCATCGCGCCACCGACGAAGACGCCCGCGACGCGGCGAACGCGCGTGCGGTGCTTCGCCGGCGACTTCAACGTCTCTTCGAGCGCGAGCCGCACGCAGGTCGCGTTCTCGTACCTCTCGGCCGGCGTCTTCGCGAGGAGGCGCATCACGATCCCTTCGACGTCCGCCGGGATTCCCTTGCGCGGCGACCTCGTCCGCGGCGGTTCGGGCGCCTCGCGTAGCTGCTTGCCCATCACGACCACGCTCGACGGCCCTTCGAACACCTTGCTCGTCGTGAGCATCTCGTAGAGCGCGCAGCCGAGCGCGTACAGATCGCAGCGAGCATCCACCGTCTCGCCGGCGACCTGCTCGGGCGCCATGTATTCGGGCGTCCCGAAGATGGCGAAGCCCTTCTGTCGCTTCTCGTCGTCGGCGCCGGTCACGTCGGCCAGCGCCATCGCCACGCCGAAATCGAGCAGCTTCAGCGTGCCCGTCGACGTGAGGAACAGGTTCCCGGGCTTCAGGTCGCGGTGCACGAGGCCCGCCCCGTGCGCGGCTTCGAGGGCCTTGCAGGCGTCGATGGCGAGGTTGACCGACTCGCGCCAGTCCATGCCGCGCGTGTCCTTCATGTGCTTGTCGAGCGTGACGCCTTCCAGCAGCTCCATCGCGAGAAACACGCGACCGTCGAACGAGCGCCCGAAGTCGTACAGCTGCACCAGGTTCGGGTGCGAGAGCTTCGCCACAGCGCGAGCTTCGCGACGGAAGCGCTCGATGGCGTCGCTCGCCGAGCCGTGCCCCGCTGCGAGCACCTTGATGGCGAGCTTGCGCCCGAGCTCGACGTGCTCCCCCTCCCACACGACGCCGCTCGCCCCTTCGCCGATCTTCTGCAGCAGGCGGTACGGCGTTCCCGACAGGATCGACGGGTCGTCGTTCATGTGCTGCGCCGCGATCTCCATCACGCGGTTCGACACCGGCGTCTGGTTCTCGGTGCGCACCCCGCGAGCGGCCTTCAAGAGCTTGGCGAAATCGGCGCGCGAGCGCTGCGGCTCGTGCGGCCAGAGTGTGCGCATGAGCGTCTGGATGCGCCCGCGCACGCTCCGCTCGCCGTTCTTCCCCGAGTCGGAGAGCGAGAGGATCTTCCCCAGCTCCGCGGCAGCTTGCGCCCCGCCCGTGAACCGATCGTCGGGGTCGTTGGCCACGAGCCGCTGGATCACGTCGTCGAGCGCCGCGGGGGCCTCGACGAGATCGGCGAGCAGCGGCACCTTCACGTGCCCCGCGGCCGCCTCTTCCAGGTGCTTCTGCGGATCGCCCGAGAGGAACCGTCGCCCGGCGCAGAGCTCCCAGAGCATGATGCCGAGCGCGTAGAGATCGATCCGCGCGTCTCCCACCTGCTGCCGCGCGACTTCCGGCGCGACGTACCCGGGCTTCGCGAACACGACTCCGGCGACCGTGTGACACTTGCGGTTCTGTCCGCGCGCCGTGCCGAAGTCGATCAGCTTCACCTCGCCGACGTACCCGACCATCACGTTCTGAGGCGACAGGTCGCGGTGCACGATCCCGAGCGGCGACCCGTCGCTCCCGGCCCGCTCGTGCACGTGAGCGAGCGCGTTGGCCATCTCGATCGAGATCGCCACGGCCTCGGCCCACCCGACGCGCGCTCCGAGCTGGATGGCGCGCTGTCGCACGTCGGCGAGGCTGCGCCCCTCGACGTACTCGACGACCGTGTACGGCTCGCCGTTCTCGTCGGTGCTCGCCTCGAGCACCTGCGCGACGCCCGGGTGATTGAGCTGCGATTGCACGCGCGCCTCGTCGAGGAACCGCGCCAGAAACGAGCCGTCGTGCACGTGATCGCGTCGCACGGTCTTCACCACGCACGCCCGCTCGGCCCCTTCGATGCCGGTCGTGGCCGCGAGGTAGACGTCGCCCATCCCACCACGCGCGATCAGCTTGAGAAGCAGGAGCCTCCCGAACGGACGAGGCAGCGGCAGCATCACCTCGCTGGAGCTGAACCCGCTCGCGTCCTGGGGTTGTTCGCGCTGTGACGACGCTTCGGACGGGCCGTCACCTTGCAAAGCGGTCGCGCTCATGCGCACACGCTAAGGATCGGGGTCGATCAGGCCAACTTTAGTGCCGCCGGTCCAGCGGCGAGGGCGAGCTGCTCGGGTTCGCGTTCGGCTCGTTCGGCGCAGTCGGGGGGGGGGGGGCCGTGCGCCGGTGCCAGTGATGCACCGCAGGGGACGCCGGCTTCGGCAGCGGCACCGGCTCCAACGACTCGACCGGCTGCGCAGGGAGGTCGAGATCGTGGCTCGGCGGATGCGACTCGCCGGTCGTGGTGCTCGACGAAGGCGTCGCGGGCGACTCGGGGGGCTTGGTCGCCGCCGCGGGCGCAGCGCTCGACCCCGTGCCGAGTGGTCCGAGCACGAACGCGCCGCCGAAGACCACGAGCGCCACGGCGGCGGAGATCAGGTAGGGACGGCTCGACCGTCGCGGCACGATCGGCGCCACGCTCATTCGAACCGTCGACGTCGTCATCGAGGCCAGCGTCGCCTTCGCTTCGGGCGCACGCTCCCCCACACGCCCGGCGACCTCGCGAATCGCCGCCTGCATGGCGTGCGCATCCGGCCACCTGTCTCTCTTTTCGAACTGCAGCGCCTTGTCGACGATGGCCGCGACGTCCGGTGGCACCGCGCCGACCGTGAGAACGCTCGGCACGCGCTCGGTCATCGCCGCGAGCAGCATCTCGGCTGCGTTCCTCTGCACGCGTACCGACTTCCCCGTCAGCAACCGGAACATCATCGCGCCGACCGACCAAATGTCGCTCTGCGCGTCGACCTCGTTCCACCGCCCGCGCGCCTGCTCGGGCGGCATGTACTGCGGCGTCCCGAGAGCCGAGCCATCCTGAGTCCGCGCCGCGACCCGCATCGTGAGATCGGCGCCACCCGTCGTCGGGCCGAACATGTGCTCGCGCAGCCGCGCGATGCCGAAGTCGAGGAGCATGATCTTCCCCGACGTCGTCAGGAACACGTTGTCCGGCTTGATGTCGCGGTGGGTGATCCCCTGCGCATGAGCGGCAGCGAGGATGTCGAGCACCTCGTTCGCGATGCTCAGCACCTGCCCGACCGCCAGCCCATCGGTCGCGTGGTCGAGGATGCGCGCGAGCGGCTCGCCGTCGAGGCGGTCCATCACCAGGAACGGGGCCCCGTCCTCCGTCGTGTCGTCGTCGAGGATGGTCACCGCGCCGGGGTGTCCGACCTTGTTGGCGATGTACCCCTCGCGCTGGAACCGCGCGACCACGTCCTCCGACGATGCCAGGAACGAGTGCATCACCTTGACGGCGACGCGCTTGCCGTTGGTCCGGTGCGTCCCCTCGTACACTGCTGCCGTCCCCCCCGCGCCGATGACCTGACCGAGCACCCACTTGTCGTGGAGGGTCGTCCCGACGCGCGCGTTCACGCTTTCGATCGTGGTGAGATCCATGGCGTGTAGTCCGCGCACCCAGACGCGGCGGGACAGCTTACTAGCACTGCTTGGCGAGGCTCGCACATCAGGCGTGAGCCGGTGACTCGCTGCAACTTCATGATTTTCGCATGAGGTCGTGGTCGCTGCCATGCGGTCCGTGGCATTTCCTCTGGTCGTCGCAGCAGCGCGGAGCGGATCCGCATCCCAGGATGCGAACCCCAACCCGGAAACACGTGCGCGTCTGCGCCCCGCTCGCTCCATGCACCTCGCGCGGCTAGGATAGGTAGAGCGTCCGGATCCCCGCGCCGCCATCGCCCATGCCCGACACCGCCCTACGCGCGATCACAGACGACGGAGCCTTCCGCGTGGTTGCGATTCGCACCACGGAGACGGTACGCGGCGCGATCGCATCGCAGGCGGCGCGCGGCGAGACCGCGAAGCTCTTTGGCGAGCTCGTCACCGGCAGCATCCTCATCCGGCAGACGATGGCGCCCGACCTGCGCGTCCAGGCCATCCTCCAGGGGGACGACCGCGCCAGCCGCATGATCGCCGACGCGAACCCCGACGCCTCGACGCGCGGATTGGTACAGCTGTCCGCAGGGGCGAAGAAGGCGGGGGCCATGAACATCAGCACCGGCGGGCTCCTGCAGGTGGCGCGAACGCTTCACAACGGGTCGATTCACCAAGGCGTCGTAGCCGTCCCCTCGACCGGTTCGATCTCGGGCGCGCTCATGCGCTACATGCAGGACTCCGAGCAGATTATTTCCGTCGTCGCCGTCGGGTGCGCGATGGATGACGCTGGCGAGGTTCGCGACGCCGGAGGCTTCGTGCTCCAGCTCCTGCCGGAGGTGGGCGAAGGGCCGCTGGCGGTGATGACCGAGCGAATGCGCGACTTCGAGAAGATGGAGCCGCTCTTCGCGAGCGGCGCAGCGGCGCCCGAAGCGCTGCTCCGCGAGATCCTCTACGGCATGCCGTACACGCATGTAGGAGAGGACGCGCTCCGCTTCGGCTGCAACTGCTCCCAGGTGCGCGTCGCCGCCAGCCTGGCCTCGCTCCCGAAGCACGAGATCCGCGAGATGATTGCCGACGGGCGCGTCCTCGAGATCGGTTGCGACTACTGCGGCAAGCAGTACCAGATGGCACCCGAGCAGCTGCGCGGCCTGCTCGAGGCGCACTGATGCGAACGCTCTCGCCCGCGCCGGACGCCGTCCTCGACGACCGTGGGCGACCGCGGTTCGGCTCGTACGAGGGGTCGGTGCCGTGCGTGGATCTGTCGCGAGTGTCCGGCGGTCTGCTCGATCGCGTGAGGCGCGCGAAGCGGTGGATCTATCTGGGGATCGCGACGGAGGACGCGTACATCGCGCTTGCGATCGCGCGGCTCGGGTACGCGGCGAACGTGTTCGCGTACGCGCTCGACGCGAAGTCGATGCGCATGCTCGCGACGCGCACGTTGCTCACGCCGCCTACCGCCTGCAGCGTGGGGAGCGGGACCAACGAGCGCACGGTGGCCGCGTTTCGCTTCCGGGGGTCGCACGCGAGCGTGACCCGCGCGGAGGGATCGAAGTCGCTCGTGGTCGACGCCGATCTTCGCGGCTTCGTGCTCTGCGCGACGCTCGACGCCAGCGACGCACCACCGGCCATCACGGCGATCGCGCCCGTAGGGCCGAGCGCGGTCGGGCTGGTGAACACGACCGAGAAGCGCGCGCTCCTCGTGGCCCGCGGCGACCTCGAGATCGATGGCAGGCATCGCTCACTTGGCGACGCTCTCGCCGGCTACGACTACACGAACGGCCTCTTGGCGCGCCGGACGGCGTGGCGATGGGCGTTCGGGCTCGGGCATGCGAAGAGCGGCGAGCGCGTCGCCTTCAACCTGGTCCAGGGCTTCGTTGGCGAGCCGGAGTGCGCTCTCTGGGTCGACGGCGAGCTTCTCCCGCTCGCGGAAGGGCGCTTCTCGTTCAGCGCGGACAACCCGCTGTCCGAGTGGCGCGTCTCGACCGCCGACGGCGCGGTCGACCTCCGCTTCGCTCCGGGCGGCATGCACGCCGACAACACGAACCTAGGCCTCATCGCGTCCCGCTTCGTTCAGCCGGCTGGCGTGTTTCGCGGGACCATTCGCGTCGCTGGGCGGACCCTGGAAATCGAGCGAATGCTGGGCGTGACCGAGGACCAGGACGTCTTGTGGTGATCTCGCCGGCCGGAATCGAACGGATTCCAGCCGGCGGGTCGAGCCGCGTCGCGCGATTCAGTGTCGGCTGCGGCGGCGCCTGATCATCAGGCCGAGCCCGAGCGCGAGCGCTCCGAACATCCCGGTCGGAGGCGCGCTGCTCCCTGCCGTCGTGCATCCGCATCCCGACGGGCTCGAGGCGCCCGCAGAGCCCCCGTCCGCCGAGGCGCTCGCGTCCGTCGTTCCGCCGTTCTGTCCGGCATCGTCGTTGAGCGCGGTTGCTCCGCTGTCTTCGAGCGAAGCGCGCGCGTCTTCGTTGGACGCTCCGGAGTCCTCCGAGAACGCGCCCGAGTCCTCATTCTCGCTCCCCGAATCCTCCGCGAGGCCCGAGTCTTCGTTCGCGCTCCCCGAGTCGCTCGAGGCGCTCGCGTCGCCCGTCGTTCCGGAGTCCCCGAACCCGCCGGTAGCTCCAGAGTCTGTGGACCCACCGGCATCCGTGGACTTGCCTGCGTCCGTGCCCGTAGTCCCTCCGGCGTCCGAGGCGTGCCCGGCGTCGGCCGTCGCTCCCGCGTCGGTCGCACTGCCGGCGTCCGTCGAGTGGCCAGCGTCGGCCGTGGTTCCCGCGTCGGTCGAGGTGCTCCCTGCGTCGCTTGCGGTGCCGGCGTCGGACGCGTGGCCTGCGTCCGACGTGCTCCCCGCCGCGTCAGCCGCACCAGCGTCGGGCGGAGGGCAGGTGCTCATACCGCCGTCGAGCCAGGGGGGAGCGCCGGTTGCGGCTCCGACCTTCACGTCGGCGAAGCTCTCGGCGCCGTAGGCGTCGAGCGCGGCGACGAGCACATAGCCCACGGACCCCGTGCCGGCCTTGAATGCGCCCGTGGCCTCGTCCAGCGTCGAGCAGCTGTTGCCGTTCGTGTCGCAGGTGGAATCGTAATCGACGATCCATTTGAACGGCGTGACCCCGCCGAGCGCCTCGAACTGCACGGCCGCCCCCTCTGCGACCGTCGAGGATACCGGCATCACGCAGAAGCTGATCGGCGCGAACGTGATGCGTGCCTTCGTCGACCACGAGGCAAGGTGCGCCGCGTCGCCACCGTACATGGCGACGACGTCGACATACTGAACCCCGGACTCCACGAGCCCCGGCGGAATGGTCGTCGAGATGGCGGCGGTCCCGTTCGACGGCGAGGCTGTCGCGCTGTCGATCGCCGCCGTGCCGAGCGTCCATGAAAGGTCGGGCGTCCCGTCGGCCAGGTACGACTGGAACGTGAACGTGACGGTCCCGCTCAGCGTATCGGCGTTCGGCGTCGGAACATCGACGGTCGCCGTGAGTGTCACGTCGGACCCTTCGCTCGTCGTCGTCGGATCGGGCACGAGCGCGGTCGTGGTCTTCGCGAGCGCGACCCAGTCGGTCACCAGGTTGTAGG
>Ga0302270_10005896_pt1 | contig 11044 bp, 6 predicted proteins | sample III_Bog_E2_3_FD_198773 | JGI IMG/M metagenome (GOLD analysis project Ga0302270, IMG submission 198773) | Peat permafrost microbial communities from Stordalen Mire near Abisko, Sweden - III_Bog_E2_3 | ecosystem: Environmental > Terrestrial > Soil > Wetlands > Peat | place: Sweden: Abisko...
GCGAGCGCTCCACCGCCTCGAGTGCCTTCCGCCGTTCTTCAGAAGTTGCAATCGTGGCGTAGTCAAGCAGGCTCACAACAGGCAGCCCCGCATCCGATGGATGGAAGTAGGGGCGCGTTCCTGCATCCGCACGCCAGTAATCGCGCCACTGGCCGAAGGTGGTCAGGCGCGCCATCAGGCTCTGCGCACGCTGCGTGGCTGCGGTCCGGTACGCTTCTTCGTTGCTGGCTTTGTATAGTTCCGTTGCGGCCATCAACGCGCAATAATCGTCGAGAATGTTCTCGACTCCGTCGTTCACCACTTCGCGATTGTGACGGTCGAGAAATTGAAACGCCTCTTCAGCCGACTTCAAATACGTTGCGCGCGGAAACTCGCCCTCTTCCGGCATAGTGCTCGCCAGCGCCAGCGCCGCAATCGCCATTCCTCCGCCCGAGCGGAAGCTGACCTCATAAGCATGCGGCCCCTCGGCTTGCGCAATCGATTCGGTGGACTCCGATGTGCTGGTCTTGATCCGCGTCCGCCAATTGGGGTTTCCGATCTCGCGGTCTTTGGCGAGCTTACCCGGTCCGGGCGCGGAGATAGTTTCGAAGAATGAGCCATCCGGCCGCTTCATCCGCACCAGAAAATCGGCACCGAAGAGACCCTCATCCAGAAGCCGGCGCTCATATTCGCTGAAGTTGTCGTCGTTCCGGCTCTTGAGAAGGTTGTAACTCTTGAACAGGCTCCAAACCACCAGCGGTACCTGTTGAGGATTGAAATAGGCTGTCGGATTCTGGTGGGAAAGATGAATGCCGTAGTCGCCCGTCGCGTCGTACCAGCCACCGTGAACGTCAACGAAGGTGCCGGGCGAGTCCGGCACAGCGAGATGACGGTCGGCTAAATCGAAAGGCCCGCTTGCACGCTGCCCCTTGAAATAGAAGATGACATTCGAAAGCGTGTCGCGCTCTAGAATGTCGTCCTGAACATCAAACGAACACGACTGTGCGTCGCCGGTTTCAGTATGTACTCGTATGGCAAAATGGCCGGGCTGCCGCCAGGCGGAAAAATCCGCAATCCAGAACACGCGGCCCTTCCAGTCAAACACCTGTCCTGCCGGTTTCAGATCGCCTGCATATACCGTTTTCGCAGTATCTGTGTCGATCAGTTGGAACTTATCCGGGCGGTCCTGCGCGGTTCCGGCCACAATCGCTTGCTTCGTCGCTGCAGTTTCGTACCCGACCTGGTCGGTTAGAACGCTGATCTGGCTAAAGGCGCTCTGCGCACAAGGGATAGCTACAAAGGCAACGAATACCATGTTCAAGAAATTAGCAGCTTTCATTTTTACCCACCGCTTCAAGTCGATCCGCAGCCGCTTGCCGCTGGCCGCGAATCTGAAATAAGTCAAAAAATAGAACGCCTAAACTTCCTGGTTCGCGTATCGGTTCACAGGTTCTTCTCGATTACCTTCAACAACGAGTGCGGAGCCGCTGCGTCGCCAAGCAGGTGCCAGACCATGATGCCCCCATATTGCTTGCCCAGTTGCGTCTCCTGGGCCATCGTTTCTTCGCCAACGTAATAAAAACCCTGTCCGTCGTCGAGTGTACCGCCGCCAACCAGGTTTACCTTCCACGCATTGGGATAGACGGCCAGAATCGTGTTGTAATCCTCTTCCTTGGAGTCGCCTGCATTGGAAGCAAAGAAGGGCACGCCAAGCACGATCTTGTCCTTGGGAACATTCTCATCCTGCGCATAAAACTGCAGTGCTGTAACGGCATCGGCATACGAGGAATAGTTCATCACGTTGATGAAATCGAATTGATGAAGGGCCGAACCTGGCATTGAGGCCTGAAGGTACTTCGCCACCGCGCCGGTCACCAACCTGCCTTCGGCGTGCAGCGTCAACGTAAGCAGGGATACAAAGCTCGCATAGGGATGCCCCATATTGGCCGGATCTTCGACATCAACGTCAACGCCATCGAAATGATGAGCGCGGATATATTGATCGAGAGACGCAACCAGAGGCGCTGCAAGCCCAGCGTTGTAAAACTGGATGATCATTTGGTCGCCGCCGCCTCCGCCAACAGACAGAAAGACCTTGACGCCTGAAGTGTGCGCCGAGGCGATAACCGCATCGACGTCGGCATCCAGCTGTCCCTTTATCGAAAACCTCATATCGCTTTGCGCATTACATGTGCCGTCGCACTTCTGCGGATCGCCGAAGGCAAGGTTCAAATCGGTCACTCTGGAAAGATCCAGCGATTTGATCGAGTCCGCAAGGTTGACTCCCTTTGGGGCAAACAAATAGGCGACCAGCCGCGGCGTCGAAGGTGTTGCGGCTATCGGTGAAGTCTGACTCAGTGCGGAGACTGAAGTAAGTGTTGAGGCGGCGAGAAACAATGCTATCCCGCGATTTTGCAGCCCTGAGCATCGCAGCTTGCGGAGGTCTAATTCTTGCGCCATACTTTGCTTCTCCAAGCGAATGATGACTGTGCGTTGTTATACCAAAACAGCAATTGAAGAAGTCTTCATTGCGCGTCCTCAAGGATCCGATGTCCATTCACGTGCGCGTCGAGCAGAATCTGCGTCGTCCACTCAAGATGCCTGGCCAGTAGCGAAACCGCGGTCTTTGCATCGCGCGCCAGTACCGCCTTCACGATTGCGTTATGTTCCTTGTTCACATTGCGGCGCCGACCTGCGAATGGCACAGAAAGACGGCGGTATCGTTCGCTTTGAGCATAGAGCTGGGTGTGGAGTTGAATCAGCCACGGACTGCCGCAGCCATCGATCAATGCAAGGTGAAAGGCCGCATGCGCAGTTGTCCACTCCTCGTTCGAACGGGCGGCATCTCCGGGTTCCCGCTCTGGAGTGCGCGCCAGCGAATGCGCCGCCGCAATCAGGCGTGCCTCCCAGTCAACATTGCCGCCGGCAATCGCACGCTTCAGGCAGAGGGTATCGATCTCCACGCGAACCATAGTCAGGTCGACCAGATCGGCTGCGGAAATGGGTGCGGCGCGAAAGCCTCGTTGCGGCTCGGCAACCACCAGCCCTTCCGACGTAAGGCGAGACAGCGCCTCGCGAACCGCTCCGAGGCTCACCGAAAATCGATCGCAGAGGTCCTGGATCTTGAGCTTTTTTCCGGGAATAATACGGCAAGCCAGCAAGTCTGCGCGCAAACCCTCGTACGCGGCCTGTGTCAGGTTCGTTGAGGGCGCGCCGTTGATCGCATGCGCTGGGTTTCTCATCTTCGACCGGCTTAGCGGAATTATCGAGGCAGATTGTATTTCCCGCGAAAAAATATATTATATGCTACAAGATATAAAGTAAGGCGGCCTGCAATTGTTCCCCATCCGACGGTTCGCAATTGCGAAGTCGAGATTGAAAGAATCGGAATTCTGCACAACACCGTTGAAGACGAATGAGCAGTGCCCTCGCCAAGTAGAGGGGAGTCATAGTCTCTGAGCCGGGGAAAAGCATGTCAGAGAGTCAAAAAGCATCCACGATACTGGCCAGCGAGACCCGCCTCCAGCGGAATGCGCTCTCGCTCAGCCATATCGTCGCGACCACTCTGGCCAGTATCGCGCCCGCAATGAGCTTCTTTTTCGGCTTTTCAGTTATTGTGCGCGGAGCAGGTCTTGCCGCGCCATTGACCATTCTTGCAGCAATGTTGGTCATCCTGTTCCTGACCAACACAATCGCGCAGTTTTCGCGCTTCACTCCATCCACGGGGTCGTTTGTGACCTTCACCGGCAAGACATTCGGCCCTTCTATTGGTGCGGCGGTCTCAGTCTTCCTGACCTTTGGATATGTTGTAGCGTCATCAACCGTTGTAGCCATGGCTGGAGTCTGGATCTCTGAGACGTTGAAACTTTTTCTCGGCCTGTCGTTCAACTGGGCCATCCTCACCGTACTCATATCGGCGGGGACTGGCTGGCTGGTTATGCGTGGCATCGGGCCTTCGACCGTCTGGTCCGGCGTTTTCTTTTATTTTGAGGCAGGCCTTCTGATCCTGGGCAGCATTTTAATGATGGCCACCCATCCCCACTTCCTCAATCTTTCGCCGTTCCGATTTTCAAACCTCAGTGGTGGTCTCGCCGGTCTTGGAGCGGGCTTTCCGTTAGCTGTCTATCTCTTTATCGGCTGGGAGAACTCTGCTTCGCTTGCTGAGGAAACAGAGAATCCGCGGATCAATGTTCCGCGCGCGTTGATAACAGGTACGCTGGCAATAGGCGTGTTCTATATCTTTCTGGCCTACGCAACCACGGTTGGATTCAGCATGAATCAACGCGCTCTCGGCGCATCGCAGGTCCCTTTTATCGATGGGCTGCGGAACTCGGCGCCATCGCTTCTGGCTGTAGCCTACGTTGCCGGCATCACCAGCATTCTTGGCTCGCTTATTGGCCTCGTAAACTCTCAGTCACGAATCCTCTTCAATTCCGGCCGTGAAGGTCTGCTCCCTGCGGTACTCGGCAAGATCCATCCGCAACACCAGACTCCCCACAGCGCAACGTGGACCTTCCTGGCCATTACAGTCCTGCTCGTCCTCGGATTCGGATTGCTCGACGGAGTGTCGCCGCTCAATTACTTCGGCTTCGCCGGCACACTCGGCACCATTCCCATCATCATTACTTACATGCTTACAAACTTGGCGCTGCCGGTTTACGTAATCCGCCACCATCGCAGTGAGCTTGATCCGTTTCGCCATATCCTGCTGCCGGCCGCAGGCACGCTTGTCATGCTGGTTCCTCTTTGGGGACTCGTACAGCCGGGCCAGCCGTGGCCCTACAATGTATTTCCGTGGGCTGCTTTCGGGGTTCTTGCTCTGTCTATGGTCTACGGTATCTTGATCGCGCGAAGGTCACCGGGTCTGGCGGCCCGTATTGGCGCTTATGTTGCGGATCAATAAAACCAACGTTTCAGTTGTTAGGGAGGTAGATGCTATGAGCCCAGTTCTTTTTCGCGGCGCAAGTATTTGGGACGGAAGCGGTGCAGCGGCTTTTCCCGGCGATGTCCTTGTTGAAGGCACGAGAATCAAAGCAATCGCGCATGCCCCGGAACGTCTGGCGGTGGACGGCGCGATCGTCATCGAGGCTCGCGGAAGGACCCTGATGCCGGGGCTCGTGGAAGGCCACGCTCACATCTCCTTTGGGGGAGCCGTGAATGACTCCGACCTCGGCAACATTCCCCCCGAAGAACATGTGCTGCTCACTGTGCGCAATGCTAAAACTCTGCTCGATCACGGATTCACCAGCGCCTACAGTGCGGCTACGTCAAAACTGCGTCTCGACGTGGTCATTCGAAACGCCGTTAATGCAGGGCAGTTTCCCGGTCCCCGTATTCGTGCCGGAAGCCCGGAGATTACGGTCACCGGTGGCCTCGGCGACGAACGCAAAGCACATATGTACTACGAAAGCTTCGGCCTCATCGCAGACGGTCCTGAAGAGATCACCAAGGCCGTACGCTTGTGCTGTCGTGAAGGCGTTGACAACATCAAGCTCAACATTTCCGGTGACGACCTCAGCCCGGCCGCTCACGGCGGTCTCACGGTCATGACTGAGAAGGAGATTCAAACAGGAGTAAATGTTGCGCGCGATTTCGGCAAACGGGTGAACTGCCACGCCCGTGCCGCGGAATCGGTAAAACGCGCTGTGCGCTGTGGGATCGACGTGATCTACCACTGCGAATCGGCAGACGAAGAAGCGATCGATATGCTCGAGTCGGCTAAAGATCGCATCTTTGTCGGGCCGGCAATCGGCATCATTTACAGCACCCTCTACGAGGGCGAAAAGTTTGGTTTCTACCGCGACTCAGAAGTGGGACGAAAGATGCAGCGCACCATCGATACGACGGCTGCGGTCTACACCGAGCTCCGCAAGCGGGGTGTGCGCGTTCTCATAGGCGGAGACTACGGCTTCGCCCAGTCACCGCAAGGAGACAACGCCCGCGACCTGAAGCATTTTGTCGACCTGCTGGGTTTTTCACCCAGCGAGGCGCTGCAATGCGGCACCCGCATCGGAGGCCAGGTAATGGGAATGGGCGACGAACTCGGACAAATCAAGGAGGGTTACATTGCCGATTTGCTCCTGGTCGATGGCGATCCACTCAAGGATGTTGACCTTGTTGTACATGAGAAGAATCTGCACGTCATCATGAAGGAAGGATCGCTTTATAAGGACATTTCCGTGAATAGTGCTCATGAGCAATCAGGCCATCCCGATCTTGTTTGCAAATGAAGTATTCCCATGGTCTGCTTCCAGCGACAGCAACGGCTTCTGGCGGAGATCGCCGTTTTTGGGACAATAGGGCCGTGCATAAAGGCGCGGCGCTTATCTTGCGCCCTGAATCAAGTACGATTTCTCGAAACGGTAGGTAACAGGTATGCCGGTATGCTTATGCGGCATCAGTCATCCCGAACCGTGCAATTTCGAGATTCACTATGCCCGGTCCGGGTCGGTGTGCAAGATGTGTGCCGGGAGAAGGAAGGCCTCTTTTGAAGGAGATCAAGATCCACGCAGCAGAATAGGTGAAGCCTCGGTCAACTGATAATTGAACATTCTTAGGGGCTAGAGTCGCGCAAATTAATCGGACTACATCCGCAGGCTGCGATGATCTTCGGGCCACTCGTGCCGTGGATACCTGCGCATCAGTTCGCGGCGAACCTCGGGATAGAGCCTTATCCAGAATCCCGCCAGGTCCGTCGTGGTTTGCACCGGGCGCTGATTCGGCGCGAGCAGATGAAGCACGACCGGCGTGCGCTTTGGACCCAGTCGCGGAGACTCATCCATGCCGAAGAAGTCCTGAAGTCGTGAAGCGATCCACGGAGTCTTGCCGCGTTCGTAGTGAATCTTGACCTGCCGGCCGCCCTTGAGGCGCAGAGTTCGCGGGGCAATTTCATTGAGATTGGGCACACCGAGCCGCTGTTCAAGCCACGAAAGGAAACGACCGCTCGCGCTCTTCAGCTCCGCGAAACTACGGTAGCTGTGGCAAAACTCCCTGAAGCGGTCTGGAATGTGGGGCGCCTCGATACCCGCGAATTCGAGGCGGCCGAAAAGATCCTCGAGTAGAACTTCCTCTACGAATTGCCCGATGCCCGCTTCGAGAGCCTTCTCTGCAAGAAGTTGGCCTGCGGCATCCTTGTCGGATGGCGCGCCAATGGATTGCTCGAGAACCAGGCTGTCGTACATCAAGCGGCTCACGGCATCGACCCGCTCCGCCTGGCGATTCCATATCAGTGCGGTTTCATCACGCACATGTTCTGGAAGGTAATCGAGGAGCCACTCCGGTTCTATGCGTGCGAGGAGGCGGACTTGCGGCAACGGCTTTTCAGAGCGATTTTCCGCATCGAGGGCCAGCATCAGCGGGAACGGAGGCGTTTCTCCCACGATCTCCGCGGAGGCGCCATTGGCCAGCATCACCTGGTTGCCGGACCTGCGTTGCGCGACACGATCGGGAAAACCCATCAAGAGCGATTGCAGCAATGCTTCATCATTATTCGCTTGTGGCCGAGCGGGCTTTATGAGTCGCAGCAGATGTTTGAGTTGCTGCCGCGCCACTTCGCCCAGCGGCTTCTCGATAGTTTCGAGCACATCGTTATGTTCGATGCGCTCGCGGGCGCCGAGCAGCGCCGCGACCACGCACGCCGCATATCCTACGCCGCGCTCCATCGCCTCGTCGATCACGCGGGAAAGGCGGGGATGGAGGGGAAGTCGCATCAACTTGCGGGCATCCACTCCGCGGGTCAATAGAAGGTTCAATAATCGCTCGGCGCAGTCGACGGCCGAATCGGGCGGAGGGTTGAGCCACTCGATCTGCCGTGGATCGTCAATTCCCATGGCCCGCAACGAGAGGCAAAGCTGGGCGAGGTCGCTGCGCAAGATTTCCGGTGACTCAAAGTCCGCGCGCCCCTGGTAATCCATCTGGGAATAAAGACGCACCAAGCGACCGGGACCGTTGCGCGCGGCGCGTCCTGCACGCTGCCGGGCCGAGGCCTTGCTGATTCGGCTGATGCTCAGCGTCGGCAGACCTGTCCATTGCGAGTAGGTGGCCATGCGCGCCAGGCCGCTGTCAATTACGGTATTCACACCATCAATGGTGATCGAACTCTCAGCTACGTTCGTCGACAGGATCACCTTGGGCAGCGAAGACGGCGATACCGCGCGATCTTGCTCGGACGGTGACAGGTCGCCATGCAACGGCATCACGATTCGGTTGAATTTGCGCGCGATCGGTTCGCAAGCCCTGGCGGCGCGGCGAATCTCTGCTGCGCCCGGTAGGAAGACGAGAACGTCACCGGCCTGCACCGCGCGCAGAACCTTTTCCACTGCTTCACTCACTTGGTCATGCAGAGGCGCCGGCGAATATGGCGCGTACTCGACAGACAGTTCAAACTGCCTGCCGTTCGAGCGCAGCACCGGGCAATCCCCAAGAAACTGCGCTACAGGCGCAGTCTCCAGCGTGGCCGACATCACAACGATGTGTAATTCAGGCCGCCGCTGCTGCAGACGATTCAGCAATGCCAGCGCCAGATCGCTTTCAAGGTGCCGCTCGTGGAACTCGTCGAGAACGACGGCGCTGACTCCACGCAAATGAGGATCGGAAAGCAGGCGGCGCGTCAGGACACCTTCGGTTACAAAGTGCAGGCGCGTTTCGGGCCCAGCCAACCGTTCATACCGCACCTGGTAACCAACCGTGCGGCCGGCTTCTTCTCCGAGCTCCCATGCCACACGTCGGGCAGCCATGCGAGCGGCAATGCGCCGTGGCTCCAAAACGATCACGTCGCCGCTCACGATCCGCAACAACGCTGCAGGAATGCGTGTGGTCTTCCCGGCGCCCGGTTCGGCCTCAATGAGGAGATTCGGTGTCCGTTCCAGGGAGGCCAAAACCTCAGGGATGAGGAGATCGATAGGGAGAGAGACCTGGTGGGACACATCTATCATCCAATCGCATACCATCAGCTGTGTCAATTTCATCGGCAGAGCTTCGGAGGCAATTCAATGCGGACCAGTCACATGCTCGGTCCGCGCAATAATCTGCCCAATTTGCGGTGCACAATTCACCTGTAGCCTGCAGTTGGGCACATAGCCTGCACACCTGGAGCCGGGGAGATCAGGATTTATGGGCATCCGCGAGGAGCGATATTGATCGAGGGCGTTGGTGCCCGCAACTGAATTGCGAGCGCGGTACGGATCGGGGGTGAGAAGGACTTTGCGGGAATTATCAAGGTGCTATCGGCTAAATTGACAATTTCCATTCGACCTGACTCTGCCCAGATCCTTAGTTCAGCAACACACCCTGATTCGGACGGTCCAGCGAGAACGTCGGTATCTCAATATCAAAGCGATCACCACTCTCACTCTCCATCTGGTAGGCCCCGCCCATCATCCCCGACGGGGTGTCGAGGGGCGCGCCACTCGTATATTTATAGATCTCGCCGGGTTTGAGCACTGGTTGTTCGCCAACTACACCTGGGCCCTTGACCTCCGTCAGTTCGCCACGTGCATTCGAGATCATCCAATGGCGGCTCAGCAATTGCACCGTTTCCTCTCCCCGATTCTCAATGGTCACTCGATATGCCCAGAAATACTGTGAGTCGTCCGGCGATGATCTTGCGTCAAGGTAAAACGGCTCAACGCTTACCGCTATTCCTCTTGTGTTTGCCGTGTACGGCTTTCGATCTGCCATAAAGATAGCTTAGAGCAAACTCGGCGAAGGGAACATGTAATCAAGTTGTGCATAGTTCAGGTGAGACGGTGTTGCCGCCTGCCAAACCATGTGGCTAGCTCCGTTTCTCTGTCGACACAAAGCCGTCCACTCACTCGCCGGGGACGGATAGGTCTTCAAGAGTTGGCCACGGTTTTCCGAGCCAGTGCCCGAGAAAAACCGTTTCCCGGGCATTGGCTCGTATTTATATATAGGCGTCGGCCGGCCTCGTTTGTCGGCGGATCATTGGCCGTCCGCAAACTCGGCGATGCGGCATGGATAATCAACTGTTGTCGGAAGCTGAGTCCGGAGTTCAGGCGCATTTGAAAATTATCGATGCAAAGAGCGGTAGTTTGGTAAAGGATTTCCCCGCAGTGGATGCGGCGACCTACGAGCCCTCTGGCTCGGTTTTCCACGCATACTTAGAAGCCGTTCCACGCATAAGTCCTGACAAACCACGCATACTTACCATCCGGTCCAGCACTTTTGGTGTGTCTGGATGTGCTAGTTTTGTGTCATTTTCCAGGGCGAACTCGGAAATAAACTGGCACAAAAGCAAGGCATGAGTCAGTTTGTAGGAAACCTATTTTCAACGCATTGCAGCGTATGGCAAGACCTAAAGCGCTGAAAAGCCCTCAATCCATCTGGCTTGAGGGCTTTTTCCTTTTAAGTTTTTTAAAATCATGGTGCGCCCGGAGAGATTCGAACTCCCGACCTACTGATTCGTAGTCAGTCGCTCTATCCAGCTGAGCTACGGGCGCACTGGAACGACGAGGAACTCATATAGATTAACAGGGATAAAGCGGTGGCGCAACGCGGTTTGAGATGAGGCGGTGCACTCGTCGAGGCCTGACCGCCCTGCCATCGCAAAGCCTCGTTCCGCCCTGCTTTTACGTCACTGGCGACTGCGGAAAGCTGCGACGCCTGACACTCGTCCCGCAACAGGAACCTCAGTCCGGAAAACGCCGGAAACCGTGTCACAGACGTAAAGGCAAGGATGATCGGAGGTTTAGCATCGCTCAAACCTGAATTCTGCACCAAAAACGCACAGCCTAAACCCCTAGCCAACCGCAGCCAGTTGTGTTAATGTACTGGTTTGCCAGCCTCTCGGATCGCTCAATAAGAGCAACAACATCAGGCAGTTGGAGCAGGGTGGGGCGGCGGAAGCGGAAACGGAATGCCCGATTACATCTATCTCCTGGAAAACCGGCTCTCGGCTGACCAGCGCCAGGCGCTCGACAAGCTTAGAGATGTCGCCAGGGAGGCCGGCACTATCCTCTTCCTTACCGGTGGCGCTGTTCGCGACCTCACCAGCGGACATGCTGTGCGCGGACTTGAAGTCGCAGTTCAGGTAAATAGCCTCAAGTTA
>Ga0302270_10005907_pt1 | contig 11031 bp, 9 predicted proteins | sample III_Bog_E2_3_FD_198773 | JGI IMG/M metagenome (GOLD analysis project Ga0302270, IMG submission 198773) | Peat permafrost microbial communities from Stordalen Mire near Abisko, Sweden - III_Bog_E2_3 | ecosystem: Environmental > Terrestrial > Soil > Wetlands > Peat | place: Sweden: Abisko...
CCCGTTTCCAGAGGCTGCCGTAGTGCTGCCAGCACTGCCGGCCGCCGCGCCGCCTCCACCAGATAGGCCGTAGCAGTATCGCGCCAGGCCGCTGAATTCAGTGTATTCAGCAGATAGCGAAACGGCGCGCCCTCGCCCAGCTCCAGATCGCCGCCGAGCGTGAGAGCGAAAGCTGAAGCCAGGCGCGGCGGCATCTTCTCGTCGTCTTTCCAGATTTTGTCGATGGCGGGGCGGTCCCCGGCATCTCCGATGCGCCCCAGTCCCTCCACGGCGGCGGCGCGAAGCCGGTCGTCCTTCGACGCCAGATAGCGCTGGAACAACGGCCTGTCGACCGGCTCGGGCATCATGGCGATCGCGCCCAGCGCCGAGCGTTCCGCCTTGCTGCCGCGCGGACTGGCCACGATGCCGCGCAGCGCCGGCAGGCCTTCCTTCGCCTGCAACAGGCCTGCATCTTCGATGGCGGCCGATTGCACACGGTCGTCCAGATCGCGCAGCAAATAGACGATCTTCGGCCCGGCCGCCGGATCCGCGGTCTTGCGGATAGCCACCAGCGCCTCGTACATTACCGAATTGTCCTTCGTCCGCAGGGCATCGAGCAAATCCGGGATGGCCGCCCGTCCACGCAGAATACCGATGGCGCGGCAGGCGCTGGCCTTCACATCCATGCCGTTACCGCCGCTGGCCAGTTTGCCGATGGCCGCAATCACTTCCGGACGCACTGTGACAAACGCATCGATCGCCTGATCGTTGGTATCGCTGAACTTCGCTTTGATCGCCGCCCCGGCGCGTGTGACGGAAGCAGCAGGCCCCTGCCGGACATAGCCAGGGAGATAGAAATTCACCAATCCGTCAATCGAGCGCAGCTGCATCTCAGCGTCGGGATCGTGGCTGGCCGTAATCAGGGCGTCGAGCGAGTCCTTACCGCCCAGATCTGTCAGCTGTTTGACCACTTCGATACGAGTATCGAGCGAGGGACTGTTGAGATAGGGAACCAGCTTCGGAACGGCCACCTGTCCCTCTTTCGCCACCAGCCGCACGTCCTTAGGCGTGGGGGTAGGCTGGGCAAACGCGGAAACAGACAGCAACAGGCAGCAGGGAATCAGACGGCGCATCTACTACGATTATGCCGCTAATCAGCGGATGACGGCGCAAGGCCATGAAAATGACAACCCGGCCGCATGGCGAACCGACCTTCGTCAGCGAATGAACTCGACGTCCACCTTGTTCGGAATCAGGCCCGCTTCGAAGCCCTTATCGAGCAACAGCCTCACGGCCTTCGGAATCTCTTCACCGGCATCCACCGTGTAGTGATTCACGTACATGCCGACAAACTTCTCGGCCAGCCTCGGGTCCATATCGCGCGCGAACTGCATGGCATATTCCAGCGCCTCGGCGTGATGATCGAGCGCGTACTGGATGCTCTCTTTCATCATCCGGCAGCATTCGGTCTTCACGTTATCCGGCAGGGAGCGCAGCAGCACGTTCCCGCCCAGCGGCAGCGGCAGCCCGTAGGTATCCTTCCACCACTTGCCCATATCGAGAACGCGGTGGAACCCGGCCTTGTTATAGGTGAGCTGCGCTTCGTGGATGATCAGACCCGCATCCGCCGCTCCTTCCGTCACGGCGTCCAGAATCTTGTCGAACGGCACCACCACAGGCGTGAAATCCGGCTCGAAGATCTTCAGCGAAAGATAAGCCGTGGTCAGCGTGCCCGGTATGGCAATCTTCTTCCCCTTGATCTCCTCGGGCTCCATGGGGCGTGTTGTCACCACCAGGGGTCCGTAGCCGTCCCCCACGCTCGATCCGGCGGCCATCAGCGCATACTTGTCGGCTACGTAAGGATAAGCGTGATACGAAATCGCGCTCAGCCCGTAGACGCCTTCCCGCGCCTTCTTGTTCAGCGTTTCGATATCCGACAGCACGTGGCGGAAATTGACGAACGACGAGCGGACTTTCTTCGTGGCCAGTCCGTAAAACATGAATGCGTCATCGGAGTCCGGACTATGGGCGCTCACGATTTCAAATGGTTGTTGTTGCGGCATACAGGTAGGCGAATTGTTCAGTATCTCATGCCGGGGCCAGCCTCCCGAAAGTATTTACCAGTGGTTAATCCCTTTGGTTAATGGAGCCGAAAACTTCTGGAATTTCCCGGTGAGTTTCCGCATAATGAAAACCGTGCATCCTTTACCAGGTGCAAACAGGCCAGCCCGAATCGGGCCCCACACGAAGCTGCGAGACAAAAATAACGAAGCAGAAAACAGCGAAATACAAACAGGGAGATGCAAATAACGTATGAAACAACCACGCAGGAGAATCGTCCTCGGCGTCATGATACCGGTGATCATGGCGTTGATCGTACTGAAGCGGACCATGGGTATGCCGTCCATGAACGGCGTCGACATGATCAACGTCGAAGCCCTGTTGCTGACGGGTATGCTCCTCGGCATAGCCATCGCACAGGGAATTTCCGTGTTCCGCCGGCCGAACTGAAGCGTCGGCCAGTTCGCCCCGTCAACGGATTAAACAGCGCCTTGCTTCATTAGTTCCGCGAGATGTTCGCTCGCGCGCATGGACAGGGCGCTGATGGTCATGGTCGGATTCTGCCACCCGCAGGTTACGAAAGCGGCGCCATCCACCACGAACAGATTCTTAATGTCGTGACTCTGGTTCCACCTGTTCAATACGCTGGTCTTCGGATTGTCGCCCATGCGGCACGTGCCCACCTCGTGAATGCTGTATCCAGGCGGATGATACTTGTCCGTCTTCACGATGACATCCCAGCCTGCCGCTTTAAACAACTCTTCCGCCGTATCCGCCGCATCTTTCGCCTGATTGATTTCATTCGGGCTGTCCCGTACGTCGATATGAAGCACCGGTATGCCCCATTCGTCGTTCACGGTTTTGTTGATGCTGACGTGGTTTTCAAAGCGCGGCACGCGTTCTCCATAGATGCTGGCGGATACGCATGAACCCGCATAGTGATCCAGTTTCTTCTGTAATTCCTCCCCGTATTCCGCAAAATCCGTAGCGACCGGACTGCCCCCGCCGCTGATCATCATGCAATAGCCCTTGATGAAATTCCGCTTGTCCTCTTTCGTCAGGTTGCGGAATCGCGGAATGAAAACGCTGCCGCCCATCAGCCCCGCCGGCGCCTTGCCGTCGCGCGCTTCCGGCACCGATGCCAGCACACGCACACCGTATATCTGGTCATGCAGATAATGCCCCATCACGCCGCTGGAATTCGCGATCCCGGAATTCATCAGAAGGCGCGTGCTCTCCAGCGTCCCTGCGGCCAGCACCACCACGCGCGCCTTCACGTGCATTTCGCGCCGCGAATGCCGATCGAGGAAATGCACTCCGTTCGCCAGACCGGTTTTCTTATCCGTCGTCAACTCACGCACAATGGCGTTCGACACAATCTGCAGTTTGCCTGTCGCCATGGCATCGGGCAACAACAGATTAATCGAACTCGCCAGCCCGTTGATCCCCACCGACGACCGCATTGTCGAAAGCGGAATCCCGCGCGGCTTCGCCAGCTCGCTGATCTTCTGCATGACGCCGCTGGAAAGATTCAGATTCGTTTCGATAACAAAATCGCCGTCCGGAAACTGCGGCAGGTTCTCCTTGCGCCCGCTGACGCGGAATATCTGCTCCACCTGCGAGTAATACGGAGCCAGGTCGGCCAGCCGGATAGGCCAGCTATCTCCCTTGCCGTCGATCTCGGCCGCGTTAAATTCAAAATCGCTCAGCCGGAACGACTGACGCGACCAGAACAGGCTCCTGCCGCCCAGCAGACGCACTCGCACCCAGTTGTAAGGCGCATCCGGAGGCGCCGTATACGGCACTTCCCGCTCATCCACCCACTGTTCCGCGTTGGCCTCGGTGGCCTGCGTCACATGCGATAAACGGCCCGGCTTATTGAAGCCGTGATAGGGCATTTGATGCACAGGCGTCGCCACGCGGTCCTTGACATAGTCGGCTTCCGGACCGGCGTTCAGCATTAGGCACGAAACGCCTTTGCTTGTGAGAACTTTCGCCGCCATGCCGCCGGAGTGACCGGATCCGACGATTAAAACGTCAAATTCCTGAATTGCCATTTTGTTATTTCAGCCTTTATAAATCGGATCGATCGGCAGCCACACCAGCTGCCCGCCACCACCAAAACCACCGCCGCGCCCACCTCTGCCGCCGCGCCCGCCGCCGCCCGATTCCGCCCACACCCGCGAATTGCGCGTCGCTTCACTGATATCGGTGCGTGCCGACGCCATGAAATGCAGCAGCGGCTCTTTCGGCAGATCGAGAACCCACGGCGTGGCCACCAGCAGCGGCCGGATGATGGCATCCACCTGCTTCGCGTCCAGGTCCGCGAACGGTTTCGCGAACTTCGTGGTGGCATGCGCGTTGAGCGTGTCGAGCCCGTTGCGATAGAGCAATTTGCGCTCGGCCGGCGATACGCCGATCAGAAAATCGAGAAATTCGGGAGCCTGGCTTTCGAGCGCGCCCGGATTGCCGTTCATCGCCGGCATCAGAGTATCGCTGAGCTTTTTGAGGGCGTTAAACTGCGGCGCCGTAAAGAAACGAGCCACCGTTTCCGCCACGGCGTCGGGTTGGGTGAGTTCGATCATGGCGGGCGGTTCCGCGCCCCCACCGACACCTCGCCCGCCACGGCCTCCGCGGCCCGCGCCGGAAGCGACTGGAGTGCCTGGAGCAGCAGGTGTGGGGGCTTGCTGAGCGATCAACGCGGGAACCGCTGGCGCAGCCGCGAGCGCCTGCATAAAGCGACGACGTTTCATGACAGAGATGCTATCAAATGGTCCGACCATGGTCAAGAAAACCATGTATCTCTCTGTATCCCTCCGCCCGTTTGCGCGCTATCATTTGAAATAAGAGTTCCCTATGAGCATCGCCAGCGAGCTTCGCCTGACTAACGCCGATCTGGAAACCATGCCGGAAGACGGCAATCGCTACGAAGTGATCGACGGAGAACTATACGTGTCCAGCGCGCCCAGTTATATCCATCAGAAGATATTGCTCAGAATCGCCATCGCCTTCGCCGGGTACCTGGGCCAGCATCCGATCGGCGAGATCCTCACTGGCGTCGGCGTCATCTTCGACGATTACGATGGCGTGATTCCCGATCTCGTCTTCGTCACGAACGAACGAGTCAGGAAGACTCTCGCGGGAGGACGTTTCCAGGCGGCACCTGAGATAGTCATCGAAATCCTCTCGCCGGGCAGATCAAATGAGCGTCGCGACCGGCACGTCAAGCGCAGTCTGTACGCCGCGCGCGATGTCGCCGAGTATTGGATCGTCGATCCCGAAAGCCGGGCCATTGAGCTCCATCGCAGGAACGCCGCGGGCGAACTGGTGTTCGACAGGAGCATCCTGTCAGCCGACGAACTCACCTCCGATCTCCTTCCCGGCTTCAGCGTTCGCGTCGACACGCTATTTGTGTAACCAACATCTGCGTAACCAACCATGACGAAACAGGAAATTCTCCTCGCTCAAAAAGAATTCATCTTCCCGGCGGTCTTCACCTATTTCAAGGAGCCGCTGGTCGTATCCCACGCCAAAGACCAATACGTCTGGGATGCCGATGGCAATCAGTACCTCGATTTCTTCGGTGGCATCGTCACTGTCGGCGTCGGCCACTGCAACGACCAGGTCAACGCCAAGGTTCAGGCGCAGATGAACAAGCTCGGCCACATCTCCCCGGTCTTCGCGAATGAGCCGCAGGCGACGCTGGCAAAGAAACTGGCCTCCATTACCCCGTCCGGCGCACTGACAAAGTCGTTTTTCACCAGCAGCGGCAGCGAGGCCAACGAAACCGCCATCCTCGCCGCGCGCTGCTTCACCGGCTCCACCGAAATTATCGCGCTGCGCCATTCCTATCACGGCCGCACACAGGGCACCATGGGCCTCACCGGCCAGTCGCAATGGAAACTCGGGCCCCCGCAGGCCGGCATCGTGCACGCCGTCAACGCCTACTGTTACCGCTGCCCGTTCGGCCTCGAATATCCTTCCTGCGAGCTGAAATGCGCGCAGGATATGGAACAGGTGATCCGCTCCAGCACTTCCGGCAGAGTCGCGGGCCTGATCGCCGAGCCGATTCAGGGCGTCGGCGGCTTCATCACCCCGCCCAAAGAATACTTCAAAATCGTCACCGATATCGTGCACAAATACGGCGGCGTATTCATTGCCGATGAAGTCCAGACGGCATGGGGACGCACCGGCAGCAAATGGTTTGGCATCGAACACTGGGATGTGGTCCCGGATATCATCACCAGTGCCAAAGGCCTCGCCAATGGCATGCCCATCGGCGTCACCATCGCGCGCCCCGAAGTGGCCAACGCGGTGAAAGGTCTCACCATCTCCACCTTTGGCGGCAATCCGATCGCGACTACCGCGGCCAACGCCGTGCTCGACTATATCGAAGAACAAAACATCCTGCGCAACACCGAAGAAGTGGGCGCGTATCTGATGAACGGCCTGCTCGATCTCAAAGACAAACACCAGATCATCGGCGACGTGCGCGGCAAAGGCCTGTTGCTCGCGCTCGAACTGGTGGAGGACCGCAGGAGCAAAGCCCCTGCAACCAACGCCACGCTTCAGCTGATGGAAAGCGCGCGCGAAAATCGCGTCATGATCGGCCGCGGCGGCCTCTATGGCAACGTCATCCGGCTTTCACCGCCCATGAACATCGGCCGCGGCGACGTGGATGAATTCCTGCTGCGTCTCGGAGCCAGTCTCACCGCGTGCGAAGCTGCGATGTTTGCCACCTCTGCAGTATAGAATAGCTTCATGAAACGGCTCATCGGCGTTGCGTTGGTCGCGTTACTCGGTACCACCCTCGTGGCGCAGGAGCCCACAGTCGAATCGCTCACCAAAGAGCTGAACGCGGCGCGCAAAAAGCTGGTCGATTGGGGCGGCCTGAACGTCTACGGCAGCGATGACAGCGAGATTCCGGCGCCGAAGCCGGGCGAGAATCGCGTCGTGTTCCTCGGTGACACGCTCACCGCGAACTGGGGCAAAGGCAAGACGCCGTTTTTTTCCGGCAAGCCGTATTTCAATCGCGGCATCGCTTTGCAGACAACCCCGCAAATGCTGGTTCGCTTTCGTCAGGACGTGATCGACCTGCAGCCGAAGGTGGTTGTGATCGAAGGCGGCTTCAACGATATCGGCATGGTGATGGGGCCGGGCAGCGAAGGCACCATTTCGGATAACCTCGTGACCATGATCGAACTCGCGAAGCTCCACGGCATCAAAGTGGTGATCGCTTCCTTGACGCCGGTCTGCGATTGTTACGACACGCAGACCAGGCTCAGGCCGGTAGGCAAAATCGCGGCCATCAACGCAACCCTGCGGGATCTGGCCAAGAGCACGGGCTCTGTCTACCTCAACTATTATTCGGTCTTAGTGGACACAGCCGCCGGAACTCGTCAAATGAAGAAGGAACTGACCGGCGATGGCGTCAATCCCAACGACGCCGCCTATGCCCTGATGGCGCCGCTCGCGGATAAGGCTATCGCCGACGCGCTGGCGACGAAGTAAGGCGTTAGCCTCACGCAAGCCGGGCATCGCCACGTTTGCTTCCGTTGGGTCTGAGCAAACGTGTCGATGCCGATCCTATGGCCATGTATCGTTCCGTTCTCTTACGATATGACAACGGGCTTGCCCAGCCTCGGCGCGGCATGACTCACATCGGCTTCTTCGCAAAACGAAAGTGGCTGACGCCGTCGGAATCCACCACGAAACCGGTCACCTTGCCGGCTGCATCTCTCTCAAAGTGGATGACCCCACCCAGCGTATCCAGCCCCTGGAAGTAGTCGACGACGATCGGTCGCAGCTTCTGCTGGCTTGCCTTCAGACGCCACAACACCAGCCCGCCATCCTCCACGGCAATCCGATAAACCGGATCGATCTCCTCACTTGCATAGGAACCGGCATATCCGGCCAGTTGATTGGGCGAAGGATGAAACGCGGCCGTCTGCTCATAGACTTCAGGCTGATCTCCGGAGTCCTCGATCGTCATGCGCCAATGAGTTCCATCTGCCGATTTTTCAAATGTATAGGTCTCACTGGCATCTATAGCCAGCCGGAAACGGCTTTCGGTCAGCGGCGTCAGTTCCAGCCCGGCCACAAACAATTTTCCGTTTCTCAGTACCGCGCGGTGAACCTGCAAATCTTCCTGGTCCCAATACAATCCGGCGTATTCCGTGAGCGTGGGAAGCGGCACAGCGACAGCACTCGCTGACGACGCGGGATTTGCCTCCGCCGAATCGTGGAATTGTCCCGCCAGATATATGTCCGCGACCTTCCGCGCCAGTTCTACGGGAAAGATGGCACGGTCGTTGCATAGGCAAGCCACTGAAAAATGCTGCTCGGGGAAGCGAAGCAACTCCGCGCGATACCCGGCATCAGTACCTCCGTGATGGACGGTCGGCAGCCCGCGGTACGTGTCGGGAACCAGGCCAAAAGCGTAGTTCAGTTCTTTTCCGTTATTCAGCCTCCCGCGCTCCAGTTGCTGCCCCACCACTGCCGCTCCGCCGACGCGCGGATGATAAAAATTCTCATCCCAAAGTGCGAGGTCTTCCACTGTAGTGAGCAGACTGGTCGGTCCCACGGTATCGAAATTCGTTACACTCAACCGATATCCTTTCCCGGCCGGGCCTTCGACATAGCCATACGCCATGTGTTTTACGATTTCGGCATGGTCGTCGCGAAAATGTGTACTGGACATGCCGAGCGGCCTGAAGATGCGCTCTGTCGTGAATTCGCGCAACGATTGCCCACTGACTCGCTTTACGATCAGCCCGAGCAGCGTATAGCCCGTGTTGCTGTAAAGTTGTTTCTCGCCAGGCTGAAAGTTGAGTTCTTTCTGACGTGCAATCAGGCCCAGCACATCGTCGTCGGTGATGAGATCGAGCGAATAGCGCCAGCCCGCCAGATTGAGCAAATCCCATTGGTCCCGCAGACCGCTCGTGTGATAAATCAGATTCCGGATGGTGATGCGCGCGCCAAAGTCGGGTACCTCCGGTATGTACTTGCGGACGTCGTCGTCAGGCGAAAGCTTTCCTGCCTGCACCAGAAGCAAAATCGCCATCGCGGTAAATTGTTTGGAAACGGACGCGACGTGAAACACCGTATTGGGCTGAATGGGAACGTCGTGATCCAGATCAGCCACGCCGTATCCGCGCTTGTAGATGATCTGGCCGTCTTTAATCACGGAAAGCGCGCAGCCCGGCGACACCGCTGAATCCCACTTAGCAAAGACCGCATCCACCTGTTTCTGCACATTTCGCGCAGCGTCCTGAGCGATAGCTGAGCCCATCGCAAGCAATAGCAGAAAAATGGATCGGATCACATGACCTCCCGTGGAACCGAGTCTGTAGTCTATCCGATCATAACGCCGGGCCGACCGCACGCAGCCACACAGTCACAACGAAATCTCACTTTTCTTCCGAACCTTTTCAGCTACTTGCAGCTCCCAGGCGAAATCCGCGTTCTCGCAGTGCTTTTCTCAGACTGAGGAGCAGCGCCGTCCGCCGCTCAAAGCCAAAAAATGAAAAGGAAGAAAAAACATGTCATCAGCAGCTCAGATCGCAGCCAATATAGCCAACGCGCAATCCAGTACGGGCCCCACCAGTGAGGCCGGAAAAGCCACCTCCGCAAAAAACGCAGTCACCTTCGGCCTCTTCTCCGGCGACTTTATCCGGCCCGGTGAAGAAGAAGGCTACGCGGCCCTTCACGCCGGGCTTGTCCGGCAATTCTCCCCGGGCAGTCTCCTCGAAGCCATCCTAATAGAAGAAATGCATCGCGCCACCTGGCGGCTCCAACGCTGTGGCGAAGTCGAGTCCCACCTCGTCATCCGTCCCGACGACCGCGAGAAGTACATCTTCGATCCCATGGAAACCTCCGACGAAAACGCCGCACGAATCCAGAAATCCGTGGACCGCGCGCGCTCGCAGGCTCATCGACTGCTCCACAAGAGCACTGCCGAACTCCGCAAACTCCAGGCCGAACGCAAAGCAGCCGAACCTGAGCTAGCCGGGACCGCGCCGACCCCAATAAAGTCGACGAAAAAGCCCGTGACACAAGAAACCCAATCGCAACCGGCCGGAGCGGCCAGAAACGCCCCCTGCCCCTGCGGATCGGGCCAAAAGCACAAGCGTTGCTGCGGCAGAAACGCTCCTGCGGTCCTAAACGCAGCGTAGGCCACCCTCGTTTATAAAGACGATCGATCGCGCTACGCCACAACTGCGGCTGTACTCAGACCGCCGCGCACCAGTTGCAGAAATTCCAGGCCCGCACGGGTTAGCTTTTTCTTCTTGCGATGAATAATACCGGTCGGCCGCACCAGTTCCGCTGCATCGAGCGGTATCGCAACCAGTCGCCGCTGCTCCACTTCCGCCGCCATGGTCCGCTCCGGCAGAATGCTGATCCCCGAACCCAGCGCCACCGCTTCTTTGATCGACTGGATGTTGTCGAACTGCATGGTGATCGCAACCTCGATCTGGTTATCGCGGAAGAAGCGGTCCAGTTCGCGCTGAATGATCACTTCTTCGTCGAAGGCGATGAAGTTCTGGCCGTTCAACTCGCCCGGTTGCAGCAGGACGCGCCCCGCGAAAGGATGCGAAGGATGCGCCGCCACCATCATTCTCTCTTCGCGCCACGGAATAATCGTCAGGTCGCGATTGCTCTCCGGATAGCTGATGAAACCGATATCGGCCTGATCGCCCAACACCGCTTCGTAAACCTTGTTCGGCCGCAGATATTCCACATGGAGCTGAACGTCCGGACAAACCTGCGCGAATTCCTCGCGCAGACGCGGCATTTCCGAAAGCCCGATGGAATAAATTGAAGCTACGCGAAACGTGCCTTCAATGGCGCCTTTCAGGTCCGCCATGGATGCCGTGAAATCTTCTTCGCGCCGCAGAACGTCGCGGCAAAGATCGGCATAAAGCTTACCCGCGGCGGTCAGACCGAGAGGGCGCGTGGTGCGGTCGAGCAGTTCCACCCCCATCCTGCCTT
>Ga0302270_10005912_pt1 | contig 11026 bp, 9 predicted proteins | sample III_Bog_E2_3_FD_198773 | JGI IMG/M metagenome (GOLD analysis project Ga0302270, IMG submission 198773) | Peat permafrost microbial communities from Stordalen Mire near Abisko, Sweden - III_Bog_E2_3 | ecosystem: Environmental > Terrestrial > Soil > Wetlands > Peat | place: Sweden: Abisko...
GCCCGAGGTCGGGCTCAACTCAAAGCCTGAGACCGTTCCACTGGCGTTGCTCCCGAGAAAGTTTGCGGTATAGAGAAAGTGGTTGGTGGACGGATCAATGCCGATGGCGACGGGTTGCTCCCCGGTCGGGTAGGTGCCGAGAGAGGTCAGTTCGCCGCTGTTCGCCGAATAGGCCGTCACCGTGTTGTCCAGGGAATTTGCGACGTAGACAAAGGGGTATGCAGGGTCGGCGACAACCGCGCTGGGCTGGCTGCCGGTCGGTGTGTCGGCGACAAGAGTCAGCACTCCGGACGCGACCGAATAGCTGACAACGATACTGTTGGTGGAATCCGTAACGTATACGTAGGCACTGGTTGGATCGCTGGCAATTGCCGTGGGACGAATTCCAAGCCCCGAACCGCCAACTCCCATATCGTGGGCCACGCCGCCGTTTGCCGGGCTCAGAGCGCCTCCGGAACCGACTGCAAACGTGAAAATAAGTCCCCGGTTTGGCTTGGCCGTCGTGTCATATGCCGAGACGAAGACATAGGCGCCGGAACTGAGAACATTGACCGCGGTCGGCACAATCACATCCGACTCGGTTCCCGCACAGCCCCACGTCTGCGTGGTCGAGGAATAGGTGTAGCCGGTAAGGCAGAGCGGCCAGTAGGTCAGGTTTCCGTTGGCAACCGGCGCTCCGAGCGTGTCGCTGGGCGGCGAGGTTTTGCCAATCGTGATGGGCAGCACGCCAATCGACCCGGAGCACGGCGACGCAGTGGAGCAGATCGGCAGCGGCTGATAGGTATCCACAACAAACAGGTTGGTTCCGTTGATCGCAACCGCCATGGGATAAATCCCCGGCGTGTTTACAGTGTTCTGCGGATAGACCTTGCCGTCGTTGCCAATTACGAACTGGACGATGCTGTTGTCGTCCTGATTGACCACATACAGGTTGTATTTGTCCGCGGAGACCGCCTCGGCTACAGGGTTGCGCCCGCCGGAAGGGAAGGGCGAGGTCGGTATCTGGCGCATGAAGCCCGATTCCTGGTTGATCTCGAAGACATCAACCTCGCCGTAGTTGTTTGTACCAGCGGCTTTGGAACTGGTCACGAAGACAAAATCCGTGGTCAGGGTGGCACAGGCGGTGATAAGTCCAGCCATCAGCAGGCTGGATGCGGAGACCAACAGCAGCTGGCTCGATTTGTTGAACTTCATGCGCATCTTTCGTCTGGGGGCCGGACTGTCAGGCCCCAAAATATCGGGTTTGGAATCGAAAGCTTGGAGCGTGCTGAGGAGACTTCACGTCCTGCGTTCGGCTACGTTCTTGAAGACTCGATCGAAACATTGAAATCCGGGAACGAACCGGCTATTGCCCGCCCTGGGGTAAAACGGAAGTGAAGGTGAGCCAGGGCATCTCTTTTCGCCTTTGCCCCTCTCTGCAGTGTACAAGGGGCAACTCTTTGCAGAGATTGCCTCTTGTACCTGACAGCTCCGGAACACTGCGGAAGAAGAAAAGCATTAGCTGGTACGTCCGTCCACGAGGCACCAGGTTGCAGGTCCCTGCAAGGCAAACGTGCCGTTTCCAACGCGCAAATTGTTGAGCACGCCAGAGTTGGGGTCGACAACGCGGCCGCTTACCGCGGAATCGTTGAAATCGGCCGAGTAGATGAACTGGTCTGAAGGATCTTCGACCAGGCACTGTGGGCCCGATCCTGAACCGAAGGGCTCGCCTGCGATGAAGCTGAGCTGGTGGGTAGATGGGTCGATCACATACCCCGCCAGACCGCTCGTCGGATTCGTTCCCTGCGCATCGTTCCCCTGATTGGCTACATAGAGGAACTTGCCCTTGGATTCAACCAGCAGGAAGATTGGATTGGCCTGCGTCGGATCATCCGGAATCACGCCGCCTGTCTGCGCCTGCAATGCGCCGTTGGTGCCGACAGAGTAGGGCAATATCTGGCTTGCCGCGGTGGTCGGCGTGCTCGTTCCGCTGGGCGTGTAGGTGATGGGCTCATTATCGAGGATATAGACGTAGCCGGTACCGTTTACGATGGCGGTGGCCTGCGAAATGCCCAGAGTCTGTGCCGTGTTCTGGTTGATGGTCAACTGCCCGGTTGCGGTGTTGTAGGTGTATGGGAATACCACGTCACCAGTGCTCGACGATCCGCTGAGCGTCAGGATGTAACCGGAGACCAGCGAAAAGTCGATGGGGTTGGCCGGGACCGGGAAGTAAGGCAGTGCCGCGCCGCTCGCCGAAGTTACCTGGGCGTTGACAACGAGCGACAAGCGACCGGTGGTCTGGTTGATCTGGAACGCTGTAACATCACCGCAGACTGAGGTTCCGGTGCCAAGGGCAAGCTGGCAGGCTGCGCTGCTGGGTGAGTCGTGATCCAGGACATAGAGAAAATCGCCCGCTGCGTCGCCGATCAGGCGGAAGGGGTTGATTCCCTGGGTGTAAAACGTCTCCTGAGGAGTCAGGATGCCATTGCCGCCAACCGAAAACTCGGTGATGTTGGCGTTTTGGCAGGGGTCGGCCGTGGTGCAGTCGGAACCGCCCGACGAGTTGGCGCCCCGATTCAGAACATAAAGGAAGCGGCTGCCGGTAACCAGTACGGCGCGAACCGGGTTGGCGCCTCCGGAAGAGACCGGCAGGCCGTCGATGGGATTCAGCTTTCCGGTATTGTGGTCGATGTTAAACCCGGTGATGATGCCGTTTCCGCTGGGCTGGGCCGTAATCGTTCCCGTCACATACAAATAGCCGACTGTATAACTCTGAACGCAAGACGAGATACCGAGGACCACCGCAACAGAGAGGGCGCTCATCAGAAGTGCCTTGCCGAATTTCGTAAACTTCATGCGATTCCTTCATCCTGGTTCGGCGTGCGCCGCCAAGTTTGCTAGTTCCACAGCAGAGCTGGGTTGGGATGGGTCCCTGCTGCATTGTAAAAGCCAAGGGTACGTTGTGCCTAGTTTCCGAGGAAGACTGGGCGCAACAGGGCGTTTTTTCTTCCCGTGCACGACTGCGAAGAGCCCTGCATCCGCATCCGGCTGGTCTTGAAGATGGATTTCGGGTGCAGTCTCGGTTTGGACGCCGTGACAGCGGCAAAGGTCAACGGAAGGCGACCGAGAAAATACAGTTCTGAGCACTCCTCTATCTCGATTATAGGGTGGAGAGCGCTGCGGCCACCGCCACAGCGCTCTCCGCTGCTACCAGACGCGGCAGGAGTTGACCGGGTACATCGGCTGGCCTGGCTTGCAGCCGAAGGCCTTGCCGAACTCGTCGAAGTTCTGCACCGTGCCGTTCACTCGCCAGCGGCCAGGCGAATGGGGATCGACCAGGGCAGCCTGACGGGCCGACTGCTCGGTCTGGTTCTGGCACCAGACCTGGGCGAAGCCGATGAAGTAGCGCTGCGCCTCAGTGTAGCCGCCAATCTGGTCGGTGATGGACTTGTGCTCAGCGGCCAGGGTGTCGAGAAGGGCCATCCAGGCGATGCGCAGGCCGCCATTGTCGGCTGTGTTTTCGCCCAGAGTCAGCTTGCCGTTCAGCTTCTGTGCGGGCACATCGTCGTGCGCGGGCGCAGCCTCGAATCCGCTGTACTCGGTGGCTTCGCAATCGGTGCGCTCGGTAAACTTCTTGCGATCTTCCGCCGTTTGCCACTCGCGCAAATTGCCTTTGCCATCGTATTTCGAACCCTGATCGTCGAAACCGTGCGTCATCTCATGGCCGATGACCACGCCAATGCCGCCAAAATTTACCGCAGCGTCAATCGATGCGTCAAAGAACGGCGGTTGCAGAATGCCGGCAGGGAAGTTGATGTCGTTGTCTGAGGAACTGTAGTAAGCGTTCACTGTGGGCGGCGTCATGCCCCACTCCTTCTCGTCCACAGGCTTGCCCAGCTTGTCGAGATCGTAGTTGCGAGAGAACACCGCATCGCGGTGCAGGTTGCCGATCAGGTCGTCACGCTTAATCTTCAGCGCAGAATAGTCGCGCCACTTTTCCGGGTAGCCGATCTTGTTGCGAATCATCGCCAGCTTCTCTTCGGCTGCCTTCTTCGTTTCATCGCTCATCCAGGGCAGCGTCTTGATGTCGTCGCCAAGAGATTTTTCGAGGGCCGCCACCAGCTGATCCATGCTGGCCTTGGCTGCCGGCGGAAAGTTCTGCTTCACCCAGTCCTGGCCTACGGCCTCGCCCAGCGCCCCGTCCGTCATGGCCGTGCACTGCTTCCAGCGCGGGGTTGGCTCTTTCTGGCCTTGCAGAGTCTTGCCGAAGAAAGCGAAGTTCTCATCGAAAAATGCCTTGGGCAGGTTGCTGGCCGAACTGTGAATCGTGTGCCACCGAAGGTAGGACTTCCACGCGTCCACCGGCTCCTTGTCCATCAGGGTATTGAGGCCCTTGAAGAAGTCAGGAGTGGAAACATTCAGAGTTGCGAAAGCGCGGATCTTCACGTCCTTGAAGTAGACGCTGAAGTCGAAGCCCGGAGCAAGCTTCTGGAAATCGGCCAGGGTATAAATGTGGTAGCGGTTCTCCGGGTCACGCATCAGGGTGCGGTCAGTGGATGCGGTGGCCAGCGCCGTTTCAATTTCCAGAACAGCGGCCGCCTCTTTCGCCGCCTGTTCGGGAGAGTCGCCGGCCAACGTAAACATTTTCGTCATATGGGCGACGTACTGTTCGCGGATCGTCTTGAATCGCGCCGTGTCCTTGATATAGTAGTCGCGATCCGGGAGCGAGAGTCCGCCCTGCCCGATTTGAGCAATCTGCTTTGAGGAGTCCTTCTCGTCCTGCCCCACACCAAAGCGAAACAGTGGTGCGGGGCTGCCTGCCGATGCCAGTCCGCCGATGAGCGCTGCCAGACCGTGCGCGTCCCCTAACCCGGCAATCCGTTTCAGCGACGGCTCCAGCGGCTCCAGGCCCTTTTGCTCCACCAGGTCCGTGTTCATGCACGCGGCAAAGTAGTCGCCATACTTCTTTTCAAGTGGAGACTTGGGGGCTTTGGCCGCCGCGTCCAGTTCCTGCCACAGCAGGTACCGGTTGCGCTCGCCCAGCAGCGAGAAAGATCGTGCCCAGCGCACCTGGTCGGCGGGGATGGGATTGTTCTTCACCCAGTTCCCGCATGAGTACTGATAGAAATCGGTGCAGGGGTCGGCGGTCTTGTCAATCGCGGACAGATCGAAGCTCTTGATCTCCGCGGGCGGTGCGGGCTTTGAGGCATCGGTCTGTGCGGACGCGGGCGCCAGCACCAGCACGATGGCCGCGGTTAGCGTAAATCCGGAAGCAAGGCGAAAACAGTTCATCGATTGTCCTTTTTGGGGCTTAAGGTCAACTGGCCAGATTGGATCGAGCGCGGTGGCTCTACATGGCCAGGTGCGAGATTCAGGCAGCCAATCGAGTGCAGGCTGCATTGCTCAAAAGGCTATCACGCGGGAGGATGGGGGTCGAAGAAACTGCTTTGACGGCGCCAACAGGACGCCTGCTCAGCGCCCTTCCGGCCGGTGGTTATCCTGTCTATCGTCCTGCTTCTAGTCTTCCGGCTCTTCGAAGCGCTTGCGCGTCACGCCGGCTGACTCGGCCAAGGCCAGCAGGCTGCTCTGCATCTTCGGGGTGAACTCGCGGCGAGCCGTTTCCTTCTGTGCGAAGCAGAACACCCAATAGAACAAAGACAGAACGAAACCAGCCATGACAAATACTTCGAGATTGCGAAACTGCTCGGCTGAGGATTGGTGCGTATTGGCGACGGCAACCGAAATGCTGACCAGAGAATAGAATCCAAAGCCGGTGGCGACCTGCAATTCGCGATCGCGCCATCCCAGCGACAGCACCTGGCTCGATGCAGCCAGAACCAGGAAAAACAGCACTCTGACAATGGACGCGGTCTGCTCCATCTGCATGACGATGCGCCACACCGGGCTGGGTGCTGAAATTTGAGTTAGCCCGGCAAAGGGCCAGATGGTGAGGCAGGTTAGGGCGACGAGGGCAGCAATGAGGACCAGTGCCCGGGAAGAAAGAAAACGTTGAAGAGGCCGCAGGACCGCCCATGCCAACTCGACCAGTACGCACAACTGAAGGACGAAATCGAATGTGGCTTCGGCGAGGAAATACTTGATGCTGTACCAGGCGGGAAAATAGAGCCGGAGCACAATGGATGTGGCATCGGTAACCACGGCGCAGATGCAGTAGACCAGAAACAACGGGAGCTTGCGCGCCACGCGACGGTACAACAGCAGCCCGACGATCACCGCCTCTGCCACGATGCCCGTCAATTGAAGAAAGTTCTCCATGAAAACGTCTGCCTCACTGCGCCTCGGGCGACTTCCGTCACGGGTGGCAACGCACGCGCAAAAGTCCGGCATGCCGACTTCAAGGGCTGGCCCGGAAATGGCTCAGACAGTGCGTCACAGCATACTGTAACCGGCTGCGTTTCGGCCGGCGGCCCTGTGTCAACCCATGCCGGTTTCCCCGCGCCATGCAGGCTTTATCGGCAGAACCGCTGTCAAGGTTGAATCGCTCCCCGCCTGCGGACGGGATTTCTTCGACCTTGGGAGATATTTGTCCCGTCGGCGCTCACGAGTGGCTCGGTTTGCTACACTCCGAGGACCCCTCTTCGGAGAACATTTCCATGATGAAGCGAATGATGTTTGTACTTGCTGTCTTGCTCGCTGCCTGCACTCCTGCAACCCTGGCCCAGACCACCGCGGACGCCGCCGCAAAGCGTATCCTGGTGCGCGCCGGCCACCTGCTTGACGTCAAGACCGGCAAGCTGCTCGATGCGCAGACCGTTGTGGTCGTCGGTGAAACCATTCAATCCATTTCACCCACCGCGCAGGTGCCGGCCCAGCCCGGCGACTCGGTTGTTGACCTCGGCGGCATGACGGTACTGCCCGGGCTGATCGACGTGCACACCCACCTCACCATGAACACTGACTTCGACCCCTATCGCGAACTCATCTCAACCAGCGCCAAGCAAGCCATCAACGGCGTGGTCAACGCGAAAACCACTCTGATGGCCGGCTTTACCTCCGTGCGCAACGTCGGAGCCGATGGATTTACCGACGTTGACCTGCGCGACGCCATCTACGACGGGCAGATTCCCGGGCCGCATATGCAGGTAAGCGGGCCGCTCCTCGGGATTACCGGAGGCCATTGCGACGAGAACCTGTTGCCGATCAAATATCACGTTGTCGGCGACGGAGTGGCCGATGGCATTGCCGAGGTGCAGCACAAGGTTCGAGAAAACATCAAGTACGGCGCCGACCTGATCAAGATCTGCGCCACCGGCGGCGTGCTCTCAAAGGGTGACGATCCGCAGGCTTCGCAATACACGCTGGAAGAGATGCAGGCCATTGTGGCTGACGCTCACCGCCTCGGCCGCAAGGTCGCCGCGCATGCCCATGGGGCGCAGGGAATCCTGTGGGCCACTCTGGCCGGGGTCGATTCCATCGAGCATGGCAGCTACATTGACGATGAAGCAGCACGGCACCTACCTCGTGCCCACGCTCTACCTCGAAGACTGGATCCTCGAGAAAGGCAACCTGCCCGCGTTTTACCACCAGAAGATGCTGGACGTGAGCGCGGTAGCCAAAAGCAACATCAAGCGCGCCATGCAGGCCGGCGTAAAAATCGCCCTCGGCACAGACGCCGCCGTCTATCCCCACGGTCTCAACGCACATGAGCTCGATGTCTATGTCAACCAGCTCGGCATGGCCCCGCTCGCCGCCCTTCAGTCCGCTACCATCAACGCCGCCGACCTGATGGGCTGGACCGCGAAAACCGGCTCCCTGGAACCCGGCAAGTGGGCGGACATGATTGCGGTGGACACCAATCCGCTGGACAACGTCCGCGTGCTACAGAATGTGAAGTTCGTAATGAAAGGCGGCGTGGTCTACAAGGGACAGGGCGCTGAGCAGTAGCCGCATCGCCAGCGGCGAATGCATCCATTTCGACTGCCCGGCAGCAACTGGGTTGAGGGGATTCTCCACTGATATGTGGATGCAGCCACCCCCCATTGTGTCCAAGACGTCGGTTACACCTGCCGGTAAGGTTCTCCAGTACCACCTAATAAAACAAGGAGAACCAAATGGCATCTTTGAGAGGTCGAGGAAGCCGGTTTGTTCAGTTTGGACTGGCAGCCGGTTTCATTTTGTTCGCAATTGCAAGCAGCATGCAAAAGGTTGAAGCGCAAGGTTGCGTCGTCGCACACTCGGTAGGCTCAGTCGGGGGCCCTGACAGCGATGGAGGCTACCTGGCCAAAGGGCACTGGCAATTCTCACTCGATTACCGGCACCTTTATTCATTCCGGCACTTTGTTGGTTCCGTACCCCAGCAATACCGGCAACAAGGGAACTCCGAGGTTCGCAACCGGATTAACCTGATCGACGGCGGCCTGACCTACCAGATAACACCCCGCTTCAGCGTTGAGGGGAATCTGCCTGTCGAGTTCGCCAGCCGCCGTTACTTCATCGCGGCCGGCAGCATCAACGGCGGTCCACCCACCGACTTGATTGGTGCCTGGGGAGTTTCGGGCGTTGGAGATGTAAGCGCGATGGGTCAAGGCTGGGTCTGGGACCCCACCAAAAAGACCAGCCACAACATCCAGATTGGGCTCGGCTTCCAGGCGCCCACTGGCCGCGACAACATACAGAACAATCTGGTTGAGATTCCCGGTACGCCCGCCGTGAACGCGACGGCGGACTATTCGGTTCAGCCGGGAATCGGCGTCTGGGCAATTCCCATCAGCCTGGAATCCTTCCAGGCAATTGGCAAAGCAACCCAGATTTACTTCAATGGCAGCTATCTGATCACACCGTCGCAGACAAATGGCGTCGCGAACGCTTCCCCTCCAGGATTCCCCGCACCTGCGCCGCAAAATGCTTTTGTCTCCGCGGCCGATGAGTACCTGATGCAGGCCGGCGTCGGGTACATGATGGCCAGGGTGCATGGGCTCACCATTACGGGAGGACTGCGCAAAGAGGGAGTCCCTGCGCACGACCTGATCGGCGGCAGCGAAGGATTCCGGCGTCCCGGCTATGCCGTTTCTCTGGAACCGGGCGTCATCTATTCGCTCAAGAATGGGCATGACGTAATTACCGCCAACATTGATCGCGCTGTTTATCGCAACCGGATTGCCAGCGTTCCCGACCTCGAATTGGGCCAGCATGGCGACGCCGCTTTTGCCGATTGGCTGTGGCTGGCCAGCTTCCAGCACCGCTTCTGATTCTGCGTGTCTCGGCTTGTTGGTCAATCGACAATGGGCAGGCTCGCGATTCATCGCGAGCCTGCGGCTTGCCTGTTTGGAATAGGAGTGAGGATGCGACGAAATCTATTCTGTCTCGTGGTTTTAGTCATGGTGGTTTTTTGCGGCGGGCGCGGATTTCTGCTTGCCCAGACCGCTGTGGAGAAACCGGTGGCACTTACGTTGAAAGACATGCAGGGAAAGAAAGCAAAGCTCAGCGACTTGCGCGGGAAGATTGTGGTGCTCAACTTCTGGGCAACCTGGTGCGGTCCGTGCATCGCGGAGATGCCCATGCTGGTGACGGCGGCAAGCTCCTACTCCGGCAAGAACGTAGCCTTTATCGGCGTCTCTGTGGATGCAGAGGAAACACTGGCGAAGGTTGGCCCTTTTGTGCACAAGCTCAACGTCACCTATCCCATCTGGTTAGGCGCGACAGATGTTGACATGCAGCACCTGCAGATTGGAACCGAGGTGCCCGCAACGCTTTTTCTCGATGAGCAGGGCCTGCTGCGTGCACGAGTCCTGGGACAGTTGCAGCCTGGAGAATTGGAACAGCGCATAGACTGGCTCCTCCGCAATCGGCAGGGCGACGCGCCTGCGCCGCTGGTAAGGCACCTCGACACACATTGACCTAAAAACTCGACCCGGCCGTTCAAGCGGTCCCAAACCAAGTTGGGTCAATTGGAAGGTCTTTGTCTACGGTTGAAAGACCAGCCGTGCGCCCTGTTCTTGCGCCCCCCAAAGTGCGCCCACTTCGCTTAACGGAGCGGTTTTCACCATGAATTGAAAGGGCTCCGCGGCTGCGGATTGGAATGCCTCCGCGATGGCATTGCGGAGCTCCTCCAGGGAGGCGCTGCCAAAGCCGCTGCCCAGCAGTTCCAGCCCTGAACTGCGCAGTGCGGCTCCCGGCAGGTTGATCGACAGTCCGGCGGCGGTGCCGATCTGTACATAGCGCACACGCGGTGCTGACCGGTGCAACCCCTTTTGCGCGATTGCTTTGAGAGCGCTCTCTGCCGGTTGACCCCAAAGGTAGTCGAGCACCACATCCACGCCTGCGCCCGCAATCTCGCTGCGAAATGCTTCCACCAGTGTGTCCTGCTCCTGATCCAGAGAAATCGTTCGGTCAGCGCCCTGGCCCTTCAGCTTCTCAAGGGCCTGAGGGTTGCGTCCAACACTCACCACCCGGCGTGCGCCCATCCGTTTCGCAATTTGGACGGCAAGCTGCCCGGCAACCCCCGTGGCTCCCAGAATCAGCACACTTTCTCCGGCGACAAACTTGGCGCGGGCGGCAAGCGCGGCCCAGGATGACATGGCGGGATTGGCGATGCCCGCAGCGGTTGCATCGTCCAGCGCATCGGGCAAGGGAATGCATCGAGAGCGCTCTGTGACGCACTTTTCGGCCATTGTTCCGAAGGGGTCGCGCACCTCGGTAAAGTAGACGCGGGTGCCGTCCTCAAGGCGGCCTACGCCATCCACTCCGGGCACAAAGGGTAGCTCGCCGCTGCTGCCGTAGTGTGTTCCGTTTGCCAACGACTTGACGATCTGCGAAAGCGCCGCCGCTGTGACCGTCACGAGCATTTCGTCTCCCTCGGGCGCTGGGTCGGCGAAAGTGGAATACGAAGGCGGGGCGTCAAACGCGCGGACTACGGCAGCTCGCATTGGGCTTCTCCAGGTCTGATCTTAGCTTGAGATGCGGGCTGGGAAGAACAAGTCGCGGAGAAGTCCCGAAGCCCCACTGTTTTTCTATCGTGCCGACTTAGGCTGCGCTTGGCTTTTCGGGTCTGTTCATCCCGAGCAACCGACTCGCCTTGCAAGTTACA
>Ga0302270_10005913_pt1 | contig 11026 bp, 9 predicted proteins | sample III_Bog_E2_3_FD_198773 | JGI IMG/M metagenome (GOLD analysis project Ga0302270, IMG submission 198773) | Peat permafrost microbial communities from Stordalen Mire near Abisko, Sweden - III_Bog_E2_3 | ecosystem: Environmental > Terrestrial > Soil > Wetlands > Peat | place: Sweden: Abisko...
GCGTTTCCAGCCGTTCCCAGGGGGGTCACAGGGTTACCACCCGTGCCCTGTTTTCTTGTACTTACCGAAGGTTTGCGTCCCTCATAACCCAAAGGTCGCTGGTTCAAATCCAGCCCCCGCAACCAAGAAACTCAAGATTCTAAACGGCTTCCGTGAGTAACCCGGAGGCCGTTTCCGCGTTTGGAGGGAATTTAGGCAAATCTTGGACAAATAATTCCTTGTCAAGAAGTGCTCCAAGCTCTCCGGCAATCCGAACATCGTCTGCTATCACCAGATGTATGTACACCATGGTTGGCCGCGCCGTGGAGATACCGAGCACGTCGCGCAGCTGCTCGCGTCACTGGTTTGCATCAATGCGGTCAGCACTATGCCGAGGCCGGAGGAATTCTCCCGTCTCTGGGTACAACCCCTCCCGAACTGCTTCAAATTGCTCCCGCGTCACTTCTCCACGCAGACCCAGCAACTCCGCGCCGCATCCAAGCCATTCACCTTGAACGCGACGGCCTTCATCGTAGTAGTCGCGGTGTTCCAGGTGCGTTGGGCATATCCAGCATCATCCGTCACGGCTCGCAAAGTCAGTTGTAACCGACGCTAAGCCCTCTGCATCCAGCACGGTGTTCAAACGCTCATAAAACGGATGCCCCGGCGCAGTGGCCAACTGCGTGTGCGCCACCCACAAATCTTCCTGCCGCTCTCGATGCTGCCGTCTGCCCATCGCCATGCCAATTAAACGTTTTCAACTCAATCCCGTACTTGCGCCAGCCTCACTTTTACCACGGGCTGCTAAAGAGAATGCAGTTTGAGCTCGAATGCTCAGGTGATGCCGGTCCATCGGCAACTCCAGAATATTCAGATCTGACCTCTCCATGCTGCGTTGGTCTTAATAGATCAGATTTGGACAAAACGACCAGATACTCTCAAAAATGTTGGAGAGAAAGACAACGGCCCCAACAATTTCGAGGAACGTTCATGAATAAGTTTATGTTTCTTGCATTCGCAGCTGCCGCCGCACTCATTATCACGGCAGGTACGCCTCAAGCGCAGGCTCAGATCGGCATCAGCATTGGAGTCGAACCGGCTTGTCCCTACGGTTACTATGACTCCGCACCATATGGCTGCGCTCCCTATGGCTACTACGGCCCGGAGTGGTTTCATGGCCGCACCTTCATTGGAGTCGGTCCATGGTTTCACGGTTCCAATGAATTCCGCGGCCATGTGAATAATAACTTCGATCCATATCACGGGTACAATGGCCGCGCACCGAACTACGGCGAGCGCGCCAGAGGCCGCGGCAGAGCGCCCAGGCGGTTCCAGGGAAATGAAATGCGCGATGGGCGCGGCCATGGAGACGGAGACCGGCATGAGGGCGGGGATAAGCGCTAGAGCCCATGCGTATTGTTGGATTGCCTGCTGCTCACAACGACATCTATGGCGCCTTTTCTCTATCTGAAATCGAGCGTCATTGCCGTGATTCGACAGACATTCCGCGGCTTTTCTGTAAATTGAGGCGTCTACGGAAGGCGCCTCATTCAAACCTGTAAATGTTGCATCCACGGAGGTGGACCTGTGAATAAGGATCGAGTGAAGGGCATGATGGATGAAGTGGCGGGATGCGCCAAGCACAAAGCGGGTGAACTGACTGACAATTCCAAACTTCAGGCTGAAGGCATGGCTCAGCAGGTGAAGGGCAAGGCTGAGGGTGCCTGGGGCATGGCGAAAGAGGCGGTGTGTGATGCCATTGAGGGCGCCGAAGTACACCTCGACGCGCATGTGAAGCTTGGATTGAAGAACTCATCGACGGATACCGGCTGCAAGAAGTGTAAGTAGGAAGCATAGCTTGAAAACGCACGCGAAAGAGGATGGAGCATGTACACATTGATACGCACTGGACGGATGCCGAGTCCCCGCCCGATCGACAAAGGCTCGTCGCTGGGAACTCAGGTAGCGCTGCTACTGTTGGTAGCGGTCATGCTTGCGGGATGCCAATCGAAACAGAATCAAGCGCTGGATCAGGCCAAGAAGCAGGCGGCCGCAACCGGGCAGGCGCAACAGGTGGTTTCCGTAGACAAGAACGGGACCACAACGACGACAATCGTGCAGCCGCCAGCGGCGGGACAGAGCAATGAAGTTATTACGACGACAGCGACACCGCCTGTGGCAGGGGCGCCCATTCCAGCACTCTCGGCCCCGGCGGTTTCCACAGTGCCGCAACCGGTCAGCGTGAATATTCCAGCGGGCACGACTCTGGCGATCCGGATCGATCAACGCATCAGCGTAAAGACCAGCCGCGCCGGAGATACGTTCACCGGAGAAATAGTAGACCCGGTTCTCACCGGTGACAATCGTGTGCTGGTTCCGAAGGGTGCATTGGTAGGTGGCGTGGTGGATGCATCCCATCGCCGTGGACACTTCAAAGGCCGTTCGCTATTGGAATTGAGATTGACCTCACTGACGATGGACGGGAAGCAATATCCGCTGGAGACGCGGGATACGGCGCGCAGCAAAAAAGGCAAGGGCAGACGCTCGACAGCCATGATTGCCGGAGGTTCCGGATTGGGTATGCTGGTAGGTGGCCTGGCCACCGGCGGCACAGGGTTGGTGGTGGGCGGCTTGGTAGGTGGTGGCGCCGGTACCGCAGCCGCAGGGCTAACAGGCAACCGGGATATCGATATACCGGCGGAGTCTATTGTGCACTTCAAACTGTCGGACGACCTGATCGTCCAGACGACTGAGTAGAAACCATTCGTGGCCTTCATTCCCCGATCCCAGTGGATACGATTGCTGTTGAAGTCGCTCGGCCCCGGCATCATCACCGGGGCCGCGGACGACGACCCCTCGGGCATTGCCACCTATTCCGTTGCAGGCGCGCAGTTCGGAACAAGTCTTCTATGGACCGCCTTTATCTCATGGCCTCTAATGGCCGCGGTGCAAATGATGTGCGCCCGTATCGGCAAGGTGACCGGGCAAGGCCTGGCCGGTAACGTCAAGCAGCGATTTCCAAAAGGTCTGCTGATGGCATTTGTGATCGCCCTCCTGGCCGCAAACACGATCAACATAGGCGCGGATCTGGCCGGCATGGCGGATGCGGTCGCTATGCTGTCGGGAATCAATTCCCACTGGTTCGTGGTTGTTTTCGCTCTCCTTATTTCGTGGGCAACGGTCCGGCTTCATTACTACCAAATTGCGAACGTCCTCAAGTGGCTGGTCCTTGTGCTCTTCGCATATCCCATTACCGCGTTTGTTGTGGGAGCCGATTGGGGCCAGGTGCTGCGCGCCACACTCGTTCCGTCCATGCCGCACAGCAGAGATGAATGGGCGATGCTGGTTGCGATTCTCGGCACCACCATCAGTCCGTACTTGTTCTTCTGGCAGGCGAGTGAAGAAGTTGAAGAGGAGAAGTCGGCCGGCCAGAGCACGCTTGCTATGCGCAAAGGAGCTACGCCCCAGGAGCTAGCTCTGAGAAACATCGATGTGGGCGTCGGCGCATTCTTCTCGAACATGGTCATGTTCTTCATCATTCTCACCACGGCCATCACCCTCAACCGGCACCACATTACGCAGATCGAAACCTCACGCCAGGCGGCCGAAGCCCTGCGGCCTTTTGCCGGTAATTTTGCTGCGACCCTTTTCACCCTGGGGATCGTCGGCGTAGGCTTTCTTGCCATCCCCACGCTGGCGGGATCGGCTGCATACGCCTTCGCTGAAACTTTAGGCTGGCGTCAGGGACTGAACAAGAAACTGAGACAGGCGCGTTGGTTTTACGCTCTGATTCTGGTTTCAACCGGTGTGGGCGTAGCGCTGGATTTCATCGGCATCAACCCGGTAAAGGCGCTCTACTGGACAGCAGTCATCAACGGATTGCTGGCGCCCTTCCTTCTGATCGCGATCCTGATCGTCGCCGCGGACAAGAAACTGATGCAGGGCCAACCGAGCTCCCGCCTGGGATGGATTGTCGTCGCGGTCACCACAGTAGCCATGTTCGTGGCAAGCGTTGCGATGTTTGTTGTGTAGGCCATCGATCGCGCAACTCCCGCGCATGGTGAGCGATAGTACACAGACTTGGGAATTCCCGCGTGTAAGCCTTGATATGAACGCATTACGCCACCTTTCAATCCGCGAAGCCCGAACCGGCACAGCACATCCCGGCAACCGAAGGATCTTTGGCAAGAGGAGTTTTATGAAAACCATCCGGATTCTGTTAGTGTTTCTCGCAATTGCCATACCGGCCGTCGTCTTCGGACAGGTTGGCATGAGTATCGCTATCGGCCCACCCCCGTTGCCAGTCTACGAGCAGCCGATTTGCCCCGGTGACGGCTATCTCTGGACCCCTGGATACTGGGCCTATGACGACAGTATCTCCGATTACTACTGGGTGGATGGCGCATGGGTGTTGCCGCCGGAAGAAGGCCTCCTCTGGACTCCAGGTTACTGGGGTTGGAGAGACGGCGGATTCTTCTTCAATGATGGCTACTGGGGCCCTGAAGTCGGCTTCTATGGCGGAATCAACTACGGATTCGGTTACTTCGGCGAGGGATATGGAGGCGGCCGCTGGGATGGCGGACACTTCTTCTATAACAGTTCGGTGAACAATGTGGACATCGCAAGGAACCACAATGTCTACAACACAACGATAGAGAACCGCAATGAGAACCGCGTCAGCTTCAACGGCGGTTCAGGCGGCATCGCGGTGCAAGCGTCCTCACAGCAGGAAGCAGTGGCCAGGCAGAGGCATCTCTCGCCGGTAGCTGCTCAAACCGAGCATGCGCAGGCCGCGCGAGCCAACCCGGGATCGCGGGCCTCTGTGAATCACGGCCAGCCGTCCACAGCAGCAAAGGCTATGCCGATAGGTTACAACGATCACCAGGCGCCAGCGCCTCAGCAGGCAATCGCGTCCCGCGCCGTAGTTCATCCCAATGACCTACCCGCAATCAGCCGCCCCGCGCCGGTCAACTCGGGAAATGCGAAGGCAGACCAAAAGTACGAACAGCAGCAGACCAATCTGATCGCCAGGCAAACCCAGGAGCGGCAGCAGCTCCAGCAGAAGCAGGAATCGGAACATCATCCCAACGCAAGCCCTGCCCAGACGCAGCAGTTAGAGCAGCGGCATTCTCAACAGACTCAACAGATGGCGCAGAAACACCAGGTCCAGCAGCAGTCGATGCAATCTCGCCAGCCTCAGCCGCGGCCATCCCCAGGAGCGGGCCGGAAATAGCGGGATACTCCTCATGCAGTCTATGATTGTTCTATCACTCTGTTACCGGCCGGGGATCACCTCCCATAAGCGCTAACTTGTTAGGTTCATGCTTCGTCGATTTGGCTTGCTTTTGTCGGCGGGGTGACATAGTTTTCCAATTATGGATGATCCCCGTGTTATGGACGAAGACTGGCCCCTGTTGCTCTCGATGATGCCGAGCGGGTGGCAGGAGTTAGCCAGAGAGACGCACGCGCTCAAGGGTTTGCGTCGGGATAAAGAGGCGGGTACGTGTTTGCGCATCCTGCTGCTCCATCTGGCCTGCGGTTATTCCCTGCGCGAGACGGCCATTCGGGCGCGGGAGGCCCAATTGGCCGACCTCTCGGATGTGGCGCTACTCAAGCGTTTACGTAAAAGCAAGAACTGGCTGCAGGCGCTCTATTGCCAGTTGCTGAAAGAACAAGCCACATTGACCCGGACTGTGGCCGGTCTTTCCCTGCGGCTCATCGATGGGACGGTGGTGCGCGAACCGGGTCCAACAGGGAGCACATGGCGTATTCACTATAGCCTGCGCTGGCCCCAGCTCAGCTGCGACTACTTCGAGTTGACGGCGACTGAAGGCAAGGGCAACGGCGAGTCGCTGACGCATTTTCCGGTGCAGGCCGGGGATCACCTGCTGGCTGACCGTGGGTATTCCAATTATGCGAGTGTCCAGCATGTGGCGGCTCATGGAGCTGTGGTCACAGTCCGCCTCAATCCCCAGGCGGTTCGTCTTATCGATGCCTCGCAACAGCTCTTCGCCTTGCATAAAAAGCTGCGCAGTATCAACAAAACCAACCAGGTGGGCTGCTGGCCGGTGGCGTTAACCGGTGCTGCTGGGCAAGCTCCGGTAGTGGGTCGGCTGTGTGTGTTGCGCAAAAGTCAGGCGGCCATCGCCAAGGCGCGCGCCGCAGTCATGCGCACTGCCATACGCAAGGGGCGAAAGCTGCAACCGTCCACACTGCTCTATGCCGAGTACGTGATGGTCTTCACCACCGCGCCGCAGTCTTTCACCGCACAACAAATCCTGGAGATCTACCGCCTGCGTTGGCAGATCGAACTGGTTTTCAAGCGCTTCAAGCAACTGGCCCAACTGGGACATCTTCCCAAGCAGGACGACGAAAGCTCCAAGGCATGGCTGTTTGGAAAACTCTTTGTGGCCTTGCTCACTGAACGCCTCATACAACGTGCGGAGTCATTTTCCCCCTGGGGATATGACGTGGCGGCAACGCCAGAATCAAAGCCACTGGCGCGAGTTTGAGTTCATGCTGCATCAAGTGCAGTGTGCCATCGATATGCGCCTGCCCTTGCGCTCTGTCCTCGATCAATGGCCCCGTATCTGCCAAGGTCTCGCCGAAGCCCCGCGAAAACGCCGACCAAGAGGCTTCAGGCTTGTCGTCGACACTTGCGAATCAAGTTAGCTCTTATGCCACTGCGCCCCCGGCACCCCGCCCGTTTCTAAGTGGTGCCGGAGCACCACACTGCGGACAAAACCCTGCCAGGTTCAGCACAGTTGAATCGGTCAATCTCTTCCGGGGCTGATTCCCCGCCGCTTGCGGCGTAACGTCAACTCGGGTTTTTAGGATACCTCGCCGCTTGCGGCGAGGTCGTTCATTTAGACGGTTTCGAGGGGTTGGGCAATAATAGCCGATTTGGAATCTCAAGCCTTCCAATCCCATCGCCGTCGCGATCGAAACAAACGCCCTGAAACCGGCCGCCCGCATAGCTGCTGAATAAGCCATCTCAAAAGGTTTCGATCCCCTTGGCACAAGCATTGTTGCGAATGGGTGAGTAAATATCCTCCGGCAAAGCCGAAGGATATTTACTTATCGTGATTGGGCTGACTGAGAGCGCCGTGAGAAGTGGATGTCGTGATTTCCTTGCGTATTTTGTTGGCATCGTCTGCGTCGAGCAGTGCGGCCGCCTCCGCTTTGGTTTTTGGCTTTGCCAACCGCGCCTTCGCAGGGTCGAAGACGTTTGCGTCCGAGGAGCGAAAGGTGAATGGTTCGAGATGGAGCTTGGTATCGAAAATATCGGTGATTTGCGCGGCAAGCGCGTCTTCGAGGTTCAGCGGCTCCAGTCCCAGCAGTTCGTCGATGGTGCGGATGATAGAACCCGTGCTTGTGTGCTGGTGCGAGATGGCGCCGGGAATCACCCAGGGACTGGCCACGAAGAGGATGCTGCGGTGCGCATCGACGTGGTCGACGCCGCCTTGCGGATCATCCTCGGTGACAAAGAGCGCGGAGTCCTTCCAGATGGAAGTCTTTGACAGGTAAGCGACGATGCGTCCTGTCGCTAGATCGTTGTCTGCAACGTAAGAAGCCCGGTATGGATAGCCGTCGGCGGGACGCGGGCGCGTGATATGGTCGTTGCCCAAGCGGATGACGATCAATGCCGGAACCTTGCCTGCATCGATCCGGGCCTGGAGGTCGCGCGCGAACTCGTCGACGCGGAGCTGGTCGGGAATGCCTAGATTGAACGTGGGAAAATTTCGATCGGTATCCTCGAAGACGGGTTGCAACACAGGCGAGTTCAAAGCGAGGCGCTGGCCCTCGGGCTCCGCGCCGGGGATCTCTTCATTGCCTTCCAGTTCCAGACCCTCTCCATAATTAAGGATGCCCTTGCCACTTGCGGCAACGTGTTCCCAAAGAGAGCCAAACTCGGGCTCGTCCTCGGGCATGGGCGCATCGGCGCCGCCAAACATGGCTCTGCGGCCGGGCTGCGCGGCCACGGGGGAGTGGGTGCGGCGGCCACCGTAACCTGAGGTCCATGCGGTGTTGAAAAAGGGCGTTGGGATCATGCCCATCAGAAATCGATGCCCGTCGTTCGATACATCGCCATCCAAAAAAAAGTTATCGCTCATTGCGAACTGTGCGACGAGAGCGTGCAGATTCGGCGTGACGCGTAAATGCGTCGCGGCTTTGTTTTCTTCTGCCCAGCCGTCCATGCCGAAGCGTGCGAGAGAGGGATCGCCATTGGCCCGGGCATCGTCGCCGAGCAACTCGTCGTAGGTGCGGTTCTCGCGGATCACAAGGAAGCAATGCTTGAGATGCGGAAGTGGGATATTGCCTTTGACGGCTACCGTGTTGTCGGCGATCACCTTTGCCGTGATGGAATCAGCCGGTGGCAAGCTATCGACAGGAATGATGCTCAAGCTGCCGAATTCGAGTGACCCGATATATGCGGGCATCTCAGAATTATGATTTTTTCCGCCGTTCGGTCCCGTACCTTTGCCTTTGGTATTCACGACGTAAAGAATCTTGCCGTCGGGCGAGAACGCCACTGCCGAAGGATTCCATCCCACCGGAATGTGCTCGATCACCTGCAGGCTCGCAGGATCGAGAACGCCGACTGCATTGATTCCCGACTCAGCGACGTAAAGCCGATTTTCGCGCAACGCCAAACCGCTCGGCATGACGCCGCGCAGTGGCCGGCCCGCGCGGTCGTGGAAGCGGCTTCCCGCAAACGGCGAAAGGCTGGAGCGCGTGAGAAGGCGCGTCCCGTCGGAGCTGATCTTCACGACTTCATCTTCGTGGGCCAGCGACACATACACCGTATCGCCATCGGCAACCACACCGGTTGGGGCTGCTCCCCCGACGACTTCTCCGCCGTCCTCACTGATTTTTTCTCCCAGGCGCAGCTTTGCGGTGACCGAAGGATGCTCACGGCCGCGCACATCGTAGGTCCATAACGAGCTGCCGCGAACAGAGTTTTCATCGCCCAACCCGGGAATCTTCTTGCCTTCGACGGTTACTCCTTCGCGGGCGGCTTTTGACGGATATCCGAAGGGCGGGAAACGGAGACCCGTATTTAACTTGTCGTGCTCATCGTACCCGGGGACAGTAGAGTACTCGAAAAGACCAGTATTGGTGACGTAGAGTTTCGTTCCATCCGGCGAGAGCGCCAGGCCAAAGGGATAAGCGCCGGTCGGCACCTGGCTCAATCGCGTCAGAGTGCGCGCATCGAGGATGACGACTCTCCAGTTGCCCTGATCGAGCGCGTAGAGAGTCTTGCCATTGGCAGAAACTACTACCGTGGCGGCAAAACTCCCCTGCCAGATTTTTCCCGACATAGGGCCGTCGAGCGAGACTTCGCCGGCAGGCTTCCAGTCGTCGGTCCGATAAGCGCGAATCTTCCCCGAGTCGCCGGTGGCGACATAGAGCAATGCTCCGTCAGGTGAATAAGCGAGACCCGCGTGGACCTCGATGGATGGATCATTTTCAGAATGTGGTCTCTTGGTTCCGGGCGCAGCGCGGATTTCCGCAGGCATGCGCTGGACCGCAGGAGTTGTACCTCCGGGATCGGCGATGACATTCAGGGCGAACGGAAACCCAATCGAGGGAATGGCGATCTGCCGACCGTCGGGCCGCACGGAAAAAGCGAATGGATAAGGGGCGAGCGCGATCCAATTTCCGACCGGATGAATCTGGCGCCCGTTGGGGAGCACAGCGTTCACGTTGTCTTCGGCGAGCGCGAGGTCGGCCGACAAAAGAGCGGAGAAGAGAAGACAAGCTACAAATGAAATACGCATGAGAACTCCAGTTCATAATCGCAGTAGAGATTAGAGTGCGGCTGGCAAGAGCATTTCCATCTGACGCAGCACGGAATGAATCGCCCGCAGCAGTTGGTCGATCTCGGTAGTCGTAATTCTGCCGATGCTTCCGATGCGAAAGCATAAGTCTTTCGATAGTTTCCCCGGATAAATCACAAAGCCCAATGACCAAAGCTCCGCATAGAAGTTTGAAAAGTCAAACCTAGGGTCGACAGGATATCGGAACGACGTAATGATGAAGCTCTGATCCTCTTCCGCGAGATACGCCTCGAAGCCCATCGCCTTCATACCCATGCACAACGCGCGATGGTTCTGCCGATAGCGCTCCCCACGGGCCCTGACTCCACCTTCTTCGTCCAGTTCATTAAGCGCCTGCTCAAAAGCTAATAGTGTCTGGATCGGCGGAGTAAAACGAAAATGTCCGCCGCTGCTTTCCATGATGGCCCATTGGTCGTACAGATCAAGGCTCAATGTTCGTGCATTCCCCTTCGCTGATTCGAGGGTGTGCCGGTTGGCGAGCACGAAGCCGAATCCAGGAACTCCCTCAATGCACTTGTTCGCGGAGGAAATCAAGAAACTGATATGCGCCCCTGTCATATCAATTGGGATGGCTCCGAAGCTGCTCATGGCGTCTACAATATAAATCGCGTTGGCGGCGGATACCACGCGCCCAATCTCTTCCACTTGATTTAACATGCCGCTGGTTGTTTCGCAATGCACCACCGCGACGTGAGTAATCCCGCTGCTGGCCGCCAATCGTTCGGCAACAATCTCCGCGGTAAACTTGCGGTTCTCCGCGAGTTCAAAGAGATCCAGCGCGATGCCGTGTATGCGCGCTATCTGCGCCATGCGGCGGCCATAGGCGCCATTTACCATCACCATCAGTTTGCCGTCGCGCGGAATCACCGATGAAAGGACCGACTCAACGACATAGGTTCCGCTGCCCTGCATCAGTACGCACTCGTAGCTTTCGCGCGGGTAAGAACCCAGCGCGAGCAGGCGCGAGCGTAGGCTTTGAACCAGCGCCAGAAACTCGCCATCCAGAGAACCCAAGTCACGAAGCATCGCTTCTTTGACCGTCATGCTGGTGGTCAGGGGTCCGGGCGTAAAGAGTAACTTGTCTCTGCCACTTACGGCCATGTTTGTCATCATCATTTCTCATCCTCCTCAGGCGGCATCAAGACCGCTCAGGCAATCGTCGATAATTTTCACCGCGCTATCAAGGTGCCTCTCCTCAATAGTCA
>Ga0302270_10005919_pt1 | contig 11019 bp, 10 predicted proteins | sample III_Bog_E2_3_FD_198773 | JGI IMG/M metagenome (GOLD analysis project Ga0302270, IMG submission 198773) | Peat permafrost microbial communities from Stordalen Mire near Abisko, Sweden - III_Bog_E2_3 | ecosystem: Environmental > Terrestrial > Soil > Wetlands > Peat | place: Sweden: Abisko...
ACACGACGGTATAGAGTTGCTCCCCCATTCCGCCAGCCTGCGCCTGTCGCTTTATCTCATCACCGTCCACAACACGGCTGCAGTCTGGGTAGGGGCACGTCGCATCGCCGTCACTAACGGTGCCTTCAGAGTGATCGGCCACCTTGTTGACTATTTCGAAATGGCAGGTCCGTCCAGGCGTTAACGGTCCGTCGCCCTTCTGGGCCAAGAGACGGACGCCGCTGCCATCGCTCGACAGCTTCCAGTTTGGGGACATAGGAATTAGACCGTCGCAATACGGGCAGTGAATAGTGCGGGCAAATAGGTAGCCGTCAGGCCTTGTGTCTGGAGCTTCCTCCGGGAAAATGCCGGAGAGCGCCTCCCTAACTTTTGGGACGAAACGTGCCCCAAGTTCTGCAAATTCACTCACTACTGAAGCCCCAAACTGCGCAGGATAGTCTACGGTCGCCTTCAGAATGAGGGCTGCAACGGGATTCAGATCATTTGCAAACACAGTAAACCCGAGGCGATCGGCTTCAAACGGAATACTCCCGCCACCAGCGGTGGGGTCAAGCACCGAAGCGTTTTCCGCAGAGTTTCCCTGGACCCACGCTCGTTCCTGGGAACTTAAAGCATAGGTGAAGGCACGCCGGTAACCGTAGGCGTCCGCGCCGAGTCGCTCACCGGCGCGGTCGGCTAACGCCATCCGCTTCTTCGCTTTTACGGGGTCACCAAGTATGCCGAGGGCATGAAGAAACTTCCCATGGTCACAATCGGCGGGCAGCAAGGACGCTAGGACCGCTGCCCGCGATGCCACCAGAGGTCGCCGAGCCCACCATACGTGGAGGCGATTCGGAGCCGGAAACGGCGTCATCGGTGTCCGCTCACGGAGGCTCTCTATGCCGATTTCCGCGATCGGCAGCCACTCTTCAATCAGTCGTCTTTCACTCATCAGCTCTTTTTCTTCCCGTCTTGAGGTGCTGTGGGTGGCTCGGGAAGATCATCGAGAATGTCCAGCAGCGGGGTTTTGCTTGGAGGGATTGCAAGTTCCCAGGTTGAGACGACCTTCATTCCTGCCTTGGTTGCGAACTTCCGCACATCGTCGTCGTCCGAGTAGATGGTATGTGCGCCATTCACCTTGGCAACGGCTACAATCTGTCGATCAAACTTGACCTTCTGGTAGGGCGCGTCGGAGCCGGCCTTCTTCCCAACCTTGGCGCGGTCGGCTAGTTCCATGCCGGCCAACTCAATTGCAGCCAGTTCGTCGAAGGGTTTAATCAGGAGCGTCTTGAGCTTCTGTATCTTCTCCAGGTACAGTTGCCCTTCTTTGCCGGCCAGGATCAGGAATTCGCTCAGCACCGGTGTGGGAACAACTACGCGCTCATCCTCGGCCTCGATGTCGAGGATCAGTTGCTCGATGCGTTCCTTGCACTTTTCGAGCGGCTTCCCGCTCTTCGGATCGTTAGGCGGATTGGCCTTCGGATGCAGCAGCAGCGCCAGGGTCGTGTTGTCTATCGCAACCATTCTTGCTTGCCTGCGTTCTACTTTGTACCGTGGCGGATCTGATCGAGCTGCTTCAGTGGGTCCTTCGACCTTTTCCAGCCGGACTCGATACTGCGAAGCTCTGCAATATTCTGGCTGAAACTGGCGTTTTCGATGACGCGCATCGACTGCGCCAGGAAGGATTTCATCTCCCATACGCCGCCCGCGGTTCTGGTCCAACTGCCAACACCCTCCACACGAACCACGCCGGTGAAGAGGTGTACGGCGATGTCCTTGGCGAGACCCCGCTTGGCATGGATGATGTACTTCTCTTTGCCATCCTCAAGATGCACCGGGACAGGATCGTTCTCCCCGCCGATTTTGATGGGAATCCCCTGGAAGGTGCCGGGCTGCTGGATGGGACCGAATGCGGGCATCTGGAAGCGGTCCCTGCCGGGAAACTCAATCACATTGGAGCCGGATGGATCGGCAATCACGCCTTTGGCGTTGTCGGCCGCGAGCAGATTGTCCAGCCGCGCAGCAGCTTCCATGATGCGGTCGTTGGCGCTCCGGTTCCGGACAGTGTGCAGGCGTTCGCGGACCTTTGGCTCAGCTTCCCATTCCACCCTGGCGACCAGGATGGTGCTGCCTTCCTCCAAGCCGCCGGGATGCACGCTCTTTTCGTTTCCCAGGAGCACGGCGAAGTCCGCCATGTACTCGGCGAGACGGGCCATGGGTATGGTGCTCGGCGTGAAGGCGTCGATGGTGAAGCGGAACTCGCCGGATTGTTTGGGCTTGCGCGGCATAAGCCTCAACCTCTCTATGGGATAGACGCACGAGGTCGCATAAACGATTCCCGCGACGGGCCTGAAAATCACGCCACGCATCACGGGAATAAAGAGGCCGCCGCCGTTATCGCCAGAGCATCCTCATTTTAAGCCGGAAACCCAGGAATGCACTAACCAAATTCTGGATGGGCGCCAGGATGTCTATCGAAGGGGATCGGTTAGCAGGTAACGGAGAGCGGTCAACACTCGCCGCGGGTTCTTGCGGTGGATGGCCATGCTGAGCCAGTAGCTGGCCTCCTCTTTCTCCATGGCTTCGACACCCTCGGCAACCTGGCGCATCCGGGGACGGCTGCGCATCGGCGCCAGCACCCGGAACAAAAGGCCCAGGGTCAGCGCCAGTTCCTCGGGAATGTTGTATCCCTGCACCTGGCGTTCGGCCTGCTTCCGGGTAGGCACCGGGCGTAGGGAAGAGATGCGGAGTCCGGCACGTTGCATCTGCTTGAATACGCGATGCTCGACCAGCTCCAAGGCTTCCCCGCGCAAACCGGCCAACCTCGTGGGGCTGGTGAGCTGCGGCGTGGCCGGCGACGGCATACGCCAGACCTCGATCTCGGTATCGCCCAGGCCGTGGTGGCGAATGCGAACCTCGTACTGAGGGACGGATTTTGGTGTTTCGATCAAGCGAAGGCGGGGAATCCTGGCGGTGCTATTCATGGCTGTGCCTCTGCTGATGCTGTAACGTACGCTGCACCCATGGACTGCTGGGTGAGCCTCTCTGTCAGTTTATCGGCTGCGTCTCCATCCAGCGAAAGCCCATTGGCGAAGCTGAGGTTGAAGGTGGCAACCAAGCCGCGGTCTACCGCGGCACGGTACTGTGGGCCGAGGAAATCCTTAACAGGGAGAGCGTCTTCTACGGGCCCTTGGAAGGTAAACCGGAATTCGCCTCCGGCCTCTGTGCCGTACTCGCCCTCGAAGTCGACCTTGACCTTGGCGCCGGCAATGCCGCCGACCAATGCCAGCATCTTGAAAGCATCAACCTGCTCAAACGGCCGGATTGTGATCAGCCGAATCTGCTTAACCCCAGATGCTCGGGTCTTTTCCCAGAGAATCCTGAGAGCTTCGCGCAGCACGCCTTCGTGGGTGAAAGAGCCGGACTCGGCGGTCACGCTGCTGGGTTGGCTCGGCGGGGTTGTCCCCGGCGTCAGCGGCAGTTGCACTGTTCCCGCAGTACCTGTTCCGGGGAATTGCGTAGCTGGCCCGGTCGGTACTTTGAGCAGCGGAGATTCGGGAGCAACCGGCTTGGGACGCGGCCATATGCCATGCTCGCGGGCATACGTCATTGTGAAGACAAATGCGTCGTCGCTGATCGTGATGTGGGTGAACGGGTCACCCTGTCCAAAGAGCAGTTCCCGGAAGCGGTACACATACTCACCGCGTTCGACGCCGTTCTGGATGCCCCGTGTGAACGGCATATCGCCTACAAGAATGGGCAGAGCGGGGTCGCGCCGGAACTCGGCACGAAGATCGAAGGTGCTGATCTGCCCCTTGCGCAGCGGCGTCCGGTCACGAACAAAGCTGGGCGAATCGGGAGCGTCTTCGGGCAGCCGCAGCTTGTTGCTCTCACGAAGCACTTGAGTCGGGGGACGCTGGCCATTATCGAGCGTGTCGTTCTGGGTGATTTCGATGGCCGAATGTGCCAGTTCCGTGTCGGGCGAAAGTGGCTGGCGGGAGGGGTAGAAAATGTGCCGGAAGCAGAGCTGGATTGCTGTATTCACTCGTCCGCCAGCCTTGCGAGACCACTCCAATAGCGTGTTTTGCTGGTGCTGCGCCAGCTCGTTCATGCGCTGAGGCTTGATCAACTCCTGCAAAGCGAGGAAACGGGCCATCTCCCGGCGCATCTCGTTGATCTTCGCTTCTTCCGCAACGACGAAGATCAGATTGTTGCGGAGCTTCCGGAAACCTGCCCCGTCCGAACCCACGTTTTTGTGGATACGGGCGATCAATTCGGGCACCGCGTCAACTGCTGTACCAACGGAGACGCTGTCGTACGACATGAGGGCGAGCAAGGGCTTGCCGCTCCCGATCTCGTCGGGGACATCAACCGGGGCAGCCGGGAACGGAATGAGCTGGAACTCGCCCTGGAGATAGAGAGACCTGATTCTGTCGGATAGGTAGCTTCTAACCTCGCCTGGGTCGCAGAGTTGAATCTGCCGCTCGACGATCTGCGTGAGGTTCGCATCCGTAAGGAAACGGAGCGGGGCGCCAGGCTTGTCGTCGAGGTAGGCGGAGCGTTCCTGAAACCGCTTCCGAGCGTCCTCAATGAAGCCAATGTCAAGCGTCGGAGCCAGAATGCTGTATCGCAAATGATCCGGAGCAATTCCCTGGATTTGCGAAGGAAAGCCGAGGGAATGGAGGAAGACTGTTCGCGCGACGTAGGTGGCGTATGGCGGCATCCCCCGGTAGAAGCTGGAATCGATCTCCTGGGCCAGAGCGGTGCGGTTGCCCTCACCAGATATGTCATTGCGGATGGCCGGGTTGTAGATTTGTAGGTTGAGCCGGGTCACGAACTCCTGGTGAATGGGGCCGAATCCGGGATCAATATGGTGGACGTGGATCGCGGTGGCATCAGACGGCTGCGTATCCCAAAGGTGGCCAACTGTCCGGGCGAGGAGACGGAGCATCCCGCGCACTCTCTGGAAATTGGCCAACGTCGCAGTCTTGCCGGTGAGGGTGTCCAGAACTTCCGGATGAAATGGATAGGATCGGCGAAACGATTCCACGATCTCCGGCTTCATGACCTCGCCAGGGATTGAGTCGCGTTGGGACGACCACAACGCGCGGTATGCGTCCACTGCTTGGGCGGCGAGATTTTCGTCGATGGACTCAAACAGGCGGCGCCGCAAGACCAGGACGGTCTCATCATCCTCCGTAGGGTTCAGAAGGGTGGCCTTCCGGGCGGACACGCTCTCAGCCTCAGCCATCTTCTCCGCCAGGAACTGGTTCTCTTGGGTGTAGGCGTCCTGGGCCTTGCCATCCCGACCGACTGCCAGCGTGTAGACGAGCACCGCATTGGGAGTGCTTTCGACCGCTTTGAACAATGCCGTCAGGAAAGCCGTCAGCTGATCTCGCGCCGCCGGCATGCTCTGAACCTTGCGGAGGTAGACCGACAGCTCGTCGAGAAGGATCAGCGTGGGTTCCCCGCCGAAAAGCTCTTGAAGCGTTTCGGAGCCGGGGGCGGTGCGGGATTCATCGCTCCTGCGGATACGCTCATAGCCCGCAGAGCCAGCCAGCTGGGCTGCCAGTTCACCCCAAGGCGTATACGCCAGTACGCCGCATTCCATTTTGCGACCGTTGGACGGGTCGGCGTTCTCGCCGTCATAAGCGGCAATACGGACATTTCCCGTTGGGAGCAGCGCCGAGTCTACGAACTCGCCGATGTTGGAAATGGTCCGGCCGCTTCGAACTGCATGGACGAGAGCGATCAGGCCGTGGGTTTTACCACCACCATAAGAGGTGTCCAGGCGAAAGATCGAGGCAACCCCCTGTCCGTTACTCAACCGGCCGCAGACGTTCAACAGCAGGTCTTTCAACCCACGGGTCGGATAGGTGTTGGAAAAGAAACGCGTAGGATCTGCATACTGAGCTGGAGCATTGCCCCGGAGAACCTGTGCCAGGTCAGCAGCAAACTCCGCATCCGCCATTGTGCCCTGGAGAACGTCGTCCTTGGGCTTGCAGACGGAAAAGATCGTGGTTAGGGGCGCTAGTACTTGAGGAGCGGTAGCCATGGTATCACTCGCGATTGTAGTTCAGTGCGCCTTCTGATTGGCAAGGATTCGAGTCCAGCGAAGCGGCTGTCTCGTCAACTGGATGCGATGTCGCGACGCATTGTGGCTAAGGTCAGGCCACCCGTAGGTGGATGCCGCGCTTGACCTGTGCGCCGGGGACTTCCTCGGAACGGCAGGCGGCTTCCTTGATTGCGTCGTTGTTTGGCTTGTCGTCGCGGATGCAGGTCGCCAGCTGCTCTGATGTGTCTTCGGGAAGGGCTGCAAGGATGGTTTGCCAGAGACGGCCTGGAACGCGCAGTTCCAGTTCACGGAACATTATCGGAACCATGCTCGCATCGGAGACCTCGACGGAGTCTTGGCTGTTCTTTTGCAGGCGCAGCGTGAATTCCTTGCCTTCGATCTTCTTGAGTCCCCGTGCGGCCAGGAAATACAGCACCATATTCTTCGTGCTCACGATCTTCGCGTCAGCTGAACGTGCCCGTTTCTGGAAGTGTTCTGCCTGCTGGCGGCAGTATTTCAGCCGACTGTCCATCAACGTGAGAAAGCGCCCGATCCGGTCCACCTTGTCGCTCTCGGCCTGACAGAACTGCTGGAATCGTTCCACCAATTCGGGTGACGCGGTGCCGTTCTCTTCGGCTTCTTCTTCAATCTGGTCAAGCAGCGAATCGAGTTCCCGGTCGATCTCAAAAAGCGTGTTGGGTTCGCTCATTACGGTTTCTCCTAACGATTGACCGATTGGCGGCACAGCATGAGAGCCGTGCCGCGGAGAATGGCTATGCGGCCATTTGCAGGCCGCACCCTTGGGTGCGCGCGGCCTGGTAAGCGAGTGCGTCGGCTCTGGTCTGGAACGGATGTCGGCTGTGTCCCCTGATCCATTCCCAGCTAATGTTCATCCGCTCGTTCATCGCAAGCAGTTCTTTCCATAGCTTCTGGTGCTGTAACAGCGCGCCGCGGCTGTTGCGCCAGCCATGGCTCTGCCAGCGCTCGATGTGGAAAAGCATTCCACAGATGAGCAATTCGGAGTCCGAGTGGATCTGGACACGAGATCCGGTCGGGATAGTGCGTAGTGCCTCGACAGCGGCCAGGAGTTCCATCTCTGAGATGGTCGTCGATGCCATCGCGCCGGAGATTTCCCATCTCTTATCGCCACTCATCAATACCGCAGCCCATCCACCTGGTCCAGGATTCCCGATCACTGAACCATCAGTAAAAGCATGAAAGGTCTTGTCCATAACAAATCTCTGTCACTGCGCAAGAGCATTCCACTATGCAGCCTGCATGGGAACGACGCTGCCGAATGGAGCCTTTCTGCGCTCAGTGGATGCCCAGATCACTGGATAGCTTGGTTCATTCTCGGGGAATGTGCCGCACAGATCGGTCAGAAAGACCAACGTCTGTGGCTGGATTCCATGCTCATCCAGCCAGTCGAAGCATGGACCGAAGTCGGTCCCTCCGCCGCCGACGGGATTGAGATGAACTTGCTCACCGGCTTGATAGGTCTCCACTTTGTGTACCTCTGTGTCGAAGTACAAGACGTGAACGCACTGGGGCCGCTGGCCTTCGAGGATCGAGCAAACCTCAGCTTCAAAGAGTCGCAATAGACGGGCATTGACCGAGCCGGAACAATCGACTGCAATGGCTATCTCCCCGATGCCCTCCCGTACGACTCCTGGCAAATAAAGCCCAGCCCAGATGTGGCGCCGGTTCGGACGCATCCAACTCGAATCGGCCGGGATGGTGTCCGACCAGAGCCTACGCAGCAACTCGCGCCAGTCGACCGATGCCTCCGCCGCACCTTCGAGAGTCCGTGCGAGGCCAGCTGGAGCCTTGCCGGCTTGTTTCGAGAGAGTGACAGCCTGGTTGACGGCTACGCTCCACTCTCGCGCCTGCTCTTCGGCACTCGACGTCTCTTCGTTGGGCACCGGGGCGTCGAGAACCTGTCCGATTCCGCCTTCCGTCTCTGGCGCAGTCGGCTCGTCCGTGCTGCGTTGATTTTCTGACGTTTCGCCCGAGCCAGCTCCGGCGCCGTCGCTTGCACTGTTCTGGCCGCCAGGCTGTGGCTGCGCTTCCGTTTCACGCAAGTTGTAAATCTGCTCTGCGCTCATGCCACGGAAGCGGGGATCGACAAGAACGCCGTCCGGCAGACTAAGGCCGGCATCGAGCAGCAACGGGTTGATGGCGTAGTCGCACGCTTCATTCCACCGTCTTGGGTCGCGTTTGGAACGGCGCAAGTGGTGCTGCAAAGCAGGGTGCATGACCTCGTGGGCCAGCACCCCGGCCAGCATTGCCGAGTTCAGCGTATCGACAAACTCGGGGTTGTAGTAAAGCGACACGCCATCGGTCGCCATGGTTGGAATCGACCGCTGTTCTCGCCCCTTCAAGCGAAACAGGAGCGAACCAAAGAACGGATGGTCCAACAGAAGCGTGGTACGCGCTTTCTGAATGCGAATAGTTGCTGTGGTCTCGTGTCTCATGCCGCCGCGGGCACCTCCATGTACGCAGACATACGAGCCAGGATGTCATCGACGGTTGGAGCATCGGGGGTCTTCTCCAACGCGCCGGCTTCTCGATCACGCAGAACGCTATCAATCTCGGCGACGATCTCCGCAGCATCCGTTGCCGCTGCTACACGCAACAGATCGTGTTTCTTGAGGTCCTGGGCCGAGAAGTTGCACAGCCGCTGCCGAATCTGCTCCGCGAAACGGTTTAGGTCGGCATCATTATTGACATTCAGATGAGGCAGCAGTTCCACCAGGTCAAATACATTCGTGACCATTGTCGCGTGGAAGCGTGACTCCGGCTCATTCAGGCGGTCCACCATGTGCGAGACAACATCCCGGAGGCGCTTCCACAGATCTTCGGTCCCGCGCGCCAGCGACTCGCGAACATTAGAGTCGATCTCGCGGGCCACGCGGGCCTGCTCTTCGACCGACATCTGGACGCGAAAGTCATTTCCGGTTGGGATCGGGAGTACCTCCAACTTGACGCCGAACTTCTTGCGTAGCTTTTCCGCGGCCGGGTAATCTTCCTCTCGAAACAGGCCATTCAACTCCGGCCGAACCTGCTCAATGTATTGCGGATAGACCCGAAGAAAGCCCTCCACGCCTTGCTCAAAGCTGGCCTCGAATTCACGCATCCGGGCCGTCAAATCGAAATAGAGATTCGACGGCAGCAATCGAAATCCCTCATCGGACCACGGCAACGTGATCTTGTAGAAATACTGCCGCACCTGCCCTGCGAGCGTGCGTAACTCATCGAGCTTGTCGGCGCCGCGGAGCAACTGCTTGTTGTACCGGCCAGCGCCCTGGTGCGCGCCGTTCTGGTTGGCAACGTCGCGGCTGATCTTGCGGTCGTGTTTGACAGCCGTCCAGATGCTGATGTGGATGGCGGCGAGCATTGCGCGCTCGGTAATCATTGAATGGCCTCCGAATGTTGTACGCCAAAGCGAACGAACTCTGGCGTGTGGGTGATGGCGGTGTCCCGCACCGCCGCGTCGCGCATCGCCATGACGCGCATCTCGGTCGGCATCCGGTCGAGATACTTCAGGCCTCTGGCCACCGAGTTGTCGGTCATGGCCCGGCCCAGCGCCGTGGCAATTGCGATCTGTGCCGAGGTCTCCGCCGGAAGTGGTGCCGTCTCAGGGTTGAGCAGAATCTCGTCAATCGACGGCAACTGGCGGAAGAGCCGAAGGAATGCAATCAACTCCGCCGCCGCAGCAGGCCCGACCGTGCCGTCAAGCAACTGCGCCTCGAACTCGCTCGCACCTGAAAGGAACGTGGTCTTCTGCAGGCGGGCGATCCCGCGCAGAACGTTCGAGGCCATCTCCCACGAGCGGGGTGTGGGCCAGGCATTGGCGTCCGAGGTGGCATCGGCGGTGTGCAGAAGGTCCGGCTTGAAGCGCAGGAATGCGATGATCTCAGGACGAACTCCGGAGCCGACTGCCCACTTGCACCAGTCGTTCAAATCCGCTTCGAGGTCGAGATGAACAAACCGGTTCCGCAACGGCCGCGGCATTGAGAAATGCACACCCCGCTCGGAGGCGGGATTGCCGGCGGCGATGACCACCCACCCGTCCGGCAGCACATACTCGCCCAGCTTGCGGTCGAGCACGAGTTGATAGCAGCCGGCCTGCGTCATCTGTGGCGCCGAGGTCAGCTCATCGAGAAACAGGATGCCTTTCCCAGTGGTGGGAAGGAACTTGGGCGGAACCCATTCCGTCTGATCCGCTGCGATCCGCGGCAGTCCCCGAAGATCGACCGGATCGAGTTGCACGGCGCGTACATCGAGGAAGTCGAAGTCGAGATCGCCGGCGACCTGCGCGACGATCTGAGACTTGCCGACGCCACATGCGCCCCAAATATGCAAGGGCACACGCTCGCCGATCAGCGCATGAAGCGCCTCATACAGCTTGGATGGTTTCATTTGGGGTTACCTCAGTCGGAATACTGGTTCGGACGTGAACAAAGTCAGGTCGGCCCTCTATTCGTGATTGCGCCGGATTGCCGTATTGACCGCCTTGGGAAGGAACAGCGACGACAATATAAACTGATTCCTGGATGAATTCATCAAGGGATCAGCAAATTGAGGCGCTTCAGGCCGCGCTGCGGGTGGCTTGTGAAAACGAGAACAGCTGGAAGGAAATCTCCGCCGAGTTCTCTGCTGATGCTGAGCGGATGGAGCAATGGACCGGCACCGCGAGACTCAGGCGGCTCGAAGTCGAGCGGATCGAGGCGCTTTTGGCCGGTGCGGCCGAGCCTTGTGTCTTGTCGCAACCGGTGTGCAGTGAGACGGTTGAAGCGAAAAACAGAATGGGAGTGACGGCATGAACGAAGCGGAAATGAAAGCGGAGTTGGAGCGCCTGCGGGCAGAAAACGCAAAGCTCAAGAGCAAGGATTCAGCAGGGTTGAGTCTCAAGGTCAGCGAGAAAGGCGCCGTATCCCTCTACGGAATGGGACGTTTCCCCGTCACCCTCTACAAGGAACAGT
>Ga0302270_10005935_pt1 | contig 11001 bp, 9 predicted proteins | sample III_Bog_E2_3_FD_198773 | JGI IMG/M metagenome (GOLD analysis project Ga0302270, IMG submission 198773) | Peat permafrost microbial communities from Stordalen Mire near Abisko, Sweden - III_Bog_E2_3 | ecosystem: Environmental > Terrestrial > Soil > Wetlands > Peat | place: Sweden: Abisko...
AGTCCCTGCCTCGCAAAGTTCGCGCGATCCCATATCCCAAAAAGCTTGATCGCCTGGTAGCCATGCGGCGTCAGGTAGCTCGGTGGCACATCCCACTTGGGCCACGGCGCGGCTGCAAACTTGTTAATCGAACTGCCCTCGGTAATCGGCGAGCGAGTGCCGTGCCGGCTCAACACCACCACAAACTGCAGGGTCGCATTTGACAGGCTCGGATTTGAGTTGCCGTCCTGGCCGGCGCTTTGAGCCGCAGCCGGATCTCTTGCATCCGCCGTGGCGTTCTGCCCGGTAACGGTAGCGCTTACGGTCAAGAGTCCCGCAAAACAGAGATGCAGCCGCAACGCGGCACGGAGGTTCATTCGAATTCCTCGTCTTCTTCTTGGGGTCAAATCGGATGAATGCAAATGGTGCGCCCGGAGAGATTCGAACTCCCGACCTAACGCTCCGGAGGCGTTCGCTCTATCCAGCTGAGCTACGGGCGCGCTCTATAAGCATACCGCATTTGGGTATTCCGGACTTCCCAGGCCTGCCTGCAGCGTTCGGTCCCTAGCCTCAGTCCCGAGTCCCTCAGTCCCTTAGTCCCTTGTTCCCTTGTTCCCTGCTTTTACGCAGCTCTTCCATCACCGACTGGATCAGCTGCTTGGCTCCCTCCATGCCCGCCAGCACTGCCTGCAGATCCAGTGCCGGCTTCGATGGGTTGCGGCTCGAGGCACAATACACGCCGTGTTGCCCCACCATGATCAGCGAGTCGGTCAGCAGGTCAAGCGCCACCGCCAGCCGGCCCCGCTCCACGCCCATCATGAACTCGTGCCGTTCCAACTCGGTCCGCTTCTCGTTGAAGATATCCATCTCTCCAGCCTAAACGAAGCGCCGACTCGAATCGCCAATCCCTCAAAAAGTTCAAACCCCCAGATGCCGCATGTACTCGGCATCCAACCGGAGCTCTTCAATCGGCTCCATCTCGAACTGCTCCTGCTCCACAAAGTAGTACTTCAGTCCCGTGGCCGCGCGCATGATCGGCGCGTAATCTATCTTGCCTTTGCCCAGCACCGTCATCGTCTCTTTGCCATCGGCTCCCGGAATCATGTCCTTCACATGCATCAGCGGGAAGCGCTTCGGCGTCTTGCTCAGGTAGTCCACGGGATTATGTCCTGAAGCGAATACCCATCCAGCGTCCATCTCGAAGACCACCACCTTTGGATCGGTAAGCCGCAGCAGTTCGTCGTACACCAGCGTGCCGTCGATCACTGCAAACTCCGGCGTGTGGTTGTGAACGCCAAACGTCATCCCCGCAGCCTTCACCTTCTCGCCAATCCGGTTGAACTCGCCGGCAATCCAGTGCCAGTCGTCAAGCGTCGGCGGTCCCTTCTTCGCCGGGTCGCGGTGCATTCCTCCAGACGACGAACAGACGATGTACTCAAGTCCCAGCGTCTGCCCGTACTCGATCCACTTGTCCAGCTCGGTCTCGAGGACGTTCAGCGCATGGTGCGTGCTCACGCAGCGCAGCCCGGCATTGTCCATCGCCTTGCGAAAATCCTTCGCCGTGCGGTCGTAGTAGCCCGCCGCCTCAACCACCGTGTAGCCATCCGCATGCACCTTGGCCAGCGTCCCTTCAAAATCGGTGGGCAGCTGGTCGCGCACCGAATAGAGCTGCAGCCCCAGCGGCTTCTTCATCGGTTTAGCCGCCAACCGTGCGGCGCCGGTCATTGCCACGGCCGCAGCTGCGCCCGTGGTCTTCAGGAATGTTCTGCGCGAAGTATTACTCATCTGCTTCATCTCCCTTTTTGAACCTTTCTAAGCCCCGGCTTCTACGTCCTGATCGTCTTCGTCTGCGCGTCCCACCGGACTACACCGCCATGCAAGAACGACTGGTTCGCCATGTGGCAGCCAATGGCCGCGTTGTGTCCGAACAACTCGTCTTCCACCACGTGCTCCCGGGTCACAATCGCGTTGAAAAAGTTTCCCAGGTGCGCGGCTGTATCGTCATAGCCCTGCGGCAGCGTGAAGCTCTCCCCATCGCCCGGCGCAGGAAGCGTCTCAGGGTGCGCAGCCTTCCATTCTTCCTGCCCCTTCGCGCGCTGTGCAGCCGTCATTCCGCCCCATCCGTAGCCTTCAAACTTCGGCCGAACGTCCTGCGGCGTAAACGTCACCGTTTTGCCTGTCAGCACCATCGTGCCTGTCGATCCGTAGATCTTGATCCCCTCGTCGCCATCGCTGTTCGCCTGGTTACAGTGCAGGTGCAGGTGGATGTTGCCGTTCTCCGTCGGAAAGTCGTACACCGTCTTCAGCAGGTCAGGAAACTCGCGGCCGTCCTTGTAGTGATAAATTCCGCCGGTGGAGTAGGCCCGGCTGGCTGGCGTGTGGATCCCGGTAATTACCTGGATCCCGCTCAGCAGATGCACAAACAAATCTCCGCCCAGTCCCGATCCAAAATCCCTGAAGCAGCGCCAGCGGAAAAACTTCTTCGTGTCGAATGGTTGTTCCGGTGCGTCCACCAGGAACCCCTTCCAATCAATCGTCTCCGGGCTCGCGTCCGGCGGAATCGGGTAAACCCACGCGCCTCCCGGCGAGTTCCGGTTCCACTGCGCATCAATTTCGTGCACATCGCCCAGCCGGCCCGAGGCGTAAATCTCTCTGGCCTTTGCGTACAGGACCGAGCTCACCCGCTGGCTCCCCGCCTGAAATATTGCTTTGTGTGCCGCAACGCCCTCCACCATCGCGTATCCGTCTTCCACGCTGTGCGACATGGGTTTCTCGCAGTACACGTCCTTGCCCGCCGCAACCGAATCGAGAGTGATCCGCCGGTGATGATGATCCGAGGTGGCCACCAGAATCGCTTCCACGTCTTTGCGATCCAGCAGCCTCCGGTAGTCGCCCGTGGTGTCAAAGTCCGCGCCGTAGGCCTCTTTTCCGGCCTGCAAGCGGGTCGAATACAAATCCGCCGACCCCACGCAAACCCCCGTCGACACGTTGCGCGCCGAGCGCAGCAGGTCGCAGCCGCGAATCCCCGTGCCCACAATCGCAAATCGAATCTTGCGGCCGTCCGCAGCGGCCTGCGCTCCCAGTTCCGGCGGGTCCAGTAAAGTGGACTTCACTGCCGCACCCGCGACCGCCGCGCCCGCTCCCAAGCGCACAAAATCCCGCCTCGACATCCATGCTGTTTTCATAGCCGCTCCGTGGTGCGAACGCAATTCTCGCTTGTCGCACGATGCTATGTCCAATGCGCACCGACGAGTTCGGATTTCGCGCTTGTCGTCACCCCTGTTCAACGCCCTGCCGCCCAATCATGACAAAATGGACCAGACCCGTCATGACTGAAGAAAACATCGCTGTATCCGTGCCCACCGAAGAAGTCGCTCAAGAGCCCGCTCAAGAGCCGGTCACCGAGACCGTACGCGAACCAGAGCCCGAAGCCCCTCCAGCCCCCGAGCCCGAGCCTCCCAGCAAACCCATCGGCGATCCTCCGCCCGAACCGGCTCCAGTTAAGGAGCCGCCCGCAGAAGAAGAACCAACCGAATCCTTCGCCGACGCTCTTCGCGACTTCGAGCGCAGCCACTCGCATAAACCTGCGTCCGGCGCAAAGCAGTTGGAAGGCACCGTCGTCTCCCTCTCCGCCGACCAGGTCTTCCTCGACATCGGCTACAAGACCGAGGGCGTCCTGCCCCGCTCTGCCTTTGCCAACAACGCTGAGGGCGTCAAGCCCGGCGACAGCTTCCCTGTCTCCGTCACAGGCCGCAATGAGGAGCATTACTACGAGCTCTCCCGCTTCAAAGTCGCGCAGCCTCGCGACTGGACGGCCCTCGAAGAGGCCTTCAACCAGAAGCTTGCCATCGTCGGCACCGTCACTGCGGTCATCAAAGGCGGTCTCTCCGTCGATGTGGGCGTGCGCGCCTTCATGCCCGCAAGCCGCAGCGGAACCAAGGACGCAGTCGAGCTCGAAAAGCTCGTCGGCACTGAGATCACCTGCCGCATCACCAAGCTCGACACCACGGATGAAGACGTCGTCGTCGACCGCCGCGTCGTCCTTGAAGAACAGGCCCGCGCCGCCAGTGCAACGCGTCATGCCGCCATGGCTGTCGGTGACGTCCTCCCCGGCACCGTGCGCACGCTCATGCCCTACGGAGCCTTCGTCGATCTCGGTGGTATTGACGGTCTGCTCCACATCTCCGACATCGCCCACACCCGCATCGCCAAGCCTGAAGATGTGCTCTCCGTCGGTCAGGAGCTCCAGGTCCGCATTCTCAAAATCGATCCTGACACCAAGAAGATCTCCCTTGGCCTCAAGCAGCTCCAGGCTGAGCCCTGGGCCACCGCGCCTGACCGCCTGCAAGCCGGCCAGCGCGTCTCCGGCACCGTCACCCGCCTCATGGACTTCGGTGCATTTGTCGAGATCGAGCCCGGCGTTGAAGGTCTCATTCACATCTCCGAAATGTCCTGGGGCAAAAAGATTCGCCATCCCAGCGACGTCCTCAAGCAGGGCGACCGCGTCGATGCTGTCATCCTGTCCATCAAGCCTGAAGAACGCCGCATCGCGCTCGGCCTCAAGCAAACCCTCGCCGATCCCTGGGTCGATGCACAGCGTACCTTCGCCGTCGGCTCCCAGGTGGAAGGCCCTGTCACCAAGCTCATGAACTTCGGCGCCTTCGTTCAGATCGCCGAGGGCGTCGAAGGTCTCGTCCACATCAGCGAGATTGTCGCCGACCGCCGCCTGAACCATCCATCCGATGCTCTGCGCGCTGGCCAAGTCGTCAAAGCACAGGTCCTCGCCATCGATTCTGAAAAACGCCAGATCAAGCTCTCGATGAAGCAGCTCATCCCCTCTGACATTGATGAGTTCATTGCAGAACACAAAGTCGGCGACGAAGTTTCCGGCCGCGTAGTTGAGTTGTCAGGAAAAAAGATCGTAGCAGAGTTGGGCGAAGGCATCCGCGCAACAGGCAATGCAGCCGCTGCTCCCGTTGCGCAACCCGACACTCCAGCTGCCGCCACACCCGGAGCGCCCGACCTCTCAGCGCTCTCCTCCATGCTCAAGGATCGCTGGAAAGGCAACACGCAGGCCGCCTCGGCCGCACCCGAACCCCTGGCAGAAGGCCAGATCCGCCGCTTCAAAATCAAGAAGCTCGATGCGGAAGCAAAGAAAATCGAAGTGGAGCTGGCCTAGACCCAGCTCCGCTTTTCCTATATATAAATCCCATCGATATAGCACCACTTCCAGTCTTCTCCGCGCTCGGCTGACTGGATCAGCGGATGCCCTGTTTCATTAAAGTGCGCCCGCGCATGACGCCCCGGCGAAGAATCGCAGCAGCCCACATGCCCGCACTCCAGGCACATGCGCAGATGCAGCCACTTCTGGCCAAGTTTCATGCACTCTTCGCACCCCTTTGTCTGCGGTTTCACCTTCTTCAGGTGTTCCGCTACGTGACTGCATTTGGCAGTCGCCATGGTGGCCTCCTTGCGGGAAAATTTCCTGCTCAACCACCTAAGCATACTGCCCCTCCAGCCGGGCGCAACCTAAATCGCCTCGCTCGGTGACGCCCTCACTCCGTCCAGGCCTTAGCCCGCTCCACCGCGCGCTGCCACTGGCCGCGCCGCGCTTTTCGGTCAGCCGCGTCCATCTGCGGCTCGAAACGCGTATCGCCCTTCCGCTTGGCCCGCAACACCTCCGGGCCCGCCCAGAATCCCGTCGCCAAGCCCGCCAGATAGGCCGCGCCCAGCGCCGTTGTCTCCGTCACCTGCGGACGCACCACCGGCACGCCCAGCACGTCCGCCTGGAACTGCATCAGCAGATCGTTGACGCTCGCCCCGCCATCCACCCGCAGCGCCGCCAGCGGAGTTCCCGTCTCGCTGTGCACCGCCTCCAGAACGTCCGCCACCTGGAAGGCGATCGCCTCCAGTGCCGCGCGCGCAATGTGCCCCGGCCGGGTGTCGCGACGGAGCCCGATCAGCATGCCCGCCGCGTGCGCATCCCAGTGCGGAGCGCCCAGCCCCACAAACGCCGGCACAAACACCACGCCACCCGTATCCGGCACGCTCGCGGCCAGCGCCTCCACATCTCCAGACGATCCAATCAGCTTTAAATTGTCGCGTAGCCACTGCACCACGGCCCCGCCGATAAAGATGCTCCCCTCCAGCGCATACTCCCTGCGCCGTCCCGCACTTGCGGCCAGCGTCGTAATCAGCCTGTGACGCGAACGCACAAACTCCGTCCCCACATTCTGCAGCAGGAAGCACCCGGTCCCGTAGGTGTTCTTGGCTTCCCCGGCGCTCCAGCAAAGCTGCCCGAAAAGCGCCGCCTGCTGATCGCCCGCAATCCCCGCAATCGCAGCACCGCCCAGCCCCAGCGTTGTGGTCACTTCCCCCACCTTTTCGCTCGACCACGCCACCTCCGGCAGCATGCTCGCCGGAATCCCGAAGATCTTCAGCAGTTCCTCGTCCCACTCGCCCTTCACGATGTTGTAGAGCAGCGTCCGCGACGCATTGGTCACGTCCGTCACATGGCGCTTCCCGCTCGTCAGATGCCAGATGAGCCAGCTGTCGATGGTCCCAAACGCCAGCTCGCCCCGTTCCGCGCGCGCCCGAGCCCCTTCGACGTTGTCGAGAATCCAGGCCACCTTAGTTGCGGAGAAGTAGGGGTCCAGCACCAGCCCTGTCCTCGAAGACACACTTTCCCCAACCCCACTCTCCTCCAAAGCCCCGCACCGCGAAGCGGTCCGCCGGTCCTGCCACACAATCGCCTTGTGAATCGGCTTGCCGGTCGCTCGTTCCCAAACCACCACCGTCTCGCGCTGGTTCGTAATGCCGATCGCCGCTACATCCCGCGGACGCGCCCCGATCTTGCCCAGCACCTCCACCGCGCACGAAAGCTGGCTGGTCAAGATCTCCGTGGGGTCGTGCTCCACCCACCCCGCCTGCGGGTAAAATTGCTCAAACTCGTGCTGTGCCGTGGCGGCAATCGTCCCCGCCTCCTCAAAGAGAATTGCGCGGGAACTCGTCGTTCCCTGGTCCAGCGCAAGTACGTATCCCATAGTCGTCCTTCACCTTTCGGCAACCAGTCAAACACGCCCGGAGGGTTTTGAGCAAGGTTCCCTCCACCACTCCGTCCGGTAAGTTCAAGTATTCATTGAAGATCCGCACCCTCAGCCCCCGCCGATTGCGCATAGAGGTACGATCCGCGCAAATCTTAATCGAATTTCCATGCGGATTCTCGTATCCTTAAGAGGACCCCCCCCACCTGGCTGGTGGCCAATCTGACGAAGGAGACTCTAAATGGCAGATACGACCAAGAAAGCCAAAGCGCCCGCGAAACCACGCAAGACCGCCGTGAAAAAGGAAAAGGTTGCCAAGAAGGCAGCCTCGTCGATGCCCGCACGCGAAGAGATTGAGAGGCTCGCTCGCGCCTATTGGGAACAGCGTGGCTATCAGGACGGATACGCCGAGCAGGACTGGCTCCGTGCTGAGCAGGAACTGCTCAAAATGGCCTCCTAGGCCTTCCAAAGCTGAACGATCGAGTCTCGCACTTGACGGTTGAGTCCGGGGGACGATTGGCCTTGCGCCTCAAAAGCTAACCAACACATGCGTCATGGGTTGCACATCCACTGCTGGCGCAACCCTTAGCATGCGGCGGTCCCAAAAAACGCGTCGTTGCCGGAATGCAGGTCTTGGGCCTGCGTTAGCACCACGCCTGTGTCCGGAACGGACCAACCCGCCCCTGCGCCCGCTGGTCCGTCACCTATTGGTTGGTCGCTGCATAATCAGGCACTTTCGGCGTAAACCTCTTCGCCACAAACTCCTGAAACAGGTTTCCCGCCGCGCTGCCCAGAGTCCCAAGCCCTGTCTCCTCAAAGGTCAGAGCCACTACGTTCCGGCTGGCCGCCGGATAGTAAAGATTCGAGATGCCGCCAGCTGCCAGGCTTCCCAGAAACCCCGCGTAGGCAAACTGCGTGCGTCCGTTGTCGCCCTTGCACACCACGGCCCACTCAATGGCATGCCAGATCCGCGAGCGAGTCGTACCCGTGCCCTTGTAGAAATAACGCGGATCCTGCTTGAACAAAGCCGGAAGAACGGCTCCGCCCAGAAGGCTGCCGATAAAGCCGTCGGCATAGTTGGCTCCATAGCGCTTGGCGTACCCTTGTGCGCCCTGCCCATAGCCGCTCAAGGAGTTTTGGGCCTGCTCCATGCCCGCCACAGCGCCCGTAGACAGCCAGGTAAAGGGATCCACTGACCACTTCAGCGCCAGCATGTACTTCTCCCGGGTCGTCAGCGGTGGCGCATTCGGATCATAGGTCACGTAGAAGTTCGGAATCACGCCAAGCACGCGCTGGTGCTCTTCTTCGTGGAACTCTTCTTGGGCGATGTCCGACTGCGTCGCCGTCACATTCACCTCAGTGGTCGCAGTCGCCATCGGCAGCACGATGGTGTGCGCATCGTAGCTCTCGCCCGAGCGCAAAACCCCTGAAACCGTCTGCGTACTAAATCCCTTTGAAGACACGGCGAGTTCGAAATTCCCCGCAGGCACATTCAGGAAATTGAACGCGCCGGAACTGTCGGTCGTTTGCGACCGTGTTGTGCCTATGTCCTTCAGCGTCAGCGTGACCAGGGCTCCCCCGTACTCCTCTCCATCCGCGCTGGCCACCGCGCCCAGAATGTTCGCCGGCAGACCTTCTTCGGCCGGCTCCGACACCTGTTTCCCGCTACCACCATCCACCACGGAAACCCGCGCGACGCTCTGGGCCATGGCCGCCGGGCTCCAACCAAGCAGCGCAACGCAAAAAAGCGCAGTCCCGAATTGAATGGACACACGAGCCCATCCCCCGTTTCCGCATTGTGGATTTGTTTGCTCCCCGCTCAGGCCCGGCCTCAATGCCGCAATAGAAGTTATTCCTCAATGAGCGAGGATCTAATGCTGCTCTCGACTTAGACGGGCAAAGCAGGGCAACGGGTTATCTGGGCCCCGCGCCCACTCCAGGGGCATCAGACCTACTGAACCTCCCCGATATACACCCCGTAGGGTCCCAGTTCAATCGCTCCGATCGTCCGGGGATCCGTCCCACCCGGGCTTTTCAGAAGGGTCTTTACCTTCCGAGGTGCAATGCCGGCCCCGCCCATGGCCAGATTCACCGTCTGCGGTTCGGCCGTAAAGTTCACGCTCACTACCACCTGGCCTGCGCCGGGTGTCTGCCGCATCCAGCTCAGCACCTTGATGTTGTCGGGATCCAGCATGATGTTGGCCCCGTTCTCCATCGCTGGAACTGTCTTCTTCAACCGGATCAGGCTCTTGTACCAGGCCAGCAGCGAGCGAGGATCGTTCGTTTGCGCGGCCACATTGATCGTCTTGGCGCTTGGAGGAACCGGCAGCCAGGGATCTCCCGTCGTAAATCCGGTCTTGTCGCTCGCATCCCACTGCATCGGCGTCCGTTCGCCGTCGCGGCCTTTCTCCTTTGGCCAGCCCGTGATGCCGATCGGGTCTTTCACGTCCTGCTTGCGCCTGGGCGGCGTCGTCTTCATGCCGATCTCGTCGCCATAGTAAAACAGCGCCGCGCCCCGGCTCGCGAACAAAATCGTTGACAGCACCCGTTGAATGTCCTCATCGTGCACGCCGTCGCCATAGCGCATGTCCAGCCGCGGATTGTCGTGGTTGTCGAACAGCAAAAGCGGAACGTGCGCGCTCAGGTGCGTCTCGGCGTCCACCAGCTTGGCTCGAAACGTCGCCACGTCCATCTTGTTGATAAACGCCACCTGTGTATCCATCGGCAGGTGAAACTCCGGCCTGCCCGGCAGCCCGTACATCTTGCTCAGCTCTTCAATGTTGGGTAGGTAGGTCTCGCCGATCAGTACCCGCGTCCCCGGAAACGTCTCCAGGTTGAACTTGTCGGTTGCCGCCCGCATCTCCTGCATCACCGGATGCAGTCCCGGCTGGTTGTCGGTCTTTGAGCCGTCCAGTTGCGGATCTCCGTAAGCATTGATGATGACCTTGCCGTCCTTGTCTTTCACCACGCCCTCATCGGCCAGGTTCGGATCCTCATAGAGCGTCGTGATCGCGTCAAACCTGAAGCCGCCCACGCCGCGTTTCAACCAGAAGCGCGCCACATCCTCAAAGGCCGCGTGAACCTTGGGGTTTTCCCAATTCACGTCCGGCTGCTGAATATAGAACTTGTGGTAGTAGTACTGCCGCGTCTTCGCGTCCCACTCCCACGCTGAGTGACCGAAAAGCGACTGCCAGTTGTTGGGCGGCGCGCCCTTGTCTGTTGCAGTTTGGCCCTTGCCGTCGTGCCACACATACCAGTCGCGATAAGGATTGTCCCTGGACGAACGCGACTCAAGAAACCACTCGTGCTGGTCTGACGTGTGGTTCATCACCATGTCCATCAGCACCCGAATGTGCCGCTTGCCCGCCTCCGCCACCAGCCGGTCAAAGTCTGCCAGCGTTCCGTACTGCGGATCGATGTTCTTGTAGTCGGAGATGTCGTAGCCGAAGTCCACTTGCGGAGAGGGATACACTGGCGTCAGCCAGATCGCATCCACTCCCAGATCCTTCAAGTAGTCCAGCCGTTCGGTAATTCCGTTCAGATCGCCGAGTCCGTCGCCGTTCGTGTCTTGAAAGCTGCGCGGATAAATTTCGTAGATTACCGCGTTCTTCCACCAGTCCTTTACCTCCGCCTGGTTGCTCTTCTGCTCTGCTTGGTCCTTGTTCCCGGGCTTGGTATTCACTGTCGGGGTCTGTCCTCCTGTGGTCGGTGCAGCAATCGCAAAAACCAGGGCCATCATCAACACAACAGTGCAATTCCAAATTCCTTTACGGATCTCCGAGTGCATTGCTTTCACCTCGACCTTGCTCCGCCGTGCATCTCTTCGGCAACAGCTCAACTCACACAAACTACCACGCTAGAGCCGCAACCCCTGCACTCTACTGCGGGGTGCTTTCCTCCGGAACCTTGCCTCTTTCGCCCGGCCTTTCGGGCGAAGTCAGCTTCATCCGGTTAAAGTCCACGCCGAACTGCGGATTCT
>Ga0302270_10005948_pt1 | contig 10983 bp, 7 predicted proteins | sample III_Bog_E2_3_FD_198773 | JGI IMG/M metagenome (GOLD analysis project Ga0302270, IMG submission 198773) | Peat permafrost microbial communities from Stordalen Mire near Abisko, Sweden - III_Bog_E2_3 | ecosystem: Environmental > Terrestrial > Soil > Wetlands > Peat | place: Sweden: Abisko...
CAACAAATTCGCCGACTCCACGGAGGCCAGTGGCAGGCAGCCAGGTATGCCCATTGCCGCGGAGGAGCCCAACTGTTTCGCAGCAGTTGAGCACGCACAGGCAGAACCGGAGTGATCCTTCGATGAAAGTTGACATCCAGATCGGTCTGAACTATCGGTATCAGTTGCGCCACGCCCTACTGATCTACGGTGGGAACAGCGGAAACCATAACGGGGCAGCTTTCGTGACCTTGCATGACGTGCTGGGCCAGGATACGCCGACGCTTGGGCCGGCCCAACCGCTCTCCAGCAAGTTCCTTGCCGCTCTCTCCTGCGACCTCCGTCAAAATGCCGGCGTCGAAATCCTGCCTGAGAGCGTGCTCGCATATACCCCTGAACTGTTCGCATGGTGGACGCCGGCGCGAACGCGCCCCATGTTTTTTGGGTCTCCCGATGGCAAGATGGCGAATTCAAACGGGCTTTCTTTCCCGCAACCAGCTCTCGTCTTCGTGGCGAATGGACACACCCTCTCGGTCCGCGCTCTCAAGACAAACCAGCGTCCATCGGCAAACACCAAGCTGTATGTGGCGCCCTACTGGAATGTCGGCGACAGCGGGTGCATCTGTCTCGGCTCGGCGCGTATTCCAACATCCCCTTCCATTGGGGCCATTCCGCAATGGGAGCGCGCCTTCTTTGAGAGCGAGTTCACTCACCCGAACGGAGCCCAACGTCTGACTACACACAAGGGCGGTTTCGCAGGCCTGTGGGAGTCCCTGGCCGGCAAAGACCTCTTTCCCTCCCGCTATCTCGTGGAAGCAAACCAAGCACTCACCGCCTTCATCGAGGCCAGCCATGCATATTGAACACTCCATACACGAGCAGCTGCTTCGCCAGCGCATCCGGATGCTGATCGTTGGCGCCGGAGGCACCGGCAGCGCCTTTCTGCTCAACCTTCCATACCTCCACCAGGCCCTTGCCGCGTGGGGCCACCCGAATGGTCTATCAGTCACCGTCATGGATGGAGACGCGGTTTCAGAAACGAACTGCGTTCGCCAGCCGTTCTCGGTCTCGGACATAGGCCAAAACAAGGCCACCATCCTCGTGAATCGACTGAACCTCTTCTGGGGACTGAATTGGTCTGCCGTCTCGAGCAACTTCACGAGGGAGTGCCTCCGGGGAAACGGATACTCCGACAACTATGACATCGTGGTGGGATGCGTGGATTCGCGCGCGGCGCGCCGGGAGATCACAGCGGCTGTCACCAGGAGCTTTTCAGGCGTCAGCTATTACCTAGACCTGGGCAACAACAGCGCAGCTGGCCAGTTCGTCCTCGGTGAGCCCTTGAATTCCAGGAACAGACGGAACAAGGAACGACTGCGGATTGTCTCTGAGCTGTTCCCGGAGATGTTGGGCGAGGAAGAAGATCCGTTGCCGAGCTGCAGCGCCGCTGCGGCGATCAACGCGCAGGAACCTTTCGTCAACCAGACCTTGGCGATCTCCGCGCTCTCCATGCTCACCCGCCTCTTCCGCTACGGCCGCATCACCTACCAGGGTGGATTCTTGAACGCAGAGAACGGGCGCATGGTCCCCCTCATCATCGATCCCGAACAGCGCCGCCGCCTCTCGCGCGCAACCGCGCGGCGAAAGGCGGCGTAAGGCCCTCACATCGATTTGCGCGCGCCCGGAAAAGCAGGCCGCCGGAGTTGCAGATCGGGACCGACAACTCCCATCGCGACGCAAATCTCACAAGACCCGATTCGTCCAGGCGATTTCAGTCGCCATGCCTACATATGAGGACTCATCCGATAGAGTTCCATCACAGAGCACTGTCTCATGCATTCTGCCTGACAGCGCTCATTTGTACGATGCTCCGTCAGCAAGCAGGATCTTCGAATGAACCTTCACAAGCGTCCTTCGCGTAACCGTTCCTGCGCATCCGATTCGACCTCGTGTTGACTGGCCAATTCCGCTGCCTGCTCCCAGGTTCGAAGGTATCTTTGGTTTAAGATGGGGTCAAAATCCCGATCATAACAAATCATCCGTTCGAGAAATGCCAGCAATGCGCTGTCGGCTGCATAAGAGGTGCCAACCTTTGAAACTACAAACTTATACCAGCGACGGTAATGCACGCTCGCACACCTCTGAGCAAGTACGACAGTGATCGTGTTGCGCGATCCGTCCAGTTCATGATCAATGATCGGCCGGAGCCGATCAGTATCTAATAGGTCAACATCCCATTGAGATTCCAGGAAAATGATTCGCCCATAGGTTCCACCCTCGGCTTTGGTTTGATGTCTCTTTTTCTTTACTTTGTTTTGAATGCGAGCATACGGATCAATGTCAGCCGGATTGCGTTCCCACGACAGAAAGACACGCGCATATTCGTCGTGGACAAGATCGACCCCTGCCCGGTACATAGCCGCAGCCTCATCGCCATCCCTCGCGTTGACGTAGCTTAGCGATTGCACCATAACCCACTCACTACTGCGAATATCCTGAACACGACCATCGATATACCGAAATGGGATGCGCTCACTGTCTCCAGTGAGAGGCTCGATTGTAACCTGGATCCCTTCCACTTCGTGTGAGGCATCATTTGTGCGCCCAAAATGTGAGAATGCACCCTTCAAACAACGGATTGTCGCAGTAAACGCGGTGGGGATTAGGGGACCGCGCACGCGAATCTTGACGCAGCATGGCCGCTTTGATTTTTTGATCTGGTGATCAGTATAGTGGTAAAGATCGCCAACTAGCCGGTACTGTTCCTCTTCCTCTTCTCCAAATGCAAGCCGCGCACATTCGCACGCTATAGAACCCTGTTTCCAATCGATTATGAAATCGCCCACCGCGGTATTCGTCTCGCGACTCAGGCGCACACTCCCGTCGGTGCCGATCACTCGTTTTGCCCGCAAAGCCATCGCGAGTTCGAATTGCGAGGGCCAAAATGAGCTCCGCTTTAAGCGACCTACCTTGCCTTCCAGAAAGGGATCTTCTTTAAACTCCCGCAGCAGCGCTGCCAAATCGAGCACCTGGATCACATGATCATCGACATTTGCCCCGCCCCTCAGCCAGCGATCGAGCTCCTGCCCTCGCAGGCCTAGCAAATGCAAGTTCTCCGATCCTTCGAAGATTTGCATTAAATAGTCTTCCCCAAGCTGGACTTTCAGTACCTGTACGCTTTCTTCTATCAAGCCTGGAGGAAAGCTGTAGCGTTCCGCTCGTTCGTTCGCTACTGAGATCCAACGATAGAGATATTCATCTAACCTTTTGTTGGCCATGCAGCAATTCTCAACCATTGTGCCCGAGAACATCCATCCTCTTGGATCGGTGCCGCCACGAAGTCCGCATTTGCCGGCGGCAACTGACAATCTATCTCGGGGGTCCAAAGCGCGCGAACCATTTGTGGCCCGGCCGAAGACAGCAGATCGGCAATGCGCACGTTTCACTTGGCTTACGCAACGATGATCGGATTAGTCCCCATGAACGCCTAGGGCGACTCCGATCCTCAATAATGTCAATATCTTGCGGATTTCAGCCGCCAAGCCGGCTTCACAGTAGTAATCCGTCAGTAGGTGAATGCATCGACGATTTACCGCGCGCTGAGCACCGAGGAGCGTCGCAGAGGCAGATCGGTGGATCGAAGCCCGTTTACGCTAGGATTGATTCAGAACTCAATCTTCTGTTGCCGCGCGATATGGCGATTACTGACAAGACTCGAAAGCTTCTGTGGGGACGGTCCGGAAGATCGTGCGCCATCTGTAAGTGCGACCTGTTCATCGACGCCACCACCGAGTCAGAGGAATCCATCGTCGGCGACGAATGCCATATCGTCTCGGGGCAGGTCGGAGGTCCGAGGCATGACCCGACTTTTCCTGCCGACATCATCGACGATGTCAGCAATCTTCTGGTGCTCTGCCGCGTGCACCACAAGATGGTGGACGACCAGTTCCGAACCCACACCGCGGAAGTGCTGCGCGGGATCAAGGCGGATCACGAACGCTCTGTTCGGCTGGCAAACGTAGCTGCGGCGCAACGGTACGTCGAGGAGAACCAACGTAGGGCGGACGTGGGCTATGGACGAACCTTCGTCTCGCACGCCGCATTTTTCGCCGCCAAAGCCCCAAAGGTTCAGAATTCTATTCTGGACTTTTCCCTTCCTCTGCATGGCCGGTCTGATCAGCTCCGTACGCTCGAATCTTTCTTGGAATCGGACGGCCAGTCGATTGCAATCTTGAACGGAAGAGGCGGCCTAGGCAAATCCAAGCTGCTCCGTGACTGGAGCGCGGGCCTCAAGGGTTGGAATGTCGTTTTTCTCAAGGAAGCCCCCCTGTGGCATCCCGACAGTGCGAAGGAGATACCGCCAGGGAAAGTCGTGATTGTAGTGGACGATGCGCATCGTGCGGCTACGCTCGCTGCTGTCATCGAGCTTTTTGGAGAGCTTCGCTCTCGCCAAATGCTCAAGCTTTTGCTCTCCACTCGTCCCGGTGGCGTACTGGAATTGGAGCGGCAGTTGTACAAATCAGTTGAATCGTCTGAAGTTCTCCGCCTCCCGGACCTTGAAGAACTCACGGATGAGCAGGCCGCGGTGCTCGCCACCGAAGTACTTGGCGAGCAGTTCAGCATATATGCGAGAGACTTAGCGCGCGTATCCAATAACAGTCCGCTAGTGATCGTTGCTGGCGGCAATCTGATCACCTCCCGCCATATTCTTCCGGTAGAGATGAGCGGCCTTGAGGATTTCCGCCTGACGGTCTTTTCCCGCTTCTACGATGAGTTGAAGTTGAGTGGACCCGAGTTCGCCATCAATCCTCCCCGCCTGCTTCTCCAGGTAATTGCTGCAATCGGACCGGTCAACGCAGCCTCCGAAGGGTTCCTGAGCACCGTCGAGACCTTCCTCGAATGCACGAGCAGCGACGTTCTCGCAACGCTTGACGCTCTTGCGACGCATGGCGTGATTACGCCGCGGACAGAACCTGTACGTATCGTGCCAGATGTCTTGTCCGACTATGTACTCGAAACTGCCTGTGTCAGCCCGCAGGGATTAAGCACAGGCTACGCAGACAGGATCTTCGATTCGTTTGGAGATCAGTTCTTCGAGAGGTTGATGCAAAACCTCTCGGAGTTGGACTGGCGGCTGGGCAGGGTGGGGCGAGGTCTGGATCTCCTGAATGCGGTGTGGAGCAAGATCTATACAAAGTTTCGCGAGGCGGACACCCATCGCCGCAGGAAACTCCTGGAGGATTTGAGGCCGGCTGCTGTCTACCAGCCCAGCAAAATACTTGAGCTGGCGCGTCTGGCGAGGACCGAGCCGTTGGTCGACGGTGATATTCCGCGGATTTATCGGATGAGTCGGGGCTACCTTCTCGAGGTCTTGCCGATTCTGCTTGAGGCGACTGCCTATCATCCGGAGTTTACGTCACGGTCAGTGGACGCCCTCTGGGAACTGGAGTGTGAAGAAAGACAGGAGAAGCATTCTGACGGCAGCGCCAAGGGCACCCTCGAACGGCTTGCATCTTACCAGCGCTACAAATGGCCGGCCTTCAACTTCGCAATGCTACTGCAGGCTGTTCGATTGACCCGGCGGCGGGATGCCTTCGATCGGGACTTCACTCCGCTCGACTTGGTGGACCAGATTCTCGAGCGCGAAGGCGAGTTCACCGAGTATCACGGTAACTCGATATCCTTTGGCGGGTTCGGATTGAATCCTGTTGCAGTGGCTCCGGTGAGAGAAAACGCATTGCAGTTTCTCGACTCACTTCTATATTCCGAGCGGGATGTCGTGGCGATTGCAGCGACAGAATCCCTTGGCCGAGTGTTGCCGAATGTGCTCAATCGGGTTGGGCGCGAATCCGCTCCCGAAGAGCTCGCATGGCAGCAAGAAGAGAGGCTCAAGGTGATCCCCCTCTTGGCTCAGCGTCTTTCGGTTGAGCCTCTCTCTCTTCCCGCTCGAAGAAGCATCGTGCATGTACTTCAATCGGCAACGGGCGTTCGGTGCAGCCCGGAAGTCCGGGAACGCGCCGGCGCGGAGTTTGAGAAAGTAGAGTGGGACGATGACCTCCTGATCTTCGACGCCACCTGTTGTCGTGACGGCGATTTCCCGATCACTAGCACTACCGATCCTGTTGGTTCCTGGGACAGTCAGTCTGAGGCGCAACTTTCCCAAGTCGCCAGAGCCTTGGAGCGAAGGTACGCGACGGTCGAGCAGCGTGCAGCGGAACTCGTCGCCAAGGTGAAGCTTGTCTACGAATGTCGGCTCCAGCCAAATGGTTTTCACCGAATCGTGGGCTCCTTCCGGCGAGACGGAGAATTGCTCTCTGCAATCGTCGATTGCATCAGCCGAGACCCGGAGTCACTGAAACTGGTGAATGAACTCAGGACAGCTTTGCTCGCTCTGCAGTCCGTCCGACCCGTAGAATTGCGCGCTCGGGCTCGGGAGATCATCGCCCGTGGAGTGCTGCATGAAGTGATAGCTGCAGCCGGAGCGCTGCGCGTGGATGCAGACAATGTGACAGTCGATGACATCGACCTGATTGAGACGTATCTCGCGTTCCCTAATTCTCTGGTAAAGCGCGACTGCCTGCATGCGATCGCCTACCTGGGAAGGAAAGCGGAGGTTCAGCCGGCATTGCTGCGAGCCGTATTGAGTGTTGAAGTAGGGGGTGACGCCCAGGTTGCGGCGACGCTTGTTGGTGCTTTCGGCCCCTACGGAGTCTGGCTCACCCAATTGTCAGAAACGGATGTATCTCACATTCTCACCCAGCTTTGCACGATTGAAGATTTGAGTGCGAATCAGGGGGCTATCCCGTCATTCCTTAGCCGTTTGACAGACCGCTTTCCGGACCAGGTGCTGGAATTCCTGCTGCATCGTCTCGAGATTGAGGACGAGCGCCGGGCAAAGGGCGACTGGAGCTTCCGCGGGCTTGATTCGCCTTATGGTCACGTTTCTTTTGGCGCCGTCGAGTCAGGAGTCAGGGCTCGTCTGGTCCAGACCTGCTTGGATCGCTATCTGCGGGCGATTCCACCCGCTTCGTCGTACCGCTCTCTTTTCTGGACCGTGCTCGGAGGGCTTGATGATGAGGTCCTGTCAGTCCTGTCGAGGGGTGTCGTAGGCGCTGACGACGAGCGCATGGAGAAGCTCCTGACTCTGATCCGGACTTCTCCTGGACGGCTCGTGCTGGGCGATCCGGAATTCGTAAAGCAGTTTCTTCGAAACCTCTCCGGCGAAGCCAGGATCAAGGCAGTAGCTGCCTTCGTCGAGAATGCATATTCTCTTGGATCGGGAGGGTTCGCGGGCGACCCCGGCCGGAGGATTGAGAAAAACCAAAACGCCATCGCCGGCGTCCTGCCAGCATTTCAGCGGGAAGCGGATATGCAGGATATCTGTGCGGCCTTGGCTGAAAGCGAAACACCACACTACGAGTTTGGCTCACACTTTGGGCTTCAAGGGCCAGCAGATTAGGATCTTCTGCAATCTGGCGTTGCCTTCGCTCCCCAACCGGTATTGATTTAGCCGTCGGGTCTGTGCTTTGACCATGTTGATCCACAAATCAGCCAGATGGCCGATTTATGGATCAAAGGACAGAATGACTGGCAATAATCTGCGCCGGGTGCTTTGCCCGCAGCTTCATCGCCACCCTGCCTTCTGGCAGGAACTTGAGATTCCGACATGTCGGAAAGTGTGGAGGGGTTTCCCTCACCGTGGAGTCTCAATTGTTGCCAACGGGCAAAGCACTCAATGAGAGCGGGTTGCGTGCAATTGTACGGATTACTCCCCTGAAACGTTAGGTCCCTATCGGGACTGCCCCGGCAGACACATCTGTATTGAGCCCGGTCAGTTCGGCCGGGGCAGTTTCGATAGGGTCGTTTGAAGTAAGTTGCTGGCGTTTGCGACGGACGCGGTGATCTACCTATGGGATTTCAATGAGCGCCAGATGGCCTTTTGGGGATGTTGGATCGGTGAGGCGAGACGAATTGAGCCGCGCGGAATCTGATTTCGGCTGAAGTGGAGGCCGGGACGGCGCTTGCAAACGCGGCTCGCGAGGACCGTAGCCGCATTCAGAGCGCACACGGGCCTTGCGTGCGGGAGTACAGCAGCTCGGAAGGTGGATGAGGACGCGGAGAACGGTGAGTCTCTCACGAGCTGTCAACACTGCACCTCCCTGGCTGGTCCGGGGTCAGGCTCGGATGGAAGTAAAGCTGGCCGCGGGTGAGCCGTTCGACAACAAGCATAAATCCGTCACATGCTGGACAGCGCAGGCTGGGTGGCTGAGGCGGATCGATGCGTGCCGCCATGCCGAGCAGCGCGCGGCAGCGTTCGAGCGCAGCACTTCGTCTGCGGTTGGCGAAGAGCCCGAAGTGGCGAATGCGCACCAGTCCGTCCGGCAGAACATGAAGCAGGAAACGGCGCAGGAACTCATGAGCGGAAACAGTCATGACCTTCTTCTTACTGCCGTGAGCATAGTCTCGCCAGCGGAAAGAGACTCGCTCGTTCTCGAAGGCCACGAGGCGATGGTTGGAGATGGCCACGCGATGGGTATAGCGGGCCAGGTAGTTGAGCACATGGTCGGCGCCGCCAAAGGGTGGCTTGGCGTAGACCACCCAGTCTTGACGGAACAGTTGCCGGAGGAAGTTGGAGAAGCTGCCGAAAGCGGCCAGGTACTGTTGTGAACCATGAAACTGAAGTTTTTCCTCCACGTAGAGTTGCTTCAGGCCAGCCGCGAACTTGCCGCGGAAGACGCGGCTCAGTGCGTGAACAGGCAGGAAAAAGCGGCGTGAAGAATCGATCCATCTGGAGCCGTCGAGAGCCAGGCCACCGGCGGGAACGATGTAGTGAACATGGGGATGATGTTCGAGGTTCTGTCCCCAGGTATGGAGCACGCCGAGGAATCCGATGTCGGCTCCGAGGTGCTTGGGATCGCGAGCCAGTTCAAGCATCGTCGCAGCACTGGTGCGATAGAGCAGGTCGTAGAGCAATCGCTTGTTCTGCAATGCAAGAGCAGAGAGTTCATGCGGCAGAGTGAAGACAACGTGGAAATACGATACGGGCAACAGTTCAGCCGAGCGCGCAGCCAGCCATTTTGCGCGCGCGTTCCCCTGGCACTTCGGGCAGTGCCGATTGCGGCATGAGTTGAACGAGATGGCCTGATGGCCGCAGCGGGCGCACTGATCGCGATGACCGCCCAATGCCGCAGTGCGGCAGCGTAGGATGGCATCTAGCACCTTGCGATGCGGCCATGCAAGATGCGACTGCTGCCGTTCCCAGAAACTGTTGCCCGTTCGACGGACGATATCGGCCACCTCGAGGGTGGGCCGGCTCATCGCTTCATCCGTCTCCTGGAGCGTTTTATTTCGTCGGGCCGTGACACTTCGATGGCTTCGAGCGGACTGGGAATCGCTTGCAGATGGCGTCGCGACAAGTGCAGGTAGACTGTGGTGTGCTCAAGCTTGGAATGTCCGAGAAGCACCTGGATGGTGCGCAGATCGGCGCCTGCTTCGAGCATATGCGTGGCGAAACTGTGCCTGAGCGTGTGCGGAGATACGTGCTTCTTGATACCGGCCTGCTTAGCTGCGTGGGCGACAGCGTCCCAGACGATCTTTTCGGTAATGGGCACATCGGCCCGCCAATTGTTCACCATACCTGGGAACAGGTAGCTCTTGGGCTTCATCCAGCGCCAATACTCGCGCAGGGTCTCCAGCAGCTTCGGGGTCAACAGAACATCACGATCGCGGCTGCCCTTGCCTTGATGGACATGAATGACCATGCGTTCGCTGTCGATGTCGGTGACCTTCAGGTGACACAACTCGGCTCTTCGCAGCCCGGTTGCATACAGCGTCATCAGCATCGTGCGATGCATCAGGTTCCGAGCCGAATCAATCAGCCGAGCCACCTCTTCCGGACTGAGTACAGTCGGCAGTTTCCGGGGACACTTGGGAAACGGAATCTCATCGGGCAGATAGGGTCGCCGAAGGGTCTTGACGAACAGAAACCGCAGGGCCGCAGAACGGCCCTGGATGGTCCTGGGCGACAACTTCCGATCACGAAACAGATGCACCTGGTACTCGCGAATATGGCTGGGACCAAGGCGCTCAGGCGAACGATGGAAGTACTTCGAAAAATCCTCCACCGCGTGGATGTAGCAACGGACAGTGCTTGGGGAGTAGTTGCGACGCTGGAGCTCATCCAGCATCAACTGCCGAAGATGGGTCACGGTAAACCTCCTGTGACCCGAGGCTTACACAGCCGACAATGTCCGGGGAAAGCCCACGCCGCAGCGTCCGTCGCGCCAGCGACTTAGTTCAAACGCCGATGTCGCCCGGAGGGGTTCTCGAATGACGGGAAATCTCCGGTTCGTTCGTCGAAGGGGGCGGCGATGGAGCGGGTGTTGGGCACAATCTGGTGACGGGCGGCGCAAAATTGTGTGCCGGGGAGGCGCAACATCGGGATGCGGCGGGGCGCAGGTATCCCCAAAGGCACAATGGGCAACAAAATTAATTGTGGTGTGGATTGACTCATTAGGCCGTTGGCGCTACTCTCAAGCGCAGATACCCGATTTGGTCGCCAACACCATCCCGCGGTTTCGCCTCAGAGCCCAGAGCTTAGGCTCGGGCTTGGCTCATGTCCGCAGGTTCCCAGCAAGAACAATCGAAATATCTGCAAGCTGGTTCTCCGGGGCTGAAGCCCGCGCTGATTTTGGCGACGTTGCACGGGGGTTGAAACCCCCGTCTCCCTCCGGATTGGGGTCTTGCGCGGGGGCTGAAGAGGCTGCGGAAAAGCTTGGAAATTCGTGCAGAATTGGCGAGAAGCGTCCCTCAGCGGCTAAAGCCGGGGATTTTTTTGTTGCACTAACGGCACGACTGAAGTCGTGCCCTTTCAAAACCTTTGCTGGCAGCAGAGTTTTTCCGCTGTCTGTGAAGCCCCGGGGTATTTCTATTGCTTTTACGGCACCCTTCGACTTTGCTCAGGGCAGGCTATTGAAGCCGTGCCCTTTCAAAACCTTTGCTGGC
>Ga0302270_10005952_pt1 | contig 10980 bp, 5 predicted proteins | sample III_Bog_E2_3_FD_198773 | JGI IMG/M metagenome (GOLD analysis project Ga0302270, IMG submission 198773) | Peat permafrost microbial communities from Stordalen Mire near Abisko, Sweden - III_Bog_E2_3 | ecosystem: Environmental > Terrestrial > Soil > Wetlands > Peat | place: Sweden: Abisko...
ACCGCGCCGGACGAGTTGGATTTCGGCAGCGTCGCCGTGGGTTCGAGCGCGACGCTCACTTTCGATCTCGGTGATCAAGGAGCGTTTCCGCTCCTGTTGACGCAGTCGACGCCACCGATCACGAACGGTTTCAGTGCCCTGACGGATCCGTTCACACAGCTCGCCAACACCAGCCCCGCCAATACCATCGCTCCCGATACCTCCATTCAAGAGACGGTGCAGTTCGAACCCACCGGCGATGGAATGGTCTCGGCGACGTGGCTTCTCCAAGGCAATGACGGCAACGGCGTTCAAACCGTCACCATCACGGGCACCGGGTACACACCGGTCCAACCGCCTCCGTACCAGCCGCCGCCGACCCCCACCACGACGACCACGACCACGACCACCACGACGACGACCACGACGACGACGGTCCCCGCCACGACGACGACCATACCCACGCCGGTCTTGTCCGTCGATTCATCGACGGGTCACGTGGGGTCGTCGCTCACTCTCAAAACGAGAGGCGATCCCAGTGGGGGCGCCCTGAGTTTTCACGTGAGGAACGGCTCGGCGACGGGCTGCGCGATCAAGGGCGATGCACTCAGTGCCAAGAGTGCAGGTACGTGCGTCGTCACGGCGACACGAAAGGCGAGGGGCTCGACACCCAAGGTCACCTCGAAACCCGTCGCGATTCACTTCGGTCTCACGCTCACGATCGACTTTGGTTCACGTGTCAGTTCGCTGGGCACGGTTTCGATGGCCGCGATCGCGAACTTCGCGAAGTCGCTGAGGGCCGGCGACACCGTGGTCTGTACTGGCTACGCGAAGGGCGACCGCGTCTTGGCGTCGAGTCGCGCAGCGTCCGTGGCTCGGTATTTGGCGACCCTCGTGAGAGTGCACGTGACGATGAAATCGGTCACTAACGGCGCGGACAACAAGGCAGTCCTCGCAACGTAAACAGCGCACTGGTGAACCCATGCGAGCGTCGATACGTTTCGGTATGCTCCGCCCTGTTGGGTTCGTATTCCTCTTAGGGCGCGAGGATCGATTTGGAAACCAGTACCTCTCGCATCACGACACTCGAAAGCCTGCGCGAGCATGTCCAAGGTGCGCTCGAACTTGAGCACTCCACCCTCCCGCCGTATCTCTGCGCCCTCTTTTCAATTCACGCCGGAACGAACCTCGAAAGTGTCGAGGTGATCCGGTCCGTCTTCATCGAGGAGATGTTGCACCTGGCGCTCGCGGCCAACGTCTTGAACGCCATCGGCGGTAGACCGACGCTCAACGAGCCGGGCTTCGTGCCGAACTATCCCTCGGCGCTACCGCACAGCGACAACTCCTTCGTCGTGCCGCTGGCGCCCTTCACCCCCGCGACGATCGAGACCTTCATGAGGGTCGAACGTCCTGGCGAGCGTCACGCCGTGTCCGAGGCCGACAACTTCGAGACGATCGGACAGTTCTATCGGGCGATCGAGGAGGGTCTCAAGATGCTCTGCGCGACACTGGGTGAGGACGCCGTGTTCACTGGCGACCGCGATCGCCAGATCACCCCCGAGATGCTCGGTTTCGTCGGGGACCGTCGGGTGGTTACCGTGCACGATCTGAAGACGGCCCTTGATGCGATCGATGAGATCGAGGAGCAGGGCGAGGGGTTAAAGCATCGTCAGGTGTGGGACGGCGACCGCGACATGTTTCACCCTGAACGCGAGGAGGTCGCGCACTACTTCCGCTTCAGCGAGATAATGCAGGGCCGCTCCTACGTCCGTGGCGACTCACCGCGATCGGGACCGAGCGGCGAGGCCTTCGCAGTCGACTGGAGCGCGGTCTATCCGATGCGGCCGAATCCCAAGGTCGACGACTATCCGAAGGGCAGTCCCGTTCGGTCCAAGATGGTTGAGTTCAACACCAAATACTGCGAGATGCTCGCGACACTGCATCGGACGTTCAACGGTGAGACGGCACGCCTGTCGCCGGCGATATCGATGATGTTTGAACTCCAGTCGATCGCCACCGAGTTGTTGGCGATGCCGAGCGGTGACGGTGTCACCACGGCGGGACCGTCATTCGAGTTTGTGACGATCCACGTCAGTGCGTGAGATGCCGTTCGCCGCGTCTGTCGAACGCGACTAACGCCGGACGTATTGCGGTTTCGATTTTCGCGATCGGCCCGTGGTGGCGTCGAGCAACTCCGCGACGTCACGCGCGCTGACCGCTCGAGAGTAGAGGTGCCCTTGACCGAAGCGACAACCCAACCCGACGAGTTTCTTACGTTGGCGCTCGGTCTCAATCCCCTCGGCGAGGAGCGTGACGTTGAGCTTGTGGCTCAACGCGATTATGGACTCGAGTAGCAACTCATTGGGTCCGGAGTCCATCGAGGAGTTGACGAACGATCCGTCGATCTTGATGACGTTCGGGTCCAACTGCACGAGGTACGAGAGCGACGAATAGCCGGTACCGAAGTCGTCCAAGGCGATGTCGATTCCCTTCAATCGCAGTTCACCCAGCACGTTCAGGGTCTCGATGACGTCGAAGAGTGCCGACGTCTCGGTTATCTCCAAGACGAGTCGCGCCGGCGAGAGATGGCTGTCGCGCAGTGCCGTATCGATCACGGTGAGGAGATCGGGATCGTGCAGTTGTTGCACGGAGAGATTCACCGACACGTAGGGAAAGGCACCGAATTCGTTCGCCGTCCACGAACTCGCCACGTTGGTCGCTTCGCGCAACGCGAAGGCCCCGAGTTTGAGGATGATGTCGCTCTGTTCGGCGAGCGGTATGAACACGTCAGGGCCAACGAATCCCCGTTGCGGATGCTCCCAACGCATCAAGGCCTCGAAGCCGACGATCTCTTGGGTCTCGAGGTCGATGATCGGTTGATAGTGCATAGAGAGCTGATCGTTCCCCAAGGCCTCACGGAGCTCCTCGTTGAGTGTGAATCGTGACGCCACCAGATGGCGCATCGACTCGTCAAAGGACTGGTACGAGCCTTTGTTCTGTCGTTTCGCCTCGTACAGCGCCACGTCGGCGTTCTGGATGAGGGCGTAGTTCTCCGTCGACTTCGGGTCCCAGACCACGATGCCGATGCTGGCTCGCTGGGTGATCTCGGCATCCTCGAGAGAGAACGGCTTCTCGAGCGTCTCCAGAAAGCGCCTCGCAATCTCCTCGGCCTCGGCCATGGTCGCGAGACCTTCGGCGAGGTAGAGAAACTCATCACCACCGAAGCGACACAACGTGTCCGATGGACGCGCGACGAAGGCGAAGCGGTCGGCGACACCACGTAGAAGTTGATCGCCCACGAGGTGCCCGTAGGTGTCGTTGACGCCCTTGAAGTCATCGAGGTCGATGACGAGTACCGCGACGAGTCCGCCGAGTCGCGTGGCCCGCGCCCGTGCCAGGTCCAGACGGTCGTCGAGCAAGACCCGATTTGCGAGGCCGGTCAACGAATCGTGGAGCGCTTGATGCGAGAGCGTTGAAGAGAGTTCGCGCTCTACCGTGATGTCGCGTTCGGAACTCACAAAGTAGAGGGTTTGACCGTTCTCGTCGCGGGCCGTCGATTGCGACACCTCCGAGACAACAATTTGACCGTCCTTGCGGAGATAGCGCTTGACGTAACGGACTTGGTTTGCGCGTTTCGATACGAGACTTTCGTGAGACTCTCGGGTAATCGCGACGTCTTCAGGGAAAGTGAAGTGGGTGGAATCGTGGCCGAGTAGTTCGTCGCGCGAGAACCCGACCATTTCGCAGAACGCGTCGTTCACGGCGATTGCCAGATCATCGGCGTCACTGAAGATCATCGGCGCCATGTTGTCCTCGAAGGCCAAGCGGAACTTCTGTTCGGAGAGACCATTGAGACGCTCGCTCTCCGCGAGCACCTCCATCGCATCGGACGTCTGTTGCAGCGACTCTCTGATCTTCGTCACGTAGCGCTGAGCGGCAACCCCGTTTTCGACCTCACGGGTAATCTCCACGAGACCTTCAACCGTCACGTCGTCGAAGACGAAGGGGTGTCGATCGTAGATCGAAAGGACGGCGCGCCGGCCCCCCGGAAAGAAGGGCACGGCGACACTGGAGGAGAGCCCGAACTCGGAGGCCCGACTGGACCAGGTCCCGTACTGCGGTTGATGTTTGAGGTCGTTCGCCACTTGGGTCGTTCCCGTTCGAAGGGCAGTACCCGTTGGGCCAACGCCGGTATCCTCCCACGCCAACGTCGACACGATGTCGTCGTAGAGATAGTCGGTCTGACCCGACGAGTAGCAGATGTGGACGATGCCGGTCTCGGTCGCCGAAGGCTCGCCAATCCATGCCAGGGCATAGTCGCCGAAGGCCACGATCTCGTCACAGAGACGTTGAAAGAGTTCGACTTCATCAGACGATGTCATGGCGAGTCGATTCACCTCCTGCATCAGTTGCATCGTGTGCTCGTGCTGGATTTGCTTGGTCACGTCGACGAACGACGAGATGACGCCGACCGTGACTCCGTCGACTCGAGCGAGACACGTGGTGACGTTCAACCACCGCCGAGCTTTGGCGAGGATGTCGAATCCGAGGATCGTACCTTTCGTCGCCCGGCCTTCTCGGAGCGTGATCATCTCCGGGCGATCGCGAAGCTGGAACGGAGTTCCGTCCTCGCGCACGATTCCCCAATCAGCGTCCAGGAAGGCACGGCCAACGAGGTTCGCCTGTGTGGTCCCGAAAAGTGCAGCGGCCGTGGCGTTGCATTCCAAGACGACGCCGTTCTCGTCGTGCAGGATGACGCCCACGCTGGTGAAATCCAGGAAGTCGACGGTCGACAGCAGTGTCTCGAGACTCCACGTCGGGAACTGCGCTTCGCTTTGGGTCGTCGCACGTTGCGTCGTGTGGCGTCCAAGAAGGCGAGTCACGTCGAACTCTCGCTGAGATAAACGTTCGGGTCCCGTCGTCGAGTATCGAGGTGAGGCGAACTCGACGTGCTACTTGAAAAGTGTGCCGAATGCCGTGTGAGCCTCTTGCCGCCGGTTGACCCGCGCGAAGGCCGAACACTCGAGGCGAAGCACCGCCGGGAAACGACCCAACTCATAGTTCCTCCACGTCAGTCGAGGGAGGGAAGCTGGGTCCAGACGTCCAAACCCAACGCTACTGGCGTGACGGGGCGTTGAACCGACATTGTTTGACAATTCACGCAATCGGTCGGGTTTCCGAGGAAAGTGCTGGCGTTTCATCACGTTCGATCTCTTCGTCGGACGTCGTGTTCGTGGACCGTCTCAACATCAGATAGGTCACGCCTGCGAATCGCAACGAGACAAAAGTGTTCGATTTGGTCCACGTAAAGCTCAGAACGTGAGAACTAGCATCGATGGTGGACGTCCGGACCTCGCATCCTTTTCACCGACTGATCGTCGGTGTGCGCGAAGGGATGACGTGGACTCTGTTGACGGTTGCACATCCTCAAAGTCCGCCATTGGGCGCGAGCGATCCCTTCGCGGGTCAATACACGAATCCCCCACGAGCATTTCCCAGTTCATCGGGCGTGCTTGGCGGAGATATCGGGGATTGCCCGAAAGGGCGCAGGAATGTAGATCATGTCTCTGATCGACGAATCACGTACTCACGACAATGCCCCTGCGACGGGACTACGTGATGGAGTCACCGGAGAAGGTTTGACGCGTTGTTGCCGAGCTTTTCGTATACTTTGGAGCCCCCTTCAGCGAGTACGACGTACCGTCATAGAGTTCGTTGTCCGATTAGGCAACACTCAGATCTGGCGCAAATGCTCGTCTCCGATATCCGGAGCGGTGCAGGAGCCACATCGGTCCTGCACCGCTCCGTAATCTCTCCGTGGTGGACCAGGGGACCTGAAAGCCCCGTAGTTACTCGCCGCGTAGCACCCGAGCGGTCGACGTATGCGCTGCAGTGCTTCCAGGTAAAGCGGCGACGACGTTGACGAGCACCATCGTCACGAGGGCGACGACGACGATCGAGAGCACGGGTACGGTCGGCCTCGGTACGGCGTCGATGTGGCGCGCGAACAACGTCCACAGCCAACGTCCTAAGAGGATGCCGATCGGCAACCCCGCCACCACTCCCACGAAGCCGTTCACCGAGGCCTGCCACACCACCACGGACCGGAGTTGCCTACTCGTGAATCCCAGCGTGCGCAGCATGGCGAGGTCGCGACGCCGCCGTCGCACCGATGTGCTGAGCGTGAATCCCAGCGCGACCATGGCGCCGACGGCGAGCGCGAGCGCGAGGACCGCGGGCGTGGCGCCGATGGTTCGGTAGTTCTCGATCTCGGCGGGGTATTGAACGCCGAGTAACGCAACGCTGTCCCCTCCACCGAGGCCGTCCGGCAACGCCGCGAGGGCCCGGTTGCCCACGTTCACGATCTCTTTGAGCTCCGCTTCGCCGGCGGCCGTCGAGACACCTGGGCGAAAGCGTACGAAGACCAACTTGGGACCGTTCAGCGTGGCGTTGGGTTGTCGCAGGAACTTCTTCATGGCCGGCGGTTGTATGCCCTGGGGGATGATGGCGCCGACGCCCATCGAGGGGTGTTCCGACAGCGAGGCACCCACGGCCGGGAAGGTGGCCGTGCCGACGATCACCAGCGTCGTCGGCGGAACGTAGACCGGCGCGTCCTGGGGCGCGCCGTAGCCACCCGTCACCTTGTCGCCCAGGTGCTTGTGCAACTCAGCCATCGTCTGGGCGCCGAGCACGATCTGATTGGACGCGTCGACTTCATGCCCCGAGAGCAGCGGCGGGGCGGTCGTCGCGTGGGCCTTCACGATGAGGGCCGGTACCGTCAAGCCGTCGATCTGCACGTTCGCGTAGTTGAAGCCCGACCACGATGCCACGAGCGGGCTGTGGCTCAAGAGGGCGGTCGATTGGGGCGGCACGTCTTGATCACCGGTGAGCGCCATGTTCCAGTTCCAACCGTAGAGCGACGGGTGCGATATCAGGGTTGACAGTCCGCTGCCGAATGTCAAGGTCGCAACGACAATCGTCACCGCGAGCGCCGCGCCGACGAGCGCCGACCGAATGGGCACGGCGTCGCGGTCTCTCCCCGGTTCGAGCGCGAAGCGCACGCCCGTCACGCCGGTCACGGCGAGACCGGCTCGCGCGAGTCCGTTGGCCAGGCGCGAACTGACGGGCGCGGCAAACGTCTGCTTCTTCACGACCGTACGACGCGAATGTCGCTGGGCCAAGAGGGCAGCGGCGCCACCGAGCGCGACGACGAAGAACGCGAACGCGGTGCCCAGCACGGTCCAGTCGAAGCCGATCCCACCGTGGGGGTAGACCGGCCGAACTGGTCCAATCGGACCGATGGGCGACAAGGCCACTCCGACGACGAGGGCGAGGACGCTCCCCGCGAGCACTGCGCTCAACACCCCGAGCACTCCCGCGAAGGCGACGGTCCGGGGGCCGGCCCCGAGCGCGCGCAGCACCACGAAGTCACCGTCCTCACTCGACAGTGTGCGTGCGAGAAGTCCTCCCGTAATGACCAGGGTCGCGAGGGCGGCGATCAGGCCGAACACGCTGAGCGCGATTCCGATCGGTTCGATGGAGCGGTTCACCTGGGTGACGACGTCGGAGGTGACGTGGAAGGTATACGTGGTTCCCCTCGGGAGGGCCTTGATGATCTCGAGTTCGACCTTGGAGACCGAGCGGGCCCCGTGTTTCAGTTGCAGGTCGTAGTCGATGTAGTTGCCAGCGCTGGCCACGAACGGTCTCGTGAGTGCCGGAGTGAAGATCATGGGCGCCGGGTAGAGGTCGACCTCGTCGAGCACGACCTGACTGTTGAGCACCACGGTGCCGACCAGGTGTTCGCTGATGCGCAGCGTTGGCTTTACCTTGGCCGTGCCCCAACCCGGTAGGAAGGTGTGAGGAATCGAATAGAAGTACATGGTGACCGTGTGACCGACGTGCCATCCCATGAGGCGCTCGCCCTCCGCCGTCATGACAAATTCGTCGGCCCGGCGGGGATTGGCCATGCGACCCTGGGTGACGGCGAGTTTGTCTTGTCGAAAGTACTCCGCCCCGAGGCTTCCGAAAGGCGAGACGTCACCGTCGCCGATGGGACCTGTGAGGTTCGGCGCACCGTGAGACCCCGCGGTGAAGCCGGCGAGGAAGAACTGAACGCCCGCCACGTGGCGCACGAGTGGAAGTCGCGCGAGGTGCGACGTGAGGTTCGGTCCGGGAAGCAGAACGCTCAGGTCCGATGGATTCGTACTCTTCAAGAAGACGTTGAAGGACGACTCGGTCCGTCTCGCCGCGACGATCGATCCGATGGATAATCCGCCCACCATTCCGACGAGCAGCATGATCACTAAGTAGCTGGACCAGCGGCGCGCGAAGTTGTGGCGCAGAAAGTACCACGCGATACGAAGTGTGTTGCCCTTCATCATCGTGTGTTCTTCGACACGAGTTTGGTCATGCGATGGCGACCCCTCAGCGACTCTCGTACTTCTCTGGGTCAGTATTCCCGACGAGATCAGGTCTTCAAAGGATGACAGCACCCGAGCAAACGTGGTATCACCACCACGCGTCGCGTTGAAGGTCGACCTCCAGGAAGTTCACTTCGTATGCCAACACGTGGGCCACGGACGCCAGTTAGTGGGCGAGGCAGCACGTTACGTCTCGCGCGGCGTGTCGCGTGTCGCCCAACGCGGCAGGCGGAATGTCGCCACCGTAGTATGAGGCCAGCCGCGAGAGGCCGGCGGCGTGGAGGGAGTTTTGATGCGCGCATCGAACGAGGGTGTCGAGATCAACTACGAAGTCTCGGGCGAGGGTCCTCCCGTGATCCTCTTGCATGGGTTCCCCGACACGGGGAACCTGTGGCGCCACCAGGTTGCGGCACTCAGCACGGCTGGCTACCGAGTGATCACTCCGGATCTGCGCGGCTACGGCCTCTCGGACAAGCCCACCGACGTCGACGCCTACAACGTGCTCAGTCTCGCTGGCGACGTCGTCTCGGTACTCGACGATGCCGGGGTCGAGCGTGCCCACGTCGTGGGCCACGACTGGGGGGCCGCGCTGTCGTGGGCGTTGGCCTCATTCTTGCCTGACCGGATTGACCACCTCGCCGTGCTCTCGGTGGGTCACCCGTCGACCTTCCGTGGCGAAGGGTTCGAGCAGCTCGAGAAATCTTGGTACATGCTGTTGTTTCAGTTCGAGGGCGTCGCAGAGCGATGGCTGTCCGACGACGACTGGCACAACTTTCGTCGATGGGCGCGCCATCCTGAGGCGGACGCGGCCATCGCGTTGCTCAACGCGAACGATTCGCTCACCCCGGGGCTCAACTACTACCGCGCCAACCTGTCGCCTGAGTCCTACGTCGCTCCGCGACTCGAGCTGCCACCCGTGGCGGCCCCGACGATGGGCGTATGGAGCACCGGCGACATCGCATTGACCGAGGGACAGATGACGCGTTCGGCATCGTCGGTCACCGGCCCGTGGCGTTACGAGCGGCTGGAAGGTCCCGGTCACTGGATGCAGCTCGAGGCTCCCGATGCGGTCAACGAACTGCTGCTCGATTTCCTCCCCCGCTGAGGCGCTGGCCCGCGCGTGACTTCGCTGCTATCGTCCTGGCGCTAAAGGGAGGGCGAGATGGCGCGGGCGGTCGTGATCGGAGCGGGTCCCACCGGACTGACGACGGCGATGCTCCTCGCCAGTGCGGGACTGCAAGTCGTCGTCCTCGACCGTGACGATCCAGCGCCCGCGGAGGCGTCGGACGCGTGGGAGAACTGGGAGCGGCGTAGCGTCGCCCAGTTCCATCAGGTTCACTTGCTCCAGCCCGGCGGACGAGCCCTGCTCGAGGCGCGCTTACCGGCCGTGATCGAGGCGATGGTCGCAGCCGGTCTTCCCCGGCTCAACCTCGCCGAGCTGCGCGCGCGCCACCTCGAGTTACCGGGCGACGCGGACCTCACGCCCTTCGAGACTTGGACCACCTGTCGGCGCCCGATGCTGGAGTTCGGTTTCACGAGCGCCGCGCGAACGACGCCGGGCGTCGAGATCCGCAATAACGCCGCCGTGACGGGGCTCGTCACCGGCACCGAAGTGATCGCCGGCGTGCCCCACGTCACGGGGGTTCGCACCGAGTCTGGTGAGGTCGTTACGGGCGATGTCGTCATCGACGCCGGAGGGCGTCGAACGCCGGTGCCGGCGCTGATCGAAGCCGTGGGAGGCACCCGACCCGAAGAGCACTCCGTCGACCTCGGTTTCGCGTACAACAGCCGCTACTACCGCGGCGACGCACTGCCGGAGTATCTCGAAGACGTGCTCTGCCCCCTCGGGTCGATCTCGGTTCTCACCCTGCCCGGCGATGACGGCTACTGGAGCGTGACGATCTACCACTCCTCCAAGGACAAGAACATGCGCAAGGTCCGCGACCCCGAGGTCTTCGAACGGGTTCTGCGATCGCTGCCGCGCCACGCCCACTGGGCCGACGGCATCCCAATGGGCGGTGTGGACACAATGGTGAGTTCGGCCAACACCACCCGAGAGTTCGTCGTCGACGGGCGGCCCTGCGTCACCGGGCTGGTGCCAATCGGGGACGCGTGGGGATTCACCAATCCCTCGCTCGGCCGCGGCATCAGCCTCGCGGTGATGCACGCCGTGGCGTTCGCCGACGCGGCGGTGCCGTTCGTCGATCAGCCCGACGAGCTCTTTCAGCGCTGGGACGAGGTGACGCGCACCGTAGCGGCGCCGTGGCACGCGTCGACGGTCTCCTACGACGCCGTGCGAGGTCCCGAGATCGAAGCACTGCGTCAGGGCCTCCCTGACCCGTCTGATGCCGACGACCCTTCGGTCGCGGGAGCTCGTGCGTTCAACTCCGCGCTCCATTACGACCGTCAGGTCTTCGCGTGGGGCCAAGAGATCGGGGGGTGCCTCGCGCTGCCCGATGAGGTCGTCGGACGCGCTGGCGTCTTCGAGCGCGTTCTCGAGGTCGCGCTGGCGCATCCCTTGTACGAGGCGCCGGCACCGAGTCGCGCAGAACTTGAGGAATTGCTCGCCGGCTAGAGAATC
>Ga0302270_10006003_pt1 | contig 10918 bp, 9 predicted proteins | sample III_Bog_E2_3_FD_198773 | JGI IMG/M metagenome (GOLD analysis project Ga0302270, IMG submission 198773) | Peat permafrost microbial communities from Stordalen Mire near Abisko, Sweden - III_Bog_E2_3 | ecosystem: Environmental > Terrestrial > Soil > Wetlands > Peat | place: Sweden: Abisko...
GGGTAGTGAATTCGGCGCCAATTGTGCCGGGAGTGCAAACGGCGAAGCCGAGCAAGGAAGCTACTACGACACCGCCGGCGACGAGGTAAGAACTAGCTGTCAGCTTTCAGCTGTCAGCTTTCAGCTTGTTTTTCCCAAGCGATTGCTGATTGGGGTATTGAGAGGAAGATCAAAACGGCCCGTTGGCTTCTGTTGAAGCTGACGGGCCTTTTGTTTTGCGAGGAGATGGTTGGTCAGCGTTCGGCGACGAGGTCTAGGAGATCGAAGAATTCCGGGAAGCTGATGTTGGCGGATTCTGAGCCCTGGATGAGGGTATCGCCTTCGGCGCGGAGGGCGGCGACGGCGAAGGCCATGGCGATGCGGTGGTCGCCGCCGGAGTCGATGGTGGCGCCGTGGAGGGTCTGGCCACCGGGGACGTCGAGGCCGTCTTCAAACTCCGCGACTTCAGCGCCCATGGCGCGGAGGTTTTTGACGACGAGGGCGATGCGGTCTGACTCCTTGACGCGGAGTTCCCGGGCGTCGCGGATGCGGATGCCTCCGCTGGTGTAGGGCGCGATGGCGGCGAGGACGGGTAGCTCGTCAATGAGCCGGGCTGCGAGCGCGCCGGTAACTGCTGTCGACCCAAGACCCTCGGGCGGGGCGGAAAGCTGGACGGTGCCGACGAGTTCGGCATTTTTTTCCTCAAGATTGAGCACGCTGATGTGTGCGCCGAGGGCGGTGAGCACATCGAGGAGCGTGGCGCGGGTGGGATTGAGGCCGAGCGAATCGAGGACCAGGGCGGAGCCGGGGAAGAGCGCGGCGGCGCAGAGGAAGAAGGCGGCGGAGGAGATGTCGCCGGGGACTGCGGCGTCGATGGAGTGGAGAGATTGAGGGCCAGCGATGGAGATGGAATCAATGGTGCGGGTGAGGGTGGCGCCGAAGGCACGAAGGGCGAGTTCGCTGTGGTCGCGGGTGCGGAGGGATTCACGCACGACTGTGGCTCCGGCGGATTGGAGACCGGCGAGGAGAATGCAGGTTTTTACCTGGGCGCTGGGGACGGGCGTTGTGTAGTCGATGGGCTGGAGTTGGCTGCCATGGATCGTGAGGGGTGCGTGGCCGTCGGTGAGGGTGAGGCGCGCGCCCATGGCTTCGAGGGGCTTTCGGATGCGCTCCATGGGACGGCGGGAGAGCGATGCGTCGCCGATGAGGGTGAAGCTGCCCTGCTGGGGCGCGAGCAGGCCGGAGAGCATACGGATTGTTGAGCCGGAGTTGCCACAGTCAAGCGGATGGGTAGCGGGGGTGACGCGGCCGGCGACGCCGGTGACTTCAACTGCTCCGTCGCCAACCTTTTTCACTTTTGCGCCGAGGGTTTCCATGCAGGCGAGGGTGGAGGCGCAGTCGGCTCCGGTGGAGAAGTTGGTGAAATTGGAAGTGCCTTCAGCGAAGGCAGCGAGCATGGCGTAACGATGGCTGATGGATTTGTCGCCGGGCAGGCGCAGGCTTCCGTAGATATTGCGGGCGGGGCGGATGAGGCGTTCTTCTGCGGCGGTGTGCAAGGAATCTCCGTGATGCGATCGACTTCTTCAGTTTAGCGGATGGGAGAAGGCAGGGACTAAGGGACTAAGGGACCAGGGACTGAGGGACTAAGTCGACTTTGGAGCTGTTGGGTTGTCTCCAAATCCGATTGGTCGCCGGGCGGTATTTCTCGACTGTTTTTCAGGGTGGCAGTCTATCTTTATTGATTGATTTTGGGGGAGGGAAAAAGACAGGCGAGGCCGTCCCAAGGAGCTTTGCAGACCTCGCCTGAGGAACAAACTTGTTGGGCGCCCGATGCGGCCGGGCAGCCCGGAATGCTAGCGAAACGGGCCCTATCGAACCGAACCCTGGCGAACCTGACTTTAGTGAACTTCGATGTTGCCTGAGCCGGTTTCAACACGGACGGTAGGGCCGCCGCCGTTGAGCTTGCCGGTCATGTGGTGGCGATCGAACGAGCCCTGCACCGTCATTTCATGGTCGGTGGAGATTTTGCCGGAGCCGGTGGAGGCGTCGAGAGTGAGGCCGGTATTTCCAACGGTGAGATCGACGCTGCCGGAACCCGTGCCCAGCTTCCATTCCGAGACCGGAGATCCGTTGACCCTGATGTTGCCGGAGCCGGTGTGGGCGTGGAGTGCACCTTTGAGATTGTGCAGTTCGATGGAGCCGGAGCCGGTTTCCGCTTTCACGTCGCCCTGGCCGATCTGGTCGGCGGAGATGTTTCCCGACCCGGTGCCGACGGTAAAGCCACCCTTGAGGCCGGTGGCGTGAATGGAGCCGGAGCCGGTGTTGAGCCTGGCATTCTCGCCAACGCCGTCGTCGGTAATGTCGCCGGAGCCGGTGGTGGCATCGAGATAAGAGTCGGCGGGGGCTTCGATGTCGTAATCGATGCTGATGTTGTGGAGATTTTCATGGTGGCCGATGCGGACGATGTTGCCGGTCTGCTCGATGGGCGGGTTGGCGGCGATCTCCCGCACCTTCTCGTCGCTGCCGCCCCAGTTTGAACGAACGCGGCCGGAGATGTGGAGGCGGCTGCCTGATCCGCGGGTGATGTGAACGTAGCCGGAGCCGGTTGCTACGGAGAGCTCAACCCGTCCGTTGACGGTCAGGTTGCGGTCGAAGGTAGCCTCGGATGCCAGCGCCGGAATTGCCGCCAGCGCGAGGGCTGCCGCTACTGCAATGAGGTGTTTCATTGGTGCCTCCGGGACGGTAAAACAGTGATTAGTGGTTAGTGGTCAGTTGTCAGTGACCGGCATTCCGATGTTGCTTGCTGCATCCGGGTTGCCAAAGGTGGAGTTGGGTTAACTCCAACTGAATCTTTGGTTGGGGCTTGGGATTCGGGTTTCTCTGCAAATCTTGTTGTTCGATTCCGGACATCGATGTGCGGCGATGAACAGTTTCGAGCTGTTCGCTGTTCACTGAAAACTAACCACTGTTTTACTGCTGCAACACGACCTGGTCGCCTTCTTTCAGACCACTGACGATTTCCGTGACGCTTCCGTTCGACAGGCCCACTTTCACATCAACCTTGCGCTGGCCGTCTTTTTTGCTCTTGTCGGGAACTTCAACCGAAGCGTTCTTCTGGTTGTCGTAGACGACCGCGTTTTCGGGAACGGTCAGGACGCCTTTGTGCTCGTCGAGCAGGATTTCGGCGTTGGCGGTCATGAGGGCCTTCAACTCGCCGTTGGGGTTGTTGATGGAGACGCGCACCTCGAAGGTGGTTACATTGTCCTTTTCAACGCCCATGGGGGAGATTTTGGTCACTTTGCCATTGAAGACTCGGTCGCGGAAGCTCTCGACCTTGATGCGAGCGGGCTGGCCGAGGTAGACGTGGGCGATGTCGGCTTCGTCGACTTTGCCCTGCACATAGACTTCGTTGACGTCGCCCTCGGTCATGACCAGCGTGGCCGTGGAGCCAAGGACGAGGATGGAGCTGACCGCGTCGCCGATTTCGACATCGCGGGAGAGGATCACGCCGTCCATGGGAGCAACGATGGTGGTGTAACTGAGCTGTTCTTCAAGCTGCTTAAGGCTGGCCTGGCTCTGCGCAACCTGGGCCTTGGCCTGGCGCAGCTTGGCGGTGTCGACGCCGATCTGCGCCTTGGAAGAGTCGCGCCGGGTGAGCGCGGCAAGGTAGTCCTTGTTGGCGTCGTTGAGCGCCTGCTGGCTGACGATGCCGTCTTTGGCCATCTCCTGATTGCGGTCGAGGGTGAGTTTGTACATCGGCAGGTCGGGCGCGGCCGCGTTCACCTTGTCCTGTTCGATGTTGGCTTCGTAGGTGCCGACGTTGGCCTGCGCCGCGCCGAGTTGGGCGCGCTGCGCCTCAACCTGCGCCGAAATCTCCTGCTGGTCGAGTTGCGCCAGCTCCTGACCCTTGTGGACGACATTATTGATGTCTACGTAGAGCTTTTCAACGATGCCTGAGGCCTTGCTCTTGACTTCCACCTTGGTGATGGGCTGGATCTTTCCCGTGGCGACCACGGATTTGGCCACGTCGCCGCGGGTTACCTTGGCAATCCTGTTGGAGTCGATGGACGAGCCCTTTGCCAGGTGCGCCAGGCCCACGCCGGCACCCGCCAGAAGCACAATCAACCCAACGCTCAACCAAATCCAGAATCGCCTGCTCTTTCGTGCTGCAGCCACCGAAGCCTCCCAACGTATAAACGCAGCCGCGGTCGTCCGCGGTATTAAGAATTGATGAATTCGAAACGCTTTGAACTCAAACGATCAAGCGGATGAACCTGTTCAGTGAGACGGGTTGGTCCGGTCGCCGTCACCCAAGGTCGGGATTTCCATCCCTGAGTTCCATACGCAAGGCGGTTGTCCGTGGTTCCCAGGGGAGCAGGGGCAAAACAGCTGCGGAGAAAGGCAGGTTTAGGGTTGAATCTTGGAAAATGGCGCAGGGGCTGAAGCCCCTTCTCTCATTTTCAAGAGCTTGCGGCCCGGCTGAAGTCAGGCCCTGATACAAAGCCTGTGAGAATTACCGTTTGGGCGAGTTTTTCCGCAGCCTGTAAAGCCCGGGTCATTTGTGGGGTTCTTTCGGCACGACTGAAGTCATGCCCTGATACAAAGCGTTGGAAGAATTGCGCTGGGGTGAATTGTTCAGCAGTCAGTGGGCCCCGCGCTGATACAAGGCCAGCTGATATCTGATCCCTGACGCCTGAACCCTGATCTCCGATCTCTGAAGTGCTATTCTCACACCGAGATGCACGGTCTGCCGCTGCTCGAATTCGTCGCTGTCGCCATGCTGATTCTGGCCAACGCTTTTTTTGTGGCTGCGGAGTTCGCGCTGGTTTCAATTCGCGACACGCGCATCGAGCAGATGCTGGCTGCCGGGGTTCCGGGGGCGCGGGCGGTCCGCCGCCTGCAGCAGGATCTGGACGATTTTCTGCCCGCAGTCCAGCTCGGCGTCACGCTTTGCTCGCTGGCTCTGGGCTGGATTGGCGAACCGCTGGCCGCCAATGTTCTGCTGGGCTGGCTGGGAGTGTTGCCGCTGACCGAGCCGCATGCATTGCTTTACGCGCACATTGTGGCTGTGGTTCTGGGGTTTGCGCTGATCACCTACTTCCACGTGGTTGTGGGCGAACTGGTGCCCAAGTCTCTGGCGTTGCGGCGGGCGGAGGCGCTGGCCGTTGCTGTGGCTCCGCCGATGCTGGTGTTCATGGCCGTGGTGCGTCCCGCGGTGCGGTTTCTCAAAACTTCCGCAGCCGTGATTCTGCGGGGATTCGACATTCCGATGTCGGAACGCGCACAGGTGCATTCACCGGAGGAGCTGAAATTGATTGCCACGGCGGCGCGGCGCATGGGCGTGCTGCCCAAGTTTCAGGAGACGCTCATTCACCGGACCCTGGAACTGGATGAAGTCTCGATTCGCGAGATCATGACACCGCGGCCAAAGATTTTTTCATTGCCCTCCAACATGTTTGTGGAAGAGGCCAGCGCGAAGGTCATTGAGCGCAAGCACTCCCGCGTTCCGGTCTACGACGAGACGCGCGGACCGGAGCATATTGTGGGAGTGGTCTACTCGAAGGATCTTTCGCGGCTGATGTATGTCCGCTCGACCTCGCGGTCCGCTACTCCGTTTGTGGAGCTGAAGCTGAGCCAGGTGATGCGGGATGTGCTGGTGGTTCCGGAGACGCGGTCGGTGCTGGACCTGATTCGCGACTTTCAGCAACGGCGGAGGCATCTGGCGATCGTGGTCGACGAGTATGGGTCGACCGTGGGGCTGGTGACCTCGGAAGACGCCATTGAGCAACTGACGGGCGAACTGGAAGACGAGTTCGATTCGCCCACAGTGCCTGTGCTGACCACTGCGAGCGGCGCGCTGCTGATGGATGGCGGCGTGAACCTGCGCGACCTGGAGACGCAGATGCAATGGAGCCTGCCGCGCGAAGGCGGTGTGGAGACGCTGGCCGGATTTGTGCTGATGCGGCTGGGGCATATTCCCGAGGCTGGAGAAGGCGTTGTCTTCGAGGGCAGGCGACTGACCGTGGTGGCGATGGATGGGCGGCGGATCGCCAAGATTCGCGTGGAGCCGGTGGAAGAGGACCTGCCAGCCGCAAAGGATAAAGAGTAAGAGCGCCGACCCTCTCAGCAAGCTCTGGTCGTCACAAAGCAAAGACTGCCGATAAGAGTAGAATGGCGGGCCGAGGGCACGCATGAGCGGCTCATGGTCTGAAAAGAAGCTCAGCGGCTTGATGGCATCACACCGGAGAACGACTCATGAAAGACAAGGCCAAGAAGAAACATTCGCGCGTTGAGGAGAATGAAAAAGGGCTCACCGGGAAACATCTCAGCGGCAAACCTGCTGCCGTGGCAGGGCAGGCGCCCGATTGCGCGCAGGGGATGCAGCTGGGCAAAGACTGCGACTACGAGCGCGAACTGCGTCGTCTGCAGGTGGAGCTGGTGAAGCTCCAGGAGTGGGTTCGCCACGATAAGCTGCGCGTGGTGGTGCTGTTTGAAGGGCGCGACGCGGCAGGGAAGGGCGGAGCCATCAAGCGCATTACCGAATCGCTGAACCCGCGCATCTGCCGGGTGGTGGCATTGGGCACGCCGACCGAGCGGGAGAAGACGCAGTGGTACTTCCAGCGTTATGTGGAGCATTTGCCGGCGGCGGGGGAGATGGTGCTGTTCGATCGCAGTTGGTATAACCGCGCCGGCGTGGAGCGGGTGATGGGTTTCTGCACAGAGGCGGAATACCAGGAGTTCATGCATAGCTGTCCGGAGTTTGAGCGGATGCTGGTGCGGTCAGGAATCGTGCTGATCAAGTACTGGTTCAGCGTGAGCGACGAGGAGCAGGAGCACCGCTTTCAGGACCGCATGAGCAAGCCGACCAAGCGCTGGAAGCTGAGCCCGATGGACCTGGAATCGCGCAAGCACTGGGCGGATTACTCGCGCGCGAAAGACGAGATGTTTGCGGTGACCGACATCAAGCAGGCGCCATGGTTTGTGGTGAATGCGGAAGACAAGAAAAGAGCGCGGCTGAATGTGATCCGGCATCTGCTGTCGATGATCCCGTATCACGACCTGACTCCGGAGCCGCTGGCGCTGCCGGCGCTGAACAAGTCGAAGTATGTGAGGCCGCCGATGAGCGAGCAGAATTTCATTCCGGAGGTTTATCGGTAGGAGCGGTTATTGTTTCTCGAGTTCCTTCAAAAAACGCCCGGAAGAACAAAAGCAGATCCTTCGACTCACCACCCCCGAACTGAAAAACGTTCGGGGCCCCTTTCGCTCAGGATGACAGCTTCTGTTTTGCTATGAACTTTATAGATGGAACACTTGTCGGCTCGTCTGCGCTGACTTGCCGACCTGCTGATTTATCGTTGTCACTAGCCCATGAAGTCGATTCTTACCCGCCTCGCGCTTACGATTCCGGTTGTCTGGCTGGTGGTTTCGCTGGTCTTTCTGCTGATTCACCTGGTGCCGGGCGATCCTATTTTGCAGATGCTGGGCGATGGCGCGACGCCGGCTGATTTGACGGCTCTGCGGCATCAGTACGGGCTGGACCAGCCGCTTTGGAGGCAGTATCTGCACTACTGGAACGGCGTGGTGCACGGCGACCTGGGCAGCTCGATCCGGCTGCATGACACGGTGGCGCACCTGATTTCGGCGCGGTATCCCTACACGATGGCGCTTACGCTGACTGCGCTTGGTTTGGGGCTGGCGCTGGCGCTGCCGGCGGGGATTCTGGCGGCGGTGCGGCGCGGGCGATGGCTGGACCAGGCGCTTTCCGTGGTGAGCCTGACCGGGCTGTCTGTTCCGGGGCTGGTGCTGGGGCCGGTGCTGATTCTGGTCTTCTCGATTCTGCTTGGGTGGCTGCCGGTTTCAGGCGCGAATGCGGGCGGCGGGCGGTCGATCGACTGGCATTACCTGGTGCTGCCCTCGATTGCGATGGGCGCGTCGCTGGCGGCGATTCTGACGCGCATGGTGCGCACGGCGATGCTGGAGGAACTGGGCCAGGACTATATTCGCACGGCGCGGGCCAAGGGGTTGAGCGAGACTGCGGTGGTGTGGCAGCACGCGCTGCCCAATGCGCTGGTTCCGATTGTGACGGTGGTGGGGTTGCAGTTTGGCGCGCTGCTGGCTGGGGCGATTGTTACGGAGACCATTTTCAGCTGGCCGGGGCTGGGGCGGCTGACGGTGAGTGCGATTTCAAATCGCGACTACGCGCTGGTGCAAGGGTGCCTGCTGTCGATTGGGTTGACGTACGTGCTGGTGAACCTGCTGACGGACGTGGTGAACCGGTGGGTGAATCCGCGGATGCGGTAAGAAGGGAAGTGGCCGAACAGTAGATATAGATAAATTAATTTAGTTAATAGGTATCCAATTAAAGTAATTAATTATGATAAAATCGTGCTATGGATCGTCGAAACAACCCGTATGCGCCCGGAGCCGGGCTGCAGCCGCCAGAACTAGCAGGGCGCGACCGGCTGCTTGAAGAGGCAACCATCGATATGGACCGTGTGCTTGACTCTCGGCCCACTAAAGGGATGATGCTGTTGGGGTTGCGCGGGGTTGGGAAAACAGTTTTGCTTAATCGATTGCACGGTATGGCCGAGGACAAAGGATTCCGGACGGCGAAGGTGGAGGCTCCGGAAGGCGGAATGCTGCCTCAACTGCTGGCGCCTGAGTTGCGTCAGGTTCTCTATAGTCTCGACCTGAGGGCCGGGACGGGGCAATTGGTGCGCCGAGCATCCACTGTTTTGCGGAATTTCGTGTCGGTATTCAAGGTCAAGATCGGAGAGATTGAGCTTGGTATTGAGCCAGCCAATGGGATCGCCGATACCGGGAATCTTGAACAGGATCTGCCCGATTTGATGGTTGCGGTTTGCGAAGCTGCGAAGGAGCGCGGCGTAGCGCTCGGCATTTTTCTGGATGAGGTACAGTATCTTTCTTCGGAGGAGCTCGCATCACTGATTGTCGCTTGCCACGAGGTTGCGCAGCGTAATCTTCCCATGTTCTTTGTTGGAGCGGGCTTGCCTCAAATTGCTGCCCTCGCCGGCAATGCGAAGTCCTATGCTGAGCGTCTTTTCACCTATCCTGTTGTGGGGCAACTGGAAGCTATCGCGGCTCGCACGGCGCTCGTGAATCCGGCAAGGAACGAAGCTGTAGCCTTCGAAGACGGCGCCGTCGACGAAATACTCCGAGTGACAGAGCGGTATCCGTACTTCATCCAGGAATGGGGTTTTCACGTTTGGAATTCGGCGCCGGCGAGCCCAATCCGGCGTGTAGATGTCGAACGGGCAACGCCGGGGGTGATTTCCCATCTCGATGCCAATTTCTTTCGAGTTCGTTTTGACCGTCTTACGCCTCTCCAGCAAAAATACCTGCGAGCGATGGCGGAGTTGGGCTCAGGTCCCTACCAAACCGGCGACATTGCCGCAACCCTTGGCGTCGAAGCCGCCTCGGTTGCGACGGTGCGCCAGCAACTGATCAACAAGGGCATGGTATGGAGCCAGCGCCACGGCGAGACGGCGTTTACAGTGCCACTGTTCGATGAATTCATGAAGCGGCAAATGCCGAAGCTGGAGAAGCACGAGCCCAAGAGACGACCTCTGCGAGGAAGAGCGGAAGCGGGCAAGTGAACCGCCTTCACTGGCCGTCAAGGTGCACGATCCGCGCCGCGAACTCGCCGTGGTTGCTAACGGTGAGCCGGTTTCACCAGCTCCACGTGTAGCCGATGCCGGTGGTGGTGTACCACGGGACGGTCGGAATCTTGTCGTAGCTCTCTTGAATCCAGAGGGCGTTGTGGTCGTTGAAATGGATCACGGCGCCGAGCGCTTCGCCGTCGTAGAAGCGGTTTTCAACGTGGGCGTAGCCGGTGAGACTGGTGAGTCCGGCCTGGATCCATGTGTACCCGGTGACGACTTTTGTTTTCGGCAGGTTGAAGTTTTTCATGATGCCGAGCGCTTCGGTGTGCGATCCGAAGTTGGTGTGGAAGAAGCCGTGGGAGCCTGCGTTTTCGTAGGTATAGGCGAAGGTCACTTCGTCGCCGATGGGGTCTTTTTTAAGGAAGCCGAAGGTGTGGCCGATGCCGATGTTCAGGTTGGCCCTTGGAACCAGACCGGGCCGGTCGAAGTCCGATCCGGGCATGATGAAGAAGTCGGTTGAGGTGCCGGCGCTCGCTGTGGCTGGTTGAGTTTCCGCGGGCGGCGTCTGTGCGGAAACGGTGCTTCCGATTAGTAAGACGAGGGCGGAAGTGAAGAGACCTCTGCGCAGGATCGAAGTTGCGATCATTTTTGGTGCCTCATGGAAGAGAAGTCGATTGGTCACAGGGCCGCTCAGGAAGCGGGTTGCGATGAGGTGATTCGAACAGCTTATTTGTAAAGGGGGTCTAAAGGAGGTATTGGGCTTTGCATGAGGCGCAGAGAGCCATGCTCGCAGAGTTACTCAGCGGCACTCAACAGGACGATCTTCGCATCGAACTCGCCTGCGTCGGTGACGGTGAGCAGGGCGATGGTGATGGGAAGCTGAAAGCGGCGTGGGCCGCAACTGCCGGGGTTTAGGTAGAGCACGCCTTTTCTCGTATAGAAGTTGGGGACGTGGGTGTGGCCGGAGAGGACGGCGGCGAATTTTCCCGCGGCGGGGTCGAGGTGAAGCGTGTTCAGGTCGTGAAGCATGTAGACGTAGCGGTCGGCTATTAAGGCCACTTCAGTTTCGGGCAGCTCGCTGCATGGGCCTTCGCGGTCGACGTTGCCGCGGATGGCGGTGACTGGGGCGATCTTTTCGAGTTCGCTGAGGATGGAGAATTTGCCCACGTCGCCGAGGTGGAGGATGCGCTCGACGCCGGCGAGGGCGGGGAAGACTTCGGGGCGGAGCAGGCCGTGGGTGTCGCTGATAACGCCGATTTTCATATCTTCCTCTCAGGCAAGATACGGGTCTCGCATGTGTCTCAAGGTTCCGGGTT
>Ga0302270_10006005_pt1 | contig 10916 bp, 6 predicted proteins | sample III_Bog_E2_3_FD_198773 | JGI IMG/M metagenome (GOLD analysis project Ga0302270, IMG submission 198773) | Peat permafrost microbial communities from Stordalen Mire near Abisko, Sweden - III_Bog_E2_3 | ecosystem: Environmental > Terrestrial > Soil > Wetlands > Peat | place: Sweden: Abisko...
GTCGCAATCTGCGCATGCAACAAATCACGCCGCCGTCGACGTGCTCGGCAATATCGCGCCGCCAAAAGGACTGCTCGCTATGTGTTCATGAATAATCCGGGCTAGAACTTAGCCTCGAATGCGCGGAAGCGGCGTTCCAGCTCCCATTGGGCGGCGGCCTTTTCGCTGCTGTCGAGAAAAGTCTTGCAGGCGGAGGTGGGTTTGGCCTGGCCGAGGGGCTGGGCTTTGCAAGCGGCTGCCGGGGCGGTGAAGGCGTCCGGGGCGGCCCAGAGGCTTTCGCCGGGCAGAAAGCTGTGCTCCATGCCGGTGCGGGCCAGTTGCTTCAGATCCGGGTAGGCGAGGTGGTAGTCCAGGGCGGCGCGGACGTATTCGCGGGTCAGATCGATGCGGCTGACGCCTTCATCGTCGGTGGAGAGCGCGACGGGGACGTGGGCGGCGCGATAGAGGGCGAAGGGGTGGTCTGCGCCCTTGATTCCCAGAATGCCTTCGTTCGAGCTGAGGTTGATCTCGACCATGACGTGCTTGTCGGCCATTTCCTTGAGCAGGCCGGCGGCGTCGTCTTCGTAGAGGATGTCGACGCCGTGGCCGATGCGCTCGGCGTGGCCCAGCTCGACGGCCTGGCGGACGTGGAAGCGAAGGCCCTCGGGCGGCACCAGGCCGGGAGCGAGTTCGCCGGCGTGCAGGCTGATGTGGACGCGGGGATACGCGCTGTGCAGGTACTCCAGCATCTTCATCTGCAGGGTGTAGTCGCGCATGGAGAGGAATCCGTCCTCGGGCATGACGAAATTGATGCCCAGGAAGCCCGGCTCGTGGGCGTCCATGGTCTGCTGGACGGTCTCGAAGCCCAGGAGCGCCTGGGCGAAGACCTGTTCGGGCGGATTGCCGCGCAGGACCTGGTAAATGTAGCGAATCTGGACCTGGCAGGCGGGAGCGGCCTGGGCTGTGCCGCAGTGTTCGATGTCGCGGCGCAGGGCCTCGGCGGCGCGCACGTCCTCGCGGTCCACGAAGACCTCGTCGCGCAGCCCGACCGCGAACAGGGTCTTGCGGTACTGGGCAAAGTCCGGTGGGGCGGAACCCTGGACGAGGGGGTTATCGTGGCCGAGTTCGGCGGCACGAGAAAAGATGGGCGTCTCCATCAGCTCGAGGTACTGCTGATTCTGCCGGGCGGCGCGGCTGGCCACCTCGTCGACCCATTCGCCGATGTGCTTTTTTCCCAGGCCGCCAAAGCGGGCGAAGGTGGAAAAGAACTGATCGTGTCCGCTGAAGCCGGGGGTGGGGACAAAGCTGCGCATGGAGAAGGAGTTGACCAGGCGGTCGTAGAGGTCCTGGTTGGCCGGGGCTTGAGCGGCCGGAACCAGCGGCGCGGCGCAGGGGGGCTTGGCGAAGCTGAGAGCCGCCGGGTCCACGCACAGGCCGTCTTCGCCGGCGTCGCGGATGAAGCTCTCGGCATAGATGGCGCCGGAGAGGTGAACGTGGAGGTCGGCGCCCTTGGGGAACTGGGCGAGGAAGGCGTTGAGGGCCAGCGGCCCGTCGTGCGCGGCGGCCTGGTAGGCGCGCGCGGCGCGGGTTTCCGGCTCGGCGGCGCGCGGAGCGGGCGTCTGGGCGAGGGCGGTGGCGGCGAGGAAGAAGCAGGCGAGAAGTCGAACCGGGCGGACCATGATGCCTTCCAGTGTAGAGCAGGGCATGGAGTTTTTGGGACCTGGAAATTTGCGCCCTCGGAGCGCCGGGAGAAAGCCGTTTCCGAGCCAGGCAAAGACCGCATGGAGCGGCTGAAGGGTCAGGCCGGCGAGCCAGGCGGCGAAGCTTCTTTTCAGTGGCGCCCGATTTCCCGAAAGACACGGGGTCATTCCCGAAGCGGTCAAATGGCGCATCCTGACGCTTGCGGAATAGGAGGCGGCATGGTATCGCCGGTACAATAAAGACCCGAACAGTTTTCCACCATGAAGAGATTGATTCTAGCCTCGGCGGTCATTCTCGGATGGGCCGCGGCGGCTTTGGGCGCGGAGCCCGGCATGCTCATCTCCCTGCGCGCCGTCCACATGTTGAACAATGAGCAGGCAAGCCGTGCGACTCCCGTAGCGTTCGAGGCTACGGTGACCTACTACAACCCCGGCGATGTGGACCTCTTTGTGGAGGACGGCGGCGAGGCCGTCTATGTGGAGACCGCGACGAACGCCCATCTGTCCCCTGGCGACAGGGTCGAGGTCAAGGGACGAGTGCGCGCCAGCTTCCGTCCGGAAGTGCTGGCCGAGAGTGTGACGGTGACAGGCCATGGGAGCTTGCCCCGTCCGCTGGCAGCCGACTTTGGTCAACTCATCCGGGCCGAGCGCGACTGCCAACTGGTGACCGTCCGCGGCGTGGTCCGCAGCGCCGACATGGTGGTCAACCAGGCCCTGCACAGCATGTACCTGCACCTGCTGATGGACGGTGGTTCGATTGACGCGTCGGTCACCGGCAACGATACGGCCGGGCTGGCGAAGCTGCTGGACGCCGAGGTTGAGGTGACCGGCGTGGCCGCGGGAAGGTTCGACAGCAAGAATCAGTTGACCGGAATCCTGCTGGAAGTTTCCACCGTGGCCAACGTCAAGCTGCTGAAGCAGAACAAAGCTGCCCCGGAAATGCTGCCCGTGACCCCCATGGACGAGGTTCTGGCTGGCTACCATGTGCTGGACCAGAGGCGCAGGACCAGGGTGCGGGGGACGATCACCTATTTTGAGCCGGGTTCGGCGATGGTGCTGCAGAGCGGCGCCAAGAGCATCTGGATCATGACCCAGTCCACGACGCCGGTCCATGTGGGCAACCTGGCCGACGCGACAGGCTTCCCGGAGATCAGCGGGGGGCTTCTGGCGCTATCGGAAGGCCAGATCAGGGAAGACGGGGAGGTTTCGCCGATCGTGCCGCGGCCGGTCACGGAGCCGGATCTGGCCTCGGGGGTCTACGCATTCGATCTAGTCTCCACCGAAGGGCAGGTATTGACCTCATTGCGTCAGGCCTCTCAGGACGAGTACCTGCTGGTGGCCAATGGACACCTATTCTCCGCGATTTACCACCACCCGGATGAGGCGGATGGGGTGCGGCTTCCGGCCATGAAGGCGATTGCGGCCGGCTCCCTGGTTCGGGTGACAGGCATCGGCATGGTGACCTACGGCTCCAATCCCTTCAAGGGCCCGGTGTCGTTCAGTTTGCTGCTGCGCTCCTACGGCGACATCGTGGTGGTTGAAAAGCCCTCGTGGCTGACGGTCCGGAACCTGACCGGCGTGGTGAGCGTGCTGGTGGCGCTGGTGATCGCCTTCGGGGTGCGGCAGTGGATTCTGGAGCGCAAGGTCCACGGGCAGACCATTGCGCTGGCGGGGCGCATTGAGGCCAAAGCCGCGCTGGAGCGGCGCATGGCGCTGTTGGAACAGCGCCGCAGCCGCATCCTGGAAGACATCAACGGATCGCGCCCGCTGGCGGAGATCATCGAGCAGATTACGGGGCTGGTGGCCTTTACCCTGAACGGCGCCGTGAGCTGGTGCGAGATTGCCGATGGGGCCAGGCTGGGAGCTTCGTGGAACGAGGCGCTGGGCCGGCGCATCTTGCGCCAGGACATCGTGTCCCACTCCGGGCAGGCGCTGGGCGTGCTCTTTGCCGCCCTCGATGAGGCGGACCCGGGCGACGAGGAGGAAGTCGAGGCCCTGGCCATGGGAGCGCGGCTGGCCTTGCTGGCCATCGAGACGCGGCGCATCTACTCCGATCTGCTCTACCGCTCGGAGTTCGATCAGCTTACCGACATCCACAATCGCTTTTCGCTGGACAAGGAGCTGCAGCGGTGCATTGAAGAGGCGCGCCAGCAGGCGGGAATCTTCGGGTTGATTTACATCGACCTGGACAGGTTCAAGCAGGTGAACGATGTGTATGGACACCACGTCGGCGATCTTTACCTCCGGGAGGCCGCGCGTCGGATGAAGGCGCAGCTCCGCGCCATCGACATCCTGGCCCGGCTGGGGGGCGACGAGTTTGCCGCGCTGCTGCCGGCGGTGCGACGCCGCGCCGACGCCGTGGAAGTGGCGCAACGGCTGGAGCGCAGCTTCGATGAGCCGTTTGTGCTGGATGGGTTCACGCTGTCGGGCTCGGCCAGTGTTGGCATCGCCCTCTATCCGGAGGACGGCGCCAGCAAGGACAAGCTGTTCACCGCCGCCGACGCGGCCATGTACCTGGCCAAAGAAGCCAAACTTGGGAACTGAGGCGAGGGGCTGCGCCCCGCGCCCGGCAACTGCGCGGCGAGGCGGGGCGCGTGGACGGCTTGCCGCCGCTCGATCCGCGCGACCCAGGCAGGGACAGGCAGGCCGGGTATCCCGTTTTGATAGCGCGGTTTGAAGCATTCCCGAAACGGGCGGACCTCGCCACTTTTGCGCCCTTGGGCTGTTTTGACCAGCCATTCATGCCCATGGATGGCGCATACTTTTTCCATTCCCATGCACTGTTTAGTTCGCGAACCGGGCCCGACTGTGTGAGAATATGAGTAACATTACTCTAGGCACAGGTCGCGGTTACCTTTGGCGACCTGAGGTCTGGCGTCCCCAGCCGCTCGAACGAGTCTGCGCGGGGAAGGTTTTTACTTGCAAGCTGTTGCCCAGCAAGCCAAGGGCAAGAAAACACAAAATCTGGATTGTTGTACGGAGTTTTTCATGAGCCGGATTGCCTGCCCCGTCGTTCTTGCTGAGACTGAATTCGGCATTCTGCCGACAGAAGCCGATATGTCGATCAAGCGCGCATCTGAAGGAAACCATGGTCGCGCCGGCAACTGCCCCCTGTTGGGGACGCGGACGGCGCTGCGGAATCGAATCGGTTTGCCGATTCTGGCGGCTGTGCTGCTGGCCGGGGTGAGCGCGCAGGCGCAGAGCACTTTCAAAGCGCAGGCCGTGGGGACGGCGTCGGCCGCGCAGGCGGTTACCGTGAAGGCGACGGCCGCGGGCGCGGTGGCCACGGTGAAGGTGCTGACGCTGGGAGCGCCGGGCCTGGATTTCGCGGGAATCTCCGGCGAGTCAACCTGTCCGACGGCCAGCTTTTCGGCGAGCGGAGGCGGCAGTTGCACCGAGTCGGTGACCTTCACGCCCGCCTATCCAGGGCCTCGCGCCGGGGCGGTGGTTCTTTTTGACGGCAGCGGCGATGTTCTGGGCATGGCGTATCTTTCCGGCGCGGGCACGGGCGGCCTGGGCGTGTTGACTCCGGGCAACGCGGTTGCGGTGGCCGGTGAATATCGCAATTGGACCTCGACCAAGAATGGAGTGCTGGCCACCGCGGCGAATCTTGACCAGCCCTCCACGGTGGCTTTTGACGGCGCCGGCAACATGTACATTGCCGACAGCTCCCATAACGAGATTCGCAAGGTGACGGCACCGGCTCCTCCGGCGGTGGCCGGCATCATCTCGGTTCTGGCCGGCACCGGCGACCCGGCCTATACGGGTGACGGGGGATCGGCGCCGCTTGCGACCTTGAGCAATCCCTCCGGCGTGGCTGTGGATGGGGCGGGCAATGTGTACATTGCCGACACGGGCAACGATGCGATCCGCAAGATCGCGGCGGCCACCGGCATCATCACCACCGTGGCCGGACCGGGCACACCGGGAACCCTGGGGGACGGCGGACCGGCGACCGCGGCCTATCTCAACGCGCCGCAGGGCGTCACCGTCGATGGCCAGGGAAACCTGTTCATCGCCGATACCAATAACCAGCTCGTCCGCAGGGTGGACGCCTCGACCGGCATCATCACCACCGTGGCCGGCAACGGCGATCCGAGCGGAAAAGGGGACGGCAAGGGGACCTACTCGGGAGACGGAAAGCCGGCCATCGACGCCGGAATCAGCCTCCCCTACTCGGTTGCGTTCGACACGGCCGGGAATATGTACATTCCAGACTCGGCCAACCATCGCATTCGCAAGGTCACGGCCGTCAACGGAGCCATTACCTCGGCCAGCATCATCAGTACGATTGCCGGAACCGGCGCGCCGGGATTTTCAGGCGATGGTGGCCCGGCGACAGCGGCGGTTTTGAATACTCCCTCCGGCGTTGCCGTCGATCCTGCCGGGAATCTCTATATTGCCGACACGCAGAATAGCCGCATCCGCAAGGTGAACCTCACGAGCGGTGACATTGCCACACTGACCGCGAATGGCAGCACTTACATCAACCCGGGCGGCAGCCTGGAATCGGTGCAAGTCTACGCGCCTGTGGGCCTGTTCCTGGACGGCGCGGGCAATCTTTACTTTGCCGACTACTTCTACATGCTGGTCCAGAAGATCGAGAGCAACACGGCGATTCTGAATTTCACCAAAACGCCCGTCCAGGCGGGGGATAAATCCCTCCCCCAGACGCAGACGGTGGAGAACGACGGCAACGCCGCGCTGGATCTGACCGCCATTACGCCGGACGCCAACACCGCAATCGACGCGGGGTCGACGAGCTGCAACCTCGGTGGCACGCTGGCTGTGGATGAGGATTGCAATGTGGGTGTGATCTTCGCGCCCGTCCTGGCGCTGGTCTTCCCCTCCGGCACTACGTCGGAACAAGTGAACGCCAATGTGGAGGTTTCCGGCAATACGGTGAACTTCCCCGCCAACACCCTGAATTTTCCGCTGGACATCGTAGCGGCCGGGATTGCAACCGCCGTCGATTCAACCACGGTCAACCTCATATCGAGCCTCAACCCATCCAGCTTTGGGCAGAGCATCACCTTCACGGCAACCGTGACCGCCGGCGTTGGCGCCGGAACTCCCGCCGGGACCGTCGCCTTCACCAACGGCGCAACATCGCTCGGCGCGCCGGTGACATTGAACGCGAATGGCGTGGCGGCGCTGAGCAGCCTGGCCTTGCCCGTGGGAGCCAACACGATCACGGCGACCTATACCCCTGCCGCAAACTCGGTATTTTTACCCAGTTCCACCACTCTGGTACAGAATGTAGATGAACTGACGGCCACCGGCCTGACCTCCAGCGTGAATCCATCGGCGCTTGGAGCCAGCGTGGTCCCGGACGGCAGCGTGACCTTCTACGACGGCGCGACGGTGCTGACCAACATTCCGCTCACCGGCGCGACGGCGGTTTATTCCACCTCGGCGCTGGCCGAGGGGCTGCACGCCATCTCCGCATCGTATGGCGGAGATGCGGCCAATGGCATTGCGGCGAGCACGTCCCCGGTGGTGAACCAGGATGTGCAGGCGACCTCGGCGACCGTGGTGACCTCGAGTCTGAATCCCTCGACGTATGGGCTCTCCGTGACCTTTACCGCAACGGTTGCCGCCAAGGGCACGATCGCGCCGACCGGGGTGGTGAACTTCCTCGACGGTGGCAAGCAGATCGGCTCGACGAACCTGGCTGGGGCAGCCGGGCAGGCCACATTCGCGACCTCCTCGCTGGCTGTCGGCTCGCACACCATCACCGTGGTCTACATGGGGGACTCGAACAACGGCGGGTCCACCTCCGCGCCCATCACCGAGACGGTGAGCCAGGCGCAGACTCTGACCACCGTGAACGCGGTTCCCAGCCCGGGGATCGCCGGAGCGCCGGTCGCCATCACGGCGACGGTCAAGGTGCAGGTGGGCTCGGCCGCGACCACCGGCACGGTGACCTTTACGAATGGAACCACCACCCTGGGCAGCGCGAGTCTGGGAGGCGGCGGGACAGCCACCATCAACCCCATGCTCGCGCCCGGCAATTATTCGATTGTCGCGACCTACGGGGGCGACACCAACGGCAGCGGTAGCGCGTCCACGCCGCTGGCGCTCACCGTGAATATTGCCACCACTTCAACCACCGTGAGCGGCACGCCGAATCCCGCGCTGGTGCAGGCTACGGTGACCTTTACCGCAACCGTGACCGGCAATGGCGGAACCCCGACGGGCACCGTCAAATTCCTTTCCGACGGCGTTTCGATGGGTTCCGCGGCCCTGAATGGGAAGGGCGTGGCCACCTTCACCTACTCCGCTCTGGCGGCCGGAACGCACTCCATCACGGCCAGCTATGCTGGGGACGCCAACGACGCGGCCAGCACCTCGGCGGCGTTTTCAGAGACCGTGGGAACCATTGCGACGGTGACCGACCTGGGCGCCTCGACAACCACCGGCACCAGCCCGCAGGTGATTCTGGTGGCCACGGTGGTGGGCGCCTCGGGCCCCACGCCCACCGGAACGGTCACGTTCTACAACGGGGCGACCGAAGTGGGCGCCTCGGCGGTGGATTCGAGCGGGGTCGCGACCCTGGTCCCCAATCTGCCCGCCGGCAATTACAGCCTGGTGGCCAAATATAGCGGAGATGCGCTGCACACCCCGTCCACCTCGAACGCGGTGACCATCTCCAGCATTCCCATGGGCTTCAACCTGGCCGTGACTCCGCCCACGGTGACCATGGCGACCACCCAGAACGCCATTGTGAGCGTGGCGCTGACCTCGACCAACGGCTTCACCGACAAAATCGGCCTCGGCTGCGCATCGCTTCCGGCCGGGGTCACGTGCCACTTCTCGACGCCGGCGATCGTTCTTCCCGCCAACGGCGCGGAGAAGGTGCAGTTGACCATCGACACCAACAATCCGCTGGGCGGGGGTTCGACGGCCATGAATTCGCACCCCGGGAGCCGCGGTCTTTCCACGGCTGGCCTGTTCCTGCCTCTGAGCGTGTTGTTCGGCTGCATCTTCTGGCGCTTCAGGAGGCGGTATCCGGTGGGCTTGACGTCGGCGTTGCTTCTGCTGCTGTCTGGCGCCGCGATGCTGGTGACGGGTTGCTCGGGAATCAGCCAGGGCAGCGCCGCGCCGGGTACTTACGTGATCCAGGTCACCGGGGTCGGCACCGGCAGCGACATCACGCACTATCAGAATGTTACGCTGGCCATCACCAAGTAGAGCGAATTCATGAAGCAGTCGGCAGGAGAGAGATGAAGAGCTTTCATTATTTCGTTCGGGTGGTTGTTGTGGCCGTTCTTCTGGCCTTGCCGCTGGGCACGGCGCGCATCGCGTCTGCCCAGGCGGTGCAGTCGGCGGATGCGGGCGGCCTGTTGCTTTCCGTGGGCGGCACGGCTTCGGGCTATTACGTCCAATACGGTGAGACGAAGCTGCTGGGCGTGTCGGCCTTTGTGGACGCCGACACGCGGCGTCACTTCGGCGTCGAAGGCGAGGCGCGCTGGCTCCAGTTTCACCAGACCAACGACCTGCACTATGCGACCTATATGGCCGGACCTCGCTATTACCGGGAGATCGGCCGCTTCCAGCCGTACGTGAAGGCGCTGGCCGGGGTGGGGGAGTTCAACTTCCCGTACAACTACGCCACGGGAAGCTACCTGGTGGTTGCGCCGGGCGGGGGGCTGGATTACCGCATCAACCGCCTGATCCGGATCAGGGTCGCGGACTTTGAATACCAGCTTTGGCCGCAGTTCACCTACGGCTCGATGTCTTCCTTCGGCGTGAGCACGGGCATCCGGGTGCGCATCTTCTGATTTTCGGCTCCGGTGCGGCCCGGCGCTGCTCGACGCCATGCGGAGAGTCCGGGCCGGCGGCGGGGCCAGAGCACCGCACTAAAGGATCGCTTCCGTTTCGACGCCGCTAGAACGGCTCCACAATTCCCATGCCCTTCGTGGGGCTGCGAAGGGTGCCTTTTTCTTGATGAAAAAGGCATTTGAGAGCGGTGGCTTCTGAGTACAGCAATTGTGGAACCGCTGTAGGCATGGAGACTGACAGGCGGGTGTTCGTCCGGGACAGAAGGCCCAGGGGTCCAAGGACAAACCCGGCGATGAGCCGCGGCATGCGGCGAAAGTCCTCGGCCAGCGAGCGGCCTTGACAGCCGGTGAGGAACGCGCCGCGGCGCATTACATCGAGATGGAAGAGGGCCGAGACGGCCGCGAAAACGCTCACTGCCAGCGTGGCTCTCAGGGGTGCGGCTGCTCCGGCGGCGCGATGGGCGAGCCAATCCAAAAGCTGCGCCAGCAAGGGTACGCCGAGGACTACGGCAGCATTGCCGAGCAGCCGCGAGCGAAACCCAAGGGCTCTCTGTTGCAAGCCGGCATAGAAGCCGGCGGTGACACTCACGTAGGCTACTTCGACCAGAACGATGGCCAGACCGCCCCTCAGGCCGGCTCGCGCCATGGCGGCAAGGTACACCCCCGAACGCGCGGTTGCGCTGAGCAAAGCACACTTCCAGTTCCAACAGGCGAGCGTCTGCCGGAGTAGAGGGCCACGGCTAACGGAGGTCATGCCTTGATCGTGAGCCAAAGGCTGCGAACGGAGCGTCAAAGGAGGGTTACAGCGAGATGGAGATTGGCCGCGTACCGCATTCAGGGAGATTTGCCCTGAGTGTGATTCATGTCACGGAGACTCAGCGCCGGTCTGGGTAGCCTCAGAGAGAAGGCGCATGCACCAAGAGCGCCACTTTATCGAGGAGTGTCATCATGGCTTACGTTATTACCGATGCCTGTACCAAGGATTTTGTCTGCGTAGCGGAGTGCGCCACCGCCGCCATTGCGCCCGCGGTCGGCGATGCGGCGGCGGGAACCGTATCTCAGCTGTATATCAACCCCGACGAATGCATCGATTGCGGCAACTGCGCATCCATCTGCGCTCAGGGCGCGATCTTCTCGCTGGACGAGCTGCCGGCGGATAAAGCGCACTTTGCCGAGAAGAACCAGGCCTACTTCAACTAGAGCATTTCCCCTTCAAAAGTTGAGCTTGCATCCGCGCGCAAGGCGGCTGTTTCCCCAGGGAAAAGCCGCCCTGCCTGAGCTGTGCCGGGGCGCGATCACGCTGTAACTGGCTCTAATTGAGCCCGCCGCCGGTAGGCCCGGAGGCCGGGCCTTGTGGCGCGCTTTGAACCGTGGGCGCTTGCGTCGGCTGAGGTCCCAGGGGCGTGATGGGCTGGGGTTGGGTGGTTTGCAGAGTGGGCGTGCCGACGGGCGA
>Ga0302270_10006009_pt1 | contig 10909 bp, 3 predicted proteins | sample III_Bog_E2_3_FD_198773 | JGI IMG/M metagenome (GOLD analysis project Ga0302270, IMG submission 198773) | Peat permafrost microbial communities from Stordalen Mire near Abisko, Sweden - III_Bog_E2_3 | ecosystem: Environmental > Terrestrial > Soil > Wetlands > Peat | place: Sweden: Abisko...
GGATGGATGAGCGGCATGTCCTTTTTGCCGGCGTGGGTGCAGCCGCTGGCCCCCAGGCGCAATATCTTTACCGATCCGGAAATCATTCAGGCAGAAGACCTGCTGTTCACAAGGATAGCCAGCGTAATCGGATCGCACCGGCGGTTTCTTGGCTTCGATCTTGGTAACGAGTTACCGGTTTTGCAACACCTGAACAACCCGGTCACCTCTCCCGAAGCTGACGCCTGGGCGGTGCATAAGTTTGAGCTCTGCAACCGGATTGCGCCCGGCAAACTGCACGTGAATGGAGTGGATCACAAGCCGTGGTTCAGTGACTTTGGGTTTACGAGACAGAATCTGGCGACGACCGGCGGAGCCTCCATATTGCACTGCTACGGATTTTTCACTGGGGCTCTCCAGCGCTTTGGGCAAACCGGTACCGGCAGCTACCATTTGCTTGAATACATGACCGAGTTCGCCTATGCCTACCAAACCGATCTTTCCCGAAAAATATGGGTTGAGGAAGTTGGAGTGGCGGGAATTGGCACGGATTCGACGCCGGAGACGGCGATGGCCGAATACATGGACAAATTGGTTCGCAACGGAGTTTCCACCGGTAAACTCTGGGGAATTACCTGGTGGGGCTCGCACGATATTGACCGCGGAATCAAGGGATTTGCAAATCTTGAATATCCGCTTGGCCTTATTGGACAGGATAATAAGCCGAAGCCTCTGGGCAGGAAGTTCGCAGCACTAGCTGCCGAGATGCGGAAAGCTGCGCGCATGGACTCAAGGCGAGCGGTGGCTCTTGTGGTCCCCGATTACGGACTTGGCCTAAACGCTTCTGGGCCAGATTGGACCTATGGAGATAAATTCATGAAGCTGGTCGAGCAAGGAAAAACACCGGCAATTGTATTGGAGAGCCGCTCGAAAGATGAAGCCTATCTGAGTTCCCGGGGTATTAAGGAATTAGTTTGATCCCACATGCAAAGATGCTTCTCTAATTTCTGACGGAATCGAATGGCATGAGCTGTGCGTGTTGAGTTGCTGGCGGTTCTGTGTGTCGTAGATCTACCAGAACTTGCTGGCAACTATCTGCGGCGGGCCAGCATGGCCATCAATCGCTTCAGTTTCGATGACCAACTCGAAGTTATCCACTTTACCGAGACTGGCATGAATTGATTTGATAAGGCTGGGGGACGTGAGCAACTCTCCGGCGGCCTGAGACCCCTGAGACGATATGCCGGCGATAAGAATTACCGGCTCTCCCGTTAACCGATTCTTGTAACATGCGACGATCCCATAATCTCGCGTAATGTGCGCGTGGGGTGTGTATATATCGAGGGACCACGTCTTGTTGGTCGCAGTTTCAACAATCTGGCCGGTGTGCCCATCCGCGGTCACCTGGAACACGAAAGGAATATCTTTCGAAAAACGCATGGTCCAGTTATTGTCGAGTGCACCAATCAGTACCGCAGGGCCAGTACGCAATTCATCGAAGGTAATCTCGGGAGCCGAAACAAGACGATAATGAACCTCCTGCTTCTCGAGTTGGCTGGCCACCCGCGCTGCAATGTTGGCGTCTTCCATTGAAAGGGTTAGCGACACCGAAATATTCTCGCTGCTATGCGGGGTATCCTTTCCGGGCATAACAATTAAAACCTGTTCCGAATTTCCAGCGAATTTCTTCCAGAAGTCCCCAAGCGTGAAGGACGTGCGCCAGAATCGTGGAATATAGCTCCCCACAGCTACTAACAGAAGAAGACATAGGACAGCAGAAACTCTACGCCAGGTGAAGAAGGCGGGAGTGTGGTGCTCGTCGGCCTCTGGATGTTGATGGCTGGGTATAGTTTCGGACGTAAACTGCGGCGCTTCTTCGGATACTTCATCCGCAATTTTCTCGGGCAATTCTGATGATTCCAGTGCGAGATGCCCTTCGGTATGTGTTGAGGAAGCCGCTTGCCCCTCTTCCGGTGGCCAGAGCGCAACGTGTTCTGCCTCAGCTATGGTCGCGTCCGTTGCAACGGACCTGCGGAATTTCGGCAGATAGCTGCCGGGTGGCAACTCAATGCGGATTTCGTCGTTGTGACCGTCTTCGTAGTAGTACTGCGCCAGCTTTTTGCGCAGTTCCGATGCTGTAACCCGGACAATCGGGTCTGTGTTGGTATCGTAGTCCGGCTTGCGTCTGAAGACTTCGACGCCTACCGTTCGTTCTTTGGGGGGTTCTTCGCTCCACTGCTCGAGTGACTCGTTGACGATGTACTGCAGGAAAGCGGGGAGCCGTTTGCTCAGACGAAAAAGGGGATGCTTGAGTATCCGCTCCACCTGCAGGAGGATAGCGCGCCTGTCATTGGGGGCGAGTTGTTCTAAGCGACCTGTTGGCTTTGTTGCCATACGCGTCCCCCGACCAGTTGCTTCCTGATCGTTCCAGCCAGACTACCTTTCCACTCCGACTGTGACAACCACTATGCGTTCTTAGCTGTAGCCAAGCCCATATCCACAACATTAACGCTTGGGGAACGTGAGAACAGCCGTCTCAGACCTTTTTGATTTCTGACGTAGACGTATTATACAGGGAACTCCAATTAGCCTGACCGAATATAAACCATTTTGTATGAGTGTTTTGACGGGTGAGTCGCTGTGTCTCCGCTGTCCAATACCGTTAAGCACATTTACAGGGTGGTTTCTATCCAGTAGGGTGGCGGACGTTGTGAATAAGGAAAATATCTCGCTCTGTATAGCTGAAGCGAGCGATATCTGAGATCCATGAAGAATTCTGAGAGGCACACTATGACCGCAATCCGCTTCGCGTCTTCCCCCGCTCGAATTATGCAACTGTCTGTTATGGCACTACTTACATTTGGACTGGGGTGCGCAGCCCCCACCTTCTCCATAGCCCCTGGCAGTGCAGAGGTAAGCAGCATCGGGTTGCATGGCCAGGTCAAAGGGGGGCAGCAGCCGATCTACAACGCCCTTATTGGGCTGTATGCCGCTGGCACCACAGGATATGGCACTGGAGCCACAAACCTGCTCACGACCGCGGTTCATACAGGTGTTGATGGTACTTTTACGATTACCGGCGACTACAGCACCAGTACATGCACCAGTACAACCCAGCTCTATCTCACGGCGACCGGCGGCGACCCGTCCGGGAACGGCACAACCTTCAACAATAATGCCATTCAGCTGGTAGCAGCACTTGGACCCTGCTTGACGGGTGGTGTAAGTAGTCTGAATGCAGGCACCTTCATTTCTATCAACGAGGTGACCACGGTCGCGGCTGCCTACGCGCTAGGGCAGTTCTATGGCGGCTTCGGCACCACGTCTGACTCAATCGGCACCCCGTCCACTAACGTGATCGGGCTGCAGAACGCATTTGCAACGGCGCATAACCTGGCCAACGTCGGTACCGGATTCGCTACGCCAACCACGGCGGCATCGGGAACCAACTATTCCCTGTACACGGCCGACCAGCAGAAGCTGAACACGATTGCGAACATTCTCTCCGACTGCGTCAATCAGACGACCAATGGCTCGACGGTCTGCTCGAATCTCTTTTCGTATGTAACGCCAGCAGCGGGTACGGCTCCGGTCAACATCTTCCAGGCCGCTGTATACATGTCCTTGAATCCGACCAGCACGAATGGTTCGGGGTCCCAGATATCCAATCTTCTGCCGCTGCAGACGCCTTACCAGGCATTCAGCCCTGCGCTGTCGAGCGCACCGACTGACTGGACGCTGGCCATCCAATATATCCAGTACACCAGCGGCATCGCCTATGGCTCTTCCGTGGCGGTGGATGCAAATGGCGATATCTGGATGTCGAACGCTAAGACCATCGGCGGCGTAATCATGCTCAATGGCGGAACCGGCACGGTCGGCGGTACGGCTGGCGTAACCGGCGGCTTGATCGGTTTCTACACCGGTCCCACGGCGTATCCCAATATCATCTCCAACTCAACCCGTGATGTTGCCATCGATCTGAATGGCAAGGCATGGTTCGGCAACTTCGCCGGCACTGGGACAACGACTGCCAGCGGTTCCGCAAACTACTACATGTTCCGTGCCACGGGCGGCGTTGGGGTAGACGGTTACTTCAACTACATCTCCGGTGCGACGGGTCATTACAGCGTCGCTATCGATCCCTCCGGCGAGGTCTTTGGTCTGACATCAGTCGGTACCCTCGCCTACATCTCCCCAACGGCTACCAGCGGTGCCAATCTCACGCAGATTTACACCGGTAGCGGCAACAACGCCGGCCCTGGCATCGTCATTGATGCGAACCACAACGGCTACATCACTGCCACGGCTGGCCCTCTCGTTCCGTTCACTGGTCCCACGCCTGCGGCAGTTGGCACAGTCACCGCTGCTGCAACCACTGGTTTCTCCACTCCCTACGGCACTGCGCTCGACGGCAGCGGCCAGCTATGGGTTGCAAACGATCCTGCCAGTGCCTTCTTCCTCACGGTCTATAACAAGACCAACAGCACCTTCACCAACATCAGCAATTCCTGTCTGCAGAAACCCGGCTTCATCGCCTTTGACGGCAATGGAAATGCCTGGGTCACGAATCAGAATACGACAGGGACTGACTATACCGTCTGCGAGTTCAACTCCAGCGGCACCCTCATTTCCAACGCCATCGGCTTCGGGCAGCACAATGTGAATATAGGTCGCGGAGTCGCCGTCGATCCCTCCGGGAACGTCTGGCTCACCAGCTATGTCCAAAACAGCAATAACGGCATTGTCGAGCTGGTTGGCGCTGCTGCTCCGGCGGTCACGCCCATCGCGTACGCCATCAAGAACGGTAAGGTCGGAACCAGACCCTAGCCCCAGGGACGGACAAGGAGATTGCCTTGTCCTGCCAGAATTTCTTTGGAGAAGTAAATGATCTGCCTGAAAAAAATGTTCTTTGCGGTCTGCGCAGTAGCTGCGTGTCTCTTGATCGGCGCTGCTACGGCTTTTGCCGCAGTTCCACCGGTAGTGATGGCTAACCACCAGTCACTACTCTCTACTGTGCCGTTCAACTACGGTATTGCGGCCAACTCGCGCGGCGACGTCTTCTTCGCCGACCCATTCGGCGCTAAGGTGCTCAACATGCTGCCTGCTGGCAGCACAACGCCCGTTGTCTTGCTGACTGGTCTCAATGGAAGTCCGCAGTCCGTCTCAGTCGACAGCAGCGGCAATGTCTACATGCCCAACACTGTGGATGGAAAAGTTGTTCGCATTCCATTTGTTAACGGAGCATATCCCACAAACGTTGCCTACAGTACGGCGATTACCACATATTGTTCGCCTGGGCTTACTATAGACTGCCGTCTGTCTCCCTTTGGCGTGGTAACGAATAACAGTGCCAAGATTTCCATGGTGTCTGTTGATGCTGCGGGTAATTTCTACTGCGTGGATATTACTGACACCATCTCAAACGGGGCGTATGCGCGCATAGTAAAACAGACTCCCAGTGGCGTTGACAGCATCGTTGTCGACAATCTGCCTGCGACAGCCAGCGGTGCAATTGCCAGTGATGCTGCCGGCAACCTCTACTATGCGGATGGTGTTTCGCTCTACTACATTCCTGCCGGGTCGAATACGGCGAACCTGATGAATGCCTCTTCGCTGTCAAAACCCAGCGGCATCGTTCTTGATTCATTTGGCAATCTACTTGTAGCCGACACTGGGAATTCGCGTGTTGTCGTGATCCCTTTTGAAAATGGCGCTTTGAATTTTTCTGATCAGTATCTATTGGCCCCTATCTATGTGAAATACAGCATGGGCATCAATGCGCAGGGAACCATCTTCTACAACGGGAACGGCAGCACCTCAGTCAATGTGATGCAGACTTCGGTGTATGGCATGCCATCGCTGGCCGTCGGCTCCACCAGCGCAACCAGCCTCATCTATTCTTCTTTCAATGCCACAACGACGTTCTCGCAATACCTGACAAAGGGTTACGGCGCAACGATCGGCTACCTGGTCAACTCCTGCACCATCGGGACTACATATACTGCCGGTCAATCGTGCGCGTTCCTTGCCAGCATCAAGCCGACAGTTGTCGGGCCGGTCTCTGGTCTTATCGGAATGGCTGATCCCTCCGGCAATTTTCTTTCGCAGTTCACGCTCACATCCACTGGCATCGGTTCCTCTGTAGCCATTGATCCTGGTGCATCTGTTGCCATCGGTTCGGGCTTCACTGCGCCCGCGGGCGTCGCGGTTGACAATGCAGGGAATGTCTTTGTTGCGGATTCCACTGCAAACGTGGTGTATGAACTGGTTGGGGGCACCGGAACGCCTGTAGCCCTCGGCACAGGCTTGTTCAAGCCAAACGCTCTGGCGGTGGATGCCAGCGGCAACCTTTTCATTGCCGACACTGGTAATGCACGCGTAGTCGAAATTCCAGTTGTAGGCTCGACGCTTGCTCCATCGCAGCAAAAGGTCATTGCCACCGGGTTGACTGCTCCCATTGCCCTCGCCACTGGCCCCCTGGATGCGCTCTACATTGCTCAATCCGGGTCACTGGCGATCTATGGAAATCGCGGTTACTCCACACCCGCACCGGGCGCATTGATTACCAAGAACTTCCTCTCTCCTCGCGCTCTTGCGGTTGACGCATCGGGCAACATCTATATTGCCGATTCCACAACCGGTCAGATTGTGGAGATTAATTCCTACAGCTACGCGCAGCAGGTGGTTGCCTCTGGTCTTACCATGCCCACTGGCCTTGCGCTGGACGCCGCCGGTGACCTCTTCGCTATCGACAATGGCACGTCGCAGGTACTGCGCATTCCAAATATCGGTGGAACCCTCACCTTTGCGCAGGCTGTCTCGGTGGGGTCCTTTGCTTCTCCACTATCGCTTGGGATCGACATCAACGGGAACTTGTACATCACTGACCCTTCCGTGCCAGCCACCTACAAAGTGGCGCGCACCACGGCGGTGGTCAACTTTGGCAATATCTCAGAGGGCACCACAAGCCCTGCAATGTCTGGCTCCCTCATTTCCAGCGGCAATCAGACATTGACGCTGGGCACGCCACTGTTTACCGCGAGCGGCGATACGACGCACTTCAGTGTGACTTCTGCTACGACCTGCACTGCGGCGCAGACTCTGACTGCAGGCAGCAGTTGCAGTCTTACTGGCACCTTCTCACCCACTACGAAGGGAACTGTCAGTGAGCTGCTGTCACTCAATGCGTCGCCGACTGTTACAACCACGCCCTTGAATCTGACCTTTACTGGCTACGGTACCTACCAGGTAGCGACCACTCTCGTGGTTGCACCCTCTCAGGGCGGTACGCTCGCTTACGGGCAACTCGCAACCTTCACGGCAACGCTCACTCCGTCAGTGATCAATGTTGCCAATCCTACCGGCACCATCATCTTCACGATTAACGGAATCGTGCAGAAGCCGGTCACGCTGACCAATGGCACCGCCTCCATCACGACGGCTGCTTTGACCGGCGGGGTAAACAGTATCTCCGCCACATATGGCGGCGATATTAACTATTCAGCAAGTTCTGCACCTGCCATCGCGGTTACCGTCACGCAGGCATCTACAACCACCACTCTGACCATCTCTACCAGCTTCGTCAATCCTGTCAGTGCATCGCCGGGCAGTGCTGTTGTCTTGAAGGCGCTGGTTACGCCGAGCGTAGTTGGCGTGCTTGGTGGCACGGTGAACTTCGTGAACGGTACAACTGTGCTTGGGAGCGCCACTCTGACGGCAACTACTTCTGGCGCGTACCAGGCATTGCTCACAACAACCACTATCCCCGCTGGCACCTATAACGTTGCTGCCGTGTACCAGGGAAACGTAAACTACAGTGGCTCCACTTCTACTACCTCGCCGCTGCTCATTGCTGCTGCCGGCATCCAGCTCACTTCCAGCTCCTATAGCCTGACGAGCACCCCGAAGGCTCCTGGTTCAGTCACTTTGTCTGTGGCGTCCGTATCCGGCTTGAACAATGCCTATGTGTTCTTTACCTGTAGTGGGCTGCCAAGTTATTCCACCTGTCTTATTTCGCCCGGATATCTCACGCTCGCATCCTCTCCTGCGAGTGCTCCAATTGCTCCGCAGCAGGTGGGACTTAGTGTGCAGGTAAACGTCACTCCACCCATCTCTCTTCCGCCGCTTTCCGCAATTCCCCGAGCGGGCAGGGTGGGTATGTTCTTTGCATGTCTCCTGCCGTTGACGTTATTGATTCGCCGCTCATCCAGGTGGAATCGCATGACTCTCTGTGTTATGCCATTGTGCCTGCTGTTCACGGCGCTGATGCTCTCCAGTTGCAGTTCAGCGCCTGCATCTTCAACACCCACGGGGACAACACCTATAACCGTTACCGCCACCAGCACTTCGGCGACGACCAGCATCACACTAAATCTCACGGTGGCTAACTGACATGACATTCGCAGTTCGTAATTTGAAAGTTCTATTTCTTGCCGGCATTTTTCTGTTGAGCTCTGTTGGTCTTGGTCTGTTCGCGCCCGTACTCGTGGCGCAGACTGTGAATGCAACGCTGTCGGGGACGGTCATGGATCCAACCCAGGCCCGTATTCCTGATGCCGTGGTCGAATTGCACAGCAACAAGTCGAGCGACGTCCGTAGAACCCGGAGCAACGGTGAAGGTGTTTACAGCTTTGTGGCCATCCCGCCGAGTACGTACACACTGATTGTTTCGCGCAAGGGTTTTACCTCTGAGCGGCTCGTCAAGATCGAACTGCATCCGACTGATACGCGCGTTCTGGATGTCACTTTGAACATTGGTAGTGTCCAGACCGAAGTTGTCGTCAGCGCTTCCGACGAGCAATCGAATACCGGTCAACGATCCTCCCTGATCTCGGCAAATGATGTTGCCCACCTTTCCGTGCAGGGGCGCGATGTCTCCGAACTCGTAAAAGACCAGGCTGGCTTCGCCATTGTTCCACCGAACGGCCTCACCAACGGCACCTACGATCCAGGCCAGGTCACCACAGGTGGCGGCCTCAGCAACTTCGTTGCAAATGGCTCGTCCACCGGCATCAGTGTCATCTCGGATGGCACTGATATTACCGATCCAAGTTCCGGCAATAGCACCACGCAAAATATCAATCAGGAAATGGTCCAGGAAGTTGAGATCAATACTTCCGCCTTTGGTGCCGATCAAGCCAAGGGGCCTATCGTATTGAACGCCGTCACCAAGAGCGGTGGCTTTGTCTATCATGGCGCCGTCTACACCTACTTCCGTACCCACTACATGAATTCGCAGAACTGGTTCAGCAAGAACCAGGGAATCCCTGACGCGCCGGATAGATACGTCTATCCCGGCGGGAATATTGGTGGCCCGGTTCAGTTGCCGTTCACTAGTTTCAACAAATCCAAGCGGATGACATTCTTCCTTGGTTTCGAAGATTACATTCAGAGAAATGTCTATTCCTACGGCTCCGCGCTTAGCTCCAGCATCCTTGCTCTCGTGCCAACTGCCAATATGCGTACGGGCAATTTCTCTGAGAATGAGCTTGCTACGTATCTTGGTACAGATGTGCCCACCATGCGCGCACAGTGCAACCTGACCGGAACTCTTTCCAGCTACATCCATCTCTGTGGTTCCCCGGGCAATCCGACCGGCGCAATCCTGACCAATAATGGTGTCGCTGTTCCCTCCACAGGAATCATTCCGCAGGCCGGCCTCGACCCCGGCGCGGTCGCGCTATTCAATAGCATGCCCCTGCCAAACCGTCCGTCGGCAGGCGGCTTCAACTACTCCACTATCAACTATGAGAACAACGATATGTGGCAGTTTACGGGCCGCATCGACGATTCGATTTCAGACAAATTGAAATTGTCCATTTCCTATAACCGTGAGCATGGAGTGGTCACAGGCATTCCTGAGATCCAGTCCTATTCTCCCGGCAATGGTGGCCCAGACATGGGCGGCCTCGACACGCCAGGGAAGGGGGTGTCGCGTGTGCATACTCAATCACTGAGTGTGAACATGACCTACATCTTCAACGCTCATATGACCAATGAGGCGTACATCTCGGCCGCGCTCAATAAGAATGATTATGGCCCGCTCAATAAGTCGGCCCTGCAGGCCTCGACCTACGGCTATCCTTATTCCGGCATGTACCCGAATGCTACAACCCAGATTCCTCAATTCGGCGATTACGGCTACGATGGTTTGCCCATCGCTCTCTACCCTGACTTCAGCGCGGGCAAATTCTTTCAGCATGCCTATACTCCGGCTTTTGGCGACAATTTCACCTTTGTCAAAGGCACCCACACCGCCAAATTAGGTGTGTATATCCAGAGAGTCACCTCAAACAACACCAGTCCTGCACTGACAAACGGGCAAATGAACATCTACTATTTGCCGAACGGTGCGACCTTCACGAATCCTGATGGCACGACTGGTCGCACATTGACCGCTGGGACCTATACGAGTGCCAATCAATTCAACAATTCGAACCAGATTGCCAATTACCTTGCAGACTTTGCCATCGGTGATATCGCTCAGTTCCTGCAACAGAACTTCAGCACCAATCTGAATATCTATTACTGGACGTCGTCATTCTTTGCCACGGACTCCTGGAAAGTTACTCCAAGGCTCACCTTGACGTATGGCCTGCGCTTTGACCATCTGGGGCCATGGCAGGATGCTCATGGAAATGGCATTGCAGTATTCAGTCCCTCCATCTATACCAATCCCGTCAGCCAATTGCTGCCCGGCTTCACCTGGCATGCGCTCGATCCCTCGGTCCCCAATTCGGGTACCTCCAGCCGCCTCTTCTTTTACTCGCCTCGTGTCGGCGTGGCCTATGATCTCTACGGCGGCGGCAGAACGATTCTCCAGGGAGGCTTCGGCTTATATCGCTCACACGATGCCGGCGGCACCTACCAGCAAGCCGTTGGCACTGCCCAGGGACTTTTTCTTGCGACTGCGGGCGGCGGCGCTGGC
>Ga0302270_10006011_pt1 | contig 10907 bp, 13 predicted proteins | sample III_Bog_E2_3_FD_198773 | JGI IMG/M metagenome (GOLD analysis project Ga0302270, IMG submission 198773) | Peat permafrost microbial communities from Stordalen Mire near Abisko, Sweden - III_Bog_E2_3 | ecosystem: Environmental > Terrestrial > Soil > Wetlands > Peat | place: Sweden: Abisko...
CAATGAAAACCGCAACACTCTACTACGTGGAAGGCAATTCCGATAAGCAGTACACCGCTGCCGTGCGCGGCGGGACCGTGACTCTCGCCTGGGGCCGACGTGGCTCGACCCTTCAGACGGACACCAGAATACTGACCCCGGCAGCGGCCGAGACGCTCTACCACTCGAAGCTGAAAGAGAAGCTGGCGAAAGGATACCGGCCAGGAGAAGACGCCGCAGTGCTGTCTGCTCGACCTGGCCGCCCGCATGTGCAGGAGTCCGGGGGATGCAAGGCGTACGACCGTCAGCCTGACAGATCCTATCTGCCGATGCTCCTGAACTCTATCGGTCCGGAGCACGCGGAGCGCTTGATCCTCGATCCCAACTGGTTCATGCAACAGAAAGCGGATGGTGTCCGGGCGGTCATCACCGTCGACCACATCGAAGGCACGGTTCGCGCCGTCTCCCGCACCGGTAATCCAGTTAGGCTGACCGTCGCGACTGTCGACGCGCTGAAGCACGCTTTTCCAGGAGGCGCTATTGTCGATGCAGAGTCGTGTGGCCAGACACTGGTGATCTTCGACATTCTCGGCGTCGGGACAGACGAACTGAGCCGATCTTCCTGCGAGTTGCGTCTCCGCAATCTTGAGACTATCGCGCGCTGCAACAAATACCCGCAGCACCTTTCCTTTATCCAGACGGCGCGCTCGGAAGCCCAGAAGGGGCATGCACTGAAGCTGTTGCGCGATGGCGGGGCCGAAGGCGTCGTCTTCAAGGACCGCAACGCGCCCTACTGCGCCGGGCGGCCCGACACCGGGGGGCCGGCGTTGAAGTGGAAGTTCATCGCGTCGGCATCGGTGGTTGTCGCGAGGCATCACAGGGAAGGCAAGCGATCGGTCGGGATGGCACTGAGCGACGGCACGCCGGTGGGGCATGTGACCATAGCGGCGAAGCATGGCAAGCTGCCCATCGTCGGAACCGTCATTGAGGTCGAATACCTCTATGCGTTTCGCGGCGGCAGCCTGGCACAGGCGGTTTACAAAGGCATCCGCAGCGACGTCGGCGCCGATAGTGCTGAGCAACTCCGATACAAAGGCGAAGTCGCCCGCACGCGGGCTTAATACTGGCGACGGCCACAGGGTGCCAGTACTCCGGCAAAAGGTGCACGGCGAGTTCCGTCGCCCCACAAGTGCCTATTGACCGAACACCAAAATGAGCATCCAAAAGTCCAGAGCGGTCCACAACCAGCGCTCACAACGAATGAAAGCCGGATCCCCTTTCGCGGGATCCGGCCGTCTTGGGATAGCTGCCCGCTTGCCGGGTGTATTTGGCGATCGGATCGTCCAGCCGGGCTTCCGTTTCTTCGACTCACGGACAATGCTGTGGCCTCCCTGGTATCCCAGGGAGCGAAGCTTCTGCTCGACGACGGCGGCGGTAACGCGGGGGTCTTTCTCAAGCCATTCGGTGATGATGTCTTTGAACGGATCGAGTTTGCTCGGGCGGTCACGTTGCGCCGCGCTCTGCGCCGGCGCAACCAGATATTTCTGGATCGTCTTCCAGCCCATATTGAGCTGCCGCTCGATTTTGCGGATGGGCCAGTGCTCGGACCAGTACAGCCGGTGCAGGTCATTAATCTGATCGGTAGTCAGCATCGCCTCATTCTTTTATGCGGCAGAACCGGCAACCGAACCAGAAGGATGTTGTTTGCAAGATGGCACCGGCGAGGCCGGGTGAGGCGGAAGTGCTTCAATCACCCAGACTTGTGCGGAAGCTGAGTTGTTGTTTGCAAGATGTGCGGCTCCGGAGCCAATAAGCCAAACCTCTGCGGTGGAATGGTTTAGCTGCTGAGCTGAGGTGTTGTTTGCAAGATTGCACAGCCTTCGCTTCCGGTCGCGGAGCTTCTGCTGTTGGCGGTTTCGCTTAACGGTGGCAGGATGCTTCTGCCGGTATTGCCAGTAGCCCGGATTGCGCGCGCGCCATTTTCGCGGACTGGGGTGAAACCGGCAAATCAATAACACCGCCTTCTAGAGTCGGCCCCCGCGCCGACCGAGGTAATTATCATGTCAAAACAAAAGTCAACAGAAGTCCAGACCAGGCAAGTTGCAATCGTTGCCTTACTGACGAATCGAAATGTACCGGAAGCCGCCCGCGCTTCCGGCATCCGAACGCAAACGCTTTATCGATGGATGAAGGATCCCGAATTCGACGCTGCATACCGGGCGGCAAGAGTTGCCGTCGCCGCGCAAGAAGCCTTCTCGACTCTGCGGCAAGGTTCGCGCGCGGCTGCAGCCACAATCGTGGGGATCATGCTCGATTCCGGAGTAGCGGCATCGACGCGTCTTTCGGCCGCCGAGTTCATTCTCGGCATCGCGAAGGACGCCAGCGAGAACGGGGCGCGCTGAACCGAAGAATGCCAGTCCTTCCAGGGGAAGGACTGGCGGTATGGACCGGGGAGCTAAGAGGGTCAACCTCTGGCTCCTTTTTTTATTTGGCGTTTGCTTTGCGAAGGCCTGACTAAGATAACTGCCGGGAGCGTCGTTTTTCCGCGCAGCGCAGCCATGGAAACTGGGCGTCGAGCGCAGCGACGGCTTTGGCCGTGCTTTGCAGCGCAGCGCTACGCAGCGCGGTGGCTGCCGGTGGCGTGGGCATCAGGGCTCGGCGGGCTCGCTGGTTGCGCCCATGGGCTTTCCCTCCAAGCGCTCCGATCCGGCGCAGTTGCAGCGGAGATTTGTTGAACAGTGCATGCGGGTATATCTGCCTGAATGCGGTCCTGTTCCAAACTCCGGTCAGCCGCTGGTTGTCCGCCGGAATAGAATCAGCAAGGCTGTCAGCCATATCGGTAACTGCGCCCGACGCGCGGAAGGCCATTCTGGTGGCGTGAAGAGCAGTGCTGTTGTCGGTATTGATCGCGTCAACGTTCATCGTGGTGTGCCTCTTTTTCCCCCGGTCCAGCCGGGTACACCACATGGATTGATCAGGTGCTGGACGACAGTCAACTCGATTCCGGCGAATTCAGGAACCTGACTTTGGCCATACCAGAGAGCTCCCCGAAGGCCTCCACCATCGACCTCTGGTGAGGTACAGTCACATGACCGGGAGAGGCGGTCCCACATGAAGGCACGAAAGAAAAGGTCGTCGACAAACACCCGGTTCCGTCCGGGCAAGTCGGGCGAGTGCGAGGCACAGCTCTGGTCTTTCACGGGGCCACCGGGGATTATTCAGCACGATCACGCGCCCGAGATGCATTGGGTCGCTGCGGAATCTCTCGATGCGGCCCTGCTATACCTGCGGAAGCGTCACGACGATTTCATCATCACGGAGGCCCGGTTTCAGGGAATGATCCCTGTGCTCTCAGGAGCACCACTGGACTAATCGACTTTGCAGTTCAATCCTCAACGGCGCGCGCCCTACAGCCCGTGAATGGGTACTATCCGTACCAGAAAATCGGACTCCGGATATTTTGAAAGCTACGCCAATCGGGGGTCGTTGTTAACCGGAAGCTTCTCGTCTCGAAACCTACCTGGTGACGCAAACGAATTCTACTTCGGAGTTCTCTCCGGCCTTCCGGTTGACGGACTAGCGGCATTTACTGGCACAAAAGGGGGCCAGAACGCAGCGTGGCATCCCGATCATCTCTCAACCAGTGCCCTGTCACCGCCCCCGCACCAAGGCAAACTCTCACGCTCTCAATTCCAGGCGACCGGTTGGTTAACTGACATGTTCTGTGAGCAGTAACGGATTCCTACAGCGCAGCTAGTATCCGGGCCATTTCCGTCAATCCATTCGCGAGTCTACGGTAAAGTTTTCTCCGGGAAAGTGAATAAACGCGAGGCGCGATATCCGCGAAATATCGGAACCCAGACAGATCGAGCGCGCCGCTTCCCGGAGACGTGTTTCGACCGGGGTGACCGCGACCGAGACACAGGCCTGGTAGAAAATTGAGCCGTGAGACGCACTCAGTCCGTGTTCTGCAGCATAAATATTTGCTAAACAGTTCAACTTTTTCGCCGATATGTCCAAAGAAAGGAAGGTCTACTTCATGTCGATCTCCATCTCGGGCACGCTCTCAGCGGTACCGGCTCCTACACGTACCACAGGTACTTCGGCAACCAGGCCGGCACCTGCAACACAGTCGTCAGAGGACAGCGTCTCGGTTTCCCAGGCAGCACAGGTTAGCCAATTGAGTCTGCAGGGCCAGGGCCCATCGCAGATCGCCGCGAGTCTGGGCATACCCGTATCGTCCGTGGATCTAGATTTAGGGATTGCGGCTGCCGCTTCAAAGTGACAACTGCGGTGGCCGCGCCATCAGCCAAGAGCGCATCCGCAAGCTAACGGGGTCCACGTTCTCGGTTTGGGTTGCTGGCTGAACGCGTGACGCCGTACCCAGGAGCGGCGCGGTGTCTACCAATATCGGTAGGTGTCCTACGAATGGCGCAACCTGAATGTCCGGTTCGCCGAGGGCGAGCAGGAAATTTCCCGACAGGACATCATTCATTCGCTGAGTGCGGAGACGCGAGAAAGCAACAGAAAGTGGGATCGGGAATTCAGGGGCATCTTCAGCGACGCGAAGCCGGCGTTTCAGAAGTTGTTTGAAGATCCCGGTGAAAAAAGGCCGCCGCTCAAGGCTGTCGTCGAGCATCTGATGGCCGGTGGGGGTGCCTATCTCACTATCGGCGCTGGGTTAATGGGACGCGCTTCGGGAAAGGAGCCCACGGAAGAAGCGGTCAAAGATCTCATAGAGCGATGCCCACCCTTCAAAGCGCTCCTTATCGCGCTCTGCTTCAGTCAATATGATCGGTGTATTCGAGGTGAACGCGAACCTTCACTTCCGGGAAGCGAGAAGCCGATGTCGAGCGCGCGCTCGGTCGGCAGGTAGCATTGCCGGAGGTTCAGGCGGTACTGCGGTATCTCAAGCAGGGCGTAGAAGGAGTCAAGCGCCCCGGCGATGCGCTATACGACCGGGCGGACGCCCTCGTCGCTGCGCTTGGGGCACTGCCTCACGTTGCGCAGGGATTTCGCGAGGTGCCGTGCCTGGCGGTCGCGGCGCGCATGAAAGCGGCCAGCCTGAAATGGGCGCTCGGCGAAGAATGGGACGAAGATCGTCTGCAACGGATCCTGTTTCCGCCGGGTCAGACTCCCTCGAACAAAATCGGTCAGATCGCCCATCTGGATCAGAATCCGTCGTGAGAGGCGTCGGCCGCGGCGCCCGCAGGATCGATCCTGAACGTCAGGCCATCCGGCGCCGGATCGGCGTAACGGATAATAAACTTCTCGGCAACTTAACGAAGCAAGGATCTGCCCGCATGTCTTTCAAGTCCAATATTCCTGCCATTCCCGTTCTGCTCATCCTCCTCAGCGCCCATTTTTCCGCGCACGCCGCGGAGCCGAAGATATGCGACCTGATGACCCGGCAGCAGGCAACTGCTCTCGCCGGCGCACCAGTCAACGCGGGACAGGAACAGAGCATCACAAAGGGCGCTTCCATGTGCCTCTACACGGCCAGCGGGAGCGGCGGCCAGACGGTCTCGGTAGGCGTGATGGGCAAGGAGTCCTTCCACGGAGCTTCCGCGGCCGTCGCCTTCAAGGCCGCCACAAGCGCGGGGAATGGCGACAAGGTCGAATCGATCCCCGGCCTTGGTGAGACGGCGGTACTTGTTCTTTCGGCGGACGATAATGCTCTCAATGTTCTGTACCATGACAGAATTATCAACGTCGACGCAACCGGATCGAAAATCCCCGGCCTTAGGGCGGCGCTCATAGCCGCGGCAAAACTGGTTCTCGAAAAGCTACAGTGAGCGCTGCCCTGTCTCGTTCACTAGGAGTGTGTCGGGAATAGATTAATCGATTTCGGGTTGAGTCGAAAAATTTCTTGATCTGAACCACCGGAGCGGCGGCTGAACAAGATGAAGTTCTGCGCTGCTGAGGACACTACCCGATATCTTCGAAACTTCGGTGTCAGTGATTGACCGGTAAGCGCTGGACCAGATAGCGAAGAATCTCGAAAGACGCCGAACCCGACCCAATGATCATAGCCGCGCGCAGGACGGTAACCGGCACTCCAGCAGACCCGAGCGCCGATTCCACGTCCCGGCGCGAAGAAAGATGTTCACTGAGACCCGGACCCGTTTCGCCGAGGCCACCGAGATAAACGATGCGGCGCACACCTGCGCCGAGCGCGGCCTTCGCGAATGCGAAAGCAAGGTCGAGGTCGCGCTGCGCATACTCGCGGTCCGCCGACATCATCGAGTGCACCAGATAGAACGCTGCGAACCACAATACGCTGGTATTTCGGCTTCGCTGTCCTCGTGATAGTCGTCTCGGCCGTCACGCTTGTCTTGGTTAATTTGCCCACGGTACAACGCGTCCTCGGCACTGACAAAGTTCAAGGAACCCTCTTCGGCGCATTGTTTGGCGCGTTTGTAAGTTTGCCGTTGAAAGAGATTCAGGATAGACGAAACAAGATACTTCTTTTGGACTTGCTTATCGACGAATATGAGAACGCGTCGGCGCTGCGAGACGCGCTGGCTTTGGAGAAGCTCGAACAGCGATGCCAGCAGATTACGGACAAGATTCTGGGGGGATAGTGCCGACTGATGATCTTCAAGAGTCTCGGCTGCGCTCGGGCCGTCGTGCAACTCCCTCATTCTGACGCACCTTCCGCGACCACATCAAGAGCAAACCTTTCGTATGGTGCACACAGCGCAGCCGGGCTTCGACTCCAACTTCAGCGCTATCCTGGGTTTCATCCGATTTGGCCCCGCCATATGGACACCTGCTCAGTTACTGGTGCTGATATTCCACCTCGAACCGGGGGGCTCTTCCGGGTTTCCTTCTTCGGCGCTCGGTCCATCTAGAAAGCCGTCAGGATACATCGTATGACGGGGGCAACGCAAGCGATGGCGGCTACTCCTCGCGGGCCGAAAACGCGCGGTACGGAATGGTGGACTCCACCGCCGGATACGCCGCTGAATCTCGCGATTCCGTATGTCGTCCAGATCGTCGACGATGGCCTTTCGCTCGCGCAATCCCGCGTGCTCGCATGTATCACCGACCTTCAGGGAGGGGCCAAACGGCAGACGGCCAGCGACGAATGCAAAGAGCGCGGTTTTCTGTGTGATCCTGGCGGCCACACGAAGATCGCCCGCAAGACGGGGCTCAGTCGCAAGACGGTTTATAACGCCATCCAGGCGCTGATCGCGAAGGGCGTTCTGCGGATCTGGAAGGTTCAGATGAAGGGTAAGCAGCGCGTCAAGACATGGTATTTCGCTCTGCATTACGGCGACATCCTACCGCTGTGGCGCTCCGATGTGGACTTTCCGGATCTCGCGGCGGGCCGAAACGCGGATGGCACCTGGAAGAAAACCATCAAGCTCTTCCACACGGCACATAAAAGCTCGATCGTCGTTCGCAAACGCTCCAAGCAATTCGTCAGCATCGAGGAGGGAACGATCTGGAGTATGAACCCGGCTCGTGCGCCGAAACGTGGCTGCGGCCGCGGGCTAACCGAGATCGCGATAGTGCGGCCCGTCTCCGAAGGCGTGGCCGTACTTCCCCCGCCGGCGCCGATAGATAACGACGAAGACGTCCAGACCGTCTATATGGAGCTCCGCCGTCATTGCGACGGCAAAGCCTGCCTCAAGGACGCCATCGACCTGATCGCCGACGCCAGGCGCGAGGCGACGAAAATGGGCTACGCGGAGCTGGGCTACGGCGGTCCGTTCCCCTGCCTAACAGTCGCCGAGCTGCTTGCGAAGGCCGCGGCCGACTACAAACCCAACCGCCGCTACCCTGTCCCAACGCCGGGATGGTTCCTGGGTGGCTCGGTCCGCCGCGAGGTGGCTCGGCTCCTAAACTTCGAGTGGGAGCAGAAACAAGGCTGATAAGCTCGGCCCGCGGCTCGCCCACAAGTTTCGCCTTTTATTCGCTTTTCGCTGTGTATTCGCCATCTTGCGGCCCCCTCTGCCGCCGGTCCCGCATCGCTCCTCTCTCTTTTGCCCGGCCCCAACCACGGTTGTAAGGGTTTTCCTTATACAAGCGGCTAGCGGCGGGGAAAATCCTCGACGCCGCGCTCCGAAACCGCCCCTAAACCGCCCACAGCATGGTAAACGTTACTACACCCCGTATAGTAGGGTTTACCACACACGTATAGCACCAAATACCACTTCTATCCTTTGACTTTAAAGCCTTTGATAGGCTTTGGACTTCTTCTTTCTGTTGTCAGTGCGCAGCGCGCCTGTGGATAAATTACTCCTGCACGCTCCGCGACGCGGGCGCGCCGGCAAAGGTATTCGAATGCGCGAAGCGGCGCGGGCTCTTTAAATTAAACGCACGGAGAGGCAACCTGCCGGTCCTGAAAAAAACCCATCCTATGAATGGCGCAGATCGGTTTGGCAACCCGGCTAGCTAAGCTACGCTGGGGAGCCGGTGCATCCGGAGGTGCCAACTGATGTATGACGGTTCGGAAGGCTCCGGGTAAGTGTCACCGGCGGCAGTGATCCTCGCTGGCCGCGAACTTCGAAAGCTAAACTTCGGAAGGGCGGCACCACCCGGTTCTCGCCCGTCTGCGCACCGTCCTGCGAGACCTTGAGGCTGTGGCGCCTCGCCCACATGAATCTGGCCATCCACGGCATCGAGGCCAGGCTCGGCGAACAGCCGGCTGACACGTTCCTCCGCGACCTGCACCCCGACCTCAAGGCCGACTTCGTTCTGACTAACCCGCCCTTCAACGTCAGCGACTGGTCTGGCCAACTGCTGCGCGGCGACAAGCGCTGGGCTTACGGCGAACCGCCCGTGGGCAACGCCAACTACGCCTGGATTCAGCACTTCATCCACCACCTCGCCCCGCCCAACGGCCGGGGCGCCGGCGTGGCGGGCTTCGTCATGTCCAACGGCAGTTTGTCGAGCAACACTGGCGGCGAGGGCGAGATCCGGCGCAGGATCGTCGAGGCCGACCTCGTCGACTGCATCGTCGCCCTGCCCGCACAGCTCTTCTTCACCACCGGCATCCCCGTGTGCCTCTGGTTCCTCACCCGCGACAAGACCGGCCGGAACATCCGCCGCGGCACGCCGAACCGGCCCGGCGGGCGAGCAGGTGAAACCCTTTTCATCGACGCCCGCAAGCTTGGCACGATGCAGTCCCGCGTGCTCCGCGTGCTCACCGGCATCGAGGAGGCCGAGTGCGTGCCCGGCACCGGCGACCCCCTACCCGCGTCCGACGTCGGCCGGATTGTCTACGCCTACCGCCGCTGGCGCGGCGAGCCCGCCCCGGACTGGTGGAACGTGCAGGAGTACGGCGACTGGGCGTTCGCGCCGACTCCTGGCTTCTGCAAAGCCGCGACGCTGACCGAAATCGCCAAGCACGGCCACGTCCTCACCCCCGGCCGCTACGTCGGCGCGGAAGAGCAGGAAGGTGACGCCGAGACGTTCGCCGAGAAGTACCCGCGGCTCGTGGCGGAGTTGGAGGAGCAGTTGGCCGAGGGGGAACGGCTGACCGCCGCCATCCGTGTCACCTTGGAAGGTGTCTTCGATGCGGACTGATGCCTTGGGCGTACCCGAACTCGAAGTACCAGCCGGGTGGAACTACGCGCCGTTGGGCAACTTGATCGATGAACAACGCGGCATCTCCTACGGAATTGTTCAACAGGGACAGCACGTTGATGACGGGGTACCCATTCTGCGGGTCAACAACCTGCGCGGCGGGCGCATCTTGACTGATGACGTGCTCCAAGTTGGAACGGAGATTGAAGCCAATTATTTGCGCACGCGCTTACGCGGTGGCGAGGTGCTTCTCTCGCTCGTCGGAACCTTGGGCGAGTGCGCCATCGTACCCAATGAGCTTGCAGGTTGGAACGTCGCCCGTGCGGTTGCCGTAATTCCCCTGAAGGCAAACATTGATCCCTATTGGGTGGCGATGTGTCTGCGCTCGGCAGACGTTCAAGCATTGGTGCGTGCGTGGGCCACTACCACCGTGCAGGCGACGCTGAACCTTCGCGACGTCCGACGATTGCCGGTCCTTCTCGCCCCCGAGCCAGACAGAACCAACATCACTCGGGCGATCAGACAATTTGACGACAAGCTCGAGCAAAACCGGCGGACGGGGCGGGCGTTGGAGGGACTGGCGCAGGCAACGTTTAAGGCGTGGTTCGTGGACTTTGAGCCAATCAAAGCCAAGGCTGCCGGTGCCGCAGGCTACCCCGGCATGCCTCACGCCGCCTTTGCCGCTCTCCCCGGCCGTCTGACAGACTCCAGAGTGGGTCCGGTGCCGGAGGGGTGGGAGGTGCGGTCGCTGTCAAAGGCGGCTGACTTCCTCAACGGTCTCGCGCTCCAGAAGTACCCGCCCGCCGGTCAATACACCGATCTCCCGGTCATCAAGATCGCCGAGCTGCGAAAGGGTTCGACTGAAGGCAGCGATCTCGCCAACGCCAACGTCCCCGATGCCTACGTCATCGAGGACGGCAACCTGCTCTTTTCTTGGTCGGGCACCCTGGAGGCCGAGTTGTGGTTTGGCGGGCGTGGGGCGCTCAATCAGCACCTGTTCAAGGTCACGTCGGACGACTACCCCCGCTGGCTCTGCCTCAACTGGGTTCGCCAGCACCTACCGGAGTTTCGCCTCATTGCGTCGAGCAAGGCAACAACGATGGGGCATATAAAGCGTGGCCACCTGGATGACGCGCAGGTCGTTGTGCCCGACGAAGAATCATTGCATGCCGCAGACGACGTGACCGGGCCGCTCTACGATTTGCACGCGTGTCTAGCACTTGAGACGCGGAAGCTCGCCGCCCTCCGCGACTACCTCCTGCCGCGACTGCTGAGTGGGCGGGTGCGGCCACCGCACGGAGAGGTGAATGTATGATCCGTCAGCTAAAGCCCTGGGCATACGGTCCCTTCGAAATTCTGTTGCACGCCGAGTTGCACTATCGGATCGGCGA
>Ga0302270_10006023_pt1 | contig 10894 bp, 9 predicted proteins | sample III_Bog_E2_3_FD_198773 | JGI IMG/M metagenome (GOLD analysis project Ga0302270, IMG submission 198773) | Peat permafrost microbial communities from Stordalen Mire near Abisko, Sweden - III_Bog_E2_3 | ecosystem: Environmental > Terrestrial > Soil > Wetlands > Peat | place: Sweden: Abisko...
CGCATCGCGCGCCGCCTCGGCCTGGCAAAAGCGGACACGCCCAAGAAGGTGGAGCAAGATCTGATGCGCGTGATTCCTCAGAATCGCTGGATCGACTTCTCGCACCAGATCATTCATCTTGGCCGCCAGGTCTGCGAAGCACGAAAGCCCAAATGCGACCGCTGCAACCTGGAACAGCTCTGCCATTCCAGCGACAAAACCTGGCAGTCGTGAGAAGCAGTCGGTGAAGCTGTGCCCCATTCATCGGACGATTTTGTCCGATGAGTGGGAGTCCGCAGAGCTCCATCATGTCCTGTTTTGTTGGACCTGCATTTTTGTTTCTTCTTAGACCGGCAAAGAACTGACTGCAAAGAACTGACTGCTTTGAAAGGACACGACTTCAGTCGTGCCAAAATCTAGCCCGAAACATCGTGGGCTTTAGCCCCTGAGGGATGCATCCCAGGCGCATAATCCGAGCTCGATCACTTCTTCCGCTGCCACTGAAGCGCGCCTCAACCTGCTTAGCTCTGGAACAAATGCACTACCGCGGCAATCAGTCCCGGAATATCCGAAGGATTCGCCTCAATCGCAGGCTCCCAACCAAGTTGCCGCAGCGTCCCGCTGGTGATGGGTCCAATCGACACCGCCGGAACCCCCGCAAACGGCCACTGAACTCCAGCCGCACGAGCCGCCTCCGCAAGATGAGTCACGCTCGACGAACTGGTGAATGTCGCCGCATCAATTCCCTTCTCCAGTGCCGCGCGTAGCTGCTCCGGCGCAGCCTCCGGCAAAATGTTCCGGTAAGCATCCACCACATCCACTTGAGCGCCCGCTTCCCGCAGAGCATCCGGGATCACATCCCGTGCAATCGCAGCCCTCACCAGCAGAACTCGCAGCCCAACCGCCTTTGGTCCGACGCCTTCGAGCAATCCTGCCACCAATTCCTCGGCCACGTAATCTTCCGGGACAAACGCCACTCTCAGTCCCTCTCGATGGGCAGCCGTGGCAGTTGCCTGGCCCACTGCGGCAATCTCAAGTGAGTGCGGCTGCTGAAGATTAATCTCCAAAGTAGAGGCCCGATCGCTCATCGCCCGGACCGCATTCGCGCTGGTCAAAATCAACCAATCGTATCGCTCAAGCCGCCCCAGTGCCGCATCCAGAGCCGCATACGACTCCGGCGGCCGAATCTCAAGCACCGGAACCTCAACCGGCTCAGCCCCCTGCGCGCGTAGTCCTTCGCTGAGCTTCCCGGCCTGATGCAGAGCGCGAGTCACCATCACACGCCGGCCGGCCAGTGGCTGCGAACTCATTGGGAAACCTCGCCCGCGGCCTCAAGCAGCGGCCCCGCGCCGGCCTCGATAAGCATGGTAGCCACCACGCGCCCCAATGCAACGGGATCGGAATCGCCGTGCTGGGTGCGATGGAATATGCGCACCGCCTCGCCCGTAGCCGGGTTGGCTACGACCGCGAATACCTCGTCGAACAAGTCGAACAAGTCGCCGCTGACATCCTGCCCCACCCTGCAATGAATGCCGATAGGGACCTGGCATCCACCGCCCAGCGCAGCCAAAGCCGCCCGTTCGGCGGTCACGGCAAACCGGGTTGCCGCATCGTCAAGGAATGCAACCGCCGCCATGGTTGCTCCATCGTCCTTTCGCGTCTCAATCCCCAGCGAACCCTGGCCGGCTGCCGGGCAAAAGTCCTTCGGATCGAGCCGCTCCCGCACCCATTCGGTCTTCTCCAACCGGTCGAGACCGGCCGCTGCCAGCAGAATCGCGTCCACCTGACCCTCGGCCAGCTTGCGCAGGCGCGTGTCCACATTGCCGCGAAACTCAATGGGCTCAATGTCCGGCCGCAGCGCCTTCAACTGGGCGCGGCGTCGCTGGCTGCTGGTGCCCACGCGAGCGCCAGGCGGCAAAGACGCAAGGTTCGGATAGTGAACCGAAACAAACACATCCCTCGGATCGACGCGAGCAGGCGTAGCGGCCAGAACGAAGGGAGCCGGCAATTCCGTCGGCAGATCTTTCAAAGAATGGACCGCGAGATCGACCCGACCGGCGGCAAGCGCTTCCTCGATCTCCTTGGTAAACATGCCTTTTGATCCAACCTGCGCGAAGGTAACCTCCTGCAGGCGGTCCCCGGTGGTCTTGATGATTTCGATTTCAACCGAATGGCCCTCAGCGCGCAGAAGGTCTGCGATGTGGTGGGCCTGCCACATCGCCAGTTGCGACCCGCGGCTTCCAATGCGCAGGTTCATCGGCGAACCTCCTCGCCCGCTTCGCGAGCGGATTCCGCAGCCGGCTGTTCCGCATCGGCGTTGGGTTCAATTTGCCACGCTTCGCACAGTGCATCCAGGCGGGCCGTGTTGCCTTCGCGGGCGGCCTGCTTCAGGGCCTGCATCGGCGGATGGAGAAACTTGTTCATCAGTCCGCGCGTAAGCGCCTCCACAGCAGCGGATTGTTCGGTGGTCAGCGGGCCCAGCCGCGCCTGCACACGCCGTAACTCAGCCTGCCGTATTTGCTCTCCATGCCGCTGCAACGCCACAATCGCGGGTCCGGCCGTAGTCACCGTGCGTTGCCGTTGCTGGAACCGCTCCACCTCGCCCGCGATCAGCGTTTCGGCGTTGCTGGCCTCCCGGCTCCGCTCCACCAGGTGAGCTGCCGCCACTTGCTGAAGGTCGTCGATATCGTAGACAAAGATGCCTTCCAGCTTCCCCATGGCCGGCTCAACATCGCGCGGGACCGCAATGTCGATAAAGAACATAGGCCGGTTCCGGCGCAATTGCATGAACTTCTGCCCATGCTCGCGCCGGAAAATAGGGTGCGGCGCACCGGTGGAACTGATTACGATGTCGGCGCTCGAGGCTGTCTCGTACAGCTTTTCAAAGGGAACGACCTGCGGAGCCACCGCGCCATGAAACTCCTCCGCCAGGCGTCGAGCTCGCTCGTAGGTGCGGTTGGTTACCAGAATGGTTCCCGCCCCCTGCTGCACCAGGTGCCGCGCGGCAAGTTCGCTCATTTTACCCGCGCCTACCAGGAAGACGGTCCGCCCTTGCAGCGATCCGAATATTTTGCGCGCCAGGTCCACCGCAACCGAGGCAATGGAGACGGAATTCGAGCCAATCTCAGTCTCGGTTCTCACCTTCTTGGCCGCGGCAAACGTGCTTTGCAGCAGGTGATCCAGCAGCCCGCCCACAGTGCCGGACTCCCGCGCCACTGCAAACGCCTCCTTCACCTGTCCGAGAATCTGCGGCTCACCCACAACCATGGAGTCAAGACTCGCGGCCACGCGGAACAGATGCCTTACCGCCTCGCGGTCGCGGTGCTGGTAGATGTGGGGCGCAAGCAGGGCCGGGTCGAGCCCGAAATGCTGATGGAGAAAGCCAGTCAAATCAACGTCAGATTCGGTCGCGGCCAGCAACTCCACACGGTTGCAGGTGGAGACAATCATGCATTCGCTTACGCCCGGCACCGACGCCAGAGCGCGCGTGGTCTCGGGCAAATCGTCACGCGAGATCGCGATTCGCTCGCGCAGCTCGATGGGCGCGGTCTTGTGATTGACGCCAATGAGCGCGAGGGTCATTTCGCACCGAACCCATGTACGCGGCTGACCAGATTGGCCGCCCACACTGCCATCATCACCAAAAAGAATGTGCCGGAGAGGTAAGCAGCCCTGCGGCCACGGAGGCCCGAGCTGCGGCGAGCCCAGAGCAGAACAACGTAAATTGCCCAAACTACGAACGCGGCAATGATGTTGGGATCGAGAAAATAGGATGCGCCCAGGGGCGTTTCCTGCAGCAGAATGGAGCCGATGACCAGCCCGACTGTCATGCAGGGAAAGCCGAATTCCAGCGTGGCCAGGGCGATTCTTTCCAGGGTGTCGAGAGGCGGAAGCCAGTCGAACGGCGCCCACCAGGAATCCTGGCCAGGCCTCCGCTTGCTCTTGATGCGGCGTTCCTGCAGTAGGTAGAGCAAAGAGGCCAGGACGCTGAAACAGAGCGCCGCATAGGCTAAGATCAGCGCGGCAATATGGGCCAGAAGCCAGCTTTTGCGCACCCCCTCAGAGGCGAAATAGTAGCGATCCTGCCCCAGCATGGGAATAAGGATCAGGAAGAAGGTGGCCGGCAAGGCGAAGATTCCAAACGAGATTGCGTCGTAGAACCACAACACCAGAAAGAACAGTCCGGCGACGGCAAAGCCCAGCAACGATTCCACTTCCCGAACACCGACCGGCATCCAGCGATGCGCCTGAATCAACATCTCGACAGCGGAGACGAAATGAAAGAAGAAAGCCAATCCTGCCAGGTGGACGCAGATTTTGCGCCAGCGGAGCAGGTTATAGAGCACGGCCGGAAACACAGCGACACATGCCGCCGCGTAGAGAATAGCCGCAACTCTTAGCCAAAGCAGATACATACCGTTGTTTACCTTAAGGCGTAAGCACTAAGTATACTGTGACGCAAATCACCAAAAGGCGAGGCTCAAGGGTCGGGATCAAGGCTCAGGCAAAACTTGGCGCGGGCGCCGATGAGAAAAACTTGGCTTCTTAATTCCATCCATAATGGTGGGTGCCCCAGGTCTCGCTTCTGAGACCTGGGAAACAACCATCTACACGACCGCAGCTCTAGTGGCGATGTCCCCCGGAATGTCCACCGCCGCGATATCCAGGTAACGCGTGCTCGCCACCGCTCTCGTGACCAGCGTTGCCCACATTGCCGCGCCCGTCCCGCGCCTCATTGCCCTGAAAGTGGTTGAACCGCACCGCGCCACGTTCAGGCACCGGCCCTCTGTATCCGTTGTGGGGGTCAAAGCGGTTGTCAACATGGCCATAGAATCCGCCGCCGCCATGAAACCATGGCCCGGCTCCAAGAAACACTCCGCCAACAAACCAGTCAGGCCCGTAGTAACCGTAGGGGGAACAATCATAGGGTGCGTAGTCGAAGTACCCATAGGGGCATTCAGGCGCCACTCCAATTGAGACGCCTACCTGAGCCGACGCCATGGATGGAATGCTGAGCAACGCAACTGCAAGAACTGAGAACACAAGAACTTTACCGTGGGACATGTTATCTCCTTGCCCGCTTAGAGCCATATAGAACTCCGTGAGTTGTACGGCGGGTCAGATTACGGGGCCGATGTCGAGAAAAAACTGAGGAAGCATCACCTTATTTTTCTTTTAGATAGCCCCTGCCATTTCCGAAGCTCGATTTGCTATTCTCTGCTCAGGCCAATCCTCTCCGCTCACTCTGCTCTTTGGTCGAGTAAACTTGCTCCACACCACTTATGCCCTTCTCTCCAGGCGATAAAGTCGGCCGGTATGAGATCCTCGCGCCCATCGGCGCCGGCGGGATGGGTGAGGTCTTTCGCGCCAAAGACTCCGCGCTGGAGCGCCACGTCGCCATCAAGGTATTACCCGCACACCTGGTGGCCGATCCCTCCGCTCGCGAACGCCTGCGCCGCGAAGCTCTCGCAGCCGCATCGCTCGATCATCCTTTCATATGCAAAGTCTTTGAGATTGGCGAGGCCGATGGCGCGATGTTCCTGGTGATGGAATTCGTCGCCGGGGAAACGCTCTTTCAGCGTATGCAGGCCGGTCCGTTGCCCCTCGCCGAAGCGCTGCTGATTGCCCGCGAGGTTGCCGAAGCGCTGGAAGCGGCGCACAAAAACCTCTTCCTGCATCGCGATCTCAAGCCGGCCAATGTCATGATGACCCAGGGCCATGTCAAGGTCATGGACTTTGGGCTGGCCAAGCAATTCGATAGTGGCTTTGCTGACCCGGCCGCAGTCACGGTCGCCGTCAGCCCGGCGCTCACCGCACAAGGCATGGTGGTGGGCACTCCCGATTACATGTCTCCCGAGCAGGTTCGCGGCGTACCTCTTGACCAGCGCTCCGACCTGTTCGCGTTCGGCATTCTGCTCTACGAGCTGGTGATGGGCGCGCATCCCTTCCGGCGCGCCTCGGCCACTGAGACCATGGCGGCTATTCTGCGCGATCCGCCCAACCTCGACGGGAATTTGCCGCAAGGCCTCATGATTCTCATCCGGCGATTGCTGGCCAAGTCCAGCGACCAGCGCTACCAGTCCATGACCGATGTGATTGCCGACTTGCTTCGCCAGACGGCAGCGGCCTTAGCTCCCTCAGAGGAGCCCGCCGCCCCCCCCATTCCGCTCATCGGGCGCGAGGTCGAGTTTGCCGAACTGAAACGCGCATTGAACGAAGCCCTCGTCGGTCGCGGGTCGCTGGTCATGATCGGCGGCGAGCCGGGAATCGGCAAAACGCATCTCACCGGCGCAATCCTTGAAGAAGCCCGCAAGCGCGGCGCATTTGCCGCCGTAGGCCACTGCTACGAGGGCGAAGGCGCGCCGCCGTACATTCCGGTGGTCGAGGTCTTCGAGCAGGTTATTCGCATGGCTCCCCATGCGTCGTTGCGGGTGGGGATGGGCGACGACGCGCCGGAGATAGCCAAACTGGTCCCCGAGTTGCGCAACATCTACCCCGACTTGCCGCCTTCCATTCAGCTTCCGCCCGAGCAGCAGCGCCGCTTCCTCTTCAACGCCGTGCGCTCCTGGATTCAACGCGCCGTCAAGGTGACTCCCTCCGTCATGGTCCTCGAAGACCTGCACTGGGCCGATGAACCAACCCTGCTGCTGCTGCAGCATATGGCGCAAGCCTTGCCCACCATGGCGCAGCTAGTCGTCTGCACCTACCGCGATACGGATCTTGACGCCACCCGGCCCTTCGCCAAGACCCTTGAGACCATGCTGCGCCAGAAGCAGGCCACGCGCATCTCTCTGCGTCGCCTGCCGGTAAGCGGGGTTGAAGCCATGCTCGGGGCCATGAGCGGGCAAAAGCCGCCGCCCTCGCTGGCCCGCGTCGTCTTTGCTGAGACCGAGGGCAATCCATTCTTCGTCGAGGAGGTATTCCGCCACCTTTCGGAAGAAGGCAAGCTCTTTGACGAGACCGGCAAGTGGCTCCCCGGCCTGCGCGTAGACCAGTTGCAGGTACCGGAAGGCGTCCGCCTGGTCCTCGGCCGCCGTCTCGACCGCCTGGGTGCGGACGCCCGCCGCGTACTCACCACTGCCGCGGTCATAGGCCGCAGCTTCAGCCTGCGACTGCTAGAGGATCTCGAAAACAAGCAGGCCGATGAGGCTCTCGATGCCGTTGAAGAAGCCGAGAAGGCGCACCTTGTCGTGGCCGAGCCCGCGGGCCGGGATACGCGCTACCGCTTCGTGCATGAGCTGGTGCGTCACACGCTTTCCGAGTCGCTGAGCCTGCCCCGCCGCCAGCGCATCCATGCGCGTGTAGCCGACGCAATCGAGCGTGTCTACGCCGCCAACCTTGAGTCCTATGCTTCGGCCCTGGCTCACCATCTCTATCAGGCCGGCGCGGCATCCGATCCGGAAAAGACCACTGCCTATTTGATTCAGGCCGCCAACCAGGCCAGGGCTGCCGCAGGCCACGAGGAGGCGCTGGCGCATCTGGACAACGCGCTTTCGTTGTGGGAGGTTGAGAGCAGCCTGCGGGTGGCCGAGTTGATGTTCCTGAGAGCCAACGCCCTGCGCAGCATGGGGCGCTTTGACGAAGCTGTCGCCGGCTACGAAAGAGCGATCGATCTGTTTGAAGCTCAGGGTGCGATTGACAAGGCCATCGACACATCTGTGGATATCCTCTGGATTCACGGGTGGCGCGCCGATGTTGAAGCGGGAGCCCCAGTCCTGGCCCGAATGCAAAAGTATCTGGACGGGGCGGACCTTCGATCGAAGATCATTTTGCTCACTGGCACGATGATGATGCAGAGCGGCACGGGCAATGTTGCTGAGGCTGCCCTCACGCTGGAAAAGGTCAAGGCTCTGCACCACGCAGCCGGGATTCCCTTTGTTGGGGTTGCAGCCAATGCTGAGTGCGAGCTTCTCTGGAACTCCGGGCAATATGCCAAGCTCATGGAAGCGAGCCCGAAGGTTGCTGCGGAGTTCCGCAAATCCGGCGATCGATGGCTGGAATCCGATGCTGACCGCAGGACGCTGTATACGGAATGCTACTGCGGACGTCCTGCCCAGGCGGCGGCTGCGCTTCCTGACGCAATTCTTCGCGCCGAACGAACAGGTCACTACGGTGTTCTCTGGACCTTGAAGAGCTTAGGCTCATTGATACCCGCAGCCCGGGGCGATCTGGCCACAGCAGAAAGGGAAGTGCGCGAGGCGTGGGAGTTTGGCAAGACACACGGCGTTGCCTGGAACTTCGTTTCCTGGGTGGTGCTCGCCGAGTTTGATTTCAATCGGGGAGATCTGGCTGCGGCTGAAAAATACTGCTCCGACCCCTCCGGCGTCGAGCCGAATACCTACCTGGCCGGTTTGATTGATTCGACACGGTTCTCGCTCTTTGCCCGTTCTGCAGATGCGCGGGCAGCAGAGGCATGGGCCAAGCGGAGTTGGAAGCTGCCAGTCGCAGGGCAGCTCAATTCGATGGGTTCGTGGATTGCGCTCTGCAATTCGGTAATTGGACTGGCCGCCCTGGGCAAAAAAGAGGAAGTAACCCCTCTGCGGCCACTCACCGAGGAAATGCTGCTCACCGGCGCATGGCTGATGCGTGCTGGTGCGCCCTGCCGAACAGTTGCCGGCATCGCCGCGGCTTGCGCTGAAGACTGGCCCGCAGCCGAGGAGCATCACCGCACCGCTATCCGCCAGGCAGACACCGCGCCTTACATGCACTTGCAGCCGGTAACGCGCGAGTGGTACGCCGCCATGCTGCTCGACCGCAAAGCCCCCGGCGACGCCGACAAAGGCCGCGGCCTGATGCAGGAAGCCATCGCCCAGTACGAGTCCCTGGGCATGACTTATCCCGCCAAACTGGCCGCCCCAAAAAGCGCAGCGCTCTAAGAAGCTATTGCGGACTGGAATTATCCTTGGGTAAAGGAGCCGCGAGCCGTGACCGCGCAACCAGACACAACAGCCACTCTACCCGGCCAGACCGCAGCCCGGATCTTTGCCGCCAACGATCGCATCAACCAGACGCTCATCGAACAGCTCGACCCCGCCGCATGGAATGCCAAGCCGCCCGGCAATGTCCGCACCATCGCGGCCATCTTCACCCACATGCACAATATGCGCTGCAAGTGGATCAGGCTCACGGCTCCGCACCTGATCGTTCCAGCGCAACTAAACCGCGCCCATTGCACGCCCGAACGGGCCCGGTCCGGATTAGCCGAGAGCGCCGCTCGCTGCTCAGAAATGCTGGCTGAAGCGCTCAGCGGCAAGGGTCGCGTCGACAAGTTTCTAAGAGACGGCTGGGCCCAGCCCTGGCAGGTCGGCCCGGAGATGCTGTGCTATATGGTTGCTCACGAGGCTCACCATCGCGGGCAGGTCTCCATGCTCGCGCATCAACTGGGATTCCCGTTGCCCACCAAGGTTATGGCCGGGATGTGGAATTGGGAAAAGCTGTGGAGAGATTGCGGGTCGCCCGACGGCCCCGGCTCCCACTCCTGAGGAATCGCCCAGGGCGCGAGTCGCCTGCCAGCGGCGGCTGGCTATTCCACCAGCCGCCGCTGCATTGGCCCAATGCCTCGATTCGGCATTTCATCCGGGAGCGGATGCGCTCTATTTGCGGCCCGGACGAGCTGGGGCACGGTACCCTGGCAGGCGGTGCTCGTTGCCCGCGTCATGGCCTGCATTGCCTACGTTGCCCTTTCCGTCGCGTGCCTCGTTGCCCTGGAAGTGGTTGAACCGCTCCGCCCCGCGCATTGGCACCGGTCCGTTGTAGCCATGATGAGGGTCAAAGCGGTTGTCTACATGTCCGTAAAAGCCAGGATGGCCGTGGAACCACGGACCGGCTCCGATAAACACTCCGCCGATAAACCAGTCCGGTCCGTAGTAGCCATAAGGTGCGCAGTCGTAGGGAGGATAGTCAAAGTACCCGTACGGGCACACAGGCGCAACTCCAATGTCGACAGCAACCTGGGCGGCCGGCGCCGGAGATGAACCGCAGAACAGCGCGATTGCAAGTACTGATAAAACAAGGAACTTACCGTGGGACATATTTCCTCCTTGAGAAGATTAGAGTTTCTGGAAACGCAGAGAGTTGTCTCTCCGCAGGAGGTTGGGTGTGGGTTGGCGGTGCGCCGTCTCTTGGGGAAGAGCCGTCAGTTTCAAGATTAAAATGCGGGCTTCAGCAGTTCCAGGCCGGCGCGGGAAACCTGCACGTCGTCCTCGGACTTGCCCCCGCTGAATGCCACAATCACAACGCCGGTTTTCCCTCGGAAGAAGACTCCGCCCTGCCATCCGAATTCGCCGGTCATGGGCGGCCGTTTCGCAGTCCCGCTGTCCTGCAGGGTGTCGGCCATCTCGGCGGACTTCGCGTAGGCGATGCCGAGAAGATTGTTCCCCTTCTCGGTAGCAGAGGGAGCATCCTTCATCCGCCCTACAACCGCCATCTTCGAGGTCCAGCCCTGGATGGTCTCTCCCTGGGCGTAGGAGATTACCGCAACGCCGGTGACGTTGAGTTCGGCGGCGCGCTTCTTCATGGCTTCGAGCGCGGCGCTCGCCAGAGCGTCAAATTTCTTCGCGCTGACAGGCTTGGGGGCGCTGGCTGCGCGGGCATTCCCTTGGCCGGCGGCAAGTGTAAGGGCGATCAGAATTGCTAAAGCTGGCAGGCGTGTCTTCATTCCGAGATTCTCCGTAGGGCATTAGCCTTCGCGCTCTGCGCCCGGCGAGTGCCCTCGAAGATTCTACCCTGCGGATGCTTGGCTTGTTTCCTGAACGAACATGGTGGAGGCGAGGAAAACTACTGCGCCCGTGCGCGCTTGATGATCTTCAACCTCAGTTCTTTGCCGTCGGGCTTGAGAAGAACGAGTTTGTCCCCGTCGATGAGGGTCTGCACGGGGTCGTTGACAATCAATCCCTCGGCCAGGTCGCCGGTCTTG
>Ga0302270_10006038_pt1 | contig 10875 bp, 8 predicted proteins | sample III_Bog_E2_3_FD_198773 | JGI IMG/M metagenome (GOLD analysis project Ga0302270, IMG submission 198773) | Peat permafrost microbial communities from Stordalen Mire near Abisko, Sweden - III_Bog_E2_3 | ecosystem: Environmental > Terrestrial > Soil > Wetlands > Peat | place: Sweden: Abisko...
GAGGCGCTTCGAGAGAAGATGGAGGAGGAAGGGATAGGTAAGAGGGAGTAGGGACTAGGGAATAGGGAATAGAAAAACCCTGACCGTTGGATATCCCAGTTCTCGAAGGCGAGAACTGGGATATCCGGTCCCTAGAAAGCTCGGTGAGTGTCATGAACTGTGGCAACAATTAAGCAGATGAGTTCGAATCTACATAATTCACGGAATAACTCTCTTCGATTTCATCTTCTTTCTGAATTCCTGTTGGAGCTTATCAAATAAAGCCTCATGCCGGAGAGCTGTTTGTTCGAAGAACCGTGTAATGTTTGCAGTCTGTGATGCTCCAATTACATTACCAAGTATATGATGCATTGCAAGAGCCCCAAGAACTGCTTCGCGGGTCAAATCATGTACGAGTCCGGTATTGATTAGAAGATGTTCATCATCTTGTGATCGCGATCCATGCATGACGTCAGATCGCAAATCGTACGCTTTTCGGGCGGCTCTGTAGGCCTTTTCGACGTGCCCCATCCCCAATCCGCTTGCAAGAAGCGCGACCCGTTTACAGAAGCGGTGGGTTATGCCTCTGTCGATCCACTCCGTTGCGGTGAGCCGCTCAAGTGCCGCAATCCACTTCACAATCTGCACCCCACCCGATTCCTCAAAAGAAGCGTCTCCAAACCATTTGAGAGCGTCAAGAAGCCTGTTCGTTATCTCATCTCGATTTCCACTCAAGCTTTTATTCAATAAATTCGAAGCGAAACCTTGGAAACATCCCGAGGTTCCTGCCAATGGATCCCCGGCAACTAATGCGCCTTCTATACTAGGGCCTTGCCAAGTCCATTTAACGTTGCCTTCAATATCCCTAAGAACACACGTTTCACGGTTCCGTGAGGGGGCTGTATGCGGAAGTCTCATTGATCTTCCATGACGAAGGCCTATGAAAACTTTAAGCAGATTGATCGCCGCCTCAATGATCTCCTCCGCCCTCCGTCGAGATACGTCTGGAGCGCAGCGTGGAATGCTAACTATTGCTACCCAGCCATATTTCTTTCCACTCTCGGAAAAATAATCAATTGCTTTCTCTTGAGTACGTTTGCTGCCGTTTTGAACAGACTCATTGAAGTTCCTCAAGAATGCTTCAAAGCGCTGGAAAGTCACAGGTCCAAGCGCGAATTGATCTGGAGGAGGGGGCCCAAAATACGGGTGGATTGGACCGCAATGCAGAAGAACGCATGGAAAGTTGTAAGAGGCCTCAATGTGCTCAGCCTCTGAATCGCCGACGTAAGATTTTAGAATGCGAATTAGATCCTCTTCATCAGTGACCTGATCTATTACGACCTGGAATATCCTCTCAGAGATGATTTTCGCGATGCGTATCGCACTCAAGTCACAACCGTTTGGCGCCTCGGCGAGTAGCCTGAGCGCCATACGCTGTATCGCATCGATCCCAGACCTGCGGCAGGGAATCAATTCACGAGTGTGAGGCCGATATATTTGACACAGCTTGTCTTCAGGATTCTTCTCGTAATGGCGGCGAATCGCCTCTATGTTCCCTTGCTTTATTATCTCCTGTTGAAGCTCTTGGAAATATGCAACCCCCTCCATCAGGCATTCGAAATCTTGGACGTAGGCAGCAACGGACTCTGAACTCAGTGCACTCATCGGGCTCTCTGTGGCGGAAAACGGCTAAACAAGATCGAGGGGATGATTTCAACCGTAGGACCCCTTACCTCAAGAACTGTTTCGACGTTTTTCCAGCAGTGCATATTATCTCGCAATCAGAAACGATCGTGTTGGGCTGGATGTGCATAATCGCTATCTCGTTCGCCGAATCACAGGATGTTGCGCTCTAGGTGACAGCATTTGTGGGGCGCGGAATTTGAGCGCGACTTCGTCGCGCTGGTTGATTTCTAAAAACTTGTGGATGGGGTTTGTGACACGGTTGAAACCGTGTCCTGATACAAAGCACGAAAAGCAAAAGCAAAAACAAAAACAAAAGCAGATCCTTCGACTCACCACCCCCAGGCTGAAGAGTACGCCTGGGGCCCCGTTCGCTCAGGATGACAAGCATATAGTTAGCTCATCGCTCAGGATGACAATGCAATTGAATATCGTGCTATCCCACCCTTGCGCCAATAAAAAAGCGCAAGGATGGGGCACGGGGCTGGTTGGGGATTGAACAGGATTTGAGTGCGGAAAGCGTCGGGATTAAAACCCTGACCTACCCGTCGCGCTGGTTCATTTCAGCCGCGTGGGTTAATTTCGAGAAACTTGCAAGGGTTTCAACTACCCTTTTTGACTCCAAAATAGATCATGCCGGCGCCGCCTGCTATGGCAACGATGCCCAGGATAGGAGGAACTGGGAGCGTATGGTTTTCTGTTGTGTTGATTTGCATTGAACCAATTTTTGCAACATTCTTTTGGCTCGTGTAAGTGAATCCTCCGTAGATGAGCGCTGCAACCCCGAAGATGATCAATAGAATTCCGGCGATTTTCATCCTAGCTCCAGTTCTTAAAGCTTTGGCATGGTTATGGTTTCAATCTTCGCGAGGGAGTTGACGAAGATTTAGAAACGATTTCAGCGGCGAGAAATACCCATGAGAATTAAAGGCAATTCTCGGCGTCGTGACTGTTCAGAATTGCTCGTTTTGCCGGTCGCAGACACTAAAGCCCGCGTCAATTATGCAGCGTCTGCGGCACGGCTGAAGCCGTGCCCTAGGAAGAAACAAGCGTGGACCGGGAGGTCCACGCTACAGCCGGCCAGGAGGCCGGCGCTACAGCTTCATGCCTCGTGGGTCGGCGAAGCCGGTGGACGACTGTTACAAAGCAGGGGGCCTAGCAAGCAAACTTCGATTAGCTCTCGAGCTTTTTGATGTAGAGCCAGAGGCCTACGAGCATGAAGGCGATGGCGAGGAGGCAGATGCCGAGGCCGATGCGGCGATGATTGCGCTCGACCATGGCGTCGTGGCCGGCTTTGAGGTTGGCGGCGGCGATCGTGGCCCCGGCCTTAACGTCCGCATCGACCAGAGCGGTTTGGAAGGTGTGGATGGTGACGCGGGCTTTGGTAAGCGAATCCTGGGCCTGATCCTGGGTGAGGCGGGCCTCGCTGACTTCCATGCCGGAGGATTCGGCTAGGCGCAGGGATTGGTCGGCGTCCTTGATGGAAGCATCCAATTGAGTCAGGTCGGTAAGGATGGCGGCGCGCGCCTTATCGCAATGGTCGCCGGGGGCATGGCACTTCATGCAGACGCCGGTGGGGCCTGTGCCGAGCACGGCGTCGGAGGGCATGTGGATGGCGTGATTGCTGTGGCAGACGACGCAGCCGGGAAGACCCTTCTCCTGAAAGGCCTTGAAGTGCGCACTTTTGCCGTACATCTGCGCCTGGAAGGCGTGGCAGTTGGCGCAAACGTTCTGCACCTTGTCGACGCCGGGCGGCAGTGCGCCGTGATTTCCGTGGCAGGTGGTGCAGGTGGGGGCGCTGAGATCGCCGCGGACCACCATGGCGTCGTGATGGACGCTGATGGAGTAGTTGGCGAACTGATCGGTGGGGATGCCGTAGGGCTTCATGAGCGCCGCGTCGGAGTGGCAGCGCGAACAGGTCTTGGCCACGTTGACGGGATTCACCGGGGAACGGGGATCGATGGCCGGGCGGATATCGTGGACGCTGTGGCAATCGACGCAGACGGCAACCTTGGTATCCCCGGCGGCGAGGCGCTTGCCGTGCATGCTGGTGTGGTACTGGTCGAGCTGATCGGTGCGCAGGCTGGGATTGTAGGTGCGCATATAGGCCGGATTGGAGTGGCAACTGCCGCACAACTGCGGAACCTGCCTGCGATCGATCTTGCCCTTCCAGCCGGCCTTGCGGCTCATGGCCTGGTCGGGATCGAAGCTGGAGGCGTCGCCGCCGTGGCAACTGACGCAGGTGAGGCCTTTTTGCGCGTGGATGTCTTGAGAGAATTTTTCCGGAGTGACTTGCAGGGGGCCATCCTGGGCAGAGTGACAGTCCAGGCAGGAGTTCACGGCCTGCGCGTAAAGGGAAGGCGCGAGCAGGATGGAGCCCGCCAGCAGCAGGGCAGAGCAGGCCGCGAGCAACGAATTATTGCGCAAGGAAGCCATAGACAGTCATACCTATTACGTACACCAGGGCAAAGATGGAAATTCCTGTGACCCACGTTTTGCTGCGGGAAGATTTCTCGTTCTCAAGGAAGGGCAGCAGCAGCCACAGCAACCCGGCCAGGCTGCAACCCAGCACGCCCAGCACCTCGCCGTCGATGATCCAGACCTTGGAGGGAATCATTTTGAGGGTCTGGAACATGAAGAGGAAGTACCACTCGGGCTTGATTCCGGCGGGGGCGGAGATGAAGGGGTCGGCCTTGACGCCGAGGTTCCAGGGGAAGATGGCGGCGAGCGCTCCGAGCACGCCCATGGCCACATACCAGGCCATCATCTCGCGCAGCGCGAAGTTGGGAAAGAACTTCATTTCGCGGCGGGCGGAGGGATTGGCTGTCCATTCCGCTTCCACTTTGGGAGGAACGCTCATGCCGAGGCGCTGCACTAAAAATAAGTGAATGGCGATGAGCACGACGACGATGCCGGGCAGAACGGCGACGTGGAATCCGAAGAAGCGAGTGAGCGTGGCGCCGGTGACCTCATCGCCGCCGCGCAGGAAGATCATGATGGGCTTGCCGATGATGGGAATCTGGCCGGCAATCTCCGTGCCGACTTTGGTGGCGAAAAAGGCCAGCGTGTCCCAGGGCAGCAGATAGCCGCTGAAGCCGAAGCCCATGACCAGCAAGAGAAGAATCACGCCGGTGACCCAGGTCAGCTCGCGCGGCTTGCGATAGGCCTTGAGAAAGAGAACGCTGAACATGTGCACGAAGGCGGTGAAGATCATCAGGTTGGCGGACCAGGAATGAATGGAGCGAATCAGCCAGCCAAACTGCACGCGCGTCATGATGTACTGCACGCTCTCAAAGGCCTCGTTGGCGCCGGGGCGATAGTAGAGCAGCAGCAGGATGCCGGTGAGCACCTGAATCATGAAAAGGAACAGCGTAATGCCGCCAAAAAAATACCAGTAGGAGAGGCGATGGCGGGGGACGGTCTTGTGCTTGAACGGAGCGATGAGATCGTCCAGATGAAGCCGATCATCGAGCCAGCGATAGAGAGCGGCGATCACGATCAGGCCTCCCGCTTGCGGCTGACGACAATTTCGTCGCCGCGCTGGTGAACATCGAAGACGGTAAGCGGCCGGGGCGGCGGCCCGGATACGTTGCGGCCGTTCAGGTCGTAGGTTCCGTTGTGGCAGGCACACCAGATCTCGTGCAGATCAGGGCGATACTGCACGATGCAGCCGAGATGGGTGCAGGTGGCGGAGAGCGCGCGGAAGGTGCCGTCGGCGTTGAGGATGAGCAGGCCGGGCTTGCTGCCGAAGCGGAAGATCTTGCCGGAGTTGGGCTTCATCTCGCCGAGCTTGGCGGCGATTACCTCGTCCCCGCCGAGATCGACCACCTGCGGAGGAATAAAATAGCGCATCACGGGATAGAGAAACGACGCCAGAGAGGCAAGCAATCCGCCGCCGAGAAAGATTTCAATGGCGCGGCGGCGCGAAGGATCGGGAGCATGGTTAGCGCACACAGTCCGCACCCCCTGCCGCAACGGATATTAAAATACTGGACAAACGCCTCGACCTCCCGCGCTGGAAACCAACATGCAAATTTACGCTGAGCGATCCATGGGGAAAATGCTCCGGCAGCATGGGTTGAGTGAACCGTAGTGATATTAAGAGGTTAGGGTCTGTGACGTACATCACATATTTGGAGGATTATGAGAGAAAAACGCGCTTCCTGCGGAGAGAATCGGTGGGGCGCTCAAAACGGGAACGCTATAAAAAAATAGGGCGAACGCGCGACGTGCACGTCCGCCATCGATCAGTGGGGGCGAAATCTGGAAACCGGAGTGTTGCTTGCTACTTTTGCAGCGTACGGATGTAGGCGACAACGGACTTGATCTGGTCGTCGGACAGCTTGCCTGCATAAGGCTTCATATTGACGCCCTTGCCGTTCTTGACGATGGCGAACAGTTGTGCGTCCGAGGACTTGACCACCGCCGGATCCTTGAAGGACGTAACCTTCATCGCCTTGCCGACACTGGTGGCGGCCAAACCGTCCACGCCATGGCACATGAGGCACTTCGACTTGTAAACGTCTGTGCCGCTTTGGGCAAGAGCCGGAATGGCGATGGCGGCGGCGAGGAAGAAGAACGCCACGTTGTTGCGAGTCATTTTCACGGATAAGCTCCTTTGCGCCGGGATTGCGATTTTGGTTCTCCTGGCTCCAAAATCAGTATAGCCCTGGGCGGGGTGGGACCGGTTCCCAGCCCTCATAGACTAAAACCCGGACGGCCGTTAAATGTTGCTGACCGCTGACAAATCTGAGCGCGATGTACTAGCCTCAAGGAATGATGTGGACCAATCCTGCCGAGATGGCGTTGCACGAGCTGAGCCACGCACCGCTGGTGCGCTTCAGCGTGCTGGCGCTCAGCTCGATCTTCTTTCTGGTGGACCCGTTTGCGGCGATTGGGTCGTTTCTGGCGATTACCGAAGGGGGGGACGCGGCGCGGCGCAAGCGCATGGCGCGTAAAGGCGCTCTGACATGCTTTATCGTGCTGACCAGCTTTGCCGTGGGTGGGCAACTGCTCTTCCGCTTGTTCGGTATCACCTTGCCGGCATTCGAGATAGCCGGAGGGTTGATTCTGCTGCTGATCGGGCTGGACATGTTGCAGGCCAAGCGGTCGGCGACCCAGGAGGCGTCGGGCGACACCGAGGAGGCTGCGCACAAGGAGGACGCGGGGATTGTGCCGCTGGGGCTGCCGATGCTGGCGGGGCCGGGGGCGATTTCGACGGTGATGGTGCTGGTGGGGCAGACAGCCGGCTTGTGGCGCTGGGAGATGGGGGCGATTCTGGGTTCGATTGCGCTGACCAGCCTGGCGAGCTACTGGGTGTTGGCAGGTGCGGGCCGGGTGCTGAAGGTGCTGGGCGAGACGGGGATTCGAGTGCTGGTGCGGGTGATGGGCTTGCTGCTGGTGGCCTTGGCGATGCAGTATTTCGTCAATGGATTGACGGACTTGGGGCTGATTGCGCGATCCTGAGGGCGCAGAATAGAGCATCGTCTCCCACCCATTCCGCAAAAAGCGCGGAATGGATGGGGCACGGGGACGGTTTTTTGGGCAGGAGCAGTTGAGCGCGGAGTTTCCCACAAAAATTGCGGTTTCCCACAGGCAGGCACATTTGCAATTCGGCGGGCGGGTTGCTATTCTTACTGAGTTGCGACAGAGCGGCAACATGAGTCATAGTGTGCTGCTTGCAAACGAGAGTGGTGTGTGCTACTCTTGAAAAGTTGCAGATTGAGCAGTAGAGCCTCCCGGTGGCCGACAGGCCTGCCCGTTGAGGGAAGTGGGAAGCAAGTTGTGATGCTGGTTCGTTGGGTCAGGTGAGGCGAAAGCCCCTGATACCCCTGTAGGGATACCCTCAGAGAACAAGCTATTGCAATACCCAGGAGGAAACTCCTGTGAGCCCGAGTGGCTCAGGCGCGTTTTGCGCCGGTTGATGTTTGATATTTTTGCGCTGTGCGGGCTTTTGAACGGGAGACACCCGGGCCGGATTTGACTGGCGGGTTGATCTTTGATATGTTTGAAAGGTTCGCGCAAAAACGCCAAGAGACGCAAACGAACGCGCCGTTGGCAAGCGCAACAAGTTCGAGGACAAGCTGGCCGCAAGGCTGGCCCTCGATCCCAAAGGGCGCCGCTCAGGCGGAGAGCCTCAAGGATCTTTGACAATTAGGTTGAACATGCCAGTTATGAGAAAAGATCAGGTTTGGCTTGATCATTCTCACTAAATAGGCATCGCGCTTTTTCGAGGGCGCGATGCAGCCGAACCCATCCGACCTCCGTCGGTTTGGGGGAAGCAATCAGGTTTCAAACGAGAGTTTGATCCTGGCTCAGAATCAACGCTGGCGGCGTGCCTAACACATGCAAGTCGAACGAGAAAGTGGTAGCAATACCATGAGTAAAGTGGCGCACGGGTGAGTAACACGTGACTAACCTACCCTGGAGTGGGGGATAACTGAGGGAAACCTTAGCTAATACCGCATAATACCCACGGGTCAAAGGAGCAATTCGCTCTGGGAGGGGGTCGCGGCCGATTAGTTAGTTGGCGGGGTAATGGCCCACCAAGACTATGATCGGTATCCGGCCTGAGAGGGCGCACGGACACACTGGAACTGACACACGGTCCAGACTCCTACGGGAGGCAGCAGTGGGGAATTTTGCGCAATGGGGGAAACCCTGACGCAGCAACGCCGCGTGGAGGATGAAGTCCTTCGGGACGTAAACTCCTTTCGATCGGGACGATAATGACGGTACCGGAAGAAGAAGCCCCGGCTAACTTCGTGCCAGCAGCCGCGGTAATACGAGGGGGGCGAGCGTTGTTCGGAATTATTGGGCGTAAAGGGTGCGTAGGCGGTTTTGTAAGTCTTATGTGAAATCTATGGGCTCAACTCATAGACTGCATGAGAAACTGCAGGGCTTGAGTGTGGGAGAGGTGAGTGGAATTCCCGGTGTAGCGGTGAAATGCGTAGATATCGGGAGGAACACCTGTGGCGAAAGCGGCTCACTGGACCACAACTGACGCTGATGCACGAAAGCTAGGGGAGCAAACAGGATTAGATACCCTGGTAGTCCTAGCCCTAAACGATGATTGCTTGGTGTGACGGGTACCCAATCCCGTCGTGCCGCAGCTAACGCGTTAAGCAATCCGCCTGGGGAGTACGGTCGCAAGGCTGAAACTCAAAGGAATTGACGGGGGCCCGCACAAGCGGTGGAGCATGTGGTTCAATTCGACGCAACGCGAAGAACCTTACCTGGGCTCGAAATGTTGTGGACCGGGGTAGAAATATCCCTTCCCCGCAAGGGGCCGCAATATAGGTGCTGCATGGCTGTCGTCAGCTCGTGTCGTGAGATGTTGGGTTAAGTCCCGCAACGAGCGCAACCCTTATCTTCAGTTGCTACCATTTAGTTGAGCACTCTGACGAAACCGCCTCGGATAACGGGGAGGAAGGTGGGGATGACGTCAAGTCCTCATGGCCTTTATGTCCAGGGCTACACACGTGCTACAATGGCCGGTACAAACCGTCGCAAACCCGCGAGGGGGAGCTAATCGGAAAAAGCCGGCCTCAGTTCGGATTACAGTCTGCAACTCGACTGTATGAAGCTGGAATCGCTAGTAATCGCGGATCAGAATGCCGCGGTGAATACGTTCCCGGGCCTTGTACACACCGCCCGTCACATCACGAAAGTGGGTTGCACTAGAAGCCGGTGAGCCAACCGCAAGGGGGCAGCCGTCCAAGGTGTAATTCATGATTGGGGTGAAGTCGTAACAAGGTAGCCGTAGGAGAACCTGCGGCTGGATCACCTCCTTTCTAAAAGAGAACTGGTGGCATTTATATCCTTTCCGCGAATGCGGACCGTCGAGAGATGGCGGATATGAGTAGTCATCTAACCTGCAAGCGCCGTCCCTGACGGTGTGCGCGGGAATCCTGATACAAGCCTTCTTTGCTTGATCGACATTTTCATGATGGTCATGGGTGGCGTAGCTGCCCAGCATGTTCAACCTTTGTCCTCGAAACTCTTTTTTGAATGAGGATAGTGAGAGCCGCCGGACTCCTGGCTTTTGGCCGTGATGGCCGGCGTGGGAGCAGCCGCGTTGAATGGCCGACGTGATTGGCCTATGAGGGCCTGTAGCTCAGTTGGTTAGAGCGCACCCCTGATAAGGGTGAGGTCGGTAGTTCGACTCTACCCAGGCCCACCATCTTAGCCGCATGCGCCCTACCGTGGGGCTGTAGCTCAGTTGGGAGAGCGCGTGCTTTGCAAGCATGAGGTCAGCGGTTCGATCCCGCTCAGCTCCACCAGAATCATTCAATGTTTCCTGATCGCCGCCGTTTTTTAGCGACGCCGATCAGGAAACAGGCTAGTCGGTCTTTCGGGACTGGTTGGCAGGTTTACACCGCCTCAGGGCGGGCCTTTTCGGCAACAAACGAGAAGGTCAGGATGTTTGACAACGAAATTGATTGGGTAATGCGCATCTGAAGCGCATCCCCGTACCAGGAGCCGCAAGGCTACTGAAGGGATGTGGTGGAGGGTGACGCAATACAAGGCCGAGCACATTGCAAGGCCGCGCAAGTTTTCATAATTGCAGCGGCGTAAGCAAGTGTTCAATGTAAGAAGAGTGTCTTTAGGAGTGCAACTCGGTGAGCGCGTGAGCGCAGCGAGTTGTTCTCAGGCGAAGTTAAGTAGGTTATCTCTTATCAGGACCGCAGTGATGCGGCTCCCTGCGCTGGAGTTAATTCTATGGTCAAGCTACTAAGGGCGCACGGTGGATGCCTTGGCAGAAACAGGCGATGAAGGACGTGGCAAGCTGCGATAAGCTTCGGTAAGCCGCACACAGGCGTTATAACCGGAGATTTCCGAATGGGGAAACCCTCCCGAGCAAACCTCGGGAACATCCTGCTGAATACATAGGCAGGCATGAGCGAACTCAGGGAAGTGAACCATCTCAGTACCTGAAGGAAAAGAAAGAAACCTCGATTCCGATAGTAGTGGCGAGCGAACTCGGAAGAGCCCAAACCCGTAGCATTTCGGTGTTTCGGGGGTTGTAGGGTCCGCAACAGTAGAGTTACCAATCTGGTTGTTAGCCGAATCTTCTGGAAGGGAGATCCATAGAGCGTGACAGGCGCGTAGGCGAAAATAATCCAGACTCGAAGCGGATACCTGAGTAAGGCGGGGCACGTGAAACCCTGCTTGAATCCACGGGGACCATCCCGTAAGGCTAAATACTCGTTT
>Ga0302270_10006059_pt1 | contig 10849 bp, 5 predicted proteins | sample III_Bog_E2_3_FD_198773 | JGI IMG/M metagenome (GOLD analysis project Ga0302270, IMG submission 198773) | Peat permafrost microbial communities from Stordalen Mire near Abisko, Sweden - III_Bog_E2_3 | ecosystem: Environmental > Terrestrial > Soil > Wetlands > Peat | place: Sweden: Abisko...
CGATGCTGATCGAAATGGTCGCCTTATGAACGTCTAATCCAACGAATGATCTGATCTGCATGTCTTCTCCTCCTGTGAACAGGAGAACCCAACCAAACCGTCAGGCTCAACAAAAGACATACAGACTTAGGAAGGGTTTTTGCTGTTGCTGTTCGGCAAGGGCAGCCGTTGCGGACAGGACACAGGTCCGCTAGAGGGGTAGCGCAAGACGTGCCGTTTTTCACTGCGGCGCGCCTGGATCGTAGGGCAGGAGTCCTCACTATTTTCGTTTATCGTACATATCGCTAATAGAGGCTGGGCGCTATTTGCTTCCGTGAAATCAAGGAGTGTCACCGTGTCGATATAGTTCCATACTTGAAAGAAATTGACGATAATCAGCCTACGGATCGCGGAGACATTTCGGGTTCATCTTGGTTGGCATAGGCATAGCCAAGGCTGGCCGACTCTCACCGCAATGTTTCTGCTGTACGAGTCTGTATTCTGACGGGACAGAGTAGCCGCTTCGGCCAGCGATCTTTCATAATAAGGGCATGGCCGATATGTGGTTCACATCCGATTTTCACTTTGGGCACTTCAACATCATCCGCTATTGCAATCGCCCGTTTGCGAGTATGGAAGAGATGGATGCGCACATCGCTGATCGGATGAACGCGCACGTCAAACCAAACGACACGCTCTATTTCCTTGGGGATTTTTGCATGGGCAGCGTTGAAAAAGTCGCGGCCTATCGCAAGCGCCTGAACTGCAAGACGATCCATTTTGTTGAGGGAAACCATGACAAAGTGACGCGCAAATCTCAGAGTGTCTTTGCTTCCTGGAGTTCCTTGTCCGAAATCCATGTGGGCAAGCAAGGAATCGTTCTTTGCCATTATGCGATGCGCGTTTGGCCGCATTCTGGGCGCGGCGCATGGCAGCTCTATGGCCACTCCCACGGCAACTTGCCCGATGATCCATTGTCGCTATTGATGGATGTCGGAGTTGATTCGCACAGTTTTTGTCCGTGGCACTTTGAGGAGGTAAAGACGATCATGAAGGCAAAGGCCACAGCGAGAGAACAGTCGCCGCATGCACCTGCAATTTCCGAATAGCCTTTGCCGCCCGGAACAATGCCGTGCCCTCAAGAAAATCTTGCCACAAGGCAACTTATCAGAACAAATCCGCAAAATCAGCACGAACCAAAGAGGCCTGGGGTGCCCGCCCAAATTCCTTGCGAGGCTGTGGGCCTTCGCGATGCTCAGGTTTCATATTGTAACTACCTAGCGACGACCGAGAGTTCTCCTGCCGTCTTCGTTATTTCCAGTACGACCGGCTTCATAAGTGGCCTGTGGTTGGAATCCATTAACGTGACCTCTGCCCTACTGGGGTAACCGTCCCTGAGTTCGATGTCGTTGTCGCGCAGTCGGTCAATCGCGACGCGAGTTTTCCAGCGAACGTGAGCTTTCGTTTGGCTTCCCAAACATACAAGCACTGATCCGCCACGGCCGTTAGGTACTAGATCGAACGTGTCACTTGGATGCCCGAGCCACAGAGCGGAAGAATAGCCCGTGCCAATTTCCTGGTTGTTCTTGTCAAAAAGCTTTAGATGGGCTCGAACCGCTCTCACGGTGGTTACCTCTTGCCCATAAATAGCTTCGTTTCTGAAACGTGCCACCAGGCCGATCATGTCGCCTTTGCTAGCACCTTCAATCTCACCGAATGAATGCATCCCATCCGTTCGTGAACTAAAACCAGGGCCGGAGTAGGCGATCTTAACGAAGGCCGCATTCAAGAAGACGACATTATGTGTTGGGTTCTCTTGCGGCCAAGTACCTCTTGCTGCTGGCGGGGTAGGTTTCTCCTTTGATCGCTCAGAGATTTCACTATCGGGATTGTCGCCTTCAACATTCAAACCTCGACTTGAAATCCACCAACGGACCTTGGGATAGGCCGAGAGTATCTCCTCAAGGTGATTCCCAGGATTGCCAAAGAAGACACGACCGCGAGGAGCGCGCCGTTCGCCGAACGCAGCGCGAATGGAGTCGATCGGAATGGGTTTATTAGAATGTGCCGCAAGCTCTTCGATCAGTTCACGAACAGTACGAGACGAACCAACCGAGTGTGATATGAAATTCGCTGCTATGAGGTCGTTGTAAAGTTGTTCGCCGCCGCTGCGGATTGTTTCTTCATGACTGAAGGTCTCGGTAGGGAGCGCGAAAAAGCTTTCCCTTGGCTTTAGGGCTTGCAAGGCCGGCATACGAAGAGAAGGCATTGACTTCATTGTGCCAAGTGGTGGTTTACCGTGCTTGACAATTGGGGCAACGGTGGAGCGAACTTCACCCGCACCGTGCCGTTTACTGACCTCAAAGGCGTGATGACGAAAGCCGCCGTAGACGCGGCCCGCGCCGAGGGGCGATTGATTGAGAGCGCATCCAAACAGGGATTCTCTCTCTTGGACTCTACACCTGCCACGTCTCCGGTCCCGGCCCCAAAGCCGGAGCCGGAGGCCGCAGACTCCGAAGAAAACTCCGCGAAGAATGACACGGTTTGCCCGGATGGTCCAGACTGTGAAGACTCCGAATGCAGAGCCGAGAGAATCCGGCAAGGCATAAGGCCCACAAACACCCGCGACAAGATCGAGCAAATGCAGAACGCCTTGAAAGCCGGAGTGCAGGTTATCGCCGCCCCGCAACTTTTCCCGACGCCGCCCGCGCTAGCCGAGCGCATGGTCGAGGAGGCCGACATTCTGCCCGGTCACTGCGTTCTTGAGCCGAGCGCGGGAACCGGCGTAATTCTTGCAGCACTGCCGAACGTGAGACCGTTTGGCAGCGTGACCGCTGTCGAGATCAATGCAACATTGGCCGCATCCTTGGAACAAATCGCAGACGAAACCATTTGCGGCGATTTTCTGGAGCAGGACGGAAATCTGGGCCAGTTCGACCGCATTTTGATGAACCCACCCTTTGAAAATGGTGTAGACATCAAGCACATTCAACATGCGATGAAGATGCTGAAACCCGGAGGCCGCTTGGTTGCCATTTGCGCAAACGGACCCCGGCAGAAATCCACCTTGAAGCCTCTGGCCGAGAACTCAGGAGGATGGTACGAAGACCTGCCCGCCGGAACTTTCGCCAGCCAGGGAACCAACGTCAACACCGCTCTACTGGTCATAGAAAACTGACAGCCACCCCAAGGGCCGGAGCGATCCGGCCCAACCTTTTCCGGCAACGCCGAATGCGTCATTGCCGGTGCCGCCCGCTCCGCCCCCGGCACCCCACCCATTTTTAGTGGTGCAGGAGCACCACACCGCGAACAAAACCCTGCCAGGTCCAGCACAGTTGAGGCGGCCAATTAGACGGTTTCGAGGGGCTGAGCAATAGTCGCCTACCCACGCCGCATCTTGCGTCGTTTCATGCCGCCCGCTGCGCCCCCGGCACCCCACCCGCTCCCGAGCTGGCCCTGTCGAGGCTTGTGATTTCTTTGCGTCTACCCTGCGAGGTATAATTCTGTCTGAAGCGGGAGTAGCTCAATGGTAGAGTAGCGGCTTCCCAAGCCGTTGGTTGCGGGTTCGATCCCCGTCTCCCGCTCCAGATCAGCAGAAGATTTCATGCATTCACCCACTGAAAAATCCACAGCACTCTCCAAATAGCCTTACTGTCCATACTGTCCAAAATCGACGGAAATGTGGGACAGTATATGCAAACTGTGCAAGGTATGCACGCGGTTATCATCTTGCATCATATTGCAAATAAATAAATTAGATGACAAGTGCCTGATTCGATACGAGATCGCAAAACGAGCGAAAGGGAACGTCAGCTTCCCAAGCTGAATGTCGCCGGTTCGATCCCGGTCTCCCGCTCCAAACCGATTCTCGTTCCCGTGGTGTTCGTGCGGAACGAGACCGCTACCCAGAGCACCTACTCCGATATCATTCCGATCGTCCTCAGCCAGGTCTCCACGAACTGAGGCCATGCCGTCACCGGAAACTTCGTGCGCCGCAGGCCAAACGCGTGACCGCCCTGTGCATACAAATGCATCTCCACGGGAACGCCTGCATTCTTCAACGCGATGTAATACGCAAGCGAATCGTCTACGTTGTCCACGTGGTCATCCTCATTCTGCAGCAGAAACGTAGGCGGCGTCTGACGGGTGACTGGAATTTCGGGATTCAATGAAAGTTGCTTGTCCGCGGCCGGTGAATGAGGAATCACAAAATTTTTGGTGCCCTGCTTCGCATCCCACTCCGCCGCGGCGAGCGACAAATGGCCGGGATAGATGGGCACTGCAAAGTCCGGACGGCAGCTCACTTTGTCAGCGGCATCGACCGCCGGGTACAACCGCTTCGCGAAGTGAGTGCTGATCGCTGCCGCCAGATGTCCGCCCGCTGAAAAGCCGAGCACGCCAATCTTGTGCGGGTCGATGTGCCACTCCGCGGCGTGAAAGCGCACCAGTCCAAGCGTCCGCTGCGCATCTTCCAAAGCCATGGGTGATTCCGGATAGGGACCCGATTTCGGATACGGTCCCACATCGGTCACGCGATACTTCAACAGCACACACGTGATCCCTTTGGATGTCAGCCAGTCGCAGACCTCCGTACCTTCCAGATCGATGGCAAGAATCTGATAGCCGCCGCCCGGGAAGACGATCACCGCAGCTCCAGTATTCTTTCCACTCGGCGAATAGACCGTCAGCGTAGGACGCGAGACATTGCTCACGGCAACCCACGGTCTGCCGGCAACCAGCGACTCCTTCCCTGTCGTCTCCATGGACTCCGGTCCCTTGACAGGCTGGGGATCGGGCGTTGCGCCCGGCCATATCGGCAGCTGCGTATGTCCCGGCGATGGCTGCCATACAGGAGTCTGTGCGCTCAGGCCAGCACAGGCAAACACGACACAGAGAACAACAATCAAAGGCTTCATCCCAATCCCTCGCGGCTTATACGTGACTAGGCACGTCCCAGTCAGCCGAGTGTAGGACGAAGCGTGGAGGATAACTTCTCTGTAGAGCGGAGGGAATCGAGTTAGTTACGGCACTGAATCCGCGCTAGCTGTCTTTGCGATAGAGCATGTCGCGCATCACGCGCCGCCGCTCAGCATTCGCTTCCGCTGCCACCTTGCGCTCGGTAGCATCCATGCGCGGCTTCTCCGCCGGCGCTTCCGCTTCAGGCTGGCTGCACTCCGGGCAGCGATTGGCAAAGCCGGGCTTATCGGGCCGCAACTCAAACTCTTCAGAACACACAACACAAACTTTGATGGGAAACGCCATGTCTTAAATAATACGATTGCCGGTGGTGGAATGGAATTGACTAAACTCTACCGAATTTGAGGGCACAACAAAAGGGCCGAGCGCGATTACTGCGTAATGGTAATGGTGATGACAGCGGTCTGCGTGGTGTTGGAACTGCTGGTGCCGGGAGTTGCCGTGGCAGTCGCTGTGACGGTCACCGTATCGGTTCCGGTTGGGGTGACGAAGCTGGCGCCAGATCCGCAACCTGTCATAGCTGTCAGCGCAAGTGCCGCGATGGCCAGCATCAGCAATGGGCGCAGATTACGCGCCAGCTTGCGACGCCGCATCAGGATAAAGCATGCGAATACAGCGGCAGGCAGCCAGAGCAGGCTCTGCTTGCTTGTGCCGGGTGCATCGTTCGCGTTCAGCGTGTAAACCGTCAGTACCGCGGTCTGTACCGCATTATTGCCCGTGAAGGTGATGCTGGCCGGGGAGAAGATGCAGCTGGTGAAGGACGGCAATCCATTGCAGGCAAGAGCGGATGTTCCCTGGTAGTTACCGACCGGCGTAAACGTTATGGTTGCGGTACCCGTAGTGCCGCGCGTGATGCTGAGGGCGTTCGGGTTGGAGGCAATGCTAAAGCCCGGCGTGACCACGACTTCATTGAATGCGCTTGACGTGCTGGCAGCGAAGTTGGTGTCGCTGGAGTAGACCGCGGTGATGATATGCGTTCCGGTCGTCGTGAAGCTCGTCGTCACAGTTGCAATACCGGCATTCAGCGTACCGCTGCCGATGGCGGTGCCGCCGTCAAGGAACTGTACTGTACCAGTCGGCGTGCCGACGCTGTTCGCAGTTGCGTCCGTAACCGCTGCGGTGAAGGTAGTGCTCACACCCGAGCCAACGCCGCTGGTTGTCGGCGTCGTCTGCGTGAAGGAAGTGGCAGTTGCAGCTTGCGTGATGGTGAGCACGCCGCCATTGTTGGTAACGGTGTAGTTGGGAAGCTTCACGTTCGGATCAGCGATAGCAACCGTGATGGCGTACGGCCCGGGTGCACTGGTGCTGGTTGCAGTCACGGACGCGCTGGTGGTGATACCGTCTGCCGCAATGAAGCCAATGGACGACGAGGTGAAGCTCACGGGATTCGCGACACCATAGGCACGCGATACCGGCGATGCGCTTACTGTTGCAGTCACCTTGCCGATGTTCATCGTGCCCGTCGCACTTCCCTGGTAGGCCGTGTCAACGACGGTGGCCGTGACGCCATAGCTGCCTGCCGCCGTGGGTGGACCGGCGAGCGTCGTACTGCCGCTGGTGTAGACATAGGTGATGCTGGCGACTGTCACCGGAGCGCTGCTAGAGGTAATCACCGTAGTAGCCGTGGCGTTCTGCACGGAACCGTTATACGTCGGCGTGAGATTACCCAGCGTTATGGTGACGGGAATCTTGCCGACCTGGATCGAGACTGTTGCCGGAACGGACGTTGTAGTGGCGTTAGTCGCGGTGTAGGTGAAGCTGTCAGTGCCGGTATAACCAGTGCTCGGCGTGTAGGTGATGCTGGTGCCGCTGGCTGTCGCAGTGCCGTGGGTTGCTGCAGATGCCACGGCAACACTGGCAGCCGCACCGCCAGAGAGGTTCAGCGTGATGGCGTTATTCGTGCTGTTGAAGAGCACCTGCTGGCTTACGGCTCCGGCGATGGGAGCAGCCGGCTTCACGGTAATGCTTACTGTCGCCGCAGAAGATGTACCGGTCACATTGGTTGCGGTGTACGTGAAACTGTCAGAGCCGGTATAACCGTTTGCCGGCGTGTAGGTGATGCTGGTGCCGCTGGCTGTCGCAGTACCATACGATGCTGCGGATGCCACGGCAACACTGGCAGCCGCACCGCCGGAGAGGTTCAGCGTAATCGGGTTGCTGGTGGAGTTGAAGGAGACCGTTGCAGTAACGACACCGGCAACCGGCGCTGCGGGATTTACGGTGATGCTGACAGTTGCCGCTGCCGAAGTCGCAGTTGCATTGGTCGCGGTGTAAGTGAAGCTGTCAGAACCGGTATAACCGTTTGCCGGCGTGTAGGTGATGCTGGTGCCGTTCGCCGTTGCTGTACCGTGGGTTGCTGCAGATGCCACGGTGACACTGGCAGCCGCACCGCCGGAGAGGTTCAGCGTAATCGGGTTGCTGGTGGAGTTGAAGGCCACCGTCGCAGTAACGACACCAGCAACCGGTGCTGCGGGATTTACGGTGATGCTGGCCGTTGCAGGGGAGGATGTGCCAGCCACATTGGTAGCCGTGTAGGTAAAGCTGTCAGAACCGGTATAACCGTTTGCCGGCGTGTAGGTGATGCTGGTGCCGCTGGCTGTCGCAGTACCGTGCGATGCTGCAGATGCCACGGCAACACTAGCAGCCGCCCCGCCGGAGAGATTCAGCGTAATCGGGTTGCTGGTGGAGTTGAAGGAGACCGTTGCAGTAACAACACCGGCAACCGGCGCCGCAGGATTTACGGTGATGCTGACAGTTGCGGCGGTGGATGTGCCAGCTGTATTGGTTGCGGTGTAAGTGAAGCTGTCAGAGCCGGTGTAGCCGGTGGTGGGGGTGTACTTAATCGTGGTGCTGCTAGCTGTTGCAGTACCGTGCGACGCGGCGGATGCCACGGTGACACTGACAGCCGCCCCGCCGGAGAGATTCAGCGTAATCGGGTTGCTGGTGGAGTTGAAGGAGACCGTCGCGCTGACAGCGGCGGCTACAGGCGGGGCAACAACGTTGAAGCTGGCGCTGGCAACACCAAGCGCAGTCAGCGTGTCGCCAGTGCCGGCGGCGCTTACCTGGAATGTTCCAGTGGTGATGCCGGTCGTGCTGAGCGAAGTAAGAGGAGATCCGGTGAGCGTGCCCGTTCCTGTCAGCGTGACTGGAAGCGAAATTGTTTGCGTGCCGGCGAAGTTGAGCGTATTTCCCTGCTCCGTCAGCGTAACGGCAGCAGTAAAGTTCGTAGCCGGCATTGTGATGCTGGGCGGCTGCGTGGACCAGGTGGCAGCATAGCCAGTCTGCACGGCGCCGGCATCGCTTGTGCCGGTGGTGGAGCGGGCATAGCCGCGCACATCGGTGGCCAGCGTAGAGGTGGAGTCCTTGCCAATTGCTGAGCTGCCGGGGAGCGGCAGCATAGTCTGCATGGTGCCGCCATAGTTGCCCAGCGGGGCCAGCAGCAAACCGCTTGTCGCGTTCGTAGTGTCAAGAGAGCAGTTGTTGCAATCTGCCGTCAGCAGGATGTTGTTGTGCAGGATATACACCGCGCCGTTGCCATTAATGATGCCGTTGCCATTAACCGCAGTGTTGCCGGTCACCGTGCTGTTGTACATATACAGCACACCCGCATTGCGGATGGCGCCACCCTGGTTGCCGCTGGTATTGCCGGTCAGGGTACTGGTGTTGAGCGTCATCGAGTGCGCAGACTCGACGTAGATCGCCCCGGCATGGCTGCTGGTGGCGGTGTTACCGGTGAAGAGGCTGTTGCTGACGATTGTAGTTGTACCGGTTTCGCTATACAGCGCGCCGCCCACGCCGCTGGTGGTGACATTGCCGTTGAAGCTGCAGCCATTAATCGTAAGCGTGCCGCCGTTCTGCGCATTGATTGCGCCGCCGTTGCCGGAGGCTGTCTTGCCGTTGTTGAAGGCGAGACCGCTCAGCGAAACGTTGTTTGAACCGGTGATGGCCATCAACTGCACAGTGCCGCCGCCGTTGAGAATTGTCGATGTTATGCCATTGCCGGTGATCGTCACGTTGCCGTTCACCGCCAGCGTACTGCTGAGAGTGATGCTGGTGTTGCCGCCCGAAGAGAAGACTGTGGAATCAAACGTAATCGCGCTGGCAAGCGATCCCAGCGCGTTCGCAGCCGTGATGGCGTCTTCCAGCGTGCAGGTATGGCTGTTGCCGGTAGTGCAGTTGGATGCATTACCGCTTGTGGGCGCGTTGGTGCTGTTTACGACAAATGCCGTCTGCGGGGCGGTGATGGTGATGCTCACTGTTGCGGCAGAGGATGTGCCGCCTAAATTGGTTGCCGTGTAGGTAAAGCTGTCTGCGCCGGAGTAACCAGTGGTCGGCGTGTAGGTTATGCTGGTGCCGCTGGCTGTCGCAGTACCATGCGATGCTGCGGATGCAACCGCAACTGATGCTGCCGCTCCGCCGGAGAGATTCAGTGTGATGGGATTGTTTGTCGAGCTATATGCGACCGTCGCGCTGACTGCACCGGCAACAGGCGGCACAGCGACGGCGGTGCCGGTGAGGTTGATGGTCTGCGTGGCGCTGCTAACGTTCAGGTTGTTATCCGTAAGCACGGTGGTGCCAGTGGTGATGCCGCTGGCGGAGCCGGTGGGAGCGAACTCCAGACTGAGGTTGCAGCTTGCGCCGGATGCGAGCGAGAAGGTGGCGGTGCAATCAGCAGGCGTGCCGGAGCCGGCGACCTGGGTGTAGTTGGTGGAGACGGCGAGGCCGGGTGTAATGGCGGTGAGGGTGGTATTGCCGTTGTTGGTGATGGTGACGGACTGCGCGGCGCTGGTGCTGCCGTCGTTGGTGGAGGCGAAGGCGAGGGTGGGAGCGTCGGACAGATCCAGCTTTATAAATTGATCGGCGCCGTTGTTGGAGATGTAGAGGTTCCCGCTGCCATCGATATTCATGAAGATGGGCCCGTTCAAGTTGGTGGCCAGCGTGCTCTGGGAGTAACTGCTTCCCGAGGGTGTCTCCTTATATAACTTACCGGTGCCTTGATCGGCGACATATACATCACCTGCGGCATCGAGGGCTATGCTATTGCCCCACTGAAAGCCATTCGCGATAACGCTTGGGGTATAGCTTCCGCCAGAGAGCGTCTCCTTCACAACTTTTTGGTCGTACTGGTCGCCGATGTAGAGGTTGCCGTTACTGTCAACCTTCACGCTTCCATAGCCGATTTGCATACCACTGCCGATGGTGCTTTGGACATAGCTGCCGCCCGGCTGGAGCGTCTCCATGAGTACATTGGCGCCGTTGGGCAAGTAGACGTTGCCACTGCCATCCACCGTCAAAGCATAAGCTCCGACGCTCACAACCAGACTCTGGGTGTAAGTGCCTCCGGAGAGCGTCTCCTTCACAATACGACCGTTGCCCTGATCCGCGATATAGACATTGCCGGCTCCATCGACCGCAACGTCCGTGGGCTGATTCAAACCGTAATTCGAGGTGCTGTCGGCCACAATGCTAGGCGTGTAACTGCTGCCGGAGAGCGTCTCCTTCCATACCTGTTTGTGAGTTTGGTCGACGATGTAGACATTGCCGCTCGCATCCACGGCCACGCCTGCGGCATTGCCCCAGCCGCTGCCTATCGTGCGCTGGACGCCGGGGCCATAGGCGATCTGCGGACCGGTGCCGATGCCATTGAGAAGGGTGGTGGATTTGAGCACGGGCGTGGTGCTGTTGTCGTAGATGAGGATGGCGCCGTAGCGGGAGCCGGGATGCAGCGGGCCGAAGTTGTAGCCCACGGAGCAGGCGGAGCCAGCGGCGTAGGTAGTGCCGACGGTGCAGGTCCCGGTGCTGTTGTTGACGTAGTCAAGGCCGGTGGCGCCCTGCGTGACCACGCTGATGGATCCCAGCGTAAAGCTGTTGGCGAAGAGGATGTAGGCGGTGT
>Ga0302270_10006068_pt1 | contig 10834 bp, 7 predicted proteins | sample III_Bog_E2_3_FD_198773 | JGI IMG/M metagenome (GOLD analysis project Ga0302270, IMG submission 198773) | Peat permafrost microbial communities from Stordalen Mire near Abisko, Sweden - III_Bog_E2_3 | ecosystem: Environmental > Terrestrial > Soil > Wetlands > Peat | place: Sweden: Abisko...
AGCCGCCAGCTTCAGCCCCTGCTCGCGCGTCAGCCCATTCCACGACCCCGGATGCAGCACCAGATAATCCGCACCAAACGCGAGCGCCCGCTCCATCTCGCCCCGGAACGCCGCAACGCTCTTCTCGCGCACATCGTCCGTCTGGCTGCAGACATTTACCAGGTAGCTCGTATGAATCACCACCGGGCTCACATCCAGCTTTGTACGCAACTCCCGCATCCGCGCTGCCTGGGCCGGATCTACCTTCGGAGCCTTCCACATCCGCGGGCTCGACGAAAAAAACTGAAATGTATTGGCCCCTATCTCCCGCGCCTTTTCAACGGCGTTCGAAGCCCCGCCCGCCGTTCCCAAATGCACACCAATCCGCTTAGTCATGCCGATAGTCTATTCATCCGACCCGCAAAATTGAAACATTCGGCACCCGGCTTCGATCACGAGAAGCACACGGCCATATAAATGCTTGGGAACACCCTGTAAATTGCTCGTCCGTATACATCACCGATTCACATGAGCCGCCTACGCTGTTGCAGGGGAGACAAAAAGCATATGGCGATCGAGAAAGCTGAGCTGGACCTGAAACAGAGCAATTACAAGGCGGCGGTGGAAGAGTGGATCAAGGCCATCCGCCTCGAAGAAGCATTGGCTTCGGTGAACCACGACGTGGCCGAGATCGACCAATGGGAAGCTGCGGACTTCCAGGAAGAAGCCGCGAGAGAAAAAGCAAAATCCGCGAAGAAGGATTACGAGTCCGCACTACGGCACGAGTTCTTCAATTTCTAAGGCCGGATTCCCATCTTCGCGACCTCTTTATTTTTTTGTCGCAGCACAACCAACACGCAAAGTCTACGCATAAAGCACCTCGGCATGCGCAAAGGTCAGCGTAAGCACAGTAATATCGTCTTCCTGCCCAAAGGCCTGCGCCGCGGCGGCGATCTGTGCGGCGGAGTGGGTGCTGATTTCGCAGGTGCGCTCGAAGCCGAAGAGCTCGCCGGCCGAGTTCGCCGCTTCGACGACGCCGTGGTTTGCCTCGGGCTGTCCACTTGGCTCGTCGCTGCGAAAGTCATCGCCGCGAATTCAACGCGCAACTATGACCATCAATCCGCGCCAGAATTTCTTTTTGAGCAGCGACCATTTCAAATCCAATGTGGGGACCGGCCGCAGCCGTTGCCGCCGGGGGAGCACTCCTGGGTTAGTTCGTCCAATACGGCGCCCTACGCTCGGACAAGGGCCGAGACGTTGAACCTTCCGCTCACTGAGGTTCCGGCACTCACCATAGCGTCTGAGCCGCCGAGCTTCATTCGCATCGCCGGGGCAAGTCAGGATGTTTGGGAGCTGCAGTTCTGCGCTATGGGAGAAGGCGACACCGAGCCGGAGGCCCGCCAATTTCTCGATGAGGTTTCGATGAACCGAACCGGCAGCCTGGTCAGTCTCAATGCCTCACATCCCGGAAGGACCGGCGGCCGGAGTGATCTGCTCGCACATGTGCCCCAGGACGCGCCGCTGACAATACATGCAGTCGGTGCAGTTGAACTCCGGAACATGAGCGGCCCGGTGCGGATCTCAGCTGTCGGTGGACGCGCGACGATTCTGAACACAACAGGCACAGTCAATGCCGAGGGAGGGACCGTCGATTTCGCCGGCGCGCGCGGGCATGTAATGCTCACCTCTTACTCGGAGATCGATTTAAAGCTAACCGGCCCCAGGTTCCTGGGCAACCTCTCCGCCAATGCGCAACGGGAGGTGCGGGTCCTCGTCCCCCACGGATTTGAATCGCCCATCGAGGTCATGGTGGACCGTAAAGAGGATCTTGTCTGCCGGGCAGATTTCTGTGCCGGGATGAAAGAGGCGAAAGTCGGCGGTGGCTACATATTCAGGAAATATGCCGGCAGCGGAGAGGCTGCGTTGGATCGTGTTTCCTTCCGATCCGATCATTCGACAGTCGTCATTGACAATTGGAGTCCGGGTCCGTTCATTCGACAGTAATCGTTCATCACAAGAGGTGGAACGGCTCTCCGGTTCTCCTGGCACATTCCGGGTGTGTCACCGGCAATTCGGAGAGCGCCCTCGATCAACATCAGTCCAAATCACGCCCAATCCTCTTTTGGTTTGCAGTTTTGCAGAGAATTACCCACGTCCGGCGCACAATAAGAACAGTGATTCTATGAGCAACAGCGCCCACGACCTCATCGATCGCACCCCTCACCCGCCACAGGTCTTTGTCGCCCACTTCAAATCATCGGTGTTGGCCCATTTTGCCCGCATCCTCTCGCCACAAGTCCGGAAGGTCATGCAAACAACGCGCTATTTCCGCGGAAAAATCAACCGTAAATCATTCTGCAGCAAAGACTTCCGCGTAATTGCCATTACTAGGGTTAACTTTCATCGGTTTCCGAACCTTCCAGGGTTTCCGTTCCACCGGTTTCCGAACTTTCCAGGGTTTATTGCCGTAAGTTTCCCAACCTTTCAAGGTGAGCTTTATCGGTCTCCGCGCAACGCAAGCATTTGAAACTAAGCTACTTAGATAAAATCGAATCAAAAAAGTAGACCCCCCTGTTTTCGGGCTGTGAAACTGTGAGGTCAGCTAAACCATAAGAATTAAATAACTTGCAAGAGAGGAATTCACAGAAACACTGCCCCTGTGATCCTGTGGACCCCTGACCCAGAATTTCCGCCGCGTCAACTCAGCCGCTGCCTACGCCACCGCTGGCTTCGACACAGCAGTCCGCGTCACGGAGATGACGCTGATGTCGTCTTCCTGCCCAAAATTCTGCGCGGCAATGGCTAACTCTTCGGCCGTCTTTGCCTTGCGCAGTAGTTCGTGCGCCCGATCGAATCCAAACAGGTTTCCGGCCACGTCCTGCGCTTCCACAATCCCATCCGACATCAGCACCAGCCTGTCACCGACCGCCAATTTGAAGCGCAGCACTGACAAATCCAGGTCGGAGGTCATGCCCAGCGGCAGAGCGCCTTCCATCGCCAGCGGTTCTCCGTTCAGGTAGGGAGGAATGTGCCCTGCATTGGCAAGCAGCACATTGCCGTCGGCGCCGATGCGCAGCGCAAGGCAGGTGGCCTGCGCATCGCCCCGTCCCATGAGCCGGTGATTCAGCGCCTTCAGAACGGCGGCCGGATCCGCGCTCCAGTCCACTGTGCTGCGGATCGCTCCAACCAGGAAGGCCACCATCATGCTGGCCTTGAGGCCTTTGCCGGTCACATCGCCCGCAACAATCAGCAGGCTGCCGTCCAGCGGGCGCGGGACAATCTGGAAGAAGTCTCCGCCCACCGCGCGCGCCGGGCGGTATTCGCTTTCAATCACCAGTCCCGGAAGCACGGTCCGCGCCTCCGGCAAAATCACCTGCTGCACCTCTTGCGCCTGCTTTACGTCCAGCGCCATCTGGAGCTGTTCCTGGCCAGACTGCACCAGTCGCATGTTGATATCTTCGGCCATCAGCCGTTGTTCCCGCAGAGAAATCACCAGCCTCCGGAGCAGCAGCCAACCGAGAACCGCGGCGAGCAGAAGATTCGCAATCTGCGCGATCGAGATTTCCAGCCCGATGGGTGTTCCCCCGGTTTGAAAATGCAGCGCATGGTGCTCATTTTGAAACTGGCCGATGCCGCGCAAGAGCACGGTGGGCAGCACGATCCACCCGCCCACGCCCTTCTTTTGGATTCCAAGCACCACCACCCCGAAGAGGAGCGCGAAGAAAAGCAACCGCGCAGCCAGCGAGATGGGAACAAAAGCGGTCGCGACGCTGTGCGAAACGAAGGTCGAAAATAGCGATCCTGAGATCATGTTGGCCACCATCAGCAAGACGGTGAGCAGGTCCACTGCACGCGGAATCCAGGGCGGCCGGTGCAGCCGGAACCATATCCACCACACCATCACCCATCCAGCGGAAATCAGCGGCGCAAGAAAATCTTCACGCAGCATGGTCGGCAGCAAATAGCTCAGGGATGTGGTCCACAGCGAAATTGCGGAAAGGGCGTAGTTGACCGCCGATAACAGGACAACCGCCCCCATCCATACAAAGGCCCGGTCCGCGCGGTCAAAGACGCGCATGCTGAAGGCCATCATCGCCAGTCCCAGGTAAATGATTGCTTCCAAAGCCAGCGGCAGGTAGGTGCGGATCAGTTTTTGCCAGCGGATCTGATAGTTGGCCCCGACAGCGGCGGCGTCCCCGAGCAGCGGCGCGTTATGTATCCCTCCCGCGTCGTGCTCCTGCAGCAGGCTGTTCGGCCCCATCCACACCCGGAACGCGAGTACAGCGTTCGCCGCATCCTCATCGCTAATCGCCGGCGACTGAAGCGGGAACATCATTGGCTGCGCATAATAGACCACCGGCCTGCTGCCGTTGAAGTCTCCAAAGCTGCCCAGCAGCCTACCGTTCTCGAATACCTGGTAGGCGTCGTCCACGTCGTTCGGCCCCGCCAGCGCCAGATGTTCTCCGCTGTTTCCGTCCAGACGAACCCTCATGCGGTACCACGCGTAACCCCAGTAATTCGGGTGGCCGTTGGCTTGCCAGCCTGGTGTGAATCCGGTTGACCCGCTCCAGGAATCGAACTTCCCATCCTTTGGCGTCAGGTCCACCGTCTCCCACTTCGAGTCGTCGAACCCCGGGTCTGCCCAAAGCGGCTCATGCGTCGACGGATCGATGGGCGAGTCCCCAACCGAGAATTTCCACGGACCGAATAGAGGAACCGCAGCCTGCCCCAGCCGGATGGTCGCCCCGCTTTCCTGCGATGGAGCGCTCTGGGCATGCGCAGAGGCGCCGAACGCAAGACAAGCGAGGGCCAGGAATGTGACGCCTGAGGGTCGGAACACGAGGGGGGACCTCTTCATTCAGTGGGATGCCACTGATCGCACTATACCCATTGGAAGGCATATTCGGGAACTTCAATTTTCATTATTCCACTCCGTGGTCGTGAAAAACGTTCCGATTCCGTCCCCGGAGTTTCTGAAAGAAAATTGCGCGATCCATCCCTCCGTATCGTGTCGCCGCCAACTGGTTTAAGCTGAACCGGGGGTACTCTTCATGCGTTTTCGCGCCTGCAGCCGTCTGGCTCTTGTCTTGCTCGCCCTGGCTTCAGGACTTGGCCTGGCCGCACAGCAGCCTGCTGTCTTTCCGGGGCAGAATCCGGCTCTTCCGCTCATCCACGTCGACAACGGGCCCAACTCCCCGCGAGCGCAGGCGCAGCATTACGTGGTGCTGGTTTCGCTTGACGGGTTCCGCTGGGACTACGCCCACCGCGACGCCGCGACCCACTTGCTTGCACTTGGCAAGCAAGGAGTTTGGGCGCCTGAGGGCATGTTCCCAAGCTATCCTTCTCTCACTTTTCCCAATCATTTCTCCATCGTCACCGGCCTTTATCCCGAGCATCACGGACTGGTTGCCAACAGCTTCTACGACGAGTCCAAGAACGCCCGATACGGCATAGCGGACGCCGCTGCCGTGACCGATGGAAGCTGGTACAGCGGCACTCCGTTGTGGAGCCTGGCCGAAAGCCAGGGGATGCGCTCAGCCTGTCTTTTCTGGCCCGGTTCCGAAGCCCAGATCGCCGGCTTCCGCCCCACCTATTACGCCCGATTCGACAACAAAACCGAAGCCACCGATGCCGTCCAGCAGGCACGCATCGACAACACCGTCGCGCTGCTCAAACTTCCCCCTGCGGACCGTCCCCATTTCATAACCATTTACTACTCCGAGCCTGACCACGAAGGCCACGAATTTGGTCCCGATGCGCCGGAAACAAAGGCTGCCGTTCTCAAAATGGATGGCATGGTGGGCAAGCTGAAAGCCGCCCTCGACTCGACCGGGCTGCCGATTGACCTGGTCGTCATTAGCGACCACGGCATGGTGAAAGTGGAAGGTCCGTGGATCACTCTCGACCAGTTTGCCGACCTCACCGGCTTTGACGCAGCCGGACCGCTGCTGTACGGCAAGACCGAGGAAGATCGCGTCCGCGTGTACAACCAGCTCAAGAAAGCCTCCCCGCAATTCGTGGTCTATCGCCGCAAGGATGTTCCCGCGGGGCTCAACTATAGCCAGAATTCCCGTGAGGGCGACCCGGTTATCGTAGCCACCGGTCCGTATGCCATTCGCGCCCACGGTCCTCCTCCGGGAAGGGACGATCGTCCTCCCACTGTCGGCGCGCATGGCTACGACCCCCAGGCGATGCCGCAAATGAAAGCCTCGTTCTTTGCCGCCGGCCCCGATATTCTCAAGGGCAAAACCGTTTTGCCTTTCGCCAACACCAATCTCTATCCTTGGCTGGCGCATCTTCTAGGGCTCAATCCTCCGAAGTCCGACGGCAGCCTGAATATTCTGGCCGGTACACTGCGCGACGGGGGTGGCGATGCTGAAAGCGCAACGCCGGTTTCGGATAGCCGGGGAGCAGTCAAGAAATGAACGTAGTTCTGGGAATTGACGGCGGGGGCACGCGCACGCGCGCATCCATCCTGGCTGGGGAAACGGTGTTGGCGCACGCGGAAAGCGGTTCCATCAAGCGCCTGAGAGTGGGCGCCGAGATTGCCGAAACGAACCTGCGCGCGCTGCTCAGGAATGTGTACGATCAGGCCGGTGTAACCACGGTCCACGCCGCCACGGTTGGAGTCGCCAGTGCAAGCCTGCCCGGTACGGCGGAGTGGATCACCGCCGTGCTTCAGGACTTTAGCGCGGAGCGCTTCGAGGTGGTTGGCGACGAAGTGATCGCCCTGGATGCGGCCTTCAGGGGTGGTCCCGGCATCCTGCAGATTGCCGGAACCGGCTCCAACACCATTGGGCGCGCCCCCGATGGGAGCCGCGAATGCGCGGGCGGATACAGTTCGCGCCTGGGCGACGAGGGGTCAGGCTACTGGATCGGATTGCATGCGGTGCGGCGTGGGCTGAATGCCTTCGATCGCGAACAGCCGACGAAGGTGTTGGAGGCTGTGGGGCGGATCTGGGGAACCACTACTCTTGAAGAACTGGTGAGCCTGGGAGATAGCACGCCGGGCCCGGACTTTGCGGCTCTTGCCCCGGCGATCAGCGAACTGGCCGAAGCCGGCGACCCGGTTGCGCTGGGTGTATTGCAGCAGGCGTCTGCCGACCTGGTGGATTTTGTTCTGCTGGTGCGCGCCAAACTCCGCAGAAAGCACGGCATCACCGAAGAACTACCAGTGGCATGGATTGGCAGCATTATTGGGAAGGCCCGGCTGGTGCGCGAAGCATTCTTTGCAGGCCTGCACGCGGCCGCTCCGGAGATGCGGGTTCTGGAGCATGAGGTTTCCGGCATTGACGGTGCGTTGTGGCGGGCGGGAAAGCTGGCGGAAGGCAGGTAAAGCGAAGGCCTCCTACGCCGGCAGCCCATTCACAAAACTTGCGACCAATTTCCCGGCGCGGTCTACGGCGACCAGGTTGGCCTTCTGGCCCACTTCAAGCGTGCCGGCCTTGTCCAGAAATCCGGTCATTGTGGCAGGATTGGCGGTGAGCAGGCGCAGGCCGTCTTCAAGTTTCGCGCCGGTGAACTCAAGAAAATTGGTGAGCGCTCTATCCAGCGTAAGGACACTGCCGGCCAGCACACCGCGGGCCATCGCCCTGCCGTTCGCTACCTGTACGGCGAATCCCCCGAGCTGATACTCGCCATCCGGCATGCCTGCTGCGCTCATCGCATCCGTCACCAGAATTGCCCGTTCCGGCCCCTTGGCTCGCCACCAAAGCTTCACCAGTTCCGGAGCCGTGTGGATTCCATCGCAAATGATTTCGGCAAACAGGGAATCGGTGGTCAGGACGGTGCCCAGGATTCCCGGCTCGCGATGGTCCAGGGGCCGCATGGCGTTGAACGTATGCGTAGCACTGGCGGCACCCACCGCAATTACAGCGCGGGTTTCAGCCGCAGTGGCATCGGAGTGGCCCAGTGAAACGCGGACGCCGCGCGCCGTGGCATGAGCGGCCAGTTCCACCGCGCCGGGGAGTTCCGGGGCCATTGTCATCAACCGAATGTGACCCTCAGCTGCATCGAAAAACCTGTCGAAGGTTTCAGTGTTGGGCGCAAGCAAATGCTCCGCAGGTTGAACCCCCTTCTTGGCATGGGAAAGAAAAGGGCCCTCGAGGTGGATACCGATGGGCCACGCCTTGTTCTTCACGTCATCCGGCGGCTGCGCCACAAGCTTGGCAAGCCCTGAGAGCGCGCGCAGTGTGGCGTCTATTGGCGCAGTGACTGTGGTTGCCAGAAAGCTGCCTGTTCCGCGCGAGGCGAGAAAGCTGCCGACCGCGAGCAAGGCATCCGGAGTCGCTTCCATTACGTCATGCCCAGCGGCGCCGTGGATATGTACGTCGAAAAAGGCTGGAGCCAGCGTGGCGCCGGGGTAATCGAGCACCGTACCCGAGCCCGTTGACTCGCCGGCATCCCGACTGCGAATAGAAGCTATCTTTCCGTCTTCAATTGCGACGATGGGATGGGGAATCAGGCCCGTCCCGTTCCAAAGTTTCTCTGCTCGAATGACCGTGCGCATGACCAACCGATTATTACAGGTTCGCGCGCACCCGCGTATCCGAATCAGTGGAACGGTGGATCGGGAGACTTTGGTTAGTGGATGAGCGGATTGCGTCCCTGCGCCAGTGGATCGGCCGGTGCGTGCGCTGCCTTCAGCGCTGCTTGTGCCGCAGCTAATTCGGCCCGGCAAGCCGTCAGTTGGTTGGAGAGTTGGGCAAACTGCATGTCGAGATGGTTGCGCAAATCCTGAATAGCCTGCTCCAGACGGGTTTGGGCGGCTATTTGCTCAGCCTGACTCAGTTGCACGGCTTTGAGATTGGGCAGAATGACGTCAGAAAGCAACTGCGCGAGGGAATCAATCGGGTCGCTCATGAGCAGATTCTAAGTAAACTTTGCCGATTGTGCAGGATTACTTTCGGTGTTGTATTGGTAATGAGCGGGAAGCTCGGGTGCCCCAATATGCCCTGAAGCGGCAATGGGCCGGGATTGTAACCGCATCGTAAAGCTGAAGGAGGGCACTCTTGTTAAGCTTTTGCCATGGATAAGAAGGTTCCTCTCACGATTGCCGCCGCTTTCCTGGTTAGTGGGGCTGGGCTCCTGGCAGCGCAGACTGCGGATTTGCCCACCAGTAAACAATTGATCGGAGAGATTCCGGGGCATCCCCAGCGGCTGAACAGTCTCCCAATGTCCATGGCCGTTTCGCCCGACGGGCGCTATGTGGTCACTGTCAACGCCGGGTATGGAACCTTCGAGTCGCAGTACGAGCAATCTCTGGCGGTGCTGGACACACAAACGGGCGTGCTGACGGATTTTCCGGATGGTCGCACAGTGGCGCAAATCGCCAAACAGACTCTTTACTCCGGATTGGCGTTCAGCCGCGACGGGAAGCATGTGTACGCGAGCATGGGTTCGATCTCTGACGCGGTGGGCGATGGCAAAGACCAGACCGGGTGCGCGGTCGTGGTCTACAGCTTCGCGGCGGGCAAGCTCGCTCCGGAGCGATTGATCCATCTTCCGTTGCAGCAACTGGCTCCGGGCAGAAAGACGAGGCTGATCGGCGAGACGGAAGGCGACAAGGGCGTGCCGTTTCCGGCGGCGATTGCGGTGTTAGGCGCGGCGGGAGCGGAGAAGCTGCTGGTCGCCGACAATCTGTCCGACGATGTGTTGCTGTTGGACGCCGCCAGCGGGGCGATTGAAAGACGGTTCGACCTTTCGGAGAGCGATGCAGTGCCCGGAACCTATCCCGTTGCGCTGGCGGTTGCGAAGGACGGCGAGAGAGCCTTTGTGGCGTTGTGGAATGCTTCTGAGATTGTGGAACTCGATCTGGCCAGGGGAATTGTGGCCCGGAAGCTTGCTCTGCTGAAGCCGTCGAGCGCCGTGGCTCCGGGAACCCACCCCTGCGCGCTCGAGTTCTCGCCGGATGGAAAGACACTTTACGTCGCGCTGGCCAACCGCGATGCTGTTGCGGCTGTGAATGTGGCGGCAGGGCAATTCTCGGTGAAGGGTTACTTCGATACGCGCCTGCCTGGGCAGAGCTACTTTGGCGCTGAGCCGGAGGCACTGGCTGTGAACGCGGATGGAACTCGCTTGTATGTGGCGAACGCGATCAGCGATGCGGTTGCGGTGATCGAGACGGGGAAGCTGACGGCCAAAGCGGCGAAGCAGGGCATGGTGGAACCAATCGGATTTGTACCCACGGAGTGGATGCCCATGTCGATGGCGTTTCTTCCTTCCCCATCCGGTGGAAAGCTGTACGTTGCGACCGCCAAGGGCAAGGGAACGGGGCCCAACAACTTTCCACAGAAAGAAACGGAGACAACGAGCAAGCAAAGGCGGTTCCACAGGCCAACTTCCTATATTGCGACGCTGCTCTATGGCTCTTTGGCCACGCTCGACGCTGCGGAGGTGGAGAAGAATTTGCCGCAGTGGACATCGGTTGTCATCGAATCGAACCGGATGAAGGCCGCAGCGGAAAAGATCACGTTCGCGGGGGGAACGCAAAACCGGATCAAGCACGTGATCTACATCATCAAGGAGAACCGCACCTACGATCAGATTCTCGGCGACCTGAAAAAGGATGGGGTGCCGGTGGGCAACGGCGATCCCAGCCTGACCATGTATGGCGAGGCGGTGACGCCGAACGAGCACAGGCTGGCCCTGCAGTTCGGGTTGCTTGATAACTTCTTCGACTCGGGCGAAGTGTCTGGAGATGGGCATGTGTGGTCTACGGCGGCCATTGGCACGGATTATCTGGAAAAGACCTGGCAGCAGAGCTATCGAGGCAGTGAGAGAACCTACGACTATGAGGGCGCTGTGGCGCAGGGCTATCCACTGCTGCAGAAGATTCCCGACGTGAACGAGCCGG
>Ga0302270_10006069_pt1 | contig 10834 bp, 7 predicted proteins | sample III_Bog_E2_3_FD_198773 | JGI IMG/M metagenome (GOLD analysis project Ga0302270, IMG submission 198773) | Peat permafrost microbial communities from Stordalen Mire near Abisko, Sweden - III_Bog_E2_3 | ecosystem: Environmental > Terrestrial > Soil > Wetlands > Peat | place: Sweden: Abisko...
GTCAAGCGTTCCTGGCGGCACCATGTGGGAAACGAGCTTGTCGATCGCGCCGTAAATTTTGTCCTCACCCTGGGTTTTGAGCAGGCTGCTGGTGACGCTGATGGCGACCACGAGCATGGGAATCAGCGCGAGCAAAGTGGAATACGACAGCGCCGCCGCGCGAGTCGGGCAGCGGTTTCGGACGAAACTTTTCCCGACGAGCACCCAGAAATGAGCGAACCGTTCGAGCCGGTCAAATTCATGTTCCGCACCGGTCTGCGCGCCGGCCAGAATTTTGATGAGCCGTGGAAGTCGATTGTTTGACATTATTAACGCAGCCACGCTAGCAAAGCCATGCGCCAAGTCAACGGCGCTCAAATCCGCCCAACGAGTCAGCGGTTTTCTTATTGGACTTGCCCGGAAGGGATGAATAATGGAATGTCATGGCAATACACCTGTGGCCAACAAAGGCGCAAATACAAGTCCATTAGCCCGAAAAACAGTCTTCGAGGTCAGGTCAATGTGCCTCGCTTCGGCGCGCCGGATTTTTTTGGCCTTGTTCACGACTAAATTCTTTAAAATCGATCCATGAAAAAGCGAACGTTGCCTTTTATTATAGCCGTGGCCGCGCTGATCGGCTTTTCCGCGCTGGCGCAAACCAACCAGTTTCCGTTCCAAGACTCAGGTCTGCCGATTGAAGCGCGCGTTGAAGATTTGTTGTCGCGTCTGACGCTGGAGGAGAAGATTTCCCTCATTCACGCCGATTCAAAATTCACCACGGCAGCCATTCCGCGTCTGGGAATTCCACGGCGCTGGCTGGACGACGGGCCGCATGGCGTGCGCGAGGACATCGGTCCGGACTCATGGCTGCCAGCCGGCAAAACGGATGATTTTTCCACCGCCATGCCGGCGGGCATCTGCGTGGCTGCAACCTGGAATCCAGATTTGGGTTATGCCGAAGGCGAAGCCATCGGGCAGGAGGCGCGCGCACGCGGCAAGGACATCATGCTTGGGCCAGGCGTTAACATTTTGCGCACGCCGTTGTGCGGACGGAATTTCGAATATCTCGGCGAAGACCCGTTTTTGTCTTCGCGCATGGCGGTCGGCTTTGTTCGCGGGGAGCAGTCGCAGGACATTTCCTCGTGCGTGAAACATTTCGCGTTGAACAACCAGGAGTTTGAACGCGGCAGCATCAACGTGGAGGTGGACGAGCGCACGCTGCACGAAATTTATCTGCCCGCATTCAAGGCCGTCGTGCAGGAGGGTGGCGTGTGGTCTGTCATGGGTGCCTACAACCAGTTTCGCGGCCAGCACTGCTGCGAAAATGATTATCTGCTCAACAAAACTTTGAAGGATGAATGGGGGTTTAAAGGTTTGGTCATGTCCGACTGGGGCGGTGTCCATGATACTCGTGAGGCGGCGCTCAACGGCCTCGATCTGGAAATGGGCACGGATAAAAATTACGGAGATTTCTATTTTGCCCAGCCCTATCTTGCCGACTTGACCAGCGGCACGCTGCCAATGGACGGACTCGACGAAAAAGTCCGGCGCAACCTGCGCGTGATGTTCGCCACGCACGTTCTCGATTCCGGACGCAAAACCGGTTCGCTAAACACCGCCGCGCATGAAATCGTCGCCCGCCGCGTGGCGGAAGAAGGCGTTGTGCTTTTGAAGAACGAAAACAATCTGCTGCCGCTCAATTATTCAAAAATTAAAACCATCGCCGTCATTGGTGAAAATGCAACGCGGCTGCACGCACACGGCGGCGACAGCTCCGGCATCAAGGCCTTTTACGAAATCACGCCGCTGCAAGGCATCTTGAACCGAGCCGGCAAGAACGTGAACGTGATTTTTTCGGAAGGCTATCAAAAGAACGGCGGCGCGGATCTGGCCGATCGCGCCGTGGCCGCAGCAAAATCTGCTGACGTGGTGGTTTATATCGGCGGATTGAACCATGACAAGGGATTTGATTGCGAGGGCGCGGACCGAACCACTTTGAAAATGCCATACGGCCAGGATGAATTGATTCAAAAAATCGTCGCGGCAAATCCAAAAACGATTGTCATCCTCGAAGGCACGATGGTGGAAATGGATTCGTGGCTGGACAAAGTTCCGGCGCTGTTGCAGGCATGGTATCCGGGCATGGAGGGTGGCAATGCACTAGCGCGGATTTTGTTCGGCGATGTGAACCCTTCCGGCAAGCTGGCCGCCACCTTTCCTAAACGGCTGGAAGATTCACCCGCGCACGCGCTCGGCGCGTATCCCGGCACAAATGGCACGGTGACTTACACGGAAGGACTCTTTGTCGGATACCGCTGGTTCGACGCCAAAAACATCAAGCCTCTTTTTCCATTTGGCTTCGGACTGAGCTATACAACTTTCAAGTATTCAAATCTGCAGATTGCCAACGGCATTGATGGAACCGTCACCGCCCAGTTTGAGATTGAAAACACCGGCTCGCGCGCCGGAGCGGAGGTTGCGCAGCTATATGTGCATCCGGAAAAGCCCGGCGTGATGCGTCCGGAAAAAGAGTTGAAGGGCTTCAAAAAGGTTTTCTTGAAACCGGGTGAGAAACAAACCCTTACAATTCCGCTCACTCAAGGAGCATTTGCATATTTTGATCCGGACAAAATGGGCTGGATCGCAGAAAAAGGTGATTTCAAAATCCTGGTGGGCGGTTCTTCGCGCGATCTTGCCTTGCAGGCAGAATATAATTTGGCGGAAACTGCCTTCATAAAAGATTGATTGCTTACAAGCCATGAACTTTTCGCAGAAACTTTGCCACATTATTGTGGTTGTCATTTTGTTGTCGGCACAAGCGATCATCGCGCAGTCTTCAGGAGACCAGCCGGCGTCACAACCGTATTCATGGCAAAATGTTGTAATCGGCGGCGGCGGCTTTGTGACGGGCCTTATCGCGCATCCGCAGGCGAGGGATTTGATTTACGCCCGCACAGATGTCGGCGGCGCGTATCGTTGGGATGAGGCATTGCTGCATTGGATTCCCATCACGGATTCCTTTTCCGGTGTCGATTTCACCGGCATCGAAAGCCTCGCGCTAGACCCGTCCGACACCAATCGTGTTTATCTCGCGGCCGGTATTTACGAATCAAGCAAGGCGGCTATCTTTCGTTCTGATGACCAGGGCCGTACGTGGCAGCGCACCGAGGTCCCGTTCAAAATGGGTGGAAATGAAACAGGGCGCTTTAACGGTGAACGCCTCGCCGTCGATCCGAATAGCGGCAATAATTTATTCTTCGGGTCACGAAGGAACGGGCTGTGGAAAAGTTCCGATCGCGGCGTGACGTGGAACATGGTTGAAAGCTTTCCGGCAATGGAGCCTGAAAATTCCGGGCGGCGTTCTGGCGGTCGCGCCGTAGGCATTATTTCAGTCCTTTTCGACGACGCGGTGATTTATGCGGCGGTTTCAACACCAGGGACTAATTTTTTCTGCAGCACCGACGAAGGCGCGAATTGGTCGCCTGTGCCGAATCAGCCGCTGGGCTTGAGGCCCAATCATGTCGTTCGCGCGGCCGGCGGGATTTTATTTTTGACTTACGGCAAGGAACCCGGACCGAATGAAATGACCGATGGCGCGGTCTGGAAATTCGAACCACAAAAGAACGCATGGACGGACATTACGCCGCTAAAATCACCGGATGACGGCCAGCCATTCGGCTATGGCGCGGTCGCGGTGGACGCGCAGCATCCGGCGACAATCGTGGTTACGACTTTTTGCCGTTGGAAACAGCACGATGATATTTTTCGCAGCACCAATTCAGGGGCGACCTGGGCTCCGCTGCTGCAAAACGCCAAAATGGATTTTTCCTTCGCCAATTATACCAAGTCAATCAAACCACATTGGATGGGCGGCATCGTCATCAGCCCTTTTGATTCTGACAAAGTATGGTTCACGACCGGCTTCGGCGTCTGGTGTTGTACAAATTTGACGGCGGCGGATCATGGTCGGCAGACGGACTGGTTTTTTTCAGACAACGGGTTGGAAGAAACAGTTCCGCTCGCTCTGGCGAGTCCACCGGAGGGTGCGCATTTATTGAGCGGAGTCGGTGACATAGACGGCTTTCGTCACGATGATCTGGAGGTTTCACCAGCGCGAGGTGCGTTTGCCGGCCCGAGATTTATAAACACCGAAGATATCGCGTTCGCCGCCCGCAAACCGCAAACTGTCGTGCGCGTCGGTACAGGTGGATCCAGGAACGTCCATGCCGCCATTTCCGACGATGGAGGAACAAGCTGGTTGCCGCTGGAAAGCGAACCGATGCCCGGCGAAGGTGGCGGCGCGGTTGCGATTTCTTCCGATGGGCAGACAATTGTTTGGACGACTCGGCATAGTGAACCACACTTCACGCTGAACCGCGGTCAAAGCTGGTCCTCCTGCGCCGGACTGGCCGCAGGAATTCGCGTGGTGGCTGACACGAAAAATCCGCTGCGCTTTTACGCCTTTGATCCGCGCAGCGGGAACATTTTTACCAGCACGAACGGCGCAGCTAGCTTCGCGCCGACAACCGCAGCTTTTCCATTGTCTTCGGGACTGCGCAGCGGATTCGGCTTCGACATACCAAGCGGAGCTGATTTATATGTTACGCCCGGCAGGGAGGGAGACCTGTGGCTGGCTTTCGGTTCTGGCGGACTCTGGCATTCCATCGATAATGGGCAAAGTTTTTCGCATCTTGAAAACGTGAAATCTGCGACAGCACTTGGGTTCGGACAGCCGGCGCGTGGCGAAGCGTTTCCGGCGATTTTTGTTTTTGGAAAGATTGGTTCGCAACAAGGGGTTTTCCGGTCCGACGATGCCGGGCAACGTTGGCTGCGCATCAGTGACGACGAACATCAATTCGGCTGGATCACAAAGCTGACCGGCGACCCGCGCATTTTTGGCCGTGTATATCTGGCGACCAGCGGGCGGGGAATTGTTTTTGGTGAACCGGTTGCAAAATTTCCATAATTTACGCTTTGGGGGGCATTGATTTACTAGAATCGACCGATCAACAACTGTCACTGCTTTGATCCGGTGGCGTTTTAGATGATACCCAAAGGACAATTAGAAGAAAAAAAGAGGCCGGACACTACTCCGGTCTCTTTAACACACGATAAATTTGTCAGTTGAAGCACAACCTTCAACTGAATACATAATACGCGATTCCATTATAAGCGCATGTCACCAGTTGTGGTTACACGGGCTGAAAAAAATCGTTTGTGTTACAAACGCCCCAGCAGACTTTTGGCACGACGAATCCATACACGATCGCGCTTGCGTTGGAAAGCTGGTGCGTGCGGATCATCGCTCAAGACCTCGTTAATCTGGGTGCGTGCGGCATCGGGCTGGTTTCTGGCGACATACAATTCCGCCAGTTGCACTTTGGCACGCGGGTAAGAGTGATTTTTTATGATGTCCTGCCAGTAGAGAAGTGCATTGTCGGTTTCACCGATTGCGGTCAGGGTTTCCGCCAATGCCATCTTTGTATGCCCGAAGTCATGATCCGGCTTTTCAACCACAACTCCTTCAAGCAGCGGACGCGCTTCAGCGGGACGGTTCAAACGCAGCAGGCATTGTCCAAGGTGGGCGCGTGTATCAATGTCGTTTGGTTCCCGTTCAATCGCGGCACAATAACATTTCTCCGCCTCGGCAAATTCACCGCGCTGGAAATAGACATCCCCGAGCTGGTAATGATGATAGGCATTGTCCAGATGGTGGATTTTTGCCTGAAGCTGTTTGATGCGGGCGCGGCTTTGCGCTCCGGGCAGTTCAAACCCACGGGTGCCCTGGCCCGAATTTTGATACGCCGAAAAATAATACCATATCGCGCCCAATCCCGAACCAATCAAGATGAAGACCGCCCAGAGCCATTCACGATTGCGGATGGCGTGAATCAGCATCCATATTTGGAATGCCGTCATCACCAGCCATATCGGATTGGTCAGGATAAAACGCCAGTCCTCAATCCAGTAAATTATCGTAGCGAACATTATCGCGGCGGAAGCTATGCCGGACGATTTCGCCTGGCAATCATGTTTTAACATGACTGAACAGATTGCGGTGTAGCGGACCAAAATGAATTGAAACGAAACCGGATAAGTGTTGTTATTAAAAGTATGAACCAGCGCAGCGCTTTCACGCTCATCGAACTGCTGGTGGTCATTGCCATCATTGCGATACTGGCAGCGTTGCTCCTGCCGGCGTTGAGCCGGGCGAAACTCAAGGCCAAAGGCACCCAATGCCTGAGCAATGTGAAGCAATTGCAGGTGGCGTGGCAAATATATGCGGATGACAATGGAGATGCCATCGTCCTCAATTACGGCGGGTCGCCAACCGCAAACCAATCCTGGTGTGCGGGCAATTTCATCAACAATCCAACGGACAGCACCAATCTGGCACTGATAAAAAACAGCCTCTTGTGGCGCGATACGGGCAACGCTGGAATTTACAAGTGTCCCGGCGATCCCACCTCAAATGTGCGGAGCTTGTCCGCGAATTGGGCGATGAACGGCGACGACGTTACCTCAGGCTTCACCACCTTCAAGAAGACAAGTTCCGTTCCGTCGTCATCGCAATATTTTGTATTTATTGACGAATCAAGCGACACCATTGACAACGCCCATTTTAAAATCGGTTTTGATACGGATTACAATAACGCCACTTTCTATGACAATCCCGCTGCCTATCACGGAGGGTCAGGAAATGTTTCGTTTGTTGACGGTCACGCCACTCCGAAGAAATGGGATGCCACTCCGGTCACGGACATGGACCCGGATGGAATCTGGTTGATGCAGCACGGCTCATTTTCTTCCGACGGCACGCCTTGGAGCAGTCCTCTCCTCCCGTAAAGTGGCGGAGCAAGAAAGTCAGCGACCTCTGTCAGGCAATCGGCTCTGCCGGTGGTCGCTTTCAAAATGTTCAAGGTTTGTAAATCGGCGTGAAGTTCCTTGCAAAAACCGTTGGCTTTGGTGTCGGAGCGCCGACGGCATTGATCAGAAGATTGTCGAAGCAGGCGGTGTTGCGGGTTTTGCTGTCGCCGGTGACGAGGCCGGCCATGCCGTGTGAAAAGGCGTTGTTTGCAGTGGATAAAACCTGAGCGCCATCCACGAAACCTTTGATGGCGGTTCCGGAAAATTGGAGTTTTAAGTTGTGCCATTGACTGGCATCAAATTTTTTTGCGGTGCCGGCTACCACCTGTTTCTCGCCCTTGTCATCAGAATTGCTGGCGGCACGAACCGCTTCTTGATGCTCTGCGTCGCCCAGTTCCTCGGCACCGGCCTTTCCATTGATGACAATCAGGGTGCAAGAGCCGTCCGCCGCCAGCTTCAGGTAATATCCCTTTGGCGCACAGCCATAGCCGTCGCCGACGTTGTTGACGCGGCCCATGACGCCGGCCCAGCCGCCGTCGTCCAAATAGATGTCGGCGCTGACTTCGTAATCATTCCAATTGTCATCTCCGATGATGGTATAGGGCATCCATTCGGGCGCCCAGCTCTGAGGTTTCTCGCTTATGACCTGACGGAGACACTTTCCGGTTTTATCCGGACGGTCGGCGATTTCAAAGATGTCGGCGATGTCCGCCGTGTAATGCGGCAAATAACCAAACTGTTGCGGCAAAGAATATTCGTCAAACGTCTCGTAATACGGGAACGGGAATTTCTGTTCTGCGGGAATGTTGTCGAACGATCCCTTTTGCTGTCCGGTGGTAGTGGAAATGGAATAAATCGAATCCGGTTCGAGCGCAACGGTGAATGTCCCGTCCGCAAGATTGTCAACGACGGGCGTGATGGAGTCTTGCTGGACAAACTGTTCCTTTGAGTTGCTGCGCCAGACACAAAGTTTGCCGGTGGACAGACCGCCGCTGATGTTAAAGGTGACATTTTGCAATAATTGCGCGCCCTTGGTTTCGATGATGACGCTGTAATCCTTGCCCGGCGATTTGAGCGTTACGAACGTACCGCCGTTCGTCAGCCTGCCACACGCGCCATTGAGATATTGCCATCCGATCTTTGAGAATTGTCCGTAGTGTGCATAGCCCCACAACGCTTCACGGGTGTGATAATTTCCGCTCCATGGAGAATTTGCAATCATGGCGGCGGGATCTTCGGAATAAGATTCCATCGGATAAACGGAGCCGACGAGATACCAGTTCACGATTTTGGTTACGCCGCTGTTGAGATAATTTTCGTTGAACGCCTGCACGAGGCTTATTTCGCAGTCGAAACCCTTTTTATAGACATGTTCTTCCGTGTTCCAAATCGGTTTGTTCCATCCCTCGGCGAGCTGTTGCACATCCGGAGGCGTCGGGATGTAAGTCATCGTGTGATTGCTCAAAATGGCCACTGCATTGCGCAACACCAGATCGTTGGTCATATGCCTGACCCAGTTGAATTTAGTCTTGTCCCAGTTGTCGAAGCCGTGAATTTTCACGTTTTGCAATCCGCTCGCATCAAGTGTCGCGCGAAATTTTTTCGCGAAGTCTTCATTGACGCCTTTTTCATTGCGACAACCAATCGCATCCAAATCCAGACCATAGACTGATTTTAGGCCTTGAATCCATTTGACGTAATAATCGCACATGTCCTGCGACCAGAAATTCCCATTGCCCACCCAGCCGGGACAGCCCCATGCGCAGGCGTCGAGCGACAGCTCCGGGTTTCGCTTTTTTGCCTCGCGCATCAGCCACCATTCATCGCCGCGGCTGAAATTCAAATCATCACGACTGTGCATATGGCTCGGCTCGGCTCCTTGCGTGGCGTTGGCGTCGCCGGGAACTTCCACCAGCAATGCGCTCATGGATGCGCCGAACTTGGGCTTGAAGAGGAGGTCCAAAACCTGGCTGCGCTGCGGTTCGGGATAATCCTTCAACAACACCGAGGTCGCGCCGCCGCCGCTCACTGCGCCTATGCCGTCGAAGCGCTTGCCGCCGGCGTCGCCTTTGAGTTCCACGTTTTGATCAGCAAATGCAGGCGAAAGCCAGCCGATCGCAAAACAGAAATAGCCAGCCAAGATTGTTGTAAAAGGTTTGACCATGAAGTATGAGCGCCCGTTTTCCGTAGATTTTAAAGAAGAGTTTGAATTTTTCACAAGGTTGTAATTGTTAAGATGCAACAAACGCCGGATGGTTACGCCATTAAAATGCCGACTGCCCCGGCTTTAATTTCATGGATGCGGCGCCCAGTTTTATGCGATAGAATTACTCCGACCATGCGGCGGCGTTTGTATCTGTCCACGAGAACGGCATCATCGGAGAGTTGGTGATGAACAAAGTGTTCCAATCCAGCAAATTTTTAGATGCTTGCACCGCGTCATCCGGCAACACGGATAAAGATATCTTCTATGAACAGAATAAAATTGTAAGTTGGTGCAGTTATTGACAGAAATGAAGCTGTTCTTGCTTTCTTCACCGGGTAAATTCTGTTAATCGTGTCTAAAGATGCCAGTCGAACGTCCCATCATCATCGCCACGCGCGGCAGCGCGCTTGCGCTTGCACAGGCCAACTTCATTGCGGAACAGTGCCGCAAAAATTTTCCACGCCTGCGGTTCGAGCTGAAAATCATCAAGACCACCGGCGACAAATTGCAGAAGGCTTCGATGGCAAAAACCGAGGGTGGCCTGCCGAAAGGGTTGTTTACCAAGGAACTCGAGGTGGCTCTGCTGAAGAACCAGGCCGACCTCGCCGTCCACAGCCTGAAGGATTTGCCGACGGAAGTTCCGGCGGGCTTGATCCTGGCCGCCACGCCGAAGCGCGAAAATGTGCGCGATGTTTTGATTTATCGCGATGCAAAGTATTACGCGCAACTGGCGGAAAAGAAATCCGACGAATGGATTCCCGGGCAGAGCGCACTCAAGGGACTGGCTCCGCATGTGACATTGATGGAATTGCCGGCCGGGACGGTCGTCGGCACGAGCAGCACGCGCCGCAAGATGACGTTGCTCGCGGCGAGGCCAGACCTAACCATCGTGGAGATACGCGGCAATGTGACGACGCGGATGCAAAAGGTGGCGGAGCGTGGCGAACTGGACGCGACGATTCTGGCGTTGGCGGGACTGACGCGGCTGAATTTTGTAATCAAGCCGGACGGAAAAATCCTGGGCGACGCCGTGCCGGAAGGTTTGCTGGCGACGATTCTGGATGTGGACGTGATGTTGCCTTGCGTTGGACAGGGCGCGATCGGCATCGAGATCCGCGCGGATGACGAGCGCATCGCAAAAATTTGCGAGCGGTTGAATCATTTCAACACGTTCCATTGCGTTACGGCTGAGCGCGCGTTTTTGCGCGCGATGGGCGGCGGCTGCCAGAGCCCGGTGGGCGCTTATGCGGAGATCGCGGGCGACAAAATTTTCATGCGGGCGGTTTCGTTTCGTGACGAGCATGTGAAACGCGGCGAGGGAAAACGTCCGGTGGCCGAGGCCGTTCCGCTGGGTGAACAAATTGCGGCAGAATTGAAATAGCAGGCGGAGACTTCACGGTTTGTCCGCGATCCAGCGCGGACCGGCATCCACAAATTCCACGGGCAAATCACTTCGGGTCTACGAAAAGGCGCGCGGTAGCGCTTACATCCCTTTTTGAATGGTGGCAAAAAACGATGGACATCCGGCAAAAACTGGAGAGTGTCAAAATGGGACTTCACCTATGTTCAACCAGCTTACTGAATGGGTCAGCGGGCGGATTGCACAACAACATGACAATTATATCCAAAACTTTGCTGGGGCTTTCGGCGACAGGAATCGTCGCGGGAAGCATCATTGATTTCAGCGGCTTCAACGTCAACCCGTCGTGGATGGTGGCGTTGCCGTCGGGCGCGGTCTTTCTGGGGCTGTTCATGATCTCGTTCATGATGGAAAAGGAAATG
>Ga0302270_10006076_pt1 | contig 10828 bp, 8 predicted proteins | sample III_Bog_E2_3_FD_198773 | JGI IMG/M metagenome (GOLD analysis project Ga0302270, IMG submission 198773) | Peat permafrost microbial communities from Stordalen Mire near Abisko, Sweden - III_Bog_E2_3 | ecosystem: Environmental > Terrestrial > Soil > Wetlands > Peat | place: Sweden: Abisko...
GCCATCGTCTGCTATGACATGCTCACCAATCCCCTTTACGGCATGAACGTCGCGGCCAGCCTGATAGATCTGCCAGCCTTTGCCGCATGGGCCGCCTTCAACGATGAACTGGTCACCAATCAAGACGCCACCATGGTTCGCCGTCACGTCTTCGCGGGCGCATTCGATCAGGCCGGAGACGCGTGGCACGCCCTCCAGATCATTGCCGGCATGAGCCGCGCCATTATCCTCCAGATCGGCATGCGCTATTCCGTTATCATCGATGGGCCCGCCGATCCGGTGCAGCTCTTCACGATTGGCAACACAAAAAAAGACAGCTTTTCAGAGCAATGGACGGCACTCGATGACCGCTGCACGCTCATCGAGTGCGACTTTGCCGACGCGGCGCGGAATTACCGCATGGATCTGCCCGTCTCTGTGATGACTGAGACGGATATCAACAGCGGCCTTCAGCCGAAGCCGGCGCGTACAAAGCTGACCGGATGCACGAACCGCGATCAAGCCTGGCGCTGGGCTTACTTTCATCTCATCTGCACCAAACTGACTCTGCGCACGGTGCAGTTCAGCGCGCCCATCGAGGCCGTATGCTGCCAGCCTGGATCCGTGATTGCTCTCCAGTCAGATGTGGTGCAGTGGGGCATGGGCGGACGCGTGCAGTCCGGTTCCACCCAGACCGTGCTCAACGTCGAGCGCACTAATCTGACCTTTGCGCCCTCGGCCGGATGGACCGTGAGCGTGCAGCATCCCGTGGTGCAGCGTGGAAGCGCAACCATCTCCTCCGTGGTGGGCTTGACGATCAACATGACCGCGCCGCTGCCGGCGGGGCGCATTGTCAAAGCGGTCGCGCCGGATAAAACAGAGTACATCGTCACCGGGTACAGTGGCTCCGCGCTCACGCTGGCCATCGTGACCGGCCCGTCCGCCGCCGTGCCTCTCGCCGCGGGCCAGGTGGTCACGCTTTACGACGCGAACGTAATTGACAACCTCGACGTCACCGGCGTGACGGTTGGACCTTTCGGCTCTCAAGTTGCCGTCGAAGGATCATTCTCCGCCGTACCGGTCACCGATAGCGCATGGGCCTACGGGCAGAGCGCCGGGGCTCAACCCGCCAAACTTTTTCGCGTTGTGAGCCTCAAAAAATCCGGTGACTTCAACTTTGCCATCACCGCAGTCGAATATAATGCGGCAGTCTATGAGGATGTGGTGCCCAAGTATGGCGCGATTGTGGGCGTGCCGGATGCCACCCCGGCCATCACCAATCTGACGTTGACAGAGCAATACCAAAATGGCACGCTCACTGGCTCCAGCAACTCAGCGCTCGTGGCAGTTGGCTGGAAAAATGGAAACACCGCCGTAGGCGCGCAGGTAAAAGTGCAGGCGGGCGCGGGCGGCGCATGGAATATCATCGGCAACATCCAAGGACAGGGATGTACCTTTGTGGGTTACGTCGGCATCACTTACAACGTGGCTGTGACCGGCTTTGATTGGCAGGGGAATATGCTGGGCCAGGCCGTGACGGCATCTATCACAGTGGAGGCCGCAACCAATGCCCCCGCCAACGTGACCGGATTCACCGGCGTAGCTACTGCCGTAAGCCCCGCGGTCCTCACTTGGAATGCCGTTCCTGGCGCGGATCATTATGAAATCCGCTGGGCGCAGCAGGTTCCCCCCTCCACATGGGATACCTCCGCCGTGCTATGGGATGGAACCACAACCTCTTGGACCGATACTGTCGTCCGCAGCGGCGTCTACATGATCGTGGCTGTGAGTTCCGCGGCCACCGGCAGCGTGGAAAGTATTACCCCGGCCCTATGGGTAAGCACTTCTACCGCAACCCCAGCCATGATTCAGGCGGGTTGGCAGATAGCCTCGATGGGCTCGATTACAGGCTCTGGCGCCAGCGCAACCGTCCCAACACCATCGGGATTTTATGAGCCGGCGAGCGGCCCGTCAGTGACCATTGCCGCAAACTCGTTTTCCGCGTCTTGCCAGTCGTCAAATACGAATGCCAATCAGTTGTATTGGATGTGCATCTCGCGGACCACCGGCGTAACAACATGGGCGCCCTATACCTTGCTTCCCAACGGTGATCCCGATACCTCGATGATTCAAACGCAGATCACCGCGCAAGAACTTATCATCAATGTCACGGTCGCGTTCGCAGTGCAGGGACCCCCAGGAACGAACGCATCCTTTGCTGGCGGAGTAATGGCGGTTTGGTCCTGGGGATAAGTGCCTAACTTGCGCGATGTGTCTCATTATGAAGGCATGAGACTACGCAAGGTTTTAACTCTCTTTCTTTGCGCGCTGGCTGTTACAGTGGCCAGCGCACAGACCGTCAACCTCACCGCCTCGAATATCAAGACGCTGGCCGGAGCTACGTTTACCGGCAAGCTCTGCATGGTGCCCGCCAACAATACCGGGGCGGTGGTCAGCTTTCAATATGGCGGCGGAGGCCTAGGCGTCACTCAGCAGGTTTGCTGGCCGGTCACCGCGGGCGCTCTGCAATCAGCCGTCACGGTTCCCGACACCTACCAAACCATTCCACAAAATCTCTGTCTCTATACACAGTTGATCGACCCGACCCAGCCCCTGCAAAGGCGTGTCGTGGGCAGCTTACCGTGCCTTCAGCCAGCCAGTTCCGGACAAAGCTGGTGTAGTGGATCGGGCAGCTCGACCGTATGTGATCTCGATAACTATATCCCAGCTTCCACCCCGTTGACGCTCGTTGTGGCCGGTCCTGCTGGCCCAACCTTCAATGGCGGAAGCGTATCTAACCCGATTATTCTGCCCGCAGATCCCGTTCTTGAATCTCAGGCCGCAACCAAGAACTACTCCGACCTGCATGGCGGCGCGGTGGTCAACGCGACGCAAGAATATGGCTGCGTTCCGTTGACCTCGGCCGAGTACGCAATTCAAAAGGCCTCGGGCATCTGGATTGACCTGCACGGCACGACAGCCTGTCTCCAGAGCGCGATCAACGCATCATGCAATGGCTCTTCTTACGCGTACAAACCTCGGCTCATGCTTGAACCTGGCGTTTATGTCGTCGGTAATTCCACGACTGAAGGGCTGTCTGAAAATAGTTGTGTTGTGGATCTGCGCGGCAACGGTCGGGCCGCAGCCCTTATTCAGCACGCTACCGGCGCGCTGGTAGAGAACGCCAGCGGCACACCCTACACTGTGACGGTGGCCGGTGCATGGAATCCTTCCACGGCCTATTCCGTCAATCAGATGGTCAGCCGCCAGAGCCTCTCCTATGTGGCCACCGCAGCCAACACGAATACGGACCCATGGACTGACGGCGGCGCGCATTGGGTGCATGTGTATAGCCGCGTGCTTCATATTGCAAACCTGCCCGTCGGCACTATGGACCTGATGCAGGGCGGCTTGTGGGATCTGGCGATTGGCGGTACATCCACAACGACCGCGTTGCTTTCCAGCGATGCAAACCTCGATGTTCCTTTCACGATTTCAGGCGCGCAATTCAGCGGATCGGCAACCGGCATTGAAAACGCAATCGAAGCTCCCACCTGGCTCAATTTCCACGTTGACCATTCCAGATTCGATTACATCGGCGGATACGCCGCCGCCTTTCAGGGGATGCCGTCTGCCGTAGCGTCGAATCCGCAAGACCTCAAAGCTGCTTTTGATTTCGTGGACGACACATACGACAACGGCAGCGGCCAGGCATCGCACGGAAACGGCGTCCTGTTTGTGAATGAAACCTCGGCCAGCTCAGGAACAAACCCACCAACAGTACCGAGCGGGCTGGCGCCGATTTACTGGAACTCCGGAACCGTGAACTGGCTCAATGGACGAATCGAACTGAATCAGCCGCTGAACACCTATGCAACGGCGGCCGGGAATATGCAGCGGTCTCTCTTCCGGGTGCTTCAGACGGGATTCACGGGCACCTCCCCGCTTGTGACGGTTGCCCTGGATGGATCGCCTATCGCCGGTTACGCCAGCCATCAGTACAACTCGAAAATCGTCTCTTCAGATGCAGGCGAGGTTGGCTTCGAGTCAACCGCATCGTCTTTTCAAGGCTTCAACGAGCTGAATAATAACGACGCGGGGACTGGTTTTGAAGCGATTCCTGTAAGACTTAATAACTCATATGTCCTGAATCACACTTCACCTTACGCTGGCCAGTACAGCACCTTTCATTTTATCGACCAGCTTCTCGGAATCAACTTGACAGCTACGACAACCTCGCAGCTATCAAGCTTCTCGGGGTGGCTGACTACAGGCTCTCTCGTCTTCAACAAGACCGGCATCGCCGGTACGGCAAACTCCGCACTTTATCAGGCGAATTGCCCAACATCCGGGGCGGGTGAAACTTCCGTGTTGAACACGTTGACGCCGACAGCTACCATCGCGGCGGGGTCTACGGCTCTCACGCTCTCTGGCGCGCCATCGGATTGGATTGCTCCGCAGTTTGGCGTTGACGTTGTGGGTGCGGGGGCCTCCGGCGCAGACCTCTACGCCAATATTTTGCACGTTGATGACACTGGACTGATCCTGACTCTGGACACGGCCGCAACGACAGCGGTCTCCGGCGCGATTGTCAAGAACACGGTCTGCACGCTCTCGCCTGTGTCGCCGATGGAGAATCTGAATACGCAGACCTTCGATGTGCAATTTGCCATCGGCGCAAACACTGGCACGAATGCAATCCCCATCACGGTGAACTTGTCGAGCCTATCAAACTATTCGCAGTTTGGCGTGTCGTTCAAGGCTACGCTCAGCTCGCAATATCCGGCGCGCACGGTGCTTGGTTACGACGGCTCTGGAACGCAGGGCGGAATGCTGCTCTGGCAGACCGACACTGTGCCAGATATTAACCAGCAAAACTATCAGTATATGTATCTCACGACGCCGGTAACCGCGGCAGGTCAGTTCACGATTTACATTGTGAACACTGACCCGACTTATGCCCGGCAAGGTGTCGTTCATCTCCAATTTTTCACTTATGACACGAACTACAGTCAGAAGCAGGTTGTGAGTGTGACTGCCGGAACGCCGGTTGCGCTATCCTCGGTGACTCCCACTCCTGTTCAAGCGCCCTGGCAGACGCTGGGTCCGACTACAACCAATACTCCTACCACCGGAGATAACAGCAAGAGCCTGGCAACAACGGCCTTCGTCCAGAACACCCTTGCCAACAATGGCGGGTCTACCACTCTTTGCTCGTTTCCAGCGGAATCCTCTGCGGTCACGGGAACCACGGCGGAAACCAATGTAGACAATTGCGCAGTTCCTGCCGGTATGATGGGAACAAAGGCGCGGATCGAGATTCACGCAAATGTTGTAGGCGGGTCCAGCAATACCGGGTCCTGCACTTTGCGATTACGCTGGGGCACTGCATCCGGCAGCACGTCGGCAACCCAAATCGGCGGCGTTGCCACTTCCACCGGCGCAAGCAAGCTCGCGTATCTTGACCAGAAGCTGCTCAATGCGGGGTCAACAAGTTCGCAGGTTACGCCTTATTGGGGCTATGGAAATGGCGCGTTGACAACAAGCGTCGGCTCAACGGCCACCATCAATACCTCAACTGCGACGGGCTATGTCATCGTCAACCTGGTCAACAGCGTATCGGGCGATAGCTGCTATGTCTATGATCTGGACGCTGAGTTGTGGCCACAGGGATAACGCCGCGCAATTGCAAAACCGGGCGCAGATTATTCCAGTTTCTATTCCAGCCAGGGCGGCCTTCGAGCCGCCCTTTTTGCGCGCTTTCCCGCTTTCGACTCACGATGAAACTGTAAGTAATCATCAACCGGAGGGTGAATCATGAGTTTGCAGTCTATCGGGAATTTTTTCAAGAAGCTCGGGGTGAACATTAAGAACGCGGCAGTTTACCTGCCCACTCTGGAAATCAAGTTCAGCAAAGCCGTGAAGGATGCGCAGAGCGATTCCGCCGAAACTATCACCACTGGAAAGCCGTTCATTTCCGCCATTGCTCTGGCCTCTGCGAATATCGCCATTGCCGCAGATCAGAAAGGGGTGAACTGGGTGAGTGATACCGCCGCGGTGGAATCGGTAGAGGCCGCATTCAAACTGTGGCCGCCCTTTTGGGCGGCTATCGAAAAAGAGGGAACAGACCTCAACGGCGATCTCAAGTAACCTGATCCCTAAAAGGATCGCAAAGGCCCCGTATTCGCGGGGCTTTTGCTTTTATGGGCATAGTGAATACAGGAGTGATCGTATGGCCCCCAGCGAATCGACGGCATTGACAGAACTAATCGGTGAGGTTCGTGATTTGCGCGCCGATCTGCGCGTCTTTCAAACCAAGCTCATGGGCGACGATCAGACCGAAGACGCGCAAGGCCGCATCCCGCGCATTGAGGCCACGCTGGCCGATCATGAAAAGCGCATCAAGCGCGGGGAGAGATTGGGGTGGGCCGCTCATGGCGCTGCCTGGCTTGGGGGTGTATTGGCTGGGGCTGTGGGCGCGGTTTATTACATTTTCGGAATCATGAGGCACTGATGCCAAACCAATATCAGACGGTTTCTCTCCAGCAGAAAAAAGAGATGCGCGCGCTCCGCGCCAAAGGTCTATCTTCGCGCGCAATTGGAAGGAAGCTCAAAATCGACGCCACGGCAGTGCTGCGATATTGGAACACGCCGGCAGAGGATGCTCCGAAGGCTCCGGAACTGGTCGAGGCAGACATTCACAAGCGGCTGAGGCAAAGCCCCGCCACTTTGAACGATCTTGCGGAAATGATGGGCATGACAGCGCCGTCGGTCCGCCGCGCGGTGGGACACATGAAAGAGCGCGGCATTTTGCTCACTGAGCACCCCGGCGAAATTTTCGAGGCCGTGTCAACCGTCAACATCGCTCCGGGCCGTTTTGAACTCCACGCCAAGCCCGGCGAAGAGCAGGTCTATGGCGTTACCTCAGACAATCACCTGTGCAGCAAGTACGCGCGGCTCGACGTGCTCAACGCGGCGTATAACCATTTCGAGCGGCGCGGCATCAAGCACGTTTTCAATGCGGGCAACTGGATAGACGGAGAAGCCCGCTTCAACAAAACGGAGCTTCTGACCGCGCCGGGCATGGATAATCAGCTCGACTATCTGATTGACAAGTTCCCGGTCCGGCGCGGCATTACCACACACTTCATTGCGGGCGACGATCACGAGGGCTGGTATGCCCAGCGCGAAGGCATCGAGATAGGACGCTATCTGGAAAACCGCGCCAAGGACGCCGGCCGCCACGATCTGCACTACCTGGGTTATGCGGAGGCCGATGTCGCTCTGCGATGCGGCTCTGGGGCCGCTGTGGCTCGCGTGGTGCATCCCGGCGGAGGCTCAGCCTATGCCACAAGCTACACGGCGCAGAAGCTCGTGGAGAGCTATCAGGGAGGAGAGAAACCGCAGCTTCTTATCATCGGCCATTACCACAAGTTTGAGTATGGATTCCCGCGCGAGGTGCATTGCGTTCAAGCCGGATGCACGGAAGATCAGAGCCTTTTCATGCGCAAGAAAAAACTGGCCGCGCATGTCGGCTTTCTGGAGATGCGAATCACGCAGGATGCCGCCGGCATCATTACCCGCTTTGGAGTCGAATGGTTTCCATATTTCGACCGCGGATACTACGAAAAGAGGTACAAATAATGGCACAACCAGCACAGATGAGCGCCGCCGGCCTGGCGCTGCTCAAAGCCTCCGAAGGATTCCGGGCTAGCGCATACCTTGACGCGGTGGGCTTTCTCACTATCGGCTACGGCCATCGCATCCTGCCCACCGAGAAGTTTCCCAACGGAATCACAGAGGCGCAAGCATCCACGCTCCTGGCCGCCGATGTTGTCTCCGCGCAAAACGCAGTATTGCGCCTCGTCCATGTGCCGCTAACCCAGGGGCAGTTCGATGCGCTCGTGGACTTCACTTACAACCTCGGCGCAGGAAAGCTCAGCGGCTCGACACTGCTGCGCGATCTGAATGCCGGGCAATATGCCGCCGCCGCTTGCCAATTGCTTCTCTGGGATCACGCTGGCCCCAGGGAATTGGCCGCGCTCAAGAGCCGCCGCGAGGCGGAGTTCAATCTCTGGCAGGGAAAGCCCCCCGCCGCCTGATTTTCATTTGTATCGTACGATTCAAAACTCAAAGGAGAAGTATGCCTGTAAATTGCAAAACTGAGAAAGCTGTCTTTGAGGACGGAAGCACACGGTCTGTGCTCAAAGAGCGTTATGATTTGATTCCCAAAGTCGCCATGGCTGCCCTCGCGCGGCGGCTGGCGTTGGGCGCTAAAACACATGGAGAAAACAACTGGCGTTGCGGCGGCGTCGAATTCCGAAAGGCAAGCATCAATCATCTGATGCGTCACTTGCTCGATTACATCGAGCATGGCAACGCCAACGATGACAACACCGCGGCGATCATCTGCAACGCTGCATTCCTATGCCACTTCGAGGCCAAAGAACCATTCCCTGGCTGCGATCCCATCACGCCCATTCAGCCTATGACGCACGCGAGGCGGGCAGCTCGCTGATGGTTGGGGGCGGAATCACGCGCCGTCTCGACTTCGGCTCGATAGCCAGCAGCGCCGCGTACTTTACCCGCGTGCGCTGATGCGCGTAATACTCCATCATTTTGCGCCCGACGTGCCCGGCGATGGCGATTACCGTCTCCGGGTTCACGTCATTTTCCAGCAGCCGCGTGATGCAGTGGTGCCTCAGATCGTGCGGCTTCAGATCCACAAACCCCGTCGCCTGGCGCAGCTTGTCCCAGCTCTTGCGTAGCCAACTGCGCGATGCGGGCCGCGTGGGATCGAACTGATTCCGAAGCACGCGGAACGGGAAAAGATAATGATCCAATTCGCATGACCCCAGCTTGAGAGCCCGCTTGAAGCATTGCTCCACCGCCCATTTTGCCTGGCCGTTCAGCGGAATCTTGCGCGCTCGGTGGCCGTTTTTCACACTATCCTCCGGGATGTAAATTTCCGAGATCCCCTCATGAGTCAGACAAAGATTTTTGAGCCGCAAACCGCGCAGTTCGAGCCCCGCGGCGCTGGTATTGATTGTGATGCACGCCACCCAGTAGGCCAGCGCGGCCTCGGGGTGATGGGATGCCACTGCGAAGAGCTGTTCCTCTTCGTCTTCAGTCAGGATGGTGCGCGGTGACCATTGCTTCACCGCCAGCGGAAAGTAGAAGGGGCGTACATTCTGCCAGAGCCGACAATGCTTCAGCATCTGGCCCACCACGCTGATTTCATGATTGATGAGCATATTACCAGCATTGCGCTTCCAGGGATGCAGCTCCTGGCCGCGCGCGCGTACCACGTTGGCCAGCCGGGCGATCTGGTAACCCCTGATGTGGCCCGGCATTATATCACAGAGGCGCAGAGCGCCAAAAAATTTATCCAGCGCGTCGATGTTGCCCTGGGTGGCATCGTGCGCGCGTGGTTTGAGGCGGGTGGATTGGCGGCGGAGATTCATCCAGTAGACGCCGGCATCCCGGAAGAGCATGGAGGCGAAATCTACATCGACGCCGCGCAACGCCTCGTCGCTTGCGATGCAGGCCGGGCAGTTGACGTGATCGATGGTATGTTGCTCCGCGAACTCGCCTTCCGAGGCGGCGAAGGGAGTACGCTCTATGCACGCGCCCAAACGGCGCGGCATCTGCACGACAGGCATGGACTCTCCAAGCACAGAGCTAGGTAATTCAATCAGTGAATCAATTTCAAGTGAAGTTTCGCTGTTATTTTTTTGTGAATCGAACATATTCCCTCCGTTCCGGTTTGGTTGTGATGATGAGCACGTCTCGTGTGTCTAGAACCGCTGCTCAGACGTACAGATGACGTATAAACGAGTGCGCAATACTCCTAAATGACTGATTACTGCGCGTTTATGCTTCTCTTATGGCCTTCAAACGCATTCAAGTGGGATTCGCGCCGGCGCAACTGAGTATTTTGAAGAAGCTCTCAGCTAAGCTCGGCCTGGATATAACGAACACGATCCGTTATTGCGTGGCGCGCATCGCCGAGCAGGAGAATATCGGGCGGGTGCAGGATGGCAGGAAGGGAGAGCTTTAGGCGCGCGCGGCGCGGCTTCCGCGCTCAGTATGCAAAGAAGAGCACACCCTCTGCAGGTCACTTTCGTACCTGTGACAGCCGTCACAGACGCATGATTACCGTCACGCGAAGATGTGTCTATCGCACCACGCGACAATTTGAGCAAGAGCAGGAAACACACTGCATATGGCAGCCGCTTAGGGCTACTGCCGGTTTTGGTTAGAGCGCCTGCCTTACAAGCAGGAAGTCGGGTGTTCGAGTCACCCACTGCCCACCATAATCTACAGAAGAGCCGTTTGCGAAATTCAAAGTGGAGTGTGAGTGGCGTCAGGGTTTGCAAGAGCCGCAGTTGTTTGCAGATCATTTTGCCTCCTCGTCGCACAATAATTCTGAGGAGCATTTTCTCCAATCGTTCTTGTTGTTCTACAAAAGCGCCGCTATAGCGAAACCACAGTAGGTGTATCTCGGAAGCACGCCCGCCAAGTGGCTTTTTCCTCTCCGGGGTGGAAGAAAAAGCCACACTGGATACTCCTGACAAGGCTATATCTGCTGTGGTTTCGCTCTAACTCCTTATCCTGGACGATTTTGCGGGTAACTCCTTTGTTATGACAATTTTACAGCGCAACCCCACCTGTAAGCTCAAGAAAACAAGGAATTTATTTACAAAATACGGGTGGGGGGTAGGCCGTATAGGATGCCGCTACGCTCTCGCTACAAGCCATGGCGCCGGAGGCGCAGCGGAATCCGTAATGCCGCTTTGACGGGATGCAGGGTTTGGGTAGGCCGCCGGGCGGATGTGGGCTCGCCCAT
>Ga0302270_10006081_pt1 | contig 10820 bp, 5 predicted proteins | sample III_Bog_E2_3_FD_198773 | JGI IMG/M metagenome (GOLD analysis project Ga0302270, IMG submission 198773) | Peat permafrost microbial communities from Stordalen Mire near Abisko, Sweden - III_Bog_E2_3 | ecosystem: Environmental > Terrestrial > Soil > Wetlands > Peat | place: Sweden: Abisko...
TAGCCGCCGAAAGGCGGCCCAATAACGTCGGGGCCGCGTTAGTGACCCCGCTCAAGCCGCTTTGAGCGGCTCACACAATCAAGCCCCCGGCTCTGCCGGGGGTATTGACATCGAGCGGCGCCAAGTTATCGACATCGCACATTCCTGTCAAGGACACTCAGATGTATCGTTTAGACTTGGCGTGTAGCGGAGTGTTGACACCAAGCCCTACACCGAGGTGGGTGACCGCGCTGAAATTCGCACACCTCCGGATACGGTCATGCAGCGGAATGGTGGAGAAAAATTTGCTACTACACGGCGCATGTTTGGGTATGATAACGTAGTTTCGATCGAGCATGAGGACAGTCTTCTCTCTGCAGAAGAGAGCTAACCAAGGCGGTCGGCTTCCTGCGCGATGTCGTGATGGAAAAGACTCCCGGAAAGAGATGGTGGATATGAGAAAACGCGGACTTGGACGAACGCTATCGGTTCTTCTGCTGGCTACAAGCACAGCAATGGCCATCGCACAGAAGCCAGCGACTGCTGCCAAACCAGACCCGCGTGTGACCGAGGTCTGGTCGCCTGAGCCACGTGTGGTGACGCCGGCAGCTGACTATAGCGCTCCACCTTCTGATGCCATCCTGCTGTTTGATGGCATCCATCTTGATGAATGGGTTTCCGCGCAGGACCATTCACCGGTCAAGTGGTTTGTTCGGGATGGAGAGCTGGTTGTCAACAAGGCGAAGGGCGTGGGCAATATCGAGACACGTCGGAGCTTCCACAATTACCAACTGCACCTGGAGTTTCGAATTCCCGAAGGGATCACCGGAGAAGGTCAAGCACGCGGCAATAGCGGCGTCTTTCTGGCTTCCACAGGGCCAGGTGATGATGGGTACGAGTTGCAGGTGTTGGACAGCTACCAAAATAAGACCTATGTGAATGGACAAGCAGCCAGCATCTACAAGCAGGGCGCGCCCCTCGTCAATGCAAATCGCAAGCCGGGCGAGTGGCAAAGCTATGACGTGATCTGGACGGCGCCCGCCTTTGCCGCGAATGGCGCGCTCATTTCTCCGGCCTACGTCACGGTCTTGTTCAATGGAGTGCTTGTACAAAATCACTTTGCGTTGCAGGGACAAACGATCTATGCCGGCACGCCCTTTTACAAGAGCTATGACCGCGCACCGATCAAGCTGCAAGCACATGGAGATCAAAGTCTCCCCGTCAGCTTCCGTAATATTTGGGTTCGTGAGTTGGAATAGTAAGAGATGATTTCAGAGTCAGAGGAGAGGGAGCACGACACGCCGCTCCAGCACGGAGATCATCGGTTGAATATTGGGCCACCGTGATCGTATAAATAGCCGGGGGCAGAAGCTATTCTGCCCCCGGTGTTCGAAGCCCAAGCATAGAGCTATAGCGAAACGGGGTAGCTGTGTGCTGCGGACGGTACGCTCAAGTCGGTGCGACCAGCAGGGAGTAACGGTTTACTCCACGAAAAGGCTACAGGCTTCAGGAATGTTTTTCGAATGGAACTGAGTTCTGGCCAACTTTTCGGGGCAATTCAGCAAACACTGCGAATGCCCACGGACCGAAACCGCCCAGTTTGTCTCACGAATGCTGTTATCTAATTTGCCGGGCAGGCCAATATCCGGCCTTGGTTTGATGCTTACTTGCCGGGCTCGGGCAGAACTTCTATGGCATTTATAAGTGGATAGTTGATAACCGGCGAGAAGATGAGTTCTATCTTTCCCTGCGCAGTGGCTTGAACATTGTCAAAGGTCTTCACAACAGGGCTTGAGTCGGCTTCGTTGAGGATGTCGAAGTTCTTGAGCAGAGCAACGCCGTTGCACCAAACGTCGAAGACCCGGCTGCCAGGACCACCGATACCTGCGTTCTCTTTACCAAACCATGGTTCCTGGAAATATAGCCGTACACGGTACTTTTCGCGAGGAGCAACCGGGAGGATATACCGAAAGTTCCCCACTCGATGGGAGCCGTACAGACCTGTTTGCTGGTTTTTAGCCACCTTTGCGCTCTGTCCGAGGCGACCACCGATCACATAACGGTCAGGGAGCCACACTTTCCCTTCGGAATCTTTGTAGGCGTTAGATCCAGCGACAATTCTGATGGGCAACAACGCTTCGGAAGGCGCTGGGAGGAACTCCACAGCTTTCAATGCGGAGATTTCACTGACGAAGTCGATGTGGATGGCGCCATCGTTTTCCGGGCGAACGCCGGGGAAGACCTTGGTATCGGCAATGTAATCGCCGCCTGCATCGTCAACTACGTCCAGGGAGATGTTGTCGCCACCATTCAGAGAAAACACAGCTCTGTCTGTGGCTTCTGGCAGGTCGGACGCCTCTGCAAAAAGCAGATGCACTTCATAGATTCCAGGATCGACGGGAAAGACGCAATGCGCGTGGCCGCGAAGCCCGCTCAGAAAAATGGCCGGGTCTTCCGTGCCTGCAATACGTTGGCTTGATTCGGAAAGGTTGGCGCCACCTGTACAGTAATTTCCTGGCGTCCAGGTGTTTCCAGCGCGATCAATGTAGGGCTCGCGGCCTTTGCCCAACAAGGCGCGTACGGGGTGTCCTATTACGACACTGCTCACCCTGAGGTCTGGAATCGCGCCTGAGGTTGAGTGCGCCCTCTTATGCATCACCGCAAGAAGGACCCCTCCCAGAAGGGCAACGGATGCCAGTGCTAGGCCTGAGATCAACCATTTCCAGCGCGCAGAGCCAGACTTGGCGACGGCTTTTTGAGCGGACGAAGAAACTGGATTCGTGCTTTCAGCGCCTGAGGAGGGCACTTCCTCCTTGTAGACGAACGAAGGCGCATACTGCCCGGCTGGGATATGGATCTGGACGGGGCGAGAGGCTCCTGGGCCCGCATAGATTTCCTGGAGCCGTTTTCGCAATTGATGGGCGGTCACACGGACGATTGTGTCCAACTGAGGATTGAAATCGCTCCTGCGCCCGAGAGCTTCAACGGCGAGTGCATGCTCTGTAATCTGGCTAGCCTGGCCCTGGAAATGCTTCTCACAGATGAACTGCAGCATTTGAGAAAGGTTGTGGGAGCGGCCCAACACTCCTGAAGTCAACAACCAATCTAGTTCCTTATGCTCTCTTTCACTCGCGTTGAGATCCGATGCCATCGATCAAGCGACTCCGCGTTGATGTCGAGATGATTTTACATGAATATCTCAGCACAGACACTCCGGGCAACCGGATGCTCAGCCATTCACCGACCTTAATCCTTTCCATAACTTACGGTTAACGGAAATCATTAACAACGTTAACGTAACGAGCAGGGTCGGCTGGAGAAACGATTTATTGCTAGTTTTTGCCACTCTCCGTGTGTCCGTGGCTTTGTTCACAATCTCGATCACACAGATTTCACTTCGAAATCACAAGACACCGAACGAAGTGAATCGCTAGTCTCGCACCCATCGATCTGACCCCGTTTCCTCACCTCGCTGGAATGTCGGCGAACTTGTCAGGATCGGCGGCTTAAACGAGGGAAGAACGAGAGGATCGATCTTCAGATGAATGCTTGCAAGATGAATTTGGGCCCTGCGTAGCATTCATGCTGATCGTGAAGCAAGAGCTGAAACGCACAGGATCTCATCTCACGCATTTTCTGCGAGGGAATCCTCAAATGTTGGAAAGCGGACCATGCAAACGCACTTTGGGCATGACCGCCGACCAAGAAGGACTAAAGGAGCAACACATGAACTCAATTTCTCGGAGGCAGTCGATCATGGCATTCTTGAGTCAAAGACCGAATCTGTTCCGCCACTTGGCAGGTCTCGTACTACTACTCGGGCTGGCATTCCTGCCTGCTGCGGCGCAACAGATTACCGGAACTATTGTTGGTACCGTGAAGGATCAACAGGGCGCGGTGATTACCACGGCCAAGGTGAAGGCAACCAACGTGGATACGGGGTTCACCCGCACGGCGCCGGTCAACGGCTACGGCGAGTTCCGTATCGATAACCTTCCCGTCGGCAAGTACACCGTTCAGGCGGACGCCGCCACCTTTGAGCGCTTTGTGCAAAAGAACCTGACTCTCGACGTTGCCCAGACCCTCTCGCTTGACATCAAGCTGGTGGTGGGCGCGCAGACCGATACCGTCACGGTGACGGAGGCTCCGCCACAGGTCAATACGAGCGACGCGGTATTGGGCCGGACCATTGAGCCGGAGGAGGTCATCGGCCTGCCGCTGGTCAACCGCAATGCATACACCGAACTTTCACTGACGCCTGGCATCATGGCCAATAGCAGCAGTTCCACGCAGAACCCCGCCGGCACCCCCAATTTCACCGTTGGACTGCCGTCCACTGCTGTCCAGGTTAACGGCTCGCTCGACGCCGGCAACGGTACCGTTGCATTCTATCTGGACGGTGGCAACAACATTACCGGTATGCGCAACTACGGCAACCCGGCTCCCACCCCAGACGCAATCGAAGAAGTCCGCGTCGACACCAGCGCATTTGCGGCGCAATACGGCCAATTCTCTGGCGCCATCGTTTCGGTTCTCACAAAATCGGGAACCAACAAATTCCACGGCTCGTTGTATGAGTTTAACCGCAACACCGACTTCAACGCGTATTCGTGGAGCATCCCCGCGCCAACCTTCAAGTCTCCATACCACCGCAATAACTTTGGCGGAACCGTCGGCGGCCCCATCAAGCACGACAAGGCCTTCTTCTTCTTCAGCTATGGCGGCCTGCGCCAGGTTCAAGGCGCACCGGTCACCGGAGCTACAGTGCCCACGCTTGCCGAGCGCCAAGGCGACTTTACCCAGTCCTCGCTGACCTCGAGCCTGATTTACAAGCCGGGAACCACGCATGTGGCTGCGAACTTGGAGAACGGCATAAACAATGGCCCCGGTTGCGGGGCCGCTCAGATATCCGCTGCAACTGCTGGGTATTGCATTGCACAAGCCGACCTGGACAAGACGGCTCTAGCCCTCGCGCCTACTACGCCTTCCGCAAATCTGGTATCCATTCCGTTGCCCAACGGCTCCGCGGTTGCAAAGACTGGCGGCGCAACATGGTCAGGCAACTACAACACTCCAACCAACTCAGACGAATACCTGGCAAAGTATGACGAGTCGATCGGCGCCAAGGATCATCTGGGGGTGACTTACTTCTACGTTAAGACCACGTCGACTCCCAGCGGAGGCGGCAACGTCAATTGGACCGGCGTTCAGTCCCATGCCGCACAGACGAATGCCAACATTAGCGACGTACACACCTTCACCGCCAACGTGGCCAACCAAACCTGGATCACGTTTACGCGGGCCATGGGCGGACGTACGATGGTCCCTGTGACCGGCCCAGCCAACCAAACCCTGGCCAGTTTTGGCTCGAACTTCACCATCCAGGGCCCGACCGCACTGCCGCAGCTCACCGGTGCCGGCTTTAACACCGGCAACCCGAACGCCGGCCCTGTCACGGGCTCCGACAACTATGAGCTACGCGACATGGTCACCGCGACCAAGGGCAAGCACAACCTTTCCCTGGGCGGTGAATTTGCTCTCGACAAAACCATGTTCCTCGCCAATCTGTACAACTATGGCGAGATTGGCTTCTCGACCTCCGCGCCCACCAGCACGGGTGTTACGTTGGCAGATTTCTTGACTGGCCAAATCAACAGCTTTGAGCAGGACTCGCCTTATACAACGCACCTGAGTACCTGGCACACAGCGCTGTTTGCGCAGGACGACTACCGCATCACGCCGCGTCTTACCGTCAATCTTGGACTGCGGTGGGACATCGATACACCTCCCACGGAAGCCCATGACAGGACGGAGTCGTTTGTTCCCGGCCAGCAATCCACTATCGCAACGGCAGCCCCGCTCGGCGTGGTATTCCCTGGGGACAAAGGCGTCGGTCGCGGCATCGTCAGCACGTCGTTCTCCCACATTTCGCCTCGTCTCGGTATTGCATGGGATCCGTTTGGAGACGGAAAAACCTCCATTCGCAGCGCAGTGGGCATCTTTTACGGCAACCCCAGTGGAAACGAATGGAACCAGCCCGGAAACGCCATGCCGTTCGCCATTCGCAACGGTTTTGGCTCTGAAACCTCTCTCACCAACATCTACAATGTCGGGTTCCCCAGCACGGCCCCCGGTGGCGGCGTTTTTCCCTACAACTACAACCCGGCGAATCCAAAATTTTACCCGAGCCAATCCATTGAAGCCATCGGCCTGAATTTCAAAGACTCGTCGGTCTACCAATACAACCTGAGCGTGCAGCGCCAATTGCCTTACAAGATCAACGCGACAGCGGCGTATGTAGGCACCCTGGGCCGTCACCTGAGCACCTTCATCGACGCCAACTATGCGCCTTACTCAACCGTAAACTCTTCCGGCGGTGCGCTGGTTGGCACACTCGCCACTTCAGCGGCAAGCCAGCAACAGCGTAGGCAATTCGATGCCGGCATCAACCTTACGCCTGGCACCATAAGCGGAATCACCTATCTGCTCTCCGACCAGACCTCGAACTACAACGCGCTTCAGATTACGGCCAGCAAGGCGATGGCACGCGGCTTCACCGTCAGCGGTTTCTATGTCTGGAGCCGCGCGCTGGAAAGCGGAGAGTTCGTAGAGAATGGAGGAATGACCGGAGTGCAGGATTACGGCTATTTCGGACATCCCTTCACCGCGCAAAACAACTCCATGGGCGCCGTCGGCGGCGGTCTTGGGCCAGAGTATCAGCTCATGGCCAACAACCGGACCAACCTTGCAACCATCTCCGGTATGTGGAGGCCCGACTACTTCCACGGATCGAACAAGATCGTCAGCGAAGCGCTCAACGGCTGGACGATCTCATCCATCGCCTATTTCGAGTCTGGCCAGCCGGTTTCGGTGAGTTCCGGATCCAACCTTAACTTTGACTCGCTGGGCCAAAGCCGCCCCAACTTTACCGGTGTTCCCACCAATTTGGACGTACACCGCTGCCGCGTTTGCTCTGGATACCACGGTGGCCAGAGCGCGAATACCGCAACGGGAGAATGGTTCAACAACACGTATGTTGCGGCTGACAAAACGAATATGGCGGCAGCCCAGGCGGCTGGGATGTCGTACATTCTCAACGGGCCTGGCGTTACTGGCGGCATCGGCCCCGGCGGCGCAGATGGCAACGTGAGACGCGGCACCATCGTCGGACCGGGCCTGAAGCAGATGGATGCCGCCCTGCTCCGCGACGTGAAGATCGACGGCAAAGTGGTCTTCCAGTTCCGCTCCGAAATCACCAACGTCATGAACTGGGTGAATCTCGGCAACCCGTCCGCTGGAAACATCACAAATGGCTCTCAGGGCACCATCACCGGAGCTGCCGGCACCCAGCGCATCATTCAGCTGGGCGGACGCTTGACCTTCTAACGTAACTCGAAACGAATGACAAACCGGCGTGCTCTTCCAATCGCAATCAGGGCGGAGGAGCACGCCGCAGATCAACACTACTCGACGAATCCAGGACTAAACCGACGAGTTACTCCATAACTCTGCATTTGACCGGTTTTCGACAACGACTATCTCGACCTTCCAAGCTTGATCGATACTTCCGTCTCGTTCTACAGCCGGAGATCGACTCCGAGATGGATCGTCCATCAGCGAACCACAACGCCTCGCAGGATGACATTCAATCGTCTGCCGACTCCAGAGACAAACACCGTCAACTTATTCGGATCAAGCTGCGTCTTAGATCCGAAGTGGCCGTACCATTCTGTCCCCTTTGCCGGGATGGATGCCTCCATCCATCCCATTTTTTGTTTTTTGGCAATGCCCCATCCCAACAAGGATCTTCAATGAAAGCCAAGCTCTGCATAAGTCTTACGTTTCTCTTCATCTGCCAAATGTTTCTATACGCCCAATCGGCGACAACCGTTTTAGCCGATGTGGATCATCGCCAGAACGTGAGCCTCAACGGCGACTGGCACTTCATTGTCGACCAATACGCGACTGGCCTTTATACGTTCCATCATGAATTGCGCAAAGATGGTTTTTACCTGAATGGAGTTCCCGAGACGGGGAGCGATCACTTGGTCGAATACGACTTTGCAAAGTCTCCCACGTTGAAGGTGCCTGGAGATTGGAATACGCAAAATGCGAAGCTGTTCTACTACGAAGGCCTGGTCTGGTATCAGCGCGACTTCGACTTTCAGCCCCAGGCCCACCACAGAACGTTCTTGCATATTGGCGCGGCAAATTACAAAGCACTGATCTGGATCAACGGGCAACATGTCTGCGATCACGAGGGGGGCTTTACCGCCTTCGACTGTGAAGCCACGCAGCAGTTGCACGCGGGAAAGAATTTTATCGTAGTTGCGGTCGATGCTACGAGGCAGGCTGACGGTGTACCCACTGCAACGACCGATTGGTTCAACTACGGAGGCATCACCCGCGATGTATCCCTGGTGGATGTGCCCGCCAGCTTCATCGACGACTACGACCTTCACCTCAATCATGATCGAACAGAGATTGTGGGATGGATACATGTGCAGGATGCAAGTCCTGGGGCAACGATCGCCGCTGCGATTCCTGAGGCACATCTGTCGGTTACCTCACAATTAGATCCCAGCGGAAAAGCGTTGATCCGGATTCCGGCGACCAGTTTGCAACTCTGGTCTCCTGAGCAACCCAAACTCTATCGCATCCTTCTATCTGCGGGAGAGGACAAATTGGAGGATGAAGCCGGCTTCCGAACTGTCGAAACCGACGGCCGGAATATCCTGCTCAATGGAAAACCGATCTTTCTGCGCGGTGTCTCCATTCATGCGGAGGCGCCTATTCGTGGCGGCCGCGCCAACAACGACAAGGATGTGGAAACGCTGCTTGGATGGGCACGCGAACTGGGTTGCAACTATGTGCGCCTCGCTCACTATCCACATGACCAGCGGATGACTCGCGCTACTGACCGTATGGGCATCATGGTCTGGTCGGAGATTCCGGTTTACTGGGCCGAGCATTTTGAAGACCCAGCGGTACTTAACAAGGCGCAGCAACAATTGAGTGAAGAAATTCGCCGCGATCGTGACAAGGCATCGATTGTTCTCTGGTCTATCGCCAACGAGACGCCGAACACACCGGAACGAACACGCTTTCTCAAAACCCTCGCAAGCAATGTGCGTGCGCTCGATTCCTCTCGCCTGGTTACAGCGGCCTTGTTGGTTCGCACAGAAGGCCACGACAAATATATCGACGACTCGCTAGGTGATGCTCTCGATGTGATCGGAGCCAACGAATACATCGGATGGTATGAGCAACGGCCCGAGGACGCCGATACCACGGTGTGGCACATCGCCTATGACAAGCCAATGATCGTCAGCGAGTTCGGCGCCGACGCCAAAGCTGGATTGCACGGAACCGAGACGGAACGTTGGACTGAAGAGTATCAGGCCAATGTCTTTCGTCATCAGTTGGTCATGTTGAACCGAATCCCCCAACTGCGCGGCATAAGTCCGTGGATACTGGTGGATTTTCGTTCGCCAAGACGGATGCTGCCCGGAGTGCAGGACGGTTATAACCTCAAGGGTTTGATCTCCGATCAAGGTGAAAAGAAACAGGCTTTCTTCACTCTCCAGAAGGCCTATCAGGATGGAGAGCTTTTCAAAGCGAAATAGCGATCTTGCCTGAAGACACTGCCGACGTTATTGACTCGGGCTATCAGATACGCGATAGCCCCGTGGGGCTATAACGCTGCACGCGATTTTTGGCGGTTAGGTGAGATTGCGTTTGTAGAGTGCGAGCAGTTCGGCCCAGGCGCGTTCGGCTCCGGCTTGGTTGTAGACCTGACTGCCGCGCACCGTCCAACCGTGATTGCAGCCGTTGTAGACCTCAACAGTCGCGGTGAGATGCGCTGCGGCGAAAGCAGCTTTGAGCGCGTCCTTCGCGACGGGATCGCGCTTGTCGTCGTTGTCTGCGACCGCACAGAGGACCTCGGCCTTCATCTTCGGGATGAGCAGGTGCGGACTGTCGGGCTTGTCGGTTACGAGGCCGCCACCATGGAAGGTAGCTGCGGCGCCGACGCGATCGGGGGCAGTGGCTGCGGTACGGAAGGTGAGCGGGCCACCCATGCAGTAGCCCTGAACACCCATCTTCTTTTTCTTGTCAGTTTGGGGCTGTGCATCGAAGAAGGCGAGGTAGGAGCGGGCATCGCTGATGTTAGCGTCGGCGGTAAGAGCCGCAGCAAGCGGCATAACTTTGGCACGGTCTTCGGGCTTGTTGAAATCGAACGAGCCATCGACTACAGGCGCCTTCGCGTTGCGGTAGAAGGGATTCGGGATCAAGACCACATAGCCCTGAGCGGCGAGCCGCTGGCCCAGTTCGCGGAAGACTGGCCGGAGGCCGAGGATATCGGTCCACACCAGGACGGCGGGCCAACTGCCTTTGCCCTCGGGATAGAAGAGCGCTGAGTCAGAGACGCCGCTGGCCATGGGCACATTCACGTCGGTCTCAACGACTTTGGCTTGTGCTGTCGCGTCGGGTGCGGACAGCACAACAGCGGTGACCGCTGCGCCGATCCCGAAGGCGCGGCGCGAAACTGTGGGATCGTGGGTGAGGCCTTGGTGAATCAAGTCATCGCACATGTGGTTCGAGTCTCCTATCTTCCGTCGTCTGTCCCGGTTAATATGTGGGAGGGAGCGTGGGTTTGTCGATCAGCTAAGGATGGGCAATGAGATACCAGTAGAAGGCAACCACAGATTAGCATTAACAAGGAACTCCGCGAAGAAAACGCATCCAGATCCCAGTTCCTTGATCCCACTCTAGGTAAAGACGAACTGCAAAGCGAGCGAAGCCCGTGCGATCTTAGTCGACCTGACAGAATCAGTAACGGC
>Ga0302270_10006082_pt1 | contig 10819 bp, 8 predicted proteins | sample III_Bog_E2_3_FD_198773 | JGI IMG/M metagenome (GOLD analysis project Ga0302270, IMG submission 198773) | Peat permafrost microbial communities from Stordalen Mire near Abisko, Sweden - III_Bog_E2_3 | ecosystem: Environmental > Terrestrial > Soil > Wetlands > Peat | place: Sweden: Abisko...
CGAACCAGTCACCGGCGGCGGCGCAAATCATTCCTACGGCGCGGATTCCCATCCCGGCGAGCAAGTGCCCGAAGAGCCACAGCCATCTCTCGTCGAGGAGTGGTTGCCGCGCATTCAGAAGTTCCTGTCTGTTCAAACAAACTTTTACGCCACCATAGGCGTGGGACTCGGCATCTTGTTCGGAATTGTCGTGGCGGCAGTTTCCTGGCACATGAGCAACCCAACCGGGCCGTATGATTTAGGATCGGTCACTTCCACCGCGGTCGGATTGAAGGGCCGCCTGTTCACCAAATGGGATAAGAAGCTGCAATATCGCCTGACGTTCGAACCCGGCATTTCGGAGCAGCTTGCGGGGTTTTCTGCCGCGGTTGAATCTTCGCCGCGCCCTCTTTCCATCGGCATCCAGTTGACAGATGCGCAGGGTTTTGTCTCGTGCTCCAAAAACATCCTCATCAAATACGATTCCCGGAATGCCGATCCACAGCAGGACCAGGCAAAAGCGAATACTGCGGCAACCGACCCGCAGACGCGCAGCAGCGAAGCTACCCTCGCCGACGCTGAAGAAGGTGTGCGGGAACAAGGCAAGGACGTCTTCGCGAATCAGCTCGGACCGGATGGTCAGGTCGCCTCGATCACCGCTCAAGGCGATCTGCCATGCTCAGCCAGCGCCTATGAGAATGCGGTTGCCTGGAGTTTTTCTCCCGACTTCCCCTCCGTCGCCGAACAGAATGCACTGCTGAATCACCTGGAGGAGAAGGAGGCCAACACCGCATCCAACAATCCTCAGGCCATTTCCGCGCGCAGGCGGGGCGCCGCCCGGGCCGCGGCCAATCCCCCTCCCAAGTTTTTCATCGAAGGAGAGGATGCGATCGTCGACTATGACGCCTCCTCCGGGATCATTGCAACCAGGGGAGGCAAGACGTTTACCATCGACCGCACCGGCACTGAAGCCGCTTCCCTCAAAGGCCGCGACTTCCCCCTCCCGATCCATTACCGCTGCGACCAGTTTGGCGCCTGCACCCTCACCAGCGCCGGCGCCGGCGTCCAGCACACAAGGTTGAGGAAGTAGCTCGCAGCGCTGGCATTCTCACCGACTCAGATCCGGTCGCGCCAATAGCCGGATCGACGCTTCGCATGCGCAACAGCAGCAATAAAAGTCTCGTTCTGCCAGTCGAAGAAGACAATGAAATAGGGAAATTTCTTGAGTAGGACTCTGCGTGTCCCATGGAGATAGGCAGGAAATCGAAGCGGAGAAGCAGACGCGTTGGAGAAGCCGGCCAGCAGTTCATCCCTGAACCTTCGCGCCACATCCAGGCTGCGCTCAGAATACCAATCAGCTGCCTGTCTAGCCTCCACCCGGGCGCCTTCGTGAAACCGAAGAGCCTTCAAGAACCTACGATGGCCCGCAAATCCGCTTCGACCTCTTGCAGGGAATAGGTAATGGCGGTCCCAGCCTTGATTTCAGCCACCCTGCGTTCGATCTCCGCGTCCCATGAAGCATCGACTTCGGCCTCGGACACATCGGTCCCATCAATCTCAACACTCTCCCAGAGCGAGGCCGCAAGCAGAATACGCTGATCCTCCGGCAATTCATGGGCGATTTGTCGAATTTCCTCGAAGGTGTGCGGCATGGAATGATTGTAGCGCGAAACGGGGAAGCTGAGTGTCTCACTCCGCATTATCGATCTGCGCCCTCTGCAGCTTGTCCGAGTAATCGATATACACCGACTTCCAGGTCGTATAAAAATCAATCGCGCCATTGCCTTCGCGGTGCCCGTTCCCCGTTTGCTTCACGCCGCCAAACGGCAAATGCACCTCCGCCCCAATCGTCGGTGCATTGATATACGTGATCCCCGCCTCCAGGTCGCGAATCGCCGTAAACGCCCGATTCACGTCCCTGGTGTAGATCGAAGTCGACAATCCGTAGTCGATCGAGTTGGCGATCTCGATCGCTTCTTCAAACGTGTCGAACTCGATCAGGCTCACCACCGGCCCAAAGACCTCTTCACGCGCAATGCGCATCGTGGGCGTCACTCCGCCGAAGATGGTCGGCGCGAAGAATGTACCCCCGGCATAAATCCCCTCGGTCAAAGCGTGGCCGCCGGTCAGCAGCTTAGCGCCCTCCGCCAAAGCGATTTCGACATACTGCGTTGAAGTCTCAATCTGGCTCTTGTTCACCTGCGGACCAACCTCTACGCCTTCATCGAGCCCGTTGCCGACGGTGAGCTTCTGCGCCCGAGCCACAAACTCGGCGGTAAATTTCGCAGCAATTCCCTTCTGCAGCAGGATCCGGCTGGTCGCCGTGCAACGCTGGCCCGTCGTCCCGAATCCGCCCCACAAAGCGCCTTCCAGCGCCAGCTCCAAATTCGCGTCATCCAGCACAATCTGCGCGTTTTTCCCGCCCATCTCGAGTGATACCGGCTTGAACGTGGCCGCCGCCCGTTGCGCCACCAGCGACCCCACCTCGCTTGATCCGGTAAAGCTGATGGCCCGCACGTCAGCGTGCTCCACCAGCGGAGCCCCGGCTTCCGGCCCATACCCGCAAACAATGTTCACCACTCCCGGAGGCAATCCAGCATCCATCAGTGTTTGCACCAGGTTATACGTCGACAGCGGAGTATCTTCCGCCGGCTTGATCACGCAGGTGTTGCCTGAAACCAGCGCCGGAAGCAGCTTCCACGATGGAATCGCCATCGGAAAATTCCACGGCGCAATCAGCCCCACCACCCCCAGCGGCATGCGCACGCTCATGGCAAACTTGTTTTGCAACTCGCTCGGGGTGGTCTGCCCAAACAAGCGGCGTCCCTCGCCGGCAACATAAAAAGCTTCGTCAATCGCCTCCTGCACATCCCCCCGCGTCTCCGCCAGCACCTTCCCCATCTCGCGAGTCATCTCGCGGGCATACTGCTCTTTGCGAACCGACAGCAAATAACCGGCGCGTTGCAGAATCTCAGCCCGCTTGGGCGCGGGAACCAGCCGCCATGTCTCAAATGCTTTTTTCGCGGCGGCCACGGCCAGATCCACATCCTCCGCGCTCGATGCGGGAAACGAGCCCACCACGTCCGCGCGATCGGCCGGGTTCAGGTTGAAAAACGTCTTGCCACTCTGGGCCGGCAGCCATTCGCCGCCAATCAGATTGTTAAAGACCTGGTAACTCATGGGAAACCTCGAAGAACAGGGATATGGAGTCAGGGATCGGGGGGCCGTCCTCGGCGATTGCCCTGACCGGAAGACACTTGAGTTTACCGCATAAACGCTGTGTTTGCCCGCCCTTTGCGGGCTTCCGATACGGCCACCGCCCAATGGCCGTACAATAAGCCTTGAGGTAATACCAGTTTCCCAATGTCATTGAACGGCTACCCTTCGCGCTCCTCGCGCTCGCACGGCCTGCGCTCGCTCTTCAGCATGTTTTCCAGCGACCTGGCCATCGATCTCGGCACCGCCAATACCCTGGTCTTTGCGGCCGGCAAGGGTATCGTTGTCAACGAGCCCTCCATTGTGGCCATCAACAAGAACACCGGTGAAGTGGAAGCCGTGGGTAAAGAGGCCAAAGAGATGCTCGGCCGCACCCCCGGCAACATCGTGGCCATCAAGCCCATGAAGGACGGCGTCATCGCCGACTTCAAAGTCACCGAAAAAATGCTCAACTACTTCATCCAGAAGGCCCATAACCGCAAGATGCTTGTCCATCCGCGCATCGTCATCGGCGTGCCCTCTGAGATTACCCAGGTCGAAAAGCGCGCGGTCGAAGACTCCGCCTATCGCGCCAAGGCCAGCGAGGTCTATCTCGTTGAACAGGCCATGGTAGCCGCCATCGGCGCCGGCCTGCCCATCACCGACCCCTGCGGCAACATGGTCGTCGACATCGGCGGCGGCACCACCGACATCGCCGTCATCTCCCTCTCCGGCATCGTCTACTCCCGTTCCGTCCGCATGGCCGGCAACCAGATGGACGAGGCCATTACCAACTACCTCAAGCGCAAGTACAACCTGCTCATCGGTGAACGCACCGCCGAAGCCATCAAAATCGAAATCGGCTCCGCATACCCGCTTGAAAAGCCGCTGACCATGGAGATCAAGGGCCGCAACCTCATCGAGGGCGTGCCCAAGACCATCACCATCGACGACAGCGAAGTCCGCGAAGCCCTTGGCGAGTGCATCGCCGTCATCATGAACGCCATCCGGGTCGCCCTCGAACGCACCCCGCCGGAACTATCGGCGGACATCAGCGATCGCGGCATCGTGCTCACCGGCGGAGGCGCGCTCATCAAGAATCTCGACAAGCGCATCCGCGAAGAGACCGGACTACCCGTCTCGGTCGCCGACGATCCGCTCGCCTCTGTCGTCCTCGGCACCGGCAAAATGCTCTCCGACTTCCGCCTGCTGCGCAAAATCAAGATCGACTGATAAAAACAGGGACTAAGAGACTAGGGACTGAGGGACCAGAGACAAACAAGCCGCGGATCGCAGATGGCGGGCAATTCCATGCAACCGGTTAAGCAGTTCAAACTCCTAACTTCGGCAGCGCACGAGTCCTTAGTCCCTATTCCCTCAGTCCCTGTTTTTCAAACCCATGGAATCCTTCTTCATCCGCTATCGGAATCTTCTGGTCCTGCTGGCCATTCTCCTGGCGCAGATCGTGGGTCTGGCCGTCCAGGTGCGCCACACCGATTCCGGCCGCAACACCCTCGATCCCCAGGACGGCCCCGGCGTGCGTCTCATCCGCATGTGGGCCAACGATGCGGTCTCGCCTCCCGAGCGGCTCTTTCATTCGTCCCGCCTCGGCACGGTCTGGCTCTGGCAAAACTACATCGACCTCCGCCACACCGAGCAACAAAACCAGGATCTGCAAAAGACCATCGACCGCCTGCGCCTTGAGCAGGCCGCCCTGCTTGAAGACGCCAAGCAGGGCCAGCGCCTCCAGGCCCTCGTCGGCTTCCAGCAGAAGTACATCTACCAGACCGTAGCCGCGCAGGCCATCGGATCCAGCGGCAGCGATCAGTCGCGGCTCTTCTACATTGACAAAGGCGCCGACTACAAGCTGGAACGCGACATGGCGGTCATCACGCCCGACGGCATCGTGGGCAAAGTCCGCGAAGTCTTTCCCCACTCCGCGCAGGTGCTTGAGATCAACGACCAGACCAGCGGTGCCGGCGTCATCCTGGCAACCACGCGCATTCGCGGCACCCTGCGAGGCAACGCCATCGGCCAGCCGCAGATTGTCGGCATCCTCGCCGACCAGCGCATCCAGCCCGGTGAAGTCGTGCTTACCGCCGGCGGCGACATGATCTTTCCCCGCGGTCTCCCCGTCGGTGTCGTTGAAAAGGTGGTGCGCGATCCCGATCGCGACGCCTTCATCGACGTAATCGTTAAGCCGGCCGCCCATCTTGACCGTCTCGACGAAGTGCTCGTAATCACTTCGACCGAAGCGCGATTCTCCCCGCAGCAGCAGCAGGACTTGGCCACCAGCGAGGCTCTCAAGGGGTCCGAGGCAGCCGCCATTCTTGAAAAGAAAAAGGCCTCGGAGATCATGGCCGAACGGTTGCCGGGCCTCACCGACCCAAACGCCCCGGCGCCCGTGCCGGCCCAGCCCGGCCAGCCGCAGCCAACCCCGGTCACTCCCCCCGCGCCCAAACTGCTGCCCGCCGTGCATCCTGACCGCTTCTCCCCCGGAATCGCGCCGCAGCCGGCTACGGATAAACCAGATCAAGACCAGTCTGCGCCCGATAAACCGACCTCCGAAGCCCCCAAAAAGCCAGCCCAGAAAACCGCACCCCGGACGCCGACCCACCCGCAGAGGAATCCATAGCCATGCCAACGATGGGCGGAAATCCCCGCCGCAACATGGAGATTCGCCGTTATCCGGTGCTGGTCTACGCCCTCGTGCCGCTCGCGGCGCTGGTGTTGCAGGCCTGGCTTCCGCGCGCGCTTCGTGGCTATGCATGGTTCGACCTGCCGCTGGTGGTCACCGTCTACTTCGCGCTGGGCCGTCGCAGCCCCATCCAGGGAACCCTGATGGGTGCAGCCATGGGCCTCTTTGAAGATGCGCTCACCCAGCACGCCATCGGCATCAACGGCATCGCCAAGACCATCGTCGGCTTCCTGGCAGCCTCGGTCGGCATCCGTATCGACGTTGAAAACCACACCATCCGCCTCGCTCTCAACTTTCTGCTCTCCCTGCTCTCCAGCGCCATCTACGTCTTCGTCTACCGCATGCTGCTGGGCCTCAACCTCAAATGGAGCTGGATCGTCGAAATCATCAAAGCCGTCGACAACTCCCTCATCGCCATGGTCGTCTTTCCCCTCCTCGACCGTCTCCAAATCAGAGAGTAGAAATCGCTTATCGCCGGCTCAGGAGGAATGAAACTCCGTGTGCCCCATCCATCGAGCGTCCCGGGTGGGCGCCCTCTGGGCACGGCGACACGGGGTCCCCAGAGGGCGGCCTTTGCCCTCTGGGGTGAGGGGACAGGTCTTAGCCGCTGGGGTGGTGGTCGATGGGTGGGAGACCACAAAAGCAACCCATCGGCCATCGGACCTTCCCGTCTGTTTCTTTTTGGCCACAGCTTCACCCGTCCATCATTCGCCTTACAATCGAAATAGGACTTTTCCCCATGTGAAAATGCATGTCCCGGCGAATCGATCTCGCTCGACACCAACCCGGGAACCTTCATCCAGGTATCTGACACGATGTACGAAGGCAGAACAAACCGCGACGAAAAGCTTTCCGCCCTCAAGCTGGCGGTGGTGCAGTACGGCATCCTGATCATGATGCTGGCGCTGATCGCCGGCCTGTGGCGTCTCCAGGTGCTCGGCGCGGACAACTTCCGCCTCCTCGCCGAACAAAATCGCGTCCGCAAAGTTCCCGTCATGGCGCCCCGCGGCAAAATCTTCGACCGCGAAAACCGCCTCATCGTCGACAACTACCCCTCCGTCTCCTGCTTCCTGGTCCGCGAGATGGGCCGCAACGTCGACGCCGACCTGCCCCTCATCGCCAGGGGTCTCGACCTCGATCTCGACCAGCTCCGCGCCACCCTGCGCCGCTATCGCGCCTCGCCCGGCTACCAGCCCATCCCCATCAAGCAGGACATCACCGCCGACGAGCAGGCCTTCATTGAGGCCCACCTGAATGAACTCCCCGAGCTCGAAACCATCGACGAAGAGCGCCGCCTCTATCCCCGCGACGGCTTCGCCGCCCACCTCATCGGCTATGTCGGCGAAGTCAGTGAAGAAGACCTGAACAACCCGCGCTTTGCCTATTACGAGCCCGGCGACGTGGTCGGCAAGGCCGGCGTCGAAGAGACCTACGACGCGCTACTCCGCGGCCAGGACGGGTCTCGGGATGTAATTGTGGACAGCCACGGTCGCGAGATCAGCTATTTCCGCACCCAGCACGCCATCCCCGGCCAGGACCTCAAGCTCACCATCGACCTCGACATCCAGCGCGCCGCCGAGCTGGCTCTGGGCGACGCCAACGGCGCCGTCGTCGTCATGGACCCCCGCAACGGCGAGATCCTCGCCCTCGTCTCTCACCCCAACTACGATCCAAACGCATTCGCCGTCCGCATCAATCGCACTGACTGGAATGCCCTCGTTACCAACCCCAACCATCCGTTGATGAACAAGGCCATCCAGGATCAGCTCGCGCCCGGATCGACCTTCAAGATCATCATGTCAGCGGCCGGCCTTGAGGAAGGCGTGGCCCAGAACATGCACGTCATGTGCTCCGGCGGCGCCGACTTCTACGGCCGCTTCTTCAAGTGCGATCACCACCATGGCCTGCTCGACATCCACGAAGCCATCCCCATGTCCTGCGACACCTTCTTCTACACCCTCGCACAGAAGCTGGGCATCGACACCATCGCCAAATACGCCACCGAATTCGGCTTGTCACAAAAAACCGGCGTCGATCTGCCCAATGAGATGGTCGGCATCATGCCCTCCACCAAATGGGAGATGAAGAACTATCACCAGCGCTATTACCCCGGCAACACCATCTCCGTCGGTATCGGTCAGGGTGAAACCCAGGTCACGCCCATCCAACTGTTACGCGCATTGGCCGGCATCGCATCGGACGGCCACTTCGTCCGCCCCCACCTGCTCGACGCCGATCAGATTCCTGAAAACATGCGCCAGGCCATCCTCGACAGCTTCCCCGGCTCCGGCGACAAGACCGTTCCGCTCAACCCCGATACCTGGATGACCATTACCGATGGAATGGCCGCCGCCACTACACCCGGTCTCTATCACACTGCGGAAGCCGCACATCTCGACGGCGTGGACTTCGCCGGCAAAACCGGAACCGCCCAGGTGGTCGGCGGTGGCGACACCCACACCAAGGGCGGCGCAAAAACCCCCAACGCCTGGTTCTACGGCATGATCCCACGCCGCAATCCCGAGATCGCCATCGTTGTTCTTCAGGAACACGGCGACTGGGGTTCCGGTTCGGCCATGATCGCCCAGAAAATCGCCATCGCCTACGTGAACAAGAAGCGTACCCAGGACCACAACGTCCTTAACCCGGCCAATCGAGACCAGGCCGGCGCGCCCAAACCGGTTGAAATGGGAGCTGTCTGGTCCGAGCCCCGCCCCGGCGCAAAGCAGCGCAACTCCGCTGGCCCCCTGGCCTCCGATTTCGTCCTCCACACCGGCCACTTCGACATTCAGCCCACGCCTGCACCGGCCCCATCCGTCGGAACCAGGGCGCTGGCCAGCGGACACCTGCCCTGGACCTCCAGGCTCTTTTCCTCACCCCTCCGCTTCAAGGAAGAACACCCCTGATGAGGCGGATCCTCAGCTTTCGCGACTTCGACTGGACGCTCCTCGCCATGGTGCTGCTCCTCTGCACCGTCTCCGTCTTCGAAATCTACTCCGCCACCCTCCACACCAAGTACTCCGGCTTCCACACCAAGCAGATGCTCTGGATCTCCGGCGGCCTGGTCGCCATGTTCCTCTTCGCCAAAATCGATTACCACAAGCTGATCGATTTCGTGCCCTGGGCCTACGGCGTATGCCTTTTAGCGCTCCTCGCCGTGCTCGCCATCGGCCAGAAGGTCCTCGGAGCCCGACGCTGGATCAGGGTCGGCCCCATGCACTTCCAGCCCTCCGAATGGGTCAAGCTGGTGCTCATCATCGCCGTCGCCCGCTACTTCGCCAACCTCGGCGGACGCTCCCTCACCTGGAAAGACATCTTCAAAGCCTTCGCCCTGGTCGGCATTCCCCTGCTGCTGGTTCTCAAGCAGCCCGACCTGGGCACTTCGCTCACCTACACGCCCATTCTGATCGCCGGCCTGTTTCTGGGTGGCGTCAACCTCCGCCAGGCGCTGATCCTTTCCACCTGCGGCCTGGCTCTCGTGGCCGGCGTCTGGTCCAGCGGCAAGCTGCTCAAGCCCTACCAGAAAGCCCGCCTCACCAGCTTCATCAACCCTGACAACGATCCCCGCGGCACCGGCTACCAGCTCCTCCAGTCCAAAATCGCCGTCGGCTCCGGCGGCGTCTGGGGCAAAGGCGCCGAAAAAGGTACCCAGACCCAGGGCGACTTTCTCCCCATCCCCCACGCCGACTTCATCTTCGCCGCTTTCAGTGAGGAGCACGGCTTCGTCGGCGCGCTTTTGGTGCTCCTGCTATACTTCCTCATATTGATGCGTTTGATTCAAAACGCTCAAACCGCCGCGGACCTGCCCGGCTCCCTGATTATCATGGGGATAGTGGCTGTGTTGACCTTTCAGATTGCGGTCAACGTGGGCATGGTCATTGGCTTTATGCCGGTCACCGGAATTCCTTTACCGTTAAAGAGTTACGGCGGATCTTCGGTGTTGTTTACGTTCCTTGCGCTGGGCGTGGCGATGAATGTCCGCATGCGCCGGTTCGTAAACTGACGGTCTTTGACCGCTCTTCGGTCCGGGCCGGGTTTCACAAGTTTGCCCTCTTGCTTTCGCCGCCATAGTCCGGCTCGCAAGAGATCAGGTTTAAGTTAGTTAGCCGGCCAGGTCCGGATGGATCTCGACCCCGGCAGGACAAGGGTTCATGAGCACGCAGAGACGGGAAAACCGTTGGCAGCGCAGAAGTTGCACCGAACGCGATGGAGCTTTCAGGCCTGTTGGCCCAACTCCAGCCGCGCAGTACGCCTGTGCACACGCCACGGTTGGAACGGCCCCGCCCGCAACACAGGCATGGTTGGCCACAAACTCTCTGCAATCGGATTACCGCACCACCCAAATCGCTCGGTTTGTTTGGCTTGCCCCTCCTGGCAGCCCCCACAGCCTGCGCAGTACGCCGCCCTTCGGGGCCGGCCGCCGCGCACCCTTCGGAACACCGGCGACTCCATGGTCATCCCGCTCGCGCTCTCCCTTCCCTTCCGGTTTCGCGCGTCTTTCTCCGGCCTTGCCGTAATCCCAGCAGGCGAATGCCGCTGGACGGAAAGGTACGATGGCAAAAGAGATTTGTATCTCCAGCACCCCGCACGAAACGCGGCTTGCAATTCTTGAAGACGATCAACTCGCGGAAATCTATTACGAACGCGAAAACGAGTACACCCTGGCAGGGTCCATCTACAACGGGCGCGTCACCCGCGTCCTGCCCGGCATGCAGTCCGCATTTGTCGATGTGGGCCTGGAACGCGATGCGTTCCTGTACGTAACCGACTTCCTCGAACTCGAAGACCCCGAAGAGTCCGACGAGATCGAAAAAGCCGCGGTCAGCGGCGGCGCTCAGCCTCCCCGCGAGATTCGCCACACCAGTGCTCCAGAACAAACGGCCCAAACGGCCCAGACCGCCCAACCGGCCCGCAGCGGCGGACGCGGCGACCGTGGCCCCCGCAATG
>Ga0302270_10006094_pt1 | contig 10808 bp, 10 predicted proteins | sample III_Bog_E2_3_FD_198773 | JGI IMG/M metagenome (GOLD analysis project Ga0302270, IMG submission 198773) | Peat permafrost microbial communities from Stordalen Mire near Abisko, Sweden - III_Bog_E2_3 | ecosystem: Environmental > Terrestrial > Soil > Wetlands > Peat | place: Sweden: Abisko...
GGAAAACGCCAACCTTGTCGTTCGGGCGGGTTGAGCCCTCCCTGGTCCACTGTCGGCCACAAGTCCTCCCTGCCCCACAATTGCGCAAACGCCTTCACCAGCCGCGGCGACTTCCGATTCGCAAGAAACGCCGCATGCCGCAACAACGGAACCCAGATGCTCCTGCCATATTTGTTTCCGTACCACGTTTCCGGAATCGCGGGGTCTGCCTCAAGAAACTCGTAGATTGCCGCGGCTGCAGCGTCACGATTCTCCGAATCCACCGCATCGTGCAACACGACGTAGCCGTGCTCATCCCAGAACGCCAGTTCCTCCGCCGTCAGCCCCTGCACATCGTCTAAACATCCGGCAGCCGAACCCACAGGCTTTCCCGCTAGAGCGTCCCGCAATCGCGTCAACCGCTCTTCTTCCACGGCCCAGCCATTACATCTCAGAATCCACTCTTCGAACGCATCAAATCCAGGCTGGTCCGTCCCACTCAAGAAGCGCGACGTCTCCAGAAGATTCAATCCCAATCCGGAGAGCAGCGTATTCTCCAAATCCCATTCCCCATTGTCTGCGCCAAGCCTCGCAGCCGGCCCCATGCTCAGCGGCCCATGCCTTTCCCAATAGCGATAGAGATACGGAATCCCCAGCCGGCCAACGGTCTCCAGCATTTCGCTGTCTGCTGTGCCGGCCGCATTCATTGAGATTCCCACCGTCTCCATCACCCTCAATCCCAACAGTCATGAATGCGTCACTTCCCCATCCCCAGCGCCTCGACCACTTTCTCGTCTACCTTTGCTGGCTGGCCGTCGTCCTTGCGCACCACGCCGAAGCTGCCTCGGTAATCCCACATCGTCCAGCCGATCCCGTCGGCTTCGAGAGCCGTCCTCACATCCTTGATCCAGTTCATCCGCGATTGCACATCGGTGTGTTCCCGGAAGGCGCCAAACTCGTTGCAGATCAGCGGGACTTTATTCGTGTGTCCCCATGCCACCGCTTCGTCGATCAGTAGCCGGATGCGATGCCCGTCCCAATGCTCAAGCCAGTACTCCTCCAGCGAAAACCGATTGGCTGCATCGGGAACCTCCTTCACCAGTTCCGCCATCGAACTCTCGTCCGCAGGATACGGAATGTCATGGGTATAACTCCACCAGGGAACGCCCCAACCTGCGCCCTGGTGGGTAAACGTGTGCGGATCGTAGAAGTGGAAGTTGTAAATCACGTTGCCGTCGCTCAACGGATGCTGGGTGAGCAAATCCGGGATGTCAGAGTAATTTGGCCCGGTAGCGATGATCGTATTCTTCGGCGCGACCTCGCGGATAGCCGCAGCCACTCGTGCCTGTATCCCCGCCCACCGGTAAGGATCATTGACCTCCGGCTCGTTGAGAATCTCAAAGAAGACCCGCTCCGGGTCGCGCGTGGCGTAGTGCGCGGCCAGCCGCTGCCAGAGGGTGGTCAGCCGGTCAACCCGATCGTTATTCGTCCGCAACTCCTGCTTCCAACTATCCTCCGGGTGCAGATCGATCTGCACCGCGAGTCCATCGGCCAGCATCGTATCCACCGCCTTGTCCAGCCGGGCCAGAAACTCGGCGTTCAAGCCATCCTGCCCGCGCGGCCAAGCTTCCAGCGGGGCCGCATCGATGCTTAGCCGGACATTGTCGAAGCCCAGCTTGGCCATCAGCGCAATGTCGTCCGCGTCGGTGTAGCGATCGGTATGCGCTGCCGAGTAGTCTCGCGACGACTGGGCAAACCACTGCGACGCGTTGATGCCCCGCTTGAGGTGTTGAGCACGGGCAAGGGCAGTTTGCAACCCGGCAGCGTGATCCTGCGCGGTAGCGGGAAGGGACAGAACCAGGGCGGCGGCCAGCCAGCGTAGATATCCAGCCATAGAAGCGTTCCTCCAAATTGACGATCAAAACCTCAGCCAACCATCTTACGCCGACAAGGTGGGAGATTTCCTTGCACAGCAGCGGACGCAGCAGGCACAATAGTCGCATCCTTCCGAAAGCAGGCCTGATCCATGTATAAACTTCTGTTCGCTTCCTTGGGCGGGCTGCTGGCTGCACTGTTGCCCGTCTGCATGGTTGCCGCAGGGGCCGCTCAAAACCCACCCTCCAGCAACCCCGCGCCGAGTACGACTTCAGCCACCCAAACCTCCACCAAGCCGAATGCAAACGACGAGTTCCTGGCCAACATTGGCAAGCTTTACTATTCCACCTCAAAAACAGGGCTAAAAGGCTTCGACTGCGCCGTTCACCCGGATTGGCGCGCCCTCCTCGTGAGCGCGACGCAAGGTTCAGCGATAGCCGCGGACGATCACAGGATACTGCTGCTCAAAACCGTAAAAATCAAGCTTCATGCCCGCCTCAACGGTGGGTTCGTGCTGGACTGGAACCCGTCTTCAACCTTGGAAAGGCCAATGGATCAGGACTCGATCCATCTGTTCGATCTTATGCACCTGGGAATCGGAAAGACGGTGCAGAATTTCATGCAGTTCTGGGCTCCCCTTGTAAACGGCCGGCTCGTGCCGTCCAGCTCCGACGGGCTGGAGATTATTGAGACTGAGAACGGGCACAGAATTCGTCGCGGATTGAACGGCAGCTCGCTGACCGAGGAATTTGACAGCAGCCTGATCTTGAAGCACTTCGATTTGGTTACAAGCGGCTTGACGGTCCGTGTCGCTTCGACCTACCGACCCACGGACCAAGGCATGTTGGTGAGTGGCTTCCTCGCCTCTTACCAGCCGTCCGGAGCGCCGGCTGGCCAGGCGAATGAGATGCGCGTCGAGGTCGTGTACCAGACCGTTGGAGGCTCCCCGATTCCCGCCAGGGTCAATGTCGATGACAACAATTTAAGGATCAATTCAGTACTCGACGGTTGCACCGTGAACCCCTAGACCCTGCATGCCTACCAAACAAAAGCGGTTCCCGTGTTGCGGGAGCCGCCTGTCGAATCGTATAAAAACCGCTTATTTGCCTTGTTTGGTCACTTCATCGGTGTTGAGGGTGGCAACCTGCTCATAGGTGGTGCGCAGATACTTGTGCGGATTCACCGGAACATTGTGGACGCGCACTTCATAGTGAAGGTGTGGTCCAGTGGCGCGGCCCGTCTGGCCCACATAGCCAATGATCTGACCTAGAATTACGTGCTGGCCGGGGATCGCCACAACAGATGAAAGATGCCCGTAGACCGTAATCACATCGTGTCCGTGATCGAGAACCACTTCGCGGCCGTAGCCTGCGCCCAGTGAGGCCCCGCTGACGTCGCCGTCGGCGGTGGCGCGCACAGGCGTTCCATACGGTGCCTCAATGTCGATGCCAGAATGGAATTTGCCTTCCCCGTTGAAGGGATCTTCCCGCTCACCAAAGCCGGAGCCAACGCGGCCTTCCACCGGCCAGATCGAAGGGGCATCGGCAAATTGGGTCCAATCGCCGGCGAAACTGGCGGTCAACCCGCCCTCCAGCGCCTTGGAAACCTCTCCTGAGAGCGCCTGGGTGCGCAGAGCGTAAAACTGATCGATGGAAAGCTTCACCTGCTGCTGGTTCACATCGTCTGTGAATGCCAAGGTGGCCGGCGTATGCACCGCAGCCTCGCTGGCGGCGGCAGACTTGGCGGAATTCAGCCGGTTTTGCCGCAACCCGTAGAGAGCCGTCACTTCGCTGGCCAGCGCGCCAAGCGAGGCAACCTGGACGCCGCGGTCGTGAGCAATCTGCGCCATCTGTTTGTAGTCTTTGCGCAGGTTCTCCCGGTCTTGCCGCACCTGATTGAAGCTCTCGGTTTTCAGCAGCATCCGCGTATACGAACCGGCCAGACCGACAATGGTGAATGCACCCACCAGCGCCGCAGCTACAAATCCGTATGCGTAACTAAGAGGAAGGGGAATCTTGCGTACACGCCCGTCCTCACCCCTGGCTACAAAAAGAATGTAATAGCGCTTGCGTAGCATTTTCGCCTTTCGTCCCGGCAATCTTCAGGACCGCAATTCGCCGTGTACTCAAAAAAAGCGCATGGCATACAGGGATATTCAACCCGTTAAAATAACCTCGTCCCTCCAGGGGGTAGTCGAGTAACGTTTGTCAAGACTAACAAATCCGGCAGGCAGGGTCAACGAAAAACGCCCTCGGAATCATTTTCTGGCAGGTCTTCGCCGGGCGTTCTCCATGGCCGCCATGGCCCGAAAAATCTTGTTTGCGACCCTAGGCACTGCCCCATGCCTAGCAGCAATCAAGCCATAACCAAAGCAGAATCAGCGTGTCACCTTTCTGATCCCTGATCCCTGACCCCTGACCCCTCTCGCTTGCCCTATCCTCAAAGTATGCGATTGAAGCGGATCGACTCCTTGCCAAGCGGCGGCCAAAGCGGCGAACTTGACCTGATCCGCCAGATCCGGAGCCGCGCAGGCGAGACTTCCAGCGCCAGGCTCCGCCTCGGCATCGGCGACGATTGTGCCCTGCTCCGTCCGCGTTCAGGCGAAGAACTGGCCGTTACCACTGACCTCTCCATCGCCGGACGCCACTTCCGCCTCGACTGGCATTCGGCAGAATCCGCCGGCCACCGTGCGCTGGCTCGTGGACTCAGCGACCTGGCCGCCATGGGCGCTCGGCCCGTCGCCGCATTTCTTTCGCTCGGATTGCCTCGGGAGCTGACCACTCCTGTTGGCCGCCGCCGCGCCTGGGTGGAGGGTTTTCTCGATGGTCTGCTGGCCCTTGCCGCCGCGTACAAAACCCCGCTTGCCGGAGGCGACCTTTCCGAATCTCCCCTGGCTTTGGCTGACATTGTGCTGATTGGCGCGGTTCCGAGAGGGAAAGCCCTGCTGCGCTCTACCGCCCGCCCCGGCCACTCGCTTTATGTCACTGGAGAGCTGGGGGGAGCCTCGGCTGGCCTCGGCCGACTTGCAGAGCTTGCCGAAACCCAGCCTGCAGGCAAGCACCCGCCCCGCATCCCCAAAAAGCTTGAAGCCTTGTTGACTCCACACCTCTACCCTCAGCCGCGCATTGCTCAAGGGCTCTGGCTCGTTCGCCACGGTTTGGACTCTGCCGCCATCGACTTGAGCGACGGCCTCTCTACCGATCTTGCCCACCTCTGCGAAGAATCCGGAGTATCCGCAGAGGTCGATGCCGCTCTGCTCCCCATCCACACCGGCGCAACCCTGGCCCAGGCTCTCAACGGCGGAGAAGACTACGAGCTTCTCTTTACCGCTCCGGCCACAGCGCGCCTGCCCCGGTCACTCGCAGGCGTTGCGATCACCAGGATCGGGCGCATCGCCCAAGCCCGCCCCGGTCAGGCTGCCGTTACACTGCTCAGTGCAGAAGGCCCGCGCTCCCTGGAACCTCACGGCTGGGAACATTTTTCTTGATCCTGGATGGGCCGTCTGCGCAAGTGCTTACAGCAGCCGCACTTCCGGAAAATCCTGCCGGTACACCTGGGGGTCCAGCGTCATGAGCCGATCCGCCTGCACCAGCGCATGTGCGCCTACCAGGAAGTCGGCGAGCAGCCGGCGCGGACCAACCGCTGTTGCTCGCCTGCGACGCGCCGCATACCGGGCGAACCGGAGACCCGCTTCAGACCAAAGCTTCTCTTCGAGCTTCAAGTCGACCACCACCCCGGTCGCGTGCAGAAAAGGGAGGATCGAATCCGTCATTACTGCGGGGTGAGCGTGCAACTCCGCAAATGCGAATGGGGAGATGACCAGAGAGCCCTCCTGTCGCGCCTTGCCCAACTGCTCAACAACTTGCTCAGCAGTTGGCTCCCATGACCAAATTGACGAAATGACGTTGGAGTCTATGGCTGTTCTCAATGCCTTTCATCTTTCTGCGGGTTTTCTTCCCAGGGATCGTCATCGCGCAGATCGCGATAAAAGGCGTTGATCTCTTCCCGCGTCTTGAATGCTGGAAACGCTCCGAGGAATTGCAGAAACGGATTCTCACCGGTTCGCGCCGGACGCAAAACCGTCCGTCCGTCCTCGAAGACGAACTCCACACGATCCCCTTGATTGAGGCCGAGACGATGGCGAACCTCAATCGGAACGGTGATCTGCCCCTTGCTGCTAATGGTGCTGGATGGCGGCATCTTTACTTCATCTCCCTACAGTAAAGATTCTATTCTTTACCTGATTCAACTGTCTACCGGGCGCAGGACTTGACCCCTGCGGGCTATCATCATTACTGCCATGACTTCCCCAAAAATCCGTGTCCGTTTTGCCCCTTCCCCTACGGGCTTGCTCCACGTCGGAAATGCGCGCACTGCGCTCTATAACTGGCTCTTCGCGCGCCGCGCGGGCGGCGACTTCATCTTGCGCGTTGAAGACACCGACCTGGAACGCTCGGAAGCCCGTTTTGAAGACCAGCTCATCGAAGACCTGCACTGGCTCGGCTTGAACTGGGATGAAGGCCCAGGAGACGTCGGCGCGCCCGAAAAAGGCTCCCACGGACCCTATCGCCAATCCGAGCGGCTTGCGATCTATGCCGAGCACACTGAGCGCCTGCTTGCCCAAGGCAAAGCCTACCGCTGCTTCTGCACGCCGGAAGAGCTTGAAGCCGAACGCGCTGTTGCCACCGCCGAGCATGGCCCGCAAATTTACTCCGGTCGCTGCCGCTCGCTCACCCCGGCGATAATTGCCGAGAATATCGCCGCCGGCAAGCCCTTCGCAGTACGACTGAAGATTGGCGTCGAGCCGCTGCGCTTCCACGATCTTGTGCGCGGCCCGGTGGAGTTTGCCGCCGAAACCGTCAGCGATCCGATTCTGGTTCGCAGCGCCAGCGGCGTCTCGGCCGGCGTCCCTGTCTATAACTACGTGGTCACCATTGACGACGCCTTGATGGGCATCACGCATGTCATCCGCGGCGACGACCACATCTCCAACACGCCCAAGCAGGTGGCCATCTATCAGGCTTTCGGCTGGCCCGTGCCCGAGTTCGCCCACCTCTCCACGATTCTTGGGGCAGACCGCGAGCGGCTCTCCAAGCGGCATGGAGCCACGTCCATCTCCACCTTCCGCCAGATGGGTTACCTGCCCGAGGCGCTGGTCAACTACCTGGCTCTGCTTGGCTGGGGCGCGGAAGACGGCAAGACGGAAACCTTCAAGCTAGCGGAGCTGACCCGCGCCTTCAGCCTGGAGCGCGTGACGCCCAGTCCAGCCATCTTTGACTTTGACAAGCTCAACTGGCTAAACCGCCATTACCTCAAACAGGCCGACCCTGAGCGCATTGAGAAGCTGGCCGAGCGGCAGTTTTGCCGGCAAAGGCCGGATCTCTTTCCCCTCTGGTCTTCCTCCGAGCTTTATACCGCTGAGACGCTCGCCTTCCTGGCCAGCCAGGATCCTCCGATTCTTCTGGATGTTCCCTCCGCGGAGTTGATCATGCTGAGAAAGATATGGTTCTCGCAGCTCCTCGCTCTTTTCCTTCCAGCCGTAGACCACCTCGACCAGCTCCCGGCCAAAGCCGCCTTCATCTTCGGCTTCGACCCCGACGCTGCCCGCGCCAACGAGGAAAACGCCGCGGTGCTGGCCGCCGATTCGGCCCAGACCGTACTCGCCGAACTCGCCAGCCGCGTCCGCTCCCACACCGGCCCAGTAACGCCTGAAGTCTTCAATGTCTGGATGAACGAGATCAAAGCAGCCACCGGCGTCAAGGGCAAGGAGCTCTTCCATCCCGTACGAATCGCCCTCACCGGAGCCCACTCTGGCCGGGAGTTTGACAAGGTACTGCCCCTGATCGAAGAAGGCGCGGCGCTCGGTCTGGCCATCCCCACCGTCCGAGAACGCATCGACAAGTTTATGGGAGTCTGACCCACCGTGAGCGACGTCTACTGGATCAAAGGCGACCCCCCGCCGCAGTTGGCGATTGTGCTGTGTCCGCTCGGCCCCATCCAGCTGACCGGCGAATTGCTTTGCATCCGGGAGGAGCAGGTCGAGACCCTTGTGTCGCTCCTCGAACCGAAGGAAGCCGCAGCGCTCGGTCTCGCTGAAGAAGGCCCGCAGGCAATCCAGCTTGGAATGAAGTTCCATTCCTTCCCCATTCGCGACGGCCACATTCCCCACGACTCAGCCGCATTTCAGAGTTTCGTCGCAGGCTTGGCCGATCGCCTCCGCGCTGGGGAGCGCATCGGCGTCCATTGCCGGGGTAGCATCGGCCGGGCCACGGTTACCGCGGCCTGCACTCTCATCCATCTGGGCTGGGAGCCCCATGCGGCCCTGGCCGCCGTTGAAGCAGCCCGAGGATGCTCCGTTCCCGATACGCAGGAGCAGGAGGACTGGATTCTCCACTATAAGGCCGAAGCGGTAACCACCCCGACCCCCGCTTCCGAGCCGACGATGGACCTCACCTTTTCTCACCGCTGGCAGGCCAAATTCCTTCCTGCGCAGCCCCTCATCCTGCCTGCGCGCCACTACGTCTACCCCACCGAGGCCGAAGAGGTTGAGCAAGACGCGCTTGAAGTTCTGATTCGGCCAGGCCGCTCCAAAGAGCAGCCCTCGCAGAGCGCGGAAAACTTTCTGGCTACCTGCGCACTCGGCTTCCAGGATCCCGCCGTTCCCACAGGCCTTTGGTCCGCTCCCAATCCCGATGAAATCTGCGCCGTCGCCGGCGGCTACGCCTACCTCATCGACACCACCGCCCCCGAGCGCTTCACCATGATTCCCTTCCGCCCTGTCCTTGAAGTCCGCCCCGTCCCCGCGCAAGGCTTGCTACTCTTCGTTGGACATCATGCCATTCTGGCCTGGCGTCGCGGCGGCCAAGCCTGGCAGTCGGAAAAACTCTCCGACGAGGGCGTGACCATCACCTCAATCGAAGGCGGCATCCTCCGCGGCCTGGGCTGGACGATGACAACCGACAAGGAAACACCGTTCGCGCTGGACCTGCGGACCGGCAGCAGCACAAATTAGGAATCTATTCGACTGCCTGCTCCGAAGGAAGCGTCGGGGCGTCCTGATTCTCTCGCGTCGAAGGATCCCTCGTACCCCCAAATGCCAGCAAGGCCAAAGCAATAAAAAGCAGCACTTCCGGCGTATTTACCACAATGGAATTCACGGCTGAAACCGCCGCAAGCTCCCATCGCTTCTCGAACACCATTGTGGCTTCCGCCCTACCGATGATGTTTTCCAACGCAAGCGCGACCGCCGATGTGAGTACATAAAAGATTGTTCCGCGATTCCTGACTTCAGCAGAGACAGGAGCGGTATCCGGCGATCGCAGGAACCGAATCGCCGTTGGCATCAGCAGCCACGCGCCGCCGCCCGTCAATGCAAGAGCTACCGGGTAAACGAAAGCCTTCGATGCAGTGATCTCCATGAGCCGGTATGAAATCAGCGCAGAACTGGCCGGGAGGATCATGATTGCGCCCGCCGCCCCCAACACCACCATGTACTTGAGAGAAAACAGCAAAATCTCCCGCCATCCCGCAGCAATCCCCCTCAGAGCTACGTTCAAGTCCGGCGTTTGCTCCTCAAGAATCATGCCGGCCAGCTTCGCCGTCATCACCAGAGCCACAACAAAAAGGCTTACCTCCAAAAACTGTTTGCAGAGTCCCAGCGGGATCGTGACCATCAACGTATGATTCTGAGCTTGGCTCAGGTCGGAAGCGGGAACATCCCCTGCCAGCACGGAGTGTTGTGTCATAAACCATCGGGCGACCCTGCGAATTCCAGCCTTCTCCAGCCGTGCGAGTCCAAGGGTCAGGAAGCCCGCGCAGATGCACGGCAACCAAAGGATCAAATGCGCTCTGAATAACTCCCAGGTCTTTCGCCAGAGATCTTTCATGTCGAACCCATGCTACTCCCCGCCGCCTGCTCCCGTTGCAGCAGGATCGCCATATACGCCGCGCACACGCCTTCAAAGACCAAGTGCCAGCTCATGGTCAGCGCGTTGTCCCGCGCCGTTAATCGTCGTCCCCGCCGATCTCCCACGTCACCTTGATGACTACGCCAATAGGGCTGCTGTGGCTGCCAGCACCCATCGGCACACCCACACCCATCTCCAGCCGATGCGGCAAATGCTTATAGATGCCCGGCGTGACATAGAAGCTGTTCACGCCGGAGTTTCGGCGGCCATTGAACTCCAGCGTCGGAATCAGATGGTGCGCAATCGGTCGCAAGGCCGCCACGTTGTATTCCAGAGACTTATCGTCTTCGCTTAATTCCGGAATGACACTGGCGTGTATCTGAAGTTTGCCGAACCCTTTTGCCGCCATCAGCTCCGGCTCATAACTGATGCCGCCGCGCGAGGTAACGGGCAGATTCACGCCCATCGCCGCGCTCAATGCAAAGGGGTGGTTGCTGCGAATGAACTGATACAACAAGCTGGCATTCAGGGTGCTCCAGCTTACCGGCAGTTCGCTGCTCGCCGTGGACTGGATGCCGTAGGGCAGCTCCATCCCGAACTGCAAGCGGCGGGTGACGCCGTATTCGATATCCAAACCCGCCGATTTGCCATCGGCCGCGCTGCCACGGCCCAGCGATGCCATACCGTTCACCGTAAGCTGCAGTTCGCCGTGTTCTTCACTGCGCACAGCCTCCGACAGAAAGAACTCCTCGATGTAGACCGGCAAGACATCCTGCGCTGTTGGTGCGGGCTTTGCATTCGGAGCCTGGCCCATCGCGGCGGTCTTCAGCGCCGCCAGCAGGCAGATGCCAACCATCGATGCCAGAGGCATCGAGCCAATACGTCTCACGTTCATCCATAGTCCTTTTCAGTTCGCGCAGTCGAAGAGCACAGTGGCATGGAGGCGCACGATGGAGCGTACCTCGCCGCGCCGCAATGGGCGGAGGCAATCAACGCGATGAAAAGGATCAAATTCGGAGGGGAACGCCAGGCGGAGAGCAGCCGTGG
>Ga0302270_10006095_pt1 | contig 10808 bp, 4 predicted proteins | sample III_Bog_E2_3_FD_198773 | JGI IMG/M metagenome (GOLD analysis project Ga0302270, IMG submission 198773) | Peat permafrost microbial communities from Stordalen Mire near Abisko, Sweden - III_Bog_E2_3 | ecosystem: Environmental > Terrestrial > Soil > Wetlands > Peat | place: Sweden: Abisko...
CCATGCGCATGCATGGCCTCTCTACTGCTACTACCGGCTTCGCGAAAGTAGAAAACGCGAAAGCGCAGTGGCACCAAAGCAGCTACTGCATTGAGACGAACGCCATGCGAACCATATCAGCGGACAGGGGTTCATGCGATGAATCGATCCTGGTCCTAAGTCTTCACCATTGCTGCCGCGCCCACCCCATTCTTCTGTTGGTCGACAATCGACCATATCTATTTGGAATAGAATCTGCTTTCACGGGTATTGGATTGAATGAAGATTCTACGATGGATGCCGAAGAATATGTTGTTGAGAAGTAAAGCCCTGCATCGAAACGTCCACAGAGCGGCAAGATTCGCTATCCCGCCGCGATGGGTGCTGGCACCGAGCAGTTTTACGATATTTTCAGCATAAATTATGCAGCGATCATTACAGATTGTCGTCTTGACGGGCTCGTATGCTTTTCCCGCGGTGGGAAAAGGCTTCGCGCTGGTCTGGAAATCACTCCAACCTCGCGGATCCCAGAAACCCACAAAGATTTGCATTCAATTCTGGGAAAAAGGCTGGTGGAGACGCATGATCAGAATCAGAGCATTTATCGTGGTACTCGCAGCACTGGTGCTTGCTGCGACTACCGTCGTGGCGCAATCAGGCTTGGGAAATATTACCGGCCAAGTGACAGATCCTTCAGGGGCCGCAATTGCCCGTGCCCAGGTTTCTGTGACTAACAATGCCACACATGTCCGGATTAACACCGTGGCCAACGGCGTCGGTATCTATGAAGTCCTGAGCCTAAATCCTGGAAACTACACTGTCGAGGCTTCTGCCCCGAGTTTCAAGAAACTCGTCCGGTCGAACATCCTGGTGCAGTCTGAAGACAAGATCGGCCTCGATCTCAAGCTGGAAATTGGAAGCTCGACCGAAACCGTGACGGTTACTCCCGAGCAATCTCAACTGCGCCGGGAAGACGCACAGACCGGTGAGGTCATCACCAATACCATGATTGAAGACCTGCCAACCTTGGCGGGCAATCAAGGCCGCGATCCACTGCAACTTCTGGTCCTCTCGGGCGACGTACAGGGCGGCGGAGCTCGCGCTGGATGGTCGTTGGGGGATGGCGGGGGCGTGACCTCCGGTCAGCCGGACACCCGCATCAATGGCGGACGTACCGGCGACTTGGAGTACCTCGTGGATGGTGTGCCCGCCACAGGCGGCTTCGTACACAATGTCGTCAATGACACCCCGTCGATGGATGCAGTAGAGGAGTTCAAGGTCATTACGAACGGCGTTTCGGCAGAATACGGGCGTCTGTCCGGTGGCTTAGTCAGTGTCACCACCAAGTCCGGCACAAACGCCGATCACGGCCAACTCTTCGAATACAACCAGAATGCTTACCTGAATGCGAATACCTGGGATCAAGATGCGCAATGCGCAGCCGACCCCAAAGACAATGCCTCTGACTGCGTCAAGCCTAACTTCCGTTTGAACGACTTCGGCTTTGCCATCGGCGGCCCGGTTACAATACCCCACATCTATAACGGCAAGAGCAGGACCTTCTTTTTTGCCAATTATGAAGGAGTCCGGCATAGTTCTTCCGGTACTTCGAGCCTGGGCAATACCATTACGCCTCAGGAGATTAAGGGCGATCTGACTGATATCGGCACCGGACCGAATGCCAACTACCCTTACCCCCAGATCTACGATCCATTCGGCCCCCTATCACCGGCCCCGGTTCTCGATCCATTCGGCAATACCCTATATGAGCGGGAAGAGATTTCGGGGGGAGACGGACGTCATATCAATCCCGGAGAACTCGATCCGATCGTTCAGGCATACCTTAAGTTGATGCCCGCGCCGAACCATAATCCCATCGCAGGCAGCGGGACGGCGGCCAACTACCAGGTCCACCAGCCCAACTCGGTCAGTTCCAACATCTGGGCTGTTCGCATTGATCAGGTAATCAACGATAAACAACGACTGTTTGCGCGCTTCACGCACAATGGTCTGCAGGACCTGACCGGCGCGTTCTACCCCACGCTTGGGACCACCAGTGGAACTGTTCTCAAGGATGGCTTCGGAGCCGAGTTGCATTACACCTTCAACCCCAACCCTACGACCGTCGTGGAATTGCAAACGGGCGGTAATTTCAGCCCATTCAGTTCAGGAACCTTTCTTCCATCGTCGATTAAGAGCAGCAGTTTTGGATACGGCTCGGCGGTGCTGGGTCTCCTTGGCCCAAGCGACATTGTTCGACTCTCGCAGGGCCCGGAAACCGAAGGGCAGACTTACGGTAGCTGCAACTGCCAGTACAGTGCGGGGTTCAATGGGAATACAGGCTCGATTGTGAATACGACCAACTTCTCCTATTCCGGCGCGCTTACCAAGATTCTGAATCGGCATGCCGTGAAGTTCGGCTATGAGGGACGTCGCTACTACGACAATTTCACCCAGCAGGGCCAGTCGAATACCAGTGGCGGCATCAGCGATGGATATGCCTTTGACGGTCAGGGGGTTTCGCAATTCGTTGGCGAAAACAGCCAGATATGGACGTCCCAAGGCTATGCAAACTCCCTGGGTCAGTACCTTCTGGGAGTCGATACATGGGTGCGCATCACTGAGAAACTTGGCCGCTCGCTGGCATCCAACTATTACGCGGCCTACGCGCAGGACGACTTCAAGGTCAACTCGAAACTCACCCTCAATTTGGGCCTGCGTTGGGAGACGGAAACACCTGTCACTGAGAGGCACAACAACCTGACGGTTTGGGATCCCAACGCTGCTTCTCCCTTCTACATCGACTCGGGTTGGTCCTGGGGGGGCGCTTTAGCCACCGCGGGATACACCCCAAGCCAGATCAGCCAGATCCAAACACCGTCGTGGGTACTCAATGGTTTCCCGTCCGGAGCAGTGGTGACGGTGAGTTCGCCGCAGCATCCCTCCCGTCACGCTACCATAGCCCATCCGTATAACTTCGCTCCGCGCCTGGGCGCCGCCTACCAATTCGACACCAAAACGGTGATAAGCGGATCCTTCGCGTGGATGTATCTACCCACCTCGGGCAACCTGGGCACTTATGGGGATGAGCCCGGCGTGACTTACGCAACACAGGCAAGCAACAACTCAAACCAAACGCTGAACGTTGGCGGCGTTCCGGGCACTCCGGCCCAAGTGCTTGCGAACCCCTGGCCCAACCCCTCGGATTTCACAAGCTTCACGCGCAATCCGCAGATTTTAAACGCGCAGGCTGCTTCAAGCGGAACCGGAGCAGGCGGCATGTCGATCTATGCCCACATGCCTCACGAATTCGATTGGAGCCTTGGAATTCAGCGTCAGTTGCCGAACCAGTGGCTGCTTGAGTTGACCTACGCGGGCAACGCCAGCAACACGCTGTTGACCGTTGGCAATCCAAGCCGCTTCCCCAAGGGTCTCTATACTGGGGGACCGTCGGGTGTGAACCACCAACTCTATGAGAACGCGGGTGCCGTAGTTCCGTCTCCCACAGCCGGTCAGATCCCCGATAACGGTTTAACGGGCTTGATGCAGCCGTTGGGCGTACTGGAATATCAGGCACCGTACTTCGGCCCTGTTATTGAAGAGGGTGAAAACATCGGCAACAATCAATTTGAAAGCGGTCAGGCAAGGGTGGAACGGCGCTTCGCCAATGGATTCCAGTTGCTGTTCAACTACACCTATTCGAAGGCGCTCGACGATACCGGCGGCTCCGACAATTATCTGGGGGGGCCCGGGAATGGCACCGGTAGCAATGGCAAGTCCTACCAGCAGGTCGACGCCTCTGTGCACAGCGTCTATGGTCTGAGCTCATTGGACGAGACACACAGGATTGCAACCAACTACACATATGATCTGCCATTTGGCAGGGGGCGCAAGTGGGTCAACAACGAACCGGGCCTCGGAGGGCTGCTGCTGGATTGGGCAGTAGGTGGGTGGCAGCTTTCTGGCGACACTTTGTATCACAGTGGAACTCCCGTTAGCTTTAACGTCCAAGGCAGCCAAGCCGACAAAAACATCTACATCTTCAATACTTTCGGCAGCCTCGTGCCAGGCGATACCCTGTCGCAGGTTTGGAATCAGCACCCGTCGCACAATGTTGTGCCCAGCGGGACCAACGTGCCATCAGGGAGCAGCGGCGTATTCAATATCAATGCAATTCAAGGCTACCCTGCTGCTGGCGGCAACGCGGCTCAACCCGGTAACGTTCAGTCCTTCACCTATGGCAACATTCCGGCGAACACCGGTCTGTTCCGGAATCCCGGTGTTTGGGTGTCGGACCTTTCCGTAATGAAGGGCTTCTCAATCAATCACGACGGCAGCCGTTACTTCCAACTAAGACTGGATGCACCCAACTTCCTCAACCATGCGGGCCTGTCGTCCTACGACAACAACACCGGTGATAATACCTTCGGGTACATTACAGCCGCCGGCAATACCGAACGCCACCTCCAGATTGGAGGGCGCTTGGTATTCTAGGGTCACCGCGCTAGAATGCGAAAGGGAGCGGCGCACTGTGCCGCTCCCTTTCTACTTGAGCGAAACTTGCCGTGAAATCAACTTATTCGCCTGCAGTCCGGCCCTTGCGCAAGATTGTCATTTCGCTTGCCGCAGCTTGGCCGCTCTGCGCATTTCCCCATGCGCCGGCGCAAACTTCCAATCCTCACAGGCATGCCTCGCAAGACTCGGCATCCGATCATCTTTCAAGGGGCAAGGTCTTTGGATCTCAGGAGAACTGGAAGGAAGCGGAAGCCGAACTGCGAATCTATCGCAACCAGCATCCGGACGTGGAAAACGCAACTGTCCTGCACGCCGAAGCCCTCATCAAAATAGGACAGCCATTTGACGCGTCGCTGGAGTTACAACAGTTTCTCCGAGAGCATCCCAAGGCTTTGCGCAGCCACGAACTCCTCGCCGTCCTGGCGGGCGGACCTCTGAGGGACAGCACACTTGCTGCCAGTGAGCTGCGGACCTGCGTCCATCTGGCTCCGAGCGACTTCCAAGCCTGGGAATCTCTGGGCGATGTCTATACGGATGGCGCCAATGCGGCCCAGGCTGTCGATGCATATCTTCATGCAATCCGGCTTAAACCCACCGACCCTGTTGCCTCCGCATCCTTGGCGCATGCTTACGCTGAGCAAGGACTGCAAGAGAAGGCCGCAGCTCAATTCGCCCATTCGCTTGCACTCGTCAAGCAAGCCACACATTCCGAAAAAGACGCCGCAAGCGTCGCATTCCTCTACGGGCAGTACATGGCAGAACATGGTGACGCCAGGCAAGGAATACCTGCTCTGACACAGGCGATCAAGTTCAATCCAAACTCTGCAGACGCCTATTATTGGAGAGCGCGGGCCTACGAAAATCTCCACGACACTAAGAACGCGGAACAGGATGCGCTCGAAGCCATCAAGCTTTCGCCTACTGGTAAGGAAGCACCGCTTTTCCTCATCACCCTTTACCGCAAGGCGGGCGATATGGAAACCGCGCAGAAGTATGCTGAACTTGCCCAGAAAATTGCCGACCAGGAGCAGGCGCAAGCAAGCTTTGGCCGCTCGTTGCGAGATTCGCTGGACCAGGCAGAACCATTACTCAGGCAAGGGAAGTTTGCTGAAGCGGCCCCACTTTATGAGTCGCTGATCAAGCTGCTTCCAACATTCTACGAAGCGTACTTTGACCTCGGCATGTGTTACGGCGAACTGGGACGTCCGAAAGATGCGGAAAGCGAGTTCCGTAAATATCTTGCCTTCCAGCCCGTTTCGGCAGATGGTCACGCGGCATTGGGCGTGCTGCTGCTGAGCGAAGATCGAGGCCCCGAAGCGGTCGCAGAACTCAACCAGGCTATTCAGATTGATCCGGACGCTATTGAAGCTCGGCGCGCTCTGGCCAATGAGTACCTCAAGGAAGAGAATCCCCGCTCCGCATTGACGATCCTGAGGCCAGTCGAGAATGCAAAGGATGTCCAGCTGCTATTGATGCTTGCAACGGCGCTGGAACAGACCGGCGATTACCGGTCAGCTCGCATCCAGGTGGATCGCGTACTTGCGATTGATCCCCACAATTCGGATGCGATCGCTCTCAGAAATGCACTCAACAAGCCTGCGGCTCAAAAAGCCGCCAACCAGCAGGCGGGATGACAGGCATAAGCGCTTCCTGCCGGTGTCTCTGTTTTCTTCGCCTCTCCACTTGGCGCATCGGCGTTCTCCTGGCGCTTCTGGCAACCGCTGTCTCGGTCATGAATACTGCAACCGCTCAGCGCACATCAAGCATTCCCACGACCAAGCCCCAATTCACCAACATCGCCAAGTCCGCTGGCATCAACTTTGTTCATACCAAGGGCAAGGTTGGCGCGCCGATGATTCTCACCGAGATGACGCCAGGGGTTTGCGTGGCCGACTTCGACGGCGACGGTTGGCCCGACTTCTACATTGTCAATGGTGGCGATATCTATAAGCGCGGACCCGGAACGCGCAACGCCCTCTACCACAACAATGGTGACGGCACTTTCACTGACGTGACTGAGATAGCGGGCGTCCCCGGTACATCCTATGGGCTCGGTTGCGTTTGGGGCGACTACGACAACGACGGTCGCCCCGATCTATTCGTGACACAGTATGGCCAAAACGTCCTCTACCACAACAATGGAGATGGCACATTCACCGATGTCACAGCCAAAGCCGGGGTCGGCGGCCTCGATTTCGGTACTGCCTTTCACACCGGTGCGGTGTTCTTCGATTTCGATCGCGACGGGCTGCTGGACTTGTATGTAGGCGGATACGTATCGTTCGGCCCAGACAGTCCGCAACAATGCATGATCTTCGGCGTGCTTACGAGTTGCGCTCCCAGCGCCTACAACGGCAGCCCAAACATCCTCTATCACAATAATGGTGACGGCACGTTCACCAATGTCACCAAGCAATCGGGCGTGTACATGCCCAACGGCAAGAATCTCTCTGTTGGCGTCGCTGACTATGACAACGATGGCTGGCCTGACCTGTTTGTCGCCAATGACGGACAGAATGCAAATCTCTTCCACAACCAACACGATGGGACGTTCAAAGAAGTTGGCCTTGTTACCGGCATGGCTGTTGCCGGCCAAGGCTCAACCATGGCCGCCATGTGCGTCTCCCTCGGTGACTACAACGACGACGGCTGGCTCGATCTTTATATTTCCGACTGGCAGGGAAGTTCAGATCATCTTTGGTTGAACGACTCTCACGGAGGCTTTGAAGAGGTCAGTGACTCCGCCGGCATTATGCGCACGACGCGCGAGCACTTGAGCTTCGGAGGAGGCTTTTTCGACTATGACAACGACGGTTGGCTGGACCTCTTTATCGCCAATGGCCATGTGTTTCCGGGCATCGATAAGGTTATGCCTGGAGTTCATTACCGTCAGTCAAATTCGCTCTTTCACAACGACGGGAAAGGCACCTTCCTCGATGTGTCGAGGTTTCAGGGCAGCTCATGGCAGATTCCCGCGCTCGGCCGCGGTGTGGCGTTCGCAGATTTTGACAACGACGGCTATGTCGACATCCTGGTTGGCAATGACGGAGACCCGCCTGCGCTACTTCATAATAATGGTGGAACGCGCAATCACTTCGTGAGTTTCAAACTGGTCGGCGTGAAAAGCAACCGCGATGCCATCGGCGCCCGTATCCGGCTGCAGTCCGGCGGGATTTCTCAAATCCGTGAGATCGAGGGCGGCGGTAGCTATCTCTCTCAGAGCGATCTTCGAGCTTCATTCGGTCTTGGCTCCTCCACCGACATTGATTTAATTGATGTCAGCTGGCCGAGCGGAGCGCACCAGACCTTCCGCCACCTCGCTGCAGACAAGTTCTACCAGATAATCGAGGGCAAAGAATCTGTGGATCTCCAGCCAATCGCACGCCGCATGCAAAGTAAGCGTCGTTGAGGTACGCATTGAAATCCATTCGCAAGTCGCACGACACTTGCCGTGCAATCCTTCCTCGGCCCCGGGCAATTCTGAAGAATCGATCACACACTATAAGGAACGCATCCATCCCGTGCTCCGAGTTTTCTGATTGCTTGGCCAATTCGCGCATTCGACTGTCTAAGTTATGTCGCCGGTTAACAGCCTAAATCTCTGTAGAATGAACTCATCTCCACGAATTGATCCAGACAATTGTGCACTCCGCCGCAGCTCAATTCATTCTGCATTGACGATCGGCAAACTCTCATGTTTATATGCCATAGGTACAAAACAGTAGTGGGGAACAGATCGATGGCGTGCGATTCGTTGACCCGGAAGTCCTCCATTTCGGGACCTCGTTTCGTGGTCGGCGGCATTGCAGTTTTGCTTGCTCTGTCTTCGGAACTGGTGTGTATCGCGCCCTCCGCTGGAGTGGCGGCTGCGCAGCATCCCGATGGAACTGGTTGGTTCGTCGATATAGCGGGCCCTTCCGCAATTACATACAAGACGAACAATGACTACACCGGCCGAAAGTACTTTCCGCAGCCCATGTGCGGCGGTGTCGCCATCCTGGACTACGACAATGACGGCAAAATGGACATCTTCTTCACCAACGGTGCGAAGTTGCCATCTATGGAAAAGGCTGGTACCGCGTACGATAACTGCCTCCTGCACAACAGGGGAGACGGTACCTTTGAAGACGTCACTGCTAAGGCAGGCCTCCTCGGCAAGCAGACGGGTTATAACTTTGGTGTGGCAGCAGCCGATTACGATAACGATGGCAACGAAGATATCTTCATTTGCAGCGCGGGCCGCAATACCCTGTACCACAACAACGGCGATGGTACGTTCACCGATGTTACGCCAGGGTCCGGTCTCGACTCGAAGCCACCAGGAGTGCTGAGTGTCGGCGCAGCCTGGTTCGATTACGACAACGATGGTTTGCTCGATCTGATCGTGTCCAATTACACAGTCTGGAGCCCTCTGACTGATCGCCCGTGTTTTTACGATGCCGCTCCCACCACTTCCGGGGCGCCTGGCAGCCCTAAGAAAGTCGAGTCTTACTGCAGTCCGCGAGATGTGGTCAGCGCCGCACCGCGGCTCTATCACAATCTGGGCAACGGGCATTTCAAGGATGTCACCGAGGAGTCAGGCATTGGCAGCGTGCTAGGCAAGGGAATGGGCATTGCCATTGCCGACTTTAACGGCGATGGCCTGATGGACGTCTTTATCTCGAACGACACTGAGAAAAACTCGCTGTATATCAATCAGGGAAGAGGCAAGTTCAAGGAGGAGGCCTTTTTGTATGGTGTCGCCTACAACGAACTCGGCAATGTGGTCTCAGGCATGGGAAGTGATGCAAAGGATTTCAACAACGATGGCTTCGTCGATATCGTTTACAACGATCTCGCCGGACAGATATTCGGACTTTTGAGCAATAATCACGATAAGTATTTCGATGATGTGACGCGGCAAACAAACGTTGAAAACCTCAGCCGTCCATTTTCTGGCTGGAGCATAGGCTTCATTGACTTCGATAATGACGGCTGGAAAGATATTTACTCTGCCAACGGGGATGTCGACAATCTTCTCCCGACCTCAAAGCAGCACGATACTATGTTCCGCAATGTCGAAGGCGCTCGATTCGTCGATGCGAGCGAGGAGATGGGCAAGGACTTCAACTTTATCGGATATCAGCGTGGTTCAGCCTTTGGCGATCTGAACAACGACGGCTTCCAGGACATCGTTGTGACATCTCTCGGTCAAACGCCGCGAATTTTGATTAATCGCGGACTCAGCGGCAATCACTGGGCTCTGTTCGACCTTCGCGGCACAGTGAGCAACCGCGATGGCATCGGGACCAAAATCAAAGTCACTACCGCTGCGGGCCGCACGCTTTACAACCACTGCACAACGAGCGTTGGTTTCATGTCGTCGAGCGATCGTCGTGTCCACTTCGGCCTTGGCAAGGAGACTTCAATGGCCGACGTGGAGATTCGCTGGCCCAGCGGCACAATCCAGCATCTAGATCATCTCGCAGCTGATCGCATCATCAAGGTGGAGGAACCGCGGCCAGAGAAGACTGCGGAAAAGCCGACAAAATGATCTTTTCCAAAAGCTCAAGACGGGACTTCTTGCGTCAAGCTGCAGCCGTGGTGGGAGCGCCCTCGTTCTGTGGCCTCTTCCCCGGCTTGCCCCCACACGCGGCAGCGCCATCCATCTCTTTTAAGAATGTGGCCGCCTCGAGCGGCATCACTTTCCACGAGAATAACTCCGCCTCGCCTGAGAAGTTCCAGGTGGAGACAATGACTGGCGGCGTGGCTCTATTCGATTACAACAATGACGGGCTGCTCGATATCTTCTTCGCGAACGGCGCACGGCTCCCCACCTTCGAAAAGACCGATCCAAGCTTTTTCAACCGACTCTATCGTAACAATGGTGACGGAACCTTCACCGATGTGACGCTCGCCGCTGGAGTTCAAGGTAGCCGCTATGCCATGGGGGTGGCAGTGGCCGACTATGATAACGATGGTTTCCAGGACTTTCTGGTCACAGGCGCCAATGGCTACCAGCTGTTCCATAACAAGGGGGATGGCACCTTTCAAGAAGTGACGGAGAAGTCTGGACTTCTAAAGACCCGTCATGACCTCTCGTCCGCTTTCTCGGTCGCCGCCGGTTGGTTCGACTATGACAATGATGGCCATCTCGATCTGATCATTGTGAATTACCTCAAGTGGTCTATAGCAAATGAAGTGTCGTGTGCCTCCAGCGGCGTACGCGCCTACTGCTCTCCGAATAGCTACGAGGGGCTGCCGAATCTGCTGTTTCATAACAATGGAGACGGCACCTTCACAGATGTCTCGGACTCTTCAGGAATAGCAAAGCT
>Ga0302270_10006103_pt1 | contig 10798 bp, 6 predicted proteins | sample III_Bog_E2_3_FD_198773 | JGI IMG/M metagenome (GOLD analysis project Ga0302270, IMG submission 198773) | Peat permafrost microbial communities from Stordalen Mire near Abisko, Sweden - III_Bog_E2_3 | ecosystem: Environmental > Terrestrial > Soil > Wetlands > Peat | place: Sweden: Abisko...
AACCCTCGGCGCCGCCTTCGCCGAAAAAAATGTCAAAATCGAACATCTAGCCTGATCCCTGGAGGGTCAGACGACAGGCGTGCCTGCCTGTCCTGACCCATTTCCCATTCAGAGTGGCAACTGGGTTTTGATGCGGCGCTTCAGCAAGTTAACTTACGGTCCCCACGCTATGAAAAGTCGCGTCCTTCGGGATAATCGCGCGCTCGCAAAAATCGCCGAAGCCTTCACCCTCGGCGCGCTCCAGCGCATACCGCTTGATCACCGGCGTCAGCATCGCCACCGCGCCGTCAATCGTAATGCTCGGCGACACCAACCGGTTCAGCCGCGTGCCGTTATACTTCGCGCCCAGGTAGAGCGCGTACTTATTCGGCGCCTTGCCGACGAGCCCGATCTCCGCCAGGTAAGGCCGCGCGCAACCGTTCGGACAGCCGGTGATGCGTAAACTGATCGCATCGTTCTTCAGCCCTGCTTCGTCCAGCACCGACTCAAATTTCTCGAGGATTTCCGGCAGCGCCCGCTCACTCTCCGCCAGCGCCAGTCCGCAGGTCGGCAGCGCCACGCACGACAGCGCATTCAGCCGCAGCCCCGACTGCTTGTTCTCCGCGGTCAGTCCATGCCGGGTGAGAATCGCATCAATCAGCGGCTTCTGCTCGGAGGTCACGCCCGCGATGCTCAAATTCTGCGACGGCGTTAGCCGGAAATCGCCCGTGTGAATCTCCGCAATCTCCCGCAGCGCCGTCTTCATCGGCCAGCCCGGCAGGTCCTTGATCCGGCCGCTTAGAATGTGCAGCCCGTAAAACCAGCGGCCATCCTCGCCCTTGTGCCAGCCAAACGGGTCCTCGATCGTCTTAAAATCAAACGCCCGCGCCGGGCCGAAGGTCACGCCGGACCGTTTCTCCACTTCGCCCTTGAACCAGGCCACACCCCGGTCCTCAATCGTGTACTTCAACCGCGCGTGCTTCCGATTCGTTCGGTCGCCGTAATCGCGTTGCGTCGTCAGCGCCGCCTCGCCAATCGCGTTCACCTTGTCCGGCGTGATGAACCCGAGCACATCGGCCAGCCGCGGAAAAGTCTCCTCGTTGCCGTGACTCACCCCCATGCCGCCGCCTGCCGTCACGTTGTATCCGGCCAGCTTCCCCTTCTCCACAATCGCGATGAAACCCAGATCCTGCGAAAATACATCCACGTCATTCGACGGCGGCAGCGCAAAGCCCACCTTGAATTTCCGCGGTAAATAAGTCGCGCCATACATCGGCTCCGCTTCCGGTTCACCGCCGGCCACCATTTCGTCGTCGAGCCAAATCTCGTGATACGCCCGCGTCTTGGGCAAGGCGAATTCGCTCCATGCCCGCGCTTGATCGTAAACCTGCTGCAACAGCGGCGACCGCTCCGGATTCGGCGGCGCCATCACATTGCGGTTCACATCGCCGCAAGCCGCAATGGAATCGAGCATGACCTTGTGCATCCCCTGGATCAACGGCTTCACGTTGCCCTTCAGTATGCCGTGAAACTGAATCGTCTGCCGCGTCGTCAGCCGCAGGGAAGGGGAAGCCACCTCGCCTGCCAGCCGGTCCAGCACGCGCCATTGCTCCGCCGTCGCCCGCCCGCCCGGCAATCGCACCCGCAGCATGAACGAAAACGCTTTCTCTTTCCCCGCCTTCTTCAACGCCGCCCGCTGGTCGCGGTCATCCTGCATGTAGAAGCCGTGGAATTTGGTCAACTGGGCGTTGTCGTCGGAGATCGCGCCGGTCGACGTATCCGCCATCTCCCTGGCAAGAGTACCGCGTAACAAATGCGAAGCTGACTTGATGATCTCGTTGGCGGCGAGCGTCTTGCCTGAGGTGGATTCGGTGCTCATAAAGTAAAGAGGTCAGGCTAGCCGAACCAGCCTGCGGTTGCTATCAAAAGGAGACACAACTATGCCGCACTCTCACTATTACGTCAATAAGCTATAGACTAACTAGAGAACAAATGGACTTGGCAAAACCCCCAAGGGCCAATAAACTAAGAGTCGGGTAGTTGTTCTTTCGTCTGGGACGAAGAAAGACGAGCTTCATTCTTCATGAACTCTGACGCAAGTGGCTCGAGGTAAATGTCTTGAAATAAGACAAGACAGCCTCGAAGGCGACGCGAACAACCAACTTATTTTTCAATTGTTATGCAGTATAAAGAAAACGACAAAGTCATGCTCCTGAAAACGGGAGAAGTTTTTACCGTCATCGCCGACCTCAGCGATAAACTGGAGCGCGGGATCGTGGTCAAGGAAAGCATCGGCCGCAACCTCAAATCCAGCGAAGTTCGCGCCGCGGGACATACCCGCCAGCGCGCCGATGCCGGCGTCGGTATCGTTGCGCCCGACCCGCTCCCTCCTCCGCCCTCGCCCGAGGGCCTGGTTTAAAGTCGTTGGGTCGAATTCCGCGCCGGAAACCGCCGCGCTCGTTGCGCCGTGGCGTGAAACCAACCTGGTTATCGCGCCCGCCCAAACCCTTACGGCACGATCGCCAGCTTGATCCCTTCCATCGCGATGTTCGTCTCCATCGCGCGGTTGATTTCCGCCAGCGGGAAGGTATGCGTCACCAGGTCCTCCACCGGCAGCCCCATCTTCGCCATGTGCCGAATCATCCCGATCGTCACCGAATAATCCTGTGGCGTGTAGACCCACGACCCCACCGCCGTGATCTCCTTCTTGCACAAATCCTCGTGCGGATTAATCGAGCACTCCCCGTTATCCATGAAAAAGCCGACCTCGCAAAGGCCACCGCCTCTGCGCACCGTTTTCCAGATCGACGCCGCTGCCGCGGGTACGCCGGTGCATTGAAACGCGAAATCGGCCCCGCGTCCCTTCGTCAGCGAGTGAATCGCTGTCAGCCTCTCGCCTTCGCTCATCACCGCCACGTTCAGCGCCGTGCTCGCGCCCATCCGCTCCGCCATCTCAAGCCGCTGCGGAACGCTATCCACCGCGAAGATCCGGTCGATGCCGTAGGCGTGCAGCGTCGCGATCGTCATCAGCCCGATCGGCCCACAGCCCTGCACGAGCGCCACGCTGGAAAAATTCAGCAAACCGGTCGACTTCGCCCTTTCCAGCGCATGGACCGTCACGGCGAGCGGCTCGATCAGCACCCGTTGCTTGAGGGTCATCCCGTTCACCTGAAAAACGGTCGATCCGCCGCGAATAATCATATGCGTGGCAAAGTAGCCGTTGAGATGATACTCCGGCGAATCGGGGAGAAGCCCATAGACCCCCAGCCCGTCGCTGAGATTCGAGCGGGCGGGAAAATCGTGTGTGAACGGACAATTCTCCGGCACGAGCACCGATGTCACCACCTTGTCCCCGACGACCAGGGGACGGCCTTCAAAATCGTTCCCCGCCTTCGCACCCAGTTGAAGGATCGTGCCCGTGCCCTCGTGCCCCAGGACCACCGGGATCAGCCCAAACGGATCGCGTTTGTACTCGTGCACATCCGTCCCACAGATGCCGCAACCTTCCACCTCGATCAGGATTTCGTCCTCCTTTAACGGTGGAACGGGAAATTCCCGGATTTCAATTTGGTGTGGTGCGACCAGAACGGCACAGGATGCGGTTGATGTATGCATAAAAATCTTATTTTAAAAATGCTTCGATAATTTCCTCGATCACGCCTTCGCTCATCGGGCGCACTTTTCCCCACGACTGCGCGTTGATCAACGCGTCCGACGTCGATTCCAGCACCTCCAGCCGGTCAAAGGCATCGAGGATGCTTTTGCCCAGCACCAGCGCGCCGCTGTTTTCAATCAGCGCGACCGGAAATTCCGGCGACATCGCCTCGGCAATCTGCCTGCCGTCCCCGTGCGCCTGGTCGTAAAGGAAGCGGTGCACATCGCGCAGGAAAATATAGCTCTCCGGAATCGTGCGCGAATTCAACGCGTGAGAAGTAATGCTAAACGCCGTCGCGTTGGGCGGAGTCGCCATCACAATGGCCTGCACGGAGGGGTGCCGCTGATAAATCGCCTGATGCAGTCGTGTCGCCCCGCTGGGCACTTTTCCCTGCTCACGCCCCTGGGCGTCCATCAACACCAGGTCCGCCGGCTCGACCAAAGCGCGGTCCACGTCCACCGGCGTAATCAGAAAACTCTCCGGCGACACTCGCGCAGAAAAACTCCCCTGCGTGCTCGTCAGCAGCCGCTGCTCATAGCCCCGCCGCACAAAGGCGCAAAGTTCCTGCCGCAACGTCTTCTCCCGGGCATCCGCGAGAGCGGGCGAAAACTCCGGCCACTCACCCCGCTGCTGTTCGGCCAGTTCGATCTGCACCGGGCTCAGGTAGCGGATCGGCGACCCCAGCGCCTTGGCCTTTAACAAGATACGCGCCGTGAATTCCAGCGTCTCGAAGCGCGCGAAAGCCTCCGAAAGCGTCGCCCCGCCCACCACCACGCCGTGATTTTCCAGCACCACGCAATTAAATCCCTTCGCGAACTCTGCCGCGATATTCTCGCCGAGCTTCGCGCTGCCCGGCAGTGCATAGGGCGCGAACCCCGCCTCGCCGCAAACCGCGTAAGCCCGGTTGTAGGCCCACGTATTCGGCGTTCCCCCGCAAATACTGAAAGCCACCAGCGCCACGGGATGCGCATGAACAATCGCCCGCAAATCCGGCCGCGCCGCATAAATTCTCTTGTGAAACGGATATTCCGAAGACGGCTTGTGCGGCCCTTCCACCGTTCCATCCCGGCGAATCGAAATGATATCTTTGCGCTGCAGTCCGCCCTTGTCCACCTGGGTTGGCGTAATCCACAGCGTCTCGTCGTCATCCAGAATGGAGAGATTTCCCCCTGATGTCGTCGTCATGCGATAGCGATAAATCCGTTTCATCATCGCCACCAATTCTTCAGCCGGATGGCTTAGCGAACGGGATGGGTTAAGGATGTGAGGCATCTCCTTTTCCACTGCTTTAATTTTAATCCCAACGAGTTCCGGCTGAGTCACTACATGCATAGATTAGAGAGCTTTCTTATCTCTATTATCCCTCTGAAATCCGGCCCGGGCCACACCTCCATTGCTTAAAGCCAGCCGCAAGTTGGCCTCCTCGCGGGGGCAGACGACATGCGTGCCTGCGTGTTCTGACCCCGACTGATCAGCCGTCGGTAGCCGCCGCACCCTGGGCGGCGGGCTCGGTGGATTTTCGTACACGAACCGCTGAATCGCCTATCAACTCGTCCCGCGCCCGGCGTGCGCGGGCTACCTTGGAGGGTCATGGCTCAGTGGAAAATTAGCCGGGTGAAGAGGGGAAGGAGGCTGGCGCAGGTCTACTGCCCTCCGCAGGACCGCCGGTGCCGTTGTGCGAGCACGCGCGACGGCCTTCTAATTATGGTGGTGGCTTCAAATCTAATTCCGCTGCTGCCACGGCTTCTTTTTCTGCCGCACAATCTGGTGCGTGGCGCGCAACTCGTACCGCGCGCCGCCGAGAAAGTTCTCCATGCGTGTCTTGAATTCGGGTGTCCACGCGACGCCGTAGTGATCGGCGGGGGCGAGTTCCACCCGGGAACGCTCGCCGTCACCGTTGGCGCGGGAGCAGACGAGCCGCAGTTTCACCGGTCCGGGCGCATCCATGACCAATTCGCGCAAATCGGACCAGCGTGTGGGCTCGAGCCAATCTTCCAGCGGGAGGTGCAGGACGAGTTCGCGCAAAAGCTGTTCGTAAGCCTCGGGCAACCAGAGAACCTGTGCCGCGCGGAAGGCCGGCTGATCATCGCGCTTGCTCAGCGAACCGGAGACGACGACGACTTCGCCAACATTGAGCGGCCGCGGCAGCGCGGAGTAGGTATCCGGGAACACAAGCACCTCCAGCGAGCCGCTGAGGTCTTCCAGCGTCATGCGCGCCCACGGTTTCTTGCCCTCCTTCGTGGTGCGGACTTCGACCTTGGTCACCAGCCCGCAGAGCCGCGTATCGATTTCGTCCGGGCTCTCCTTCAGCGACGCCACGGTATGGAGCTGAAACGCGGCGACGTCAGCCGTGTAGTCGTCGAGGGGATGGCCGGTAATGTAAAAGCCGAGCAGTTCCTTTTCGTAACCGAGCCGTTCGCGAAGGGAGAAATCGGGCACGCTGTTCGCTTTCGCCGTGCCATTCAATTTTTTCGCCGCGGGCTCCATCGGACCGAGAAGGTCAAGCAACGAGGACTGCCCGGCGTCGCGGTCGCGGGCTTGGGCGCTTGCCTGGGCCAGCGCGCCGTCGATCTGGGTCAGCAACTCGGCGCGGTTCGTGCCGAACTCATCGCACGCTCCCGATTTGACGAGGCTTTCGACCAGCTTCTTGTTCATCCCGCGCGACTCGACACGCGAACAGAGATCGTGCAGGTCTCGGAACGGGCCGTCTTTTTCGCGCGTGGCGATGATGAGCTGCACGGCGGCCTGGCCGACGTTCTTGATCGCGGAGAGGCCGAAGCGGATCGTGTTGTCGCCCACGGTGAAGGTGCTTCCGCTCTTGTTGACATCGGGCGCGAGGACCGAAATGCCCATCGCCTTCGCCTCGGCCACGAAAAGGGCGATCTTGTCGGTGTTGTCGAGCTCGTTCGAGAGCAGAGCGGCCATGAACTCGACCGGGTGCCGCGCCTTGAGCCACGCCGTCTGGCAGGTGATGACGCCGTAGCACGCCGCGTGCGCCTTGTTGAAACCGTAGCCGGCGAATTTATCGAGAACGTCGAAGAGCTGATCGGCCTTGGCCTTCGGAATGTTGTTTTTCTTTGCGGCGCCCTCGACGAAAATCGCGCGCTGCTTCGCCATTTCCTCCACTTTCTTTTTACCCATGGCGCGGCGCAGCATATCGGCGCCGCCGAGCGTGTAGCCGGCGAGAATCTGCGCGGCCTGCATGACCTGTTCCTGGTAGACAATGATGCCGTACGTCTCCTTCAGGATCGATTCGAGCAGCGGATGGTCGTACTCGGTCGGCACCTCTCCCGCCTTGCGTTTGGCGTAGAGCGGGATGAACTCCATCGGGCCGGGGCGGAAGAGCGCGCCGATGGCGATGATGTCCTCGACGCAGCGCGGCTGGATTTGCAGGCACGCCTTGCACATGCCTCCCGATTCCACCTGGAACAAGCCGATGTTTTGCGCGCGGCTCATCAGTTCGTAGGCGGCGGGATCGTCGAGCGGAATTTCGAGCGGCGTTATTTTTTTGCCCGTCGTCTGCTCGACCAGCCTGAGCGCGTCCTTGATCACCGTCAGCGTTTTCAAGCCGAGAAAGTCCATCTTCAACAGGCCGAGTTCGCCGAGCGGCTCCATCGAGTACTGCGTGACGATGCCGTCGTGGTCGTCCTTGGTCAGCGGCACGTAGTCGGTCAGGTCGTGGTCGGAAATGACGACGCCCGCGGCGTGCACGCCGGCCTGGCGCGAGACGCCCTCGAGCGTGAGTGCGGAGTCGATGAGCGACTTCGTGATCTCTTCCTCATCATAGGCGCGTTTGAAATCGGGGCTTTCCGCGAGCGCCTTTTCCAGCGTCATCTTCGGGTCGAACGGAATCATCTTTGCGAGCCGGTCGGCCTCGCCGTAGCTCAGGCCCATGACGCGCCCGACATCGCGGATCGCCATCTTCGCGCCGAGCGTGCCAAAGGTGATGATCTGCGCGACCGACTTCTCGCCATACTTTTTGCGGACGTACTCGATGACTTCGGGCCGGCGGTTGTAGCAAAAGTCGACATCGATATCGGGCGGCGAGATGCGCTCGGGATTCAGGAAGCGCTCGAAGAAGAGGCCGTACCGCAGAGGATCGATGTCGGTGATTTCGAGAACGTAGGCAATGAGACTGCCCGCCGCGCTGCCGCGTCCCGGACCGACCGGAATGTCGTTGCGCTTGGCGTAGTTGATGAAATCCCAGACGATGAGGAAGTAGCTGGTAAAGCCTGTTTTCTTGAGCACGCCCAGTTCAAAGTCGAGGCGTTGGCGCAAATCGGGATCCTGGTAACGGTCGGGGAAGCGCTTTTGCAGGCCTTCGTAGCAAAGGCGTTCGAGGTAACCCTCGCGCGTCTCGCCTTCCGGCACGCTGTAAGCGGGATATTTGCTTTCACCGAGAACGATCTTGAGGTCGCACTTCTCGGCGATCTCGAGCGTGGTCGCGAGCGCGTCGGGCACATCGCGAAAGAGCGCGGCCATTTCCTCGGTCGATTTCAGGTAGAACTCAGGGGCCGGATAACGCATCCGGTTTTCGTCATTGATCTTCGCGCCGGTCTGGATGCAAAGCAGGACGTCATGCGCGGAGGCGTGCTCCTTCAGGACGTAATGGACGTCGTTAGTCGCGACGATTTTCAGCCCGAATTGCTTGCTGTATTTGAGATGCGCCTCGGCGACCTGCTTTTGCTGGGGAACACCGTGGTCGGCGATTTCGAGATAAAAGTCGCCCGGCGCGAAGATGTGTTTGAATTCGTCGATCGTTTTTTCAGCGTCCCTGACGCGGCCCGCCACGATATGGCGCGCGATTTCTCCCGCGAGGCAGGCGCTGGTGCCGATGAGGCCCTCGGAATGTTGCGCGAGGATTTCCCGGTCGATCCGCGGCTTGTAGTACATCCCCTCGAGGTGCGCGCTGGAGACGAGCTTGACCAGGTTCTTGTAGCCGGTTTCGTTTTTGGCCAGCAGGAGAAAATGACTCGATGCCTCCTTGGCGCTATTCGCCTTTTTATCGAGCCGGCTGCCCGGCGCGAGGTAGACCTCGCAGCCGATGATCGGCTTCACGCCCGCCTTGCGGCATTCCTTGTAGAACTCGACCGCACCGAAGAGATTGCCGTGGTCGCTCAAGGCAAGAGCGGGCATCTTCAACTCGGCGGCGCGCGCGGCGAGGTCCGGGATGCGGGAGAGTCCGTCGAGCAGGCTGTACTCGGTGTGGACGTGAAGATGGACGAAGGTTTCCGGCGCGGGCACGCTTCTAATTTAGTGCCGATTCAAAACCCCGCGAGAACAAATCCTGTTCGTACCGATCTTTTTGTTTTTTTTCTTGAAAAAAGCCGGCGTGGCGGCACCGAACGGATTGTCTTCGAAGTCAAGGCGAGTTGACGCCTTGAACGACGGCGTCGCGAAAAGCCAGCAGCTCCAACTCGGTGAATTTGTTGTCTCTCAGTTGCCGGACGATCTGGCGCAGGCGCTCGGGACGGGAGGTGAAAAAGAGGACGAGGCCTTGCGGATTCAAGGTGAGCGCGATGGCCAGGAGGACAATCCCGACATTCTCCCGGTTGTTGAGTTCGAGGCCGAGACGGTCCGACCACGTCACGGTGAAGCTCTTGTTGGCGGAAAGAAATTTCGACAGCGGCTGCAGCGTGCCGTCGATGATGCTGAACATGCCGGTGAAGGGATACTTGAGAGGCTGGCCCTCAGCGCCGTTTTTCAAGCAGGAATAGTGATACTGAATGGCGTCACCGCAAACCTCGGGCCGCGTCTTCAGGTAGTGCTCCAAGTCAGCCCGATAACCCGAGATCCCGAAGGCGCCGATCTTCCCCCCGCTTTTCTTTTCCCGCAGCGCTTCGCCCATCTTTTCCGCGATGACGTCATTCACTCTCGGCGCATGGAGAAAGAAGAGATCGACCTTGCTGCGCTGAAGCTGCTGCAGGCTGAGGTCCAGGCTCGTCTCCATTTCCTCGATACTATAGTGATTGGGTGTCGCCTCCTGCTCCGGGGAGGGGGCCTTGGTCGAGAGCTTCCTGACCGCGTTTTTGAGGCCGGGAGTCTTATTCACGACCCATCGTGCGATTGATTGCATCCCCGTCGCGCTGCCCGATGCCATCGTATAGGGCAGGCCAAACTTCGTCGCCACCGTGATCCGATCTCCGAATGCCTTCAGCACGGAGCCGGCCATTCCCTCCGCTTGGCCCAGGCCGTACATGCGGGCCACATCAAAATGAGTAATGCCCTCCTCGACCGCCGTCCACAAAAGCTTCTCGCGCCCGCCGCTGGTCGGAATCCGCAGCAAACCGGAGCAGCCGAACCCGAGATTGGACGTGAACCGGCCATTGGGCAGTTGGATTTTGTCGATCAGGGTCATGGTGCAGGGCGTTGATGCCGGTTTCGGCGAATTTAGTCAAAGAACCTGCCGATTAAAGCCCTCATTTGAGTGAGGTGTCGGTTACTACGGTGGTTTAACGATAGACTTCGCGCCGGTGACGCACCCGGTTCACGCGAACAATACGCACTTCATCCGCAATCTGATAAATGATCCGGTAATCGCCAACACGAATACGCCAATCGTTGTCTGTGCCAACCAGTTTGCGGCAACCCGGCGGACGTGGGTTGTCGGCCAATGCCAATATGGACTCAGTTGCGCGACGGCGGACGGGCGGAGCCAGGCGATCCAGGTCTTTTTCCGCCCTGCGTTCAATGACGACCTGATACACGCCGGTTGGCTTTCTTGAGGGAACTCTTTTTCAAGTAATCAGAAAATGGCCGGTAGCTTGTGCCTTGTGCTCTTGTCTTCCTCAGCCAACGTACATCCGACGAGTCCTCGATCCGTTCCAGCAACTCTTCATAATCTGCCAGAGGCAAAATAACCGCGGTGGGTTTTCCGCCCTTGTAGATCATTTCCGGTTCCTTGATTTTCACGCGAACTCCGTTTACTTCAAAACTATCAAGACCAAGCGTAGGCCACGCGAGTAGGGTAATCAAGCGTCGGCGTCGGATGTCGGGTGCGGAACGACAGCCTCCACCGTAAACGGCACATCCTTCAGCCCGACGACGAACACAATCATCTTGAGCGGCACCGAACCCTCGTTCACGCCGTTGTGAACCATGCCGACCGATTCGAGGGAAACTTCGCCGACGTGCACCACGCGCTTCTCGCCGGTGATCTGGTAG
>Ga0302270_10006106_pt1 | contig 10793 bp, 10 predicted proteins | sample III_Bog_E2_3_FD_198773 | JGI IMG/M metagenome (GOLD analysis project Ga0302270, IMG submission 198773) | Peat permafrost microbial communities from Stordalen Mire near Abisko, Sweden - III_Bog_E2_3 | ecosystem: Environmental > Terrestrial > Soil > Wetlands > Peat | place: Sweden: Abisko...
GGCCCGGACGGCCCGGTCGGCCCGGTCGGGGGCCCGTGACGCCCTGCGGCTGATCCCGAAGGTCCATGACCCCTCCCACCCGACGCTCCGCCACGGCGGCCGTGCCGCGGTGGCCATGTCGGTGTCGTTCTACGTCGGGCGGTTCGGCGTCCACGACAACCAGTTCACGGTCATGGCCACCTTCACCGCCTGCAGGCCACGGCGGTGTCCCTGGCCGTGGCCGGGTGGCTGTGGCCCTCCCGGGCGGTGGCCGAGTCACGGGTGGCGCTGGACGCCGTGCACACCCTCGGCCGGGACGCGGGCCACGGCGGTGGGAGTGGCCGTCGGCACGGCGATCGGCTTCGTGGTGTCGACGGCGTTCGTCCTCGTGTTGGGCGTCCACACCGCCCGCTGCTGGCTGGTCCTCCCGGTCGTCATCTTCGCCGCCTCCTACCTGCCCGCCGCCGTGAGCTTCGTCGTCGGCCGTCCGCTCGCTGCTGGCCGGGGAGGACCTGGTGGAGGGGGCCTACCGTCGGTGGCTGCCCGCCGTGGCGGCGACGACGGCCGGGGACGTGTTCCCGCAGTTCCTGGCCGAGCCCCACGTGCCGCCGGCCCCCGTCCCGGACTGGTCGGTCGTGGTGAACCTGGGGAACGAGCTGTGGTACGGGGCGGCCGTCGTGGGCGGTGTGACGGTCCCACCGGACGGTGCCCGGCCACGTTCCGCCTCCTCCAGGTCCACGCCTGGCTGGGCGAGCTGCACGGGTACCCGCTGGGGCTGGACCCCACGCTGTGGGCCACCGTCCTGACCGGCGACGGGAGCACCGGGACGGGGTCCCCGCCCGGTCCCACCCGGCGCGGGTGGCGGCGCTCGCTCGGACTGGTGGGTGGGTAGCCGGCCCGACGGGCGTCGTAGGCTGGGTGGCATGGAACCCCACGCCACCGGGACCGTCGAGGTCAACGGCATCACCATCGCCTACGAGACCATCGGTGACCCCACCGCGGTGCCCGTGCTCCTCATCATGGGCCTGGGGGCCCAGCTGATCACGTGGCCGGACGAGCTCTGCGCCGAACTGGTGGACCGGGGCACCTACGTCATCCGGTTCGACAACCGGGACGCCGGGCGATCGACCCACCTGACCGGGCAGCCGGCTCCGAGGCCGCTCCGGTCGGTGCTCCGCCTGCAGCGGCCGCCCTACCGGATCGAGGACATGGCCGACGACGCCGCGGGCCTCCTGGCCGCCCTGGGGATCGACTCCGCCCATGTCGTCGGGGCGTCGATGGGGGGGTTCATCGCCCAGACCGTGGCCCTCCGGCACCCGGCGCGGGTCCGCAGCCTCACCCTCATCATGACCTCCACGGGTTCCCTCCTCGTCGGCCTGCCCAAGGGTCCGGTACTGCTGCGGGGAGGCCGTCAGCAGGCCGCCCGGGACCGGGACGGGGCCATCGAGAGCTCCCTGGCCACCTCCCGGGCCATCGGATCGCCGGGCTACCCGTTCGACGAGGGGTACCGCCGTGAGCTGGCCGGCCGGGCCTACGACCGGGGTTACGACTTCGACGGGTACCTCCGGCAGTTCGCGGCCATCGGCGCCCAGTCCGACCGGACACGGGCCCTGTCCCGGGTCCGGGTGCCCACGGTCGTCCTGCACGGGTTGTCCGACCCGCTGGTGTCCCAGAGCGGGGGCCGGGCCGTCGCCCAGGCCATCCCCGGTTCGCGCTTCGTCGGCTATCCGGGCATGGGGCACGACCTGCCCCGGGACCTGTGGCCGCAGTTCGTCGACGAGATGGCCACGGTGATCCGGGCGGGCGAAGAACGTCGGGCCGGCGAACTGGAGGGGGCGTCCCGGCCGGCCTGACCGCCGGTCCCACCCGTCGACGGACGGTGGCGTCAGGGGGTCGGCGCGCCGGGTCGCCGCAACCCCACCGGCACGGTGTCCGCCGTGTCGTCGCCCTGCCACCGCCGGACCTCCCCCAACCCGGTGTGGGCGGCGTAGAGCGCTACGGGGACCTCGCCGAAGGCCATCACCACGGCGGCCACGGCGGCCACGCCCGTGGTCGAGAGGATGTTGAACCAGGCGTCGGAGAAGAGGAGGGTGGCCAGGCACATGGCCGTGACGGCCACCATCGGGGTGCCCCGGTAGACGTGGATGCCGGTGGCGACGAGGAACCACAGCTCGAAGACGTCGAGGCCGGTCCAGACCACGCGGAGGTGGACGGCCGCCACATCGGCGTGTCCGGAGAGAGCGACGACGCCGATGAACGGGACGAGCAGCGCGGCGCCGACGAGGTAGGCCGCCGGCGCCCAGGGGGGGATCCCGGCCCGGGCGTGCCGCTGCACGTAGCAACGCCGCACCAGGACGACCGACAGGCCGACCAGCGGCAGCAGCACCACGGCGCAGAGGGCGTCGGCCGTCGAGCGGGCCCTTCCGGTGGTGGCGACGACGGCGAACCATCCGGTGATGAAGGCCAGCGTGCCCGTGAACGTGGCCGACGGGACGACGTAGGACGAGCGCCGGCGGCAGTGGACCGCCGTGACCACCGACGCCCCGATGAGGAGGACCGCGCCGCCGATCCCCAGGAACCGCACGTGGTAGGCCGTGCCGCCGGTCTTCTGGGTGACGGCGAGGAGGACGATCCACGGGGCCAGGAAGGCCGCGCTCCCCCAGAAGACGACCAGGGCCAACCGGTTGCGGTGGCGTACCGTCGGGGCGGGGGGACCACCCCCGTCCGGGGTCACGATCCGTCCCACCGGGCCGACGGGACGACGGTGCGGGCGGCGTCGGGCATGATGGTGGCATGGGATCCGACGGCAGCAAGGCCCGCAAGCAGAAGCACCCACTCCCGAAGGTCCCGCGGTACGAGGAGGCCAACCAGATGCCCGTCCCCGGTGCCAGCGGCGGCTCGGGCGTGGAGTCCGGTCGGTTCGGCCACGGGTCGGACCATCACCACTCGAAGGAGCCGGGGCCGTTCGGCTCGTTCTTCCTCCGGCTGCTCGGACGCCGTCCGAAGGACCCCGGCTCCCACCACTGAGCCGGGGTCAGGCCTGGCCGTCGGCCGCCGACCGGTCGGCCACCAGGACGCAGCGCGTCCCCTCGTAGATGGTGGGCATGCACTTGTTGCAGTGGATGCACAGCGATTCGTGCGACGTGCCGGCGCGCAGGCGGTTGACCAGGTCGGGCTGACGGAGCAGGGCCCGGGCCATGGCCACGAACGAGAACCCTTCGTCCACGGCCCGTTCGATGGTGTCCAGCCGGTTGATCCCGCCGAGGAGGATGAGCGGCAGGGACAGGGCGTCGCGGAACTGCCGGGCGTAGGGGAGGAAGAAGGCCTCCTCGAACGGGTACTCGGGCATGAACCGCCGGCCGACGAACCGGAACCCCAGGCGGGCCGCCGGTGGAAGGGTGGCGGCGAATTCCCGGAGGGGGACCTCACCCCGGAAGAGGTACATGGGGTTGGCCAGCGAGCTGCCGCCGGTGAGCTCGAGGCCGTCGAGGTGGCCGTCGGCCTCCAGCAGGCGGGCGACCTCGACCGATTCGTCCAGCCACAGCCCGCCGGGCACCCCGTCGGCCATGTTGAGCTTGGCCGTGACGGCCACCTTGTCGCCGACGGCCCGCCGGACCGTCTCGACCACCTGGCGGGGGAAGCGGGCCCGGTGCTCCAGGCTCCCGCCCCAGCGGTCCGTCCGCCGGTTGAGCTTCGGGCTGAGGAAGGCGCTGAGGAGGTAGTTGTGACCCAGATGGACCTCGACGGCGTCGAACCCGGCCTCGGCGGCCCGGGCCGCACCTCGGCCGTAGTCGTCGGTGATCCGGGCGATGTCGTCCTCGCCGGCCGCCCGGATGACGCTCCCCAGCGGGGAGAGCATCCGCGACGGGGCCAGGGCCGGGGACCGGTTCGACCGGGGATTGGCCACCGGCCCGGCGTGACCGATCTGCGCGGCGACGAGGGCGCCGGCCCCGTGGACGGCCTCGGTGAGGCGCTGCAGGCCGGGGACCGCCTCGTCGGTGAGGAGCATGCACCGCCGGTCGGTGCGTCCTTCGGGCGACACGGCCAGGTAGGCCACCGTGGACATGCCCACCCCGCCCAGGGCCACCCGCCGGTGGAATTCGATCAGCTCGTCGGTGACCAGGCCCCGGGGGGTCACCCCCTCGAAGGTGGCGGCCTTGATGATCCGGTTCCGCAGCACGACCGGCCCGAGCGTCGCCGGTTCGAAGATCCCCGTGGTCACCCGGGTCACCCTAGCGGGGGGTCGCCGGTCGGACCGTCGAACCGCCGGGTGGTCAGCTCCTGAGGTGGCGGGCCAGGAACCGCTCGCTCTCCCCGAACTCCTCGGGCGGGACGGCGGCGTGCCGGCCCGGATTGGCGTGCAGCCGTTTGTCCCGGCTGCCCAGCGCGTCGAACAGGGCCAGCGACGGGGGGCGGGCGAACAGTTCGTCCTCCAGTTGCACGAGGAAGAGCACGGGACAGGTCACGGCGGGGGCATCGGCGGCGATCCGGTCGCGGGTGGGGCCGGTGAGACCCATCAGCCCGAGCACGGCCACCGTGATCCGGGGCTCGGCGGCCACCACGGGCAGCCCGATGATGGTCCCCATGGACAGGCCCCACCAACCGACGGGCCCGGGTCCGACGTCGTCCAGTCCCTGGAGGGCGTCGAGCGTGGCCCGCCAGTCGGCCACCATGTCGTCCGTCATGTCCGGGTCGAGCGACCAGGCCTGGGAGAACTCGAGGAAGGCCAGTGTCCCGTCGCCCCCGCCGTCCTCCCGGCGGTCGCCGTGCACCGGACCGTCGATGGCCGCGGCGGCGAAGGCGTAGTGCCGCACCAGCCGTCGGGCCAGGGAGACCACGTAGCCCTCGAGCTTGCTCCCACCGGCGCCGTGGCCGATCAGGACCAGCGGTCGCGGCCCGCGGGCACCCTCGGGGGTCCACAGCAGGCCCGGGACGTGTCGTCCTCCCCGGTCGAGGTCGAAACGCCGCTGGCGGACCCCACCGTTCGTGACCTCGGTCGACCAGTGCACCGGGCGAGCCTACGACGACCGCCGGGCGGTCACCGACGACCGGGCCGGAGCCGCGGTCCTACGAGTTCGTGGTCGTGGTGGTGGTCAACGACTTGGTGACGACGGTGAGGTTGACGCCGAACTCACCGGGCTTGAGCCCCTCGGTGGCCGAGGAGCTGCTGCCCGCCTCCACCTGGACCACCCACTGGGAATTGGTGGCGGTGAACGTCCCGCCGGTCACCGTCACGGTGGTCGTCGTGGCGCCGGACCCGGAGGCGGTACCCGACGACGGCGAGCCCGACGTCGTGGCGGGCGGGTTCTCCACGTTGGAGAGCGTGTAGCCGGCACTCTGGAACTTGGCCTCGTAGGCGGCGAGGCCCGTCGTCACGTCCCCGGTCACGGCGAACGCCGCGTCGTAGCCGCTCCCGTTGCTGTCGCCGACCGACCCGCCCCCGATGACCCGGGAGTTGTCCGGGCTCGGGACGTCGGACGGGAAGCCCGCCGGCAGCGCCCCCGAGGATCCGGAGACCTTGTGCCCGAGGATGTCGCCGCTGAAGCCGTTCTTGGTGACGTGCAGGCTGCAGGCGGCGAGGAGCACGCCCGCCGCCACCAGGGCCAGCGCGGTGACCGGCCCGGACCGGCGGCGGGCCCGGGGGGCGAGCACCGGGGTGCCGGGGGCGGACCGGACCGACGGTGCGGTGGTGGGCGGGTTCCTGCGGATCATGGTCGGTCCTCTCGTCACAATGGGTCCCGGTCCGGTCGTCACGTGCACCGTGCCCGGCGGGCCTTCACGCTACCCCGACGGGCGGCGGATTTCCTCGACCCCCGGGGGTCAGGCCGACGCTCCGGCCGCCGACGCCACGTGGGCGCGGGCCAGGTCCACCAACTCGGCGAGGGCGTCGTGGAACCGGTCGGACAGTTCGTGGGGGGCCTCGAGCGAGTCGGCGAACGACAGGTTCGCCAGGATCAGGTGGTCGGCGTAGCTCCAGAGCATCACGTTCGAACCGACGCCGTTGGTGGGGGGGCCGCTGAGGTTCAGGCCCTCGACCTCGGCCGTGCCGAAGTGCCACCGCTCGGTCGGGCCGCGGAGGTTCGACACCAGGATGTTCACGTCCGCCGTCTCCCGGTGCTGGCGCCGGCTGCGGTTGTGGCTCCGCATGGCCCGCTCGGCGACGAACGGGGGGAAGAACTCGAGCCAGTCGGGCATGAGCTCGGGGCCGAGGACGTCCACGGCCCGGCGGGACTCGGCCGTCACCCGGCTGATGACCTGCAGGCGCTCCCACGGGTCGGCGATGTCCGTGGCCAGTGTCGAGGTCATGCTGGCGAACCGGTTCCCGAACTGGCGGGTGGGGTCGTCGTCGGGGTCGAACCCGATGGGGATGCTGACGGTGAGCGGACGGTCGGGGAGATCGTGGCGGGCGAGCAGATAGCCCCGGGCCGCGCCGGCCACAGTGGCCAGGGCCACGTCGTTGATGGTGACGCCCGCCGCGTCCTTGACCAGCCGGACGTCGGCCAGGGCCAGTTCGGTCCGCGAGTAGGCCCGTCGCGCCGTGAAGGCGTCGTTGAACGAGCACGGCGACGTGTCCTTCGTGGGCTTGGGCACCCTGATGGGCGCGGTGGCCTCGTAGGCCTTGAGGGCCTTCAGGTTCCGCCTCGTCTTGCGGGCGATGGCCACCAGCCGGCCGAGCGACCGTGCATGGTCGCCGAGGGCGTCGAGCACCAGGCGCGTCGCGCCGGGGACCGGTTCGGGGTGCCACGCCTCGGGCGGCCGGGCCACCACGTGGTCGGTCCCCGAGAAGATGCGGGAGAACGTGGTGAGGGCACCGACCCCGTCCATCATGCAGTGGTTGACCTTCACGATGACGGCCTGGCGCCCGTCGGCCAGCCCGTGCACCAGCCAGATCTGCCAGAGCGGGTGGCGCCGGTCGAGCCGGTGCTCGGCCAGCCCAGCGAAGAGGGCGTCGACCTCGTCACGGCCCCCCGGGGCGTCCACGGTCGTCTCGTGCAGGTGGTAGTCGAGGTCGAAGTCGGGGTCCTCGATGTAGACGGGGTGGTGGATCTTTCCCGGGACCGGCTCGACCCGCCAGCGGAACGACGGCAGCTCGCCGAGCCGACGGGCCATGTGCTCGCGGACGTAGTCCAGGGTGATGAGGTCGGGCGAACCGTCGGCTCCCACCGCGGGGCGCAGCACGCCGAGGGCCATGGTGTTGGTGGGTTGGTTCGGGAGCTCCATGTTGAGAAAGCCCGAGTCCAGCCCGCCGAGTCGCCGCATGTCGTCCCTCCCGTTCGAATGTCGCCCGGCGATGGTACCCCGGGTCGCCCGGTGCCCACCCGCCGGCCGCCGAGGGGGTCGCTGAGGGGCCGTTCAGCCCGACGACGGGCAGCTGAAGCTCAGGTTGGCATTGCCGCTCGTCTCGGTGATGGGGTTGAGGTTGCAGCCGGCCTGCAGGTTCTTCAGGATCTGCCGGGGGGTGGACTGGTCCGACGAGACGGCCAGTGACGTCGTGAGCAGGGCGATGGCCCGGGCGTTCCGGTGCTGCGACGCCGCGCCGATGGCCGCGATGTTGAGGGCCGTGGTGTTGAAGGGCTCGTAACGGAGGGCCTGGAGCGCGCTCTGCTCGGCGCCGAGCTGATCACCGGCCGAGCCCTGGTACTGGGCCAGGTCCACCCACAGCGAGGCGTTGGTCCGGTCCCGGGCCACGGCCTGGCGCCCGAGGGCGACGGCGTCGTCGTACTGGGACCGGTCGTTGTCCGCCACCCCGAGCTCCTGGTGCGACTTGGCCAGCTGTTCGGACGGGTCCGGCCAGGGGAACAGCAGGGTGTCGGCGGTGGACGCCGAGTTGACGGCGGCCTGATGCTGGCCGGAGGCGTCCTGGTTGGCGGCCTGCTGCAGGGAGACGTCACCCACCACGAGGACCAGGGCCGGGACCACGGCGACCAGCGCGGCGACGGCCGTGGCCGGACGGACCCACCGCGGGAGCCCGCCCGGTCGTCCGGCGGCCGGTCCGTCCGTTCCATCCGGTCCATCCCGTCCCGCCGGGGCATCGGCCGCCGCCTCCCGGCGGTCGTGCCCCGGGGCGAGGGCGGCGGCCCCGACGGCAAGGAACAACAGCGGGGTGATGGCCGTGTTGAGCGGCTCGACCAGCTCGCTGACCAGCAGCACGGCGGCGAAACCGAGCAACGGGCCCCGACGGTGCGCGGCACCGAGCACGAGCCAGCCGCCGAACAGGGCGAGCCCGACGACCCCGGTGGTGACGAGGATCTCCACCACGATGTCGTGGGCGTCGACGAAGCCGGTCCCATCCCGGGCGACCACCTCCTGCAGGGGGAACAGGTGACCGACGGCGGCCCGGAACTGGTCGGGCCCGTAGCCGAACACCGGCTTCGACGTGAAGGCCCGTAACCCTTCCGACCAGGCGTCGAAGCGCTGCTGGTACGTCTCGCTCCCGGTCGAGTCGGCCGTGTGGGTCACCACCCCGAGCCCGCCGGAGAGCCGGGTCAGGACGGACCCGACGATGACGCCCACCGGGATACCGGCGGCGAAGACCGCCGGCCACGTCAGCCCGGCCCGGTCCGCCCGGGTCCGGGCCCGGGTCGGGGTCACTCCTCCCGTCGTCACCGCGTCCCGCCCGTGGCGGACGGTCAGCACGGCGGCGGCGACCACCCAGACCCCGACGGCCACGGCCAGCAGGGCGGGCATGCGCTCGCCCGAGACACCGACGGCCACGGCCAGGAGCGCGGGCACGGGCCACCACCTCCGGGGGTCGGCCACGAACCGGGGGGCCACCAGGACCAGGGCGCCGGCCAGAAAGGCCCCGAAGAACACCGGGTTCCCGAGCAGCCCGTCGGACTGCCCCGAGTAGTTGGCGAAGCCGATGCCGTTCAGGCCGATGAACTGCTGCCCGAGGCCGATGACGGCGTTGACGCAGGCGGCGGCGACGATGGCCAGCTCCAGCCGGTCGCGGCGCGTGGGCCCGACGCCGGTCCCCAGCCCGAAGCAACCGGCCAGCAGGAGGAAGAAGAGCCAGCCGGTGCCGTGCTGGTAGAGCCCGACGATCGAGATGCCCGGTGACGGGGTGACGAGGGCCACGATGCCGGTGACCAGGAGGAAAGCGGCGGCACAGCGGGCCGCCCACACCTCGGTCGTCGACCGGGCAGACGGACCGCCCCGGGCCCGGGCTACGAGGAGGGGCAGTCCGGCGGCGCCGAGGATGAGGAGGACGGCCAGCTCGGGGGCGAACACCGAGGTGGCGATGGAGGGGAGGTTGGCCACCGGCAGGAGGAACGCCCCGACGGCGATCCACGTGCCGTACCGCTCGGGCAACCCGGTCGGTGGGCCCGGCTGCCGACGGGCCCCGGCGCGCTGGGCCTCCCGGCGGGCCTGGCTTCCGGAGGTCGTCCGGTCCGACTGCCGGCCGACCGGACGGGTGTCGACCGCCGCGCCCGCGGCCGCGGCCGCGGCCGAGCCCCGGGGGCCCCGGGATGACGATGGGCCTCCCTGGCCCGTCGTCCGGCCGGAACCCGACGTGGAGCCCTTCGCCGCCCCTCCGGAACGGGGCGGCGCGGTGGCGGACCGCGCACGGGCCTGGGCCTCCATCTTGGCGGCCAGCCGCTGGGTCGAGGCGGACGACCTGCCCGTCGCTGCCGATGTCGCCGGCGATTTTCCCGACGATTTGCCCGGCGGCTTGCCCGGGGACTTGCCCGGGGCCGGCTTCGATGGGCCCGACGGTCCGTTCCCCCCGGCGGCGGCCGACCCGTCCGGCGGTACCGGCGGACGCCCGTCCTCCTCCGGGGGACCCCCGTCGGTCATCGGGCGGCGGCCGCTTCCGTGCCCGCGTCCTCCGACACGGTCCCCTCGTCGACGACGGCCAGCAGCTCGTCGAGGGCCCGATGGAGCCCCGCGATGAGCGCGGCAGGGTCGGGCAGCGCGCTGGGATTGGCCATCACGGCCAGGTCGATGTCGCCACCCCGGGACACCAGGGTCACGTTGACCCCACCCCCGTCGAAGGTCGGCCCGGAGATCCACAGGTGCTCGACGGGCAGACCGGACAGGCTCCAGGGGTTCGGTGCGCTCCGGACGTTGGACACCAGCACGCTGAATTCGGCCTTCTCGGGGTGACGGCGACGCATGGAGGCCCACGCCCGCACCACCGGTTCGGCGAAGAACGGAGCGGCATAGTCCAGCCACTGGCGGACGATCTCCCTCCCGGCCAGTTCGAGACGGTGGCGGGCTTCGGCCGTGACCACGCTGATGGTGAGGAGGCGTTCCCAGGGATCGTCGATGTCGGTGGCCAGCGTGCTCAGGATGTTGTTGAAGCCGTTGCCGAACTGGCGCGGCGGTGCGCCGTCGGGCTCGCCCGAGACGGGGACGTTGACCGTGAGGGCCCCCCCGGGGGTCTCGCCGATCTCCTCGAGGTGCCGGCGGAGGGCGCCGGCCACCATGGCCAGGGCGACGTCGTTGATCGTGACGCCGCTGGCCTGGCGGACCCGGCGGAGGTCGGCCAGGGACACCGTGGTGCGGGCCGTGACCCGGTCGAGGGTGACGCAGTCGTTGAGCGAGGTGGGCGGGGTGTCCACCATCGACTTGGGCACCGGGACGGCGTTCGTGCGGCGGCGTTCCCGGACCGCCCGACCGTGGGCCCGGGTCTGGAGGACCAGCCGGGGCAGCCGGGCGAGGGCCCGGAGCTGGTCGACCAGAGCGGCGAGGAGCACGGGCAACCAGCCGGGGTCGCGGTTGTCGACGTCCCCGTCGACCCCGTCGGTGGCGCCGTCGGTGGCGCCGCCGGTGTCGCCGTCGGTGGCGCCGTGGTCCGTCGCCGGGACGGG